>Ga0308158_10000049_pt1 | contig 310497 bp, 301 predicted proteins | sample PhyBR2_FD_201038 | JGI IMG/M metagenome (GOLD analysis project Ga0308158, IMG submission 201038) | Phyllosphere microbial communities from UC Gill Tract Community Farm, Albany, California, United States - DLSLB.R2 | ecosystem: Host-associated > Plants > Phyllosphere > Unclassified | place...
AGGGCGGCCTTCCGGTGTTACTGGTCGGGGTGACAGGATTTGAACCTGCGACCTCTTCGTCCCGAACGAAGCGCGCTACCAAGCTGCGCCACACCCCGTTTTGCAACCCTCCGAGTCTACAAGAGAGAAAGGCCAAACGGCGAATCGGGGAGAGGAATGCCCCCTCATCGGCTCGCCGTCATGGTGCGGGGTGCACGTACGGCTGCGCGAGCACGTAGAGCCACATCACGCCGCAGATCACCACGATGATCATGCTCAGGCATGCGAGCGCGACGCCTGTCGCGCGCAGTGAGACGTTCCTCGTCCGGGTGAGGAACGTGATCAGGAGCGTGGCCGCGATCGCCATCACCCAGACTCCGAGGCAGGACAGGCCGAGCGCCACACCGAACCGGCTCTCCACCGCATCCCAGTAATACGCCTGGCGGAGGCCGCCGTCGAACCAGACCAAGCCTGATCCGTTGAGCTCCTGCGGGCCACGGATGCCGATCATCGTGCCGACGACAGTGATGAGGAGCGCCGTGATTCCCCGGATGACGACTGCCGCTGCGCTCCGACGCTGCGGGTTCATCGCGCCCCGAGGATTCCGATGAGGGACGGGATGAGAATCAGCAGGCCCCAGAGCGACGCCGTGAGCAGGAACAGAGCGCGCGCCGCGCTGCCCGGCCAGTCCTCGGCGTTCAGAGCAGGGGCGCAGGCCACGTTGACCGTGAGAAGGCACATGCTGGTCCCGAGCAACGACTCGGCGATACCGCGGGCCGTCACCATCGGCTCCGGGCCGAGGCTCTCGTATGCCATCTCGCCGAACGAGTTCAGGACGAGAGCCGCGTAGGTGCCCGCCCAGATGAGAAGGACGACGACGACCGCAAGCGCCGGCGATGCCGAATACCCCCATCGGCGGGCGGAGCGGTAGTACGCGACGACCCCGATCAGCGGCAGGGAGGCGGTGGCGATCGCGAGGATTCCGTAGGCCGCTCCGCTCTCGGAGCGGAGCGGAAGCACCACGGAGTAGACGATGTAACTCGCCACAAGGGCGGGGAGCCCGGCGAACAGCATCCCGAGCCAGTAACCGCCGACCGGCAGCGCGCTCGGTTCTCGGTCCGCCGGCGCCTGCCTCATCGAGCGGTCAGCGTCAGCAGCGTGGCCTCGGGCCGGCAGGCGAAGCGCACCGGCGCGTAGATCGAGTGGCCGCAGCCCGCGCTCACGTTGAGCGGCACGGCGCGGTGCTCGTGCGTCCACGTGCTGAGGCCCTTCGCCTGCTTCAGGGGGATGTCACAGTTCGCGACCAGAGCCCCGAAGCCGGGCAGGCACACCTGGCCGCCGTGCGTGTGGCCGCCGAAGATCGCGTCGGCGCCGAGATCGATGAAGCCGTTCAGCACTCGCTGATACGGCGCGTGCGTCACGCCGATGACCGACGTGCCAGCCGTGCGGGAACCGAGAGCTGCGATCGCGGCAGGGAGGTCTTCGAGACGGTCCCAATCGTTGTGCGCATCGTCGACGCCGATGAAGTCGATGGTACTGCCGGCGACGTCGAGGCGGGCCGCGGTGTTGTTCAGGCCGGTCCAGCCGAGGTCCTCGGTGAAGAACGCGTCCATGGCTGCGGTGTCGAGCTGGGGAGCCTCGCGGTGTCTCTCCGATGGTCCGGCGAAGTACTTCAGCGGATTGCGCGGCGACGGCTCCGACACGTCGTTCGACCCGTGAACGAACACGCCGGGGATCCCGGCGAACGGCTCGAACGCGCGACGGATGCCCTCGAGCCCGTCACGATGGCCGAGGTTGTCGCCGGTGTTCACGATGAGATCGGGCTGCAGCTGAGCCAGCGACGCGAGCCAGTCCTGTTTGCGGTGCTGCCAGGGAGCCATGTGCGCATCCGAGATGTGCAGGACTCGGAGGGGAGCGGACCCAGGGGCCAGAGCGGATGCCGTCGCCTCGCGCACCGTGAACAGGTAGCGCTCGATGCCGATGCCCCAGACCGCCGCGGCAGCGCCGGCGGCCCCCACCGCGCCGAGCGCGATGAGGGCCGGGTGGGCCGAGCGAGTGGAGGTCACTGACACGTGATCTGGACCGTCGTGCTCTTGCTCGCCGCTGTGCCCGCTGCAGGGTCGGTGCTGGTGACCTTCGAGTTGGGCGGGTTGCACGAGTTGTCGAACGCGATCGAGGTGAAGCCGGCGCCGAACAGCGTGTTCTGCGCATTCGCCTTCGACTCGCCGATCACAGAGGCCGGAATCACCGCGCCGCTGCCGTTGCTCGGCGAGATCGTGATGGTCGTGCCGGTGGCGGCCTGACCCGACGGGTCCTGCGCGACGATGATGTTCGTCGGCTGGTCGCTGTCGACCGGAGCGCCCACCGCGACCGTGAACCCGGCAGACTCCAGCGTCGCCGTCGCCTGGTCGATGGTCTGGCCCTTGACGTCCGGCACGTCGGTCATCACGGTCTTGGTGAGCTTGTCGTCGGGCTTGGGGAACTGGTCTCCGCCGTAAGTGGCGTTGGCGGCCCCCTGGATGGCTCGTGCCAACCCGTACCTGATGTCGCCGAGGCGCGTGCCGTCGCCGTTGCGGAAGTCGTTCAGCGTCTCGCGGCCGGTGATGTTGCCGACCCAGACGGCCGTCGTGACCCGGGTGCTCGACTCGACGAGCATCGTGTGCGACTTCTCGGCGGTTCCGGTCTTGCCGATCACCGGGATGCCGTCGTTCGGGTTCGCGTTGGCGCCCGTGCCGCCGTACATCACGCCACGAAGCGCGTAGGCTGCGGTCGCGGCGACCTCGGGCGTGAGCACACCGGGCGTGCACTTGGTGTCGGGGATCTTGCGATCCTGTCCGTCACTGCCGACGACGCGATCGATCGCCTTGGGCTCGCAGTAGGTGCCTCCGTTCGCGACAGCGGCATATGCGCCGGCCATCTGCAGCGGGGCGACGCTCTTCGCGCCGAGCACGGTGGCGAACGGGCTGTTCGGAGCTTCGTTGTAGTCGGCTCCGGCGGGGCCGCCGACGGTGATGTCGTCGCCGTTGCCGTAGTGCACGCCGAGGCTCTTGGCGGTCTCGTTGATATCGCAGAGGTCGAGCTGCTGAGCCATTGCGAGGAAGCCGGTGTTGAGGGACTGGGCCGTGAACCGGGCAACGCTGCTGACAGAACCGCCGCCGTTGCCGAAGTTGTTGATCTTGTCCTTGTTCGTGACCTTGTCGCCGCAGACCGTGAACGGGCTGAACGTCTTCAGACGCCCGTCGAGCACCTGGTTCACCGAGTGCCCGGTCTTGAGCCACTCGAGCAGGGTGAACAGCTTGAACGTGGATCCGGTCTCGAACCCGAACGTGCTGCCGTTGTGCTGCCTGTCGGCGGCGAAGACCTGCGAGGTCTCACCGGCGGCGAGGTTGGCCGTCGTCGTCTCGTTGAACGCGGTGTTCTGCGCCATCGCGAGGATGCGTCCGGTGCCGGCTTCGATAGAGACGCCGGTGCCGCCGACGAGAAGGCCGGGCATCGACTGGGGGACGCGGGCGCGCACCGCATCGATCGCGGGCTGCTGCACGCGCATGTCGAGCGTGGTGTAGATCTGCATGCCGCCGCGGCGGAGGTTCGCCCGGCGCTCCTCGACGCTGTCGCCGAAGGCGGGATCGCTCTCGATGACCGACTTCACGTACTGGCAGAAGTACGCGTTGTCGCCTGCGGTGGTGCAGCCCTGCTCGGTCGTCTTGATCGCAGGAGTAATCGGAGTGGCGACGGCCTCGTCGTACTGAGCCTGCGTGATCTTCTTGTCTTCGAGCATCCGCTTGAGAACGGAGTTGCGCCGCTCCAGGGTCTGGGCGTAGCCGTCGGCGTCGCCGTTGTGCGCGACACCGTCCTTGTCGGTCCAGCTGCCACCGGGAATGTCGATGCGGTACGTGTTCGGCTCCTGCACCATGCCGGCGATCGTCGCCGCCTGCGCGAGAGTAAGGTTCGCGGCGGTGGTCGAGAAGTAGCGGTTCGCAGCGGCCTCGATGCCGTAGACCTGGCCGCCGAAGCTCGAGATATTCAGGTAGCCGAGAAGGATGTCGTTCTTCGAGTAGTCCTTCTCGATCTGCAGGGCGTAGCGCATCTCACGCAGCTTGCGCTCGACGCCCTCGGTGCCGGTTGCGATGGCGTAATCGCTCCAGCACTTGTTCACTTCTTTGTCGTAGTTCTCGGCGTTCTCCGGGGAGGTGTCGACGTTCTGCTCGCACTCCTGGATCTGCACGTTCTTCACATACTGTTGCGTGATCGTCGACGCGCCGCGGTCGGTGGAGCCGATCGCGTTGCCGAAGGCGACCTTGATCGTCGCACCGAGGTTCACGCCGCCGTGAGTGTAGAAGTACTTGTCCTCGCTGGAGAGGATCGCATCGAACATCACCGGCGCGATCTGGTCGAAGTTCAGCGGGATGCGGTTCTGCTCGTAGAACGACGCCAGTGCGACGGGGTTGCCGTCGCCTCCCGTTGCGTAGATCGTCGACTGCTCCATGGGGGCGTTGACCTTGAGGTTCTCGGGCAGCTTCTCGAAGATCGAGAAGGCGGTGGAACCGGTGATGCCCGTCATTGCGAGGACGGGGGTGACGCTGGCCGTGACGAGGAGGCCGGCGACGACGCTGAGGCCGACGAGCCCGACGAGACCGCCGAGCACGCTCTTCACCGTGCGATTCTTTTGGGGCATACGCTTGATCGTAAGGGAGTTCCCTGAGTAACCGCTTTCGACGGACCGACCTCGCATAGGAGTGCCATGACCACGTGGGAATACCTCACCACGCCCCTGCTGATCCACAACACGGCTGCGATCCTCAACAACTGGGGCAAGCAGGGCTGGGAGCTCGTGCAGGTCGTGACCGGACCCGAAGGGGGACTGGTCGCCTATCTCAAGCGCCCGGTGGTGGCGGATTCCTCGGCCAACGCCGGTCTCGCGGCCGCAGCTGAAGCTGCGCGGCAGTTCGAAGGCGGTGCGGCATGACCGTCGCCGATCGCCTCGCCGAGCTCGGTATCGAGCTGCCCGCCGTTGCGGCACCCGTCGCCGCGTACGTTCCCGCCGTCGTCCACGGCGACCTCGTCTACACCTCCGGCCAGCTCCCGTTCTCGGGCGGCGCGCTGCCGTCGACCGGCAAGGTGGGCGCAGAGGTCTCCGCGGAGGACGCGAACCTCTACGCCCGCACCTGCGCGCTGAACGCGCTCGCCGCCGCCGCGGATGCCGCAGGCGGCCTCGACCGCATCGCCGGTGTGCTGCGCGTCGGCGGCTTCGTGGCATCCACCCCCGACTTCACCGGGCAGCCCGGGGTCATCAACGGCGCCAGCAACGTGCTCGGCGAGATCTTCGGCGACGCCGGCCGGCACGCGCGTGCGGCCGTGGGCGTTCCCGTGCTGCCGCTGGACAGCCCGGTCGAGGTCGAGGTCACCTTCATCCTCGCCTGACGGCATCCGCTTCCCGTTCGCGTCCGCGCTGGTCGTTGAGCGACGAGCGCAGCGCAGCGAGCCGAAGTGACGAAACGCCTCATGATCCGCGGAACATGAGGCGTTTCGTCTCGCTTCGCTCGCTCAACGAACGGTGCTCGCTCAACGACCGGTGATGGACCTGGGCGCTCTACTTCACCTGCGCCGAGATGATGCTCATCACCGCGGTGTCGGCGAGGGTCGTGGTGTCGCCGACCTCACGACCCTCCGCGACATCGCGCAGCAGGCGCCGCATGATCTTGCCCGAGCGGGTCTTCGGCAGTTCGCCGACGATGTACACGTCGCGCGGACGTGCGATGGCCCCGATCTGCTCGCCGACCCACAGCCGAAGCTGCTGGGCGAGCCCGGCGGGGTCGTGCTCGGCGAGGTAGCTCTCCTTGATGATGACGAAGGCGACGACCGCCTGGCCGGTGGTCTCGTCCGATGCGCCGACCACCGCAGCCTCCGCCGTCGCCTCGTGCGCGACCAGCGACGACTCGATCTCGGCGGTGGAGAGCCGGTGCCCGGAGACGTTCATGACGTCATCCACACGTCCGAGCAGCCAGAGATCGCCGTCGTCGTCGAGCCGCGCGCCGTCGCCCGCGAAGTAGTAGCCCTGGTCCTCGAACTTCTCCCAGTAGGTCTCCTTGTAGCGCTCCGGGTCTCCCCAGATGCCGCGGAGCATGCTGGGCCAGGGCTCGGTGATCACGAGCAGCCCGCCGTTGCCGTTTCCGACCTCTGAGCCCGATTCATCGACCACGTCGATGGAGATGCCGGGAAGCGGGACCTGAGCCGAGCCCGGCTTGGTCGCGGTCACTCCGGCGAGGGCCGACACCATGATCGCGCCGGTCTCGGTCTGCCACCACGTGTCGACGATCGGCGTCTTGCCCGCGCCGATGACCTCGCGGTACCACATCCATGCCTCAGGGTTGATGGGCTCGCCCACCGAACCGAGCACGCGCAGCGACGTCAGATCGAACTTGTTCGGCACCGCCCGGCCGATCTTCATGAACGAGCGGATCGCGGTCGGCGCGGTGTAGAAGATCGACACCTTGTACTTCTCGATGATCTCCCACCAGCGACCGGGGTGCGGAGCATCCGGAGTGCCCTCATAGAGCACCTGGGTGGCGCCGTTCGCGAGCGGTCCGTAAGCCACATAGCTGTGCCCGGTGACCCAGCCGATGTCGGCGGTGCACCAGTACACGTCGGTCTCGGGATGCAGGTCGAACACGTACTTGTGCGAATACGCCGCCTGGGTGAGGTATCCGCCGGACGTGTGCAGGATGCCCTTCGGCTTCCCGGTCGTGCCCGAGGTGTAGAGGATGTAGAGAGGGTTCTCGGCGGGGAACGGCTGCGCCTCGTGGTCGGCGGATGCCGCCGGCACCACGTCGTGCCACCAGAGATCGCGATCGTCGTTCCAGTCCACCTCGTTGCCGCCGCGCTTGACGACGAGAACGTGCTCGACGGTCTGCTGCTCTCCTTCGCCGCGGTCGGCGAGCGCCTGGTCGACCGCGGGCTTGAGCGGCGACACCTTGCCCTTGCGGTAGCCGCCGTCCGCCGTGATCACGAGCTTCGCGCCGGCATCGTCGATGCGGGAGCGCAGGCTGTCGGCGCTGAAGCCGCCGAAGACGACCGAGTGGATGGCGCCCAATCGCGCGACGGCGAGCATCGAGGCGATCGCCTCGGGGATCATGGGCAGGTAGATCGCGACGCGGTCGCCCTGACTCACGCCGAGGCCCTCCAGGACGTTGGCGACCCGTTTGACCTCGTCCGTCAGCGCGGCGTAGGTGATGGCGCGCGAATCGCCCGGCTCGCCCTCCCAGTACAGGGCGACCCGGTCGCCGTGGCCCGCCTCGACGTGCCGGTCAAGACAGTTGTACGCGACGTTCAGCTCGCCGTCGTCGAACCACTTCGCGAACGGGGGAGTGGACCAGTCGAGGACCTGCGTGAACGGCTTGTGCCAGTGCAGCAGTTCGCGGGACTGCTCGGCCCAGAACCCTTCGCGGTCCGCGGCGGCGCGCTCGTAGAGTGCGGGTGAGGCGATGGACTGCGCCACGAACTCCTCGGACGGCGGGAACTGGCGGGTCTCATCGAGAAGATGATCGATCTGGCTGCTCATCTGCAGGCGCTCCTTTGCGGCGATGGGTGTCGTGCGCGCTGAACCACGAGGAGATCGGGGCCCGGCAGGCGCCAATCTAGTCTCGGGTGCAGGCGGCGCATACTGCCGAAAGTCGGTACTGCTGCGGGTTTTGTCAGGACGGTCGCCTTGCGTACACTCGACCACAGCCGAAATCTCATTCCGGCCTTGGCGCGCCCGATTCCCCCGATCGGGAGCCGCCCTGGGCGGCATCTCGTTCCCCCCGCGAGGTGCCGCCCTTCTCCGTATGGGAGCGGTCCCTCTCGGTCTGCACAATCGATCCCACCGACGAGTTCTGCACAGAGCGTGGGGTTCGAGGCCCATCGCCCGACGGCCGGAGAGTCGATCCGCCTACCGTCGGGGCATGACCGAATCCTTCGTCATCCGACCTCGCGGGCAGAACCCGGCCGTCGCCCTGACGACCGCGCCGCTCGCGGTCGATCCGGCGTTCGGCCCGCTCGCCGTGCACTGCGCCGACGACGAGGTCACCGACATCTTCGTGAACGGCGCGGCCGGTCTCTTCGTCGACCGCGGCCACGGCGCCGAGCCCGTTCCCGACTGGGCGGCGTCGGAAAGAGAGGTGCGTGATCTCGCCGTCGCCCTCGTCGGACTCGGCGGACGACATCTCGACGATCAGGCGCCGTGCGTCGACGTGCGGCTCGAGTCGGGCATCCGCGTGCACGCCGTGCTGTCGCCGGTGTCGACCTCGGGTACGGCGCTGTCCATCCGCATCCCGAGAGTGCGCGCCGCTGATCTCGAGGCGCTCGCGGCACTGGGCGCCTTCGACGCGCGTCAGCAGGCCTGGCTGCTGCAACTCGTCGCGGAGCGGGCGAACATCCTGATCACGGGCGGCACGGGCACGGGCAACACTGCAACTCCGCCTACATTTTTGAAGCTAGAAAAGGCCTTTGATCAGGTATATCTCTCTGTTTGCAACTGGGTGATTGTGGACGATACGTGCGCAGCTGGAGAGTGGCTCAGAGCTGCCGGATCGACTGGGTGTCGAGTGCTCTCAGGGGTTCGCGTGGGGTCGAAGATGAGGTCCGCCACACCGTGGACACATCGGGTCCAATCCTCGATGCAGCGGCAACCATGTCGGCACCCGGATCGTCGAACGACTCGTCGACGAGTTCGCCCATGAGGAAACCTACATTGGACCGACATCTGACTCGATGTCGTTCTGGGCAAGGTTCGGTTGGCGGATGTGCGACAGCGACAGTTGCGGGGGTCGGGACTTCATCGTTCGCCGCGCCTGAGCTTGTCGGCTGTAGGGAACGCGCAGGAGCGCTACTTGGCCGTGGTGATAGTCATGACGCAGCGTTGCCAGGTCCGAGGAATCCGAGCATGAGATTCATCGCATCGATCGCTTCCTGCGCATCGTGTTGCTCGATTCGCGTGTCGCCTTCGTGGACAGCCAGGTTGCGTTTGTCCCAGAGATCGCTGCCAGCCTTCAGCACAGCCGGCGTGGCCGCCACCAGCCGACGTTTCACGGCTGCACCTCGGCCACCGCACGCCACCTCGACGGCGAGACGGGCTGAAAGGATCGCTTCCCGATAGCGACCTTCTTGCAAATGCGCCGACCCGGTTCTTGAGTGTGCTGTCGCGGCCGCTTCGTCTTCCAAAGCACGGAAAGCGTCTCGGTATGCCGTGTCCGGGCGACGGACCGAGAAGATAAGCGAGTTCGGCGTTGTCCTGGAAGCGGATCACGTCATACGAGTCCACTGCAGTGCCGCCAGAGACCAAGACGTAGTCGTCGAATCCGTCTTTCTCGTAGAGGTTTGGCATGAGTTCGCGCGCGCCCGTGAACCGTGGGCTAGCAAGGAACTGGGCCAGGTGATCCTTGTTCTTGCCGTACATTTCGACCTTGCGGCCCGTCATCTTCTGTCGGAGACGGACTCCAAGGCTGCCAATCTCGATTGAGTACTCCCCGATATAGCACCAGACCGAGACCGGCGGAGTATCAATCCCCGCAGTCTGGATGATGACCTTCATTGCGAAGGGGACGTCGAGCGACACCGTGATCTCTTCCCCGTCCTGCGCGACGATCGCTGCAGAAATGGCAACGAACTCCTTGTTGCCTCGGGGCTCCACGAGCCCGCCACCATGAACATGACAGTCCTGCAGCAGATTCGACAGCGGGGCAACCTGCTGCGGGATGGGCTGACGAGTAAGCACTCTCACCGTTCGGCGGGTTACTTTCTCGCGAAGCCGAAGGTCCGGCATCCCGTTGGGCCTCTCAAACAGTTCGACAAAGCACTTGATTGCGCCTGAGGCGTGCGCGCTGCGTGCGGCAACCTTCGCCGCGTGCGCTTCACGGCGCGCATCAGCCCGAGACCGCTTCATCATTGAATGAAGTGAGAGTTGCGTACCAGTCCCGGAGGGTGGTTCGTATGGGTGGTGTGCTGAAGGAAGAAGCGATCGTCGGGGCCTGGCTGGAACCTCATCCTCACGAGTTCGCCGTTCGTGCGCTGAACGGCATGCGGCATGCGAAGCTCCTCCCCAGCGTCGGCCACATTCCAGCCGAGTGACTCCCAGAACGCTATGGCCCCCGGGACGCTCTGTCCGTAGAGGAGTTCCACGCCGACCTTTTCAGCGGCTTGCTGTACGAGTGAAACGAGGCGTGCCCCACGACCAGCACAACGGTAGGCGGGGGAGACCGCAACCGCGTTGATACACCACCAGGGCACGTCAAGATCGTAATCAAACATCATTGCTGAATCAGCCCAGATGAATCCGACGAGAGGGCCCGCAGAGCTTCCGTCCCTGAGTACTGCCGTGCAGTTGCCCCGGACCTTCGTTCCGCGGCCGAACCTGTCGTGCGTTCTCCAACCGTCGACATCGTGCAGGGCCGTCATTGTTGGCAACTCGGTGACGCTCAGGGCTGCGATCTCTTCGACATCGCGGGGCCCAGCCCGCCCCACGTAGTCGTTCTGGGCTGTCATCACCATGCCTTCAACTTAAGGCCTTCTCAGTTGGAGTTTCTTCGCGACCCGTGTGACGGGCCTTCTCTCGAAGGAGGGCCGGAACTGTTGGTCTGCTCACAAAACGTGTCAGCTGTACTTGAGGCGGTCGTATCGTGCGATGGCTTTGAAAAGCCCGCTCTTCTCATTGACCGTAAGCTCCGCGAGGGAGGCATAGGTCTCGATGAGGACCTCGCGGAGTTCGTCAAGTTCGAATCCTGCGGGGTCCAGGCACAGGAGGCAGTCGATCTTGAAGTACAGCGGATAGTCGCTTTCGAGAATCTCGCGAGGAGTGGCGAGGACGCCCCTTACGTTGCTGGCGTATCGCCTCTTGCTGTAATCCCCGGGTTCAAGGGATTGCTTGATGAGTGCCTTGACTGACTCATCGAGGCCCGCGAGCTTTGGTTTTCCGCCGTCAATTAGGCCGGCTTCACGAAGGTACTTGAAGACGGGGACTCGTGCGTTGCCGCGATACTTGACAATTTGAGGCAAGACGACGCGTAGCACATTGGTGGCGGCGAGGGGGCGGGCGCGAATGCCAAGGACATCCTCGGCGAGGTCTTCTCGCTCGAGAGTCTTACCACCGATATCCGCGAGCTGTTCGACGTCCTCGTCAGTGAAAGATCCGACGCCGAACACAACACGGAGTCCGTCGGCGGCTTTGGAGTCGAATGGAAGTGCGCGGACTGTCTCGCGCGCTTGTTCGGGGCTTGGGTGGGTGACTAGGTCGTAGACGTGCTTGCTGAGTTCGCGCAGGACACGAACGGGAAAGGGCCGCTCAAGCTGGGTGAGCGCGGCGAACAGCGGTGCGAACGAGTGCATCTCGATGCGTTGCGCGGGCAGGGTGTGCCCGGGAAGAACCTCGATAAAGAACTGGGAGATCGCCGGCTCGGTGTCCGGGTCAGAGTTCCAGTCCACGAAGTAGATCTGTTTCTGGAGTGCGTCGAGGCGGTTAGGGCCGACTGCGGCCGCGATGCTGGCAATGATGTCACGGATGTACTGGTCGCCGAGACTGTAACCCAGGAAAATGACTGGGTGCTCAGCGAAGATCGTAAGCAACTTCGCTGCGAGGTAACTATTGCGGTTGTGGAAGTTGGCATAGTCGCTGTCGGTCAAGATAAGGCTGAGCGGCTGGCGGCTGCTGCCGTGGATCTTGTAGGTCTCGGCGACGAACTGGGCATCAGAAAGGATGAGTTCATCTTGTCCAACGTAGCTCGTATACTCAGGGAAGAGCGCATCTGTGAGGTCGTCGAAGTTCGTGGTGATGACACCGTCGACAACGCTGTTTCGCAGAAGTTCGAGCTCGAGGGCCAGGTCGGCGTCGTCGACGCCAGGGACGCCGACCTGCAGAAGTGTGCGCTCACGGAAGTACGTAGAGATCGCAACCTTTAACGCCGCCTCGGTGTCGCGGACCTCGGCCTTATGTTCCCTGCGTTGAGCCATGTAGCGGCGGTGCTTGAACCAGACTGGATGGAACACCCGTGCGAGCTCACCGGCGGCCGCGGGGAGATCGCCGTTGACCGAGGCGAGCATGAAATCGAGATCTTCACCGATTTCGTCGGCGAAGTGTCGCAGCATGCCTTCCCAGTCAGGCAGCCCGAGGTAGCGCCTTGAGACACCGCTGCCGACGAACAAGTAGGGGAGTGCGTTGTGCTCGCCGAGCTGCGTGAGAAGCTCTGCTGTGAAGGACGCACTCGGTGTCGTCACGGCAGAGGCGGACGCTACCGCGTTGATCGAATTCGACTTCTTCGTGGCTGCAACGCTCTTCTTTCCCGGTGGAGCGCTCTTCGAAGCTCCCGCCTGCGCGCTTTCATCGTCAGCCAACTCAGGCATCTCCAATCGATCGAGGACTCGAGACAAATACTGCCATGAAGCAACGAGCAGGGCGGAGAATGGTTGCTGTCCAAACAGGTCTCCCTCGGTTCCTGGCTCGTCCGCTTCGGGGTAGTCGCGCGCGATGACCGGGGATGCCGAACGAGGTCGGCGACAAGCGCGGTTATGCTCGACGGCGTTACCGCTGTCGACGAGAATGGGATGTATGCGGTGCGCGTGACTTGGTCGACGCGATCGCGACCAGAACGGGAGGGAGCAGCTCATGGAAGTTGGTCCGACTCCTGACGAGGTGTATCGCACGTGTGCGGAGTGCGGGCGGGATTGCGAGCCGGTACCGTTCCCGGTCGAGGGACTGGGGATGCGGATCTCGTTCGTGTGCCCGTTGCATGGTGTCCACTCGGTCGTGGACCCGTTCGAGGGGCGCCGCTGATCGAGAACCCGACGATGCGGACGACGAGCGAGACGACCAGCCGGCACCGGCCTGATGCCCACGTGATGGGGTAAGGGTCGCGGGCGGATGCGTGTGGAGCCTGGTGGTCGTTCGGCGGTGTATTTGCGGATCTCGCAGGACCGGACGGGGCAACAAGCGGGCATCGGGCGGCAACGTGAGGACTGTCTCGCTCATGCGGCATGGTTGGGCTTGCCGGACCCGTTGATCTTTGTCGACAACGACGTGTCCGCGTTCGATGGTGGTCGTCGCGCCGGGTATGACGCGCTCGTCCGTGAGGTCGCTGCCGGGGTCACGCATGTGGTCGTGTGGCACGTGGACAGGTTGTACCGGCGGCCCCAGGGAACTGGAGGACCTCATCGCCCTTGTGGAGCAGCACCCGGTGCGGATCGAGGCGGTGCGGGGCGGTGGGATGAATCTGAACACCGTGGAGGGCGGTTGATGGCACGCCAACTGGAGGCCGCCGCCGCGTACGAGTCGGGGCACAAATCCGGTCGTGTGCAACGCGCCAACCGTCAGACCGCGGAACAGTGGGCCGGGCATGGTCCGGCACGCTACAGGTATGGGCCGGGTGGGTGCTCCTCCCGGACCAGGCTGCTGTGATCCGAGAGATGACCGACCAGTTCCTGAACGGCCAGTCGCTGCGTTCGATAGACGCCTGGCTGAACCGTGCGAACATCCCACCCAGCTTGCTGCTAGTCGGGAGTGTTCTCCGGCCCCGTCGGCGACTAGTCGAGTAGCCCGTGCTTGAGGGCGACGGAGAGCGCAGACTCGCGGTCTTTCGCGCCGAGCTTGCGGTAGATATTCCGTAGATGCGTCTTGACCGTGTTGGGAGACAGGTAGAGGTTCGCGGCGAGCGTTCTCGCAGAAGCTTGATTGAGAAATCCGTGCAAGACACGAGTTTCGCTGGGGGTCAGCACGGGTGTTGTTGACGCTCCGTGGTCGTCCCCGTCGGCGGGCAAGTTCGCCAACGCCTCTGAGATGCGTGATGTAGTGGGGAGGAGGGCAACGAGGTCTTGCCGGGGTGACAGTGCCAGGGTCGAGTAGTTCCCCTTCCGGTCGATGAGGCTGGCTGCGCGTTCGATGAGCGTGCGCGCGTGATGTGGCATGCCGAGCCTGGCGGTCGCGATCGCCTGGAGGAGCAGCGCCTCGGTCTTCATGCGCGGTGAGAGGTGATGTGACGCGGACAAAGCCCTCACCCGCCTTCTGGCCTCCGCTGGGTCCTGTCGAAGGATGAGCCGAGCGAGCGAGAGGGTGCCGGGATTGGGGCCGTCCTCACGGTCGAGTAGCGAACGCGCATGCTCGGTGTGTCCCGATGCAGCGAGGAGGTCGCCTATCGTGGCCCGGAGGAGGTTGACGCCGAAGTCGCCGGCGCGGCGTCCGCGGTGCTCACGGGCGAGCTCCTGAAGGATATCGACGCCTTCGCCCGGGCTGTGAGTGAGTCGCAACGCACGTCCGCGTGCCACGAGAATGAATGGCCAATGGTCGACGCTGTGAACTCGATCGTCGAGGCGGTCAAGAATGCGATGGGCCTCGAGTCCGTCCCCGTCTTCGATGGCGAGTAGAGCTGTGGCGATTAGACTCCCCACGGCGTTGTAGCTTCCCGCCCATGGTGCGCCCGCGACAAGAGAGGCGGTGCTTTCCACCAACCGACGAGCGGCCGGCATATCTCCGTACAGCGCCATGGCCATCGCTGCCATGCTTTCAGCATGAAGTCGACGCCACACATTATCGTCTTCGCGCAGATGGCTCAGAGCACGCGCGGCCTCGGCGAAGTCACCATGCTGTGCATAGGCGCCGACCGCTTGCACGCCGATGACGTGGATCATCTCGGCGGACGCGAGGACGGAATCAGGGCTCAGATCCTGTAACGCGGTCTCCCAGCGGCGTGCTGCTTCGGCGGCGTTGGCCGTACGACTCAGTATCCGGAACGCCCCCAATTCGATCCCCGCCGACCGCATGCGATGGCGAGCATCCTGCTGAGTCTCGGCCCGATGACGCATCATCGAGACGGCCTTCTCGACCCTCGCCCACCCCAGAGATGTGTGGGGCGCGAACCAGGACGAGGCAGCAGACGAGATGACCGTGATCTCTGGATAGTCTTCGAGGACTGTGGGCGAGATGCCTCCGACAAGTTCCGTGTATTCGCGCCAGGGGCCCTGATAGAGCTCGGTGAACCGGGTCACGGACATATCGATAAAATCGTCGAACCTGCCGGATGCGGCCAGCCGACGTGCTTCGGTGATCGCATCCACAAACTTCTGCCCTTCTTCTGCACCTTCAGCTTGACGCGGTCACATCGCGACGAGATCGCTCTACCGTGGCGGTTGGGGTACAAGCGTGCACATTGCGAACCTCTGGCACAGGATATTGGAACATCGGGGCTTGCGAACACACTCTGTCAGAAGGAAGTCCATGCTCGATGGTTCTCTCTTGTCGCGACGCTCTGGCATCGATGGCGACGAGTCGTGCTGACTGCTGTCCTCGCTCTCGGTGCCGCCGCGGCGTTCAGCTTCGTACCGCTGACCATCTTTGTGCTGGTGATCCTGTCTGACCGGCACCTCGCGAACGGAGCGGCATACACCGGCGGATTCCTCCTCGGAACTGCGACGGTCGTACTTGGCATGACCTGGGCGGTCGCAATGTTCGCTGAGTACGCGGCATATGCAACGGCGCAGGCGGTCACTGTCCTCCGCCTGACGTCGGGAGTGCTGCTCTTGGTCTTCGGTCTCGTCACCTTCCTGCTGCGGCGAAAGCAGGCTCGCGTCCCGGCGTGGATCGGCGTCCTGGAGCATCTCGCCCCTCCCCGAGCGATCGCTTGGGGGATAGTCGCCGCCATCGCGAATCTGAAGAACCTCTCGCTCGCGTTCAGCGCCGGTGCCATGCTCGCGTCCGAGCATTCGTCGGGGTCCGCGCTGCTAGGCGGTGTGGCGTTCGCTGTCGCGGCAACCAGCGTGATGGGAGTCATGCTCGTCATCATCGCCGGGACACCGCAACGTTCCACGCGGTTCGTGTCGTGGCTGCGGAGCGTCCTGTCCACGCACAACTCCGGCATTCTCGCAGTCGCGTTCCTGCTCGCGGGGGTGCTCATGCTCCTTAGCGGCATATCCGTCAGTTGACTTTCGTGCGAGGAGAAGTCACTGGGTGACCGTTCGCTCTGGCATGTCCCTCCGAGGAGGAGCTCCGACAACGTCGCAGGAATGCCGGTGATGGTCGACCCTGAGCCTGTGCGCTGTGTTGGTACTGCGTCGATGGCGCGTGACGGCCAAATCCGTCGTACTCAGGCGCGAACTTCACTAATACGCCTCCGCCGCGCAATACAAAGAGAAGGGTGATCTTTGAGGGTGAGGTTGTTGGCAAACGAGTCGGCTGCGGAGTCGCGACTGCTTGTGTGAGACGACGGCTTCGCGTGGACACTGCCCTGTCGCGGGCGTGGCTGTCTACGAAGTGATTGTCAGGGGAGGGCAACATGCGACGAGAAGGTAGAACGACGAGTCCGTCCGAGATCGTGGACGAACGTCGGAGAGGTGAATCAAAGAAGAAGCGCCCGAGACAGGGTGTACGCCACCAGACGGTGGCGGTGCTGACCACCATCGCGGCGGTCATCGCAAGCCTGTTCATCGCATCGCCAGCGATGGCAGCGCCGGTCTACCAGATCGAGGGCCAGTGGGTGGATGCACCCGCGACCGTCGCCTCAGGCGACACCGTGGTCTCCGAGTGGCGAGTCAACGTTAATGATGACGCGGCTGCGCCATCGAATGCCCCCGTGGACAACGTCACCGCGACGCTCACTGCAACGGCTGGTGTATTCACGGACATCCCCGCGCTGTGTCTGACAGATGGCGTCACGCCCGCGTCATCGATCTCGGCCGAGGGCACGGTTCTGACCTGCAACTTCGGCACCCGCAATCAGGGAACCAGCGTTGTCTTCCTCGCCACTGTGGAAGCCAACGGCGCGACTGGCGATGAGTTGAGCATCAGCGGATCTGTTCCCGGTGGCACCGCGGCGGTGCCTCCGCTTCAGATGCAGAACCCGTTCTCGATGGATCTGACGCTCGGCACGCCCACACTCGACTACGACCGCAACAACGCGGCGAGGACCACGGACTACCGGTTCCAGTGGTCTTTGCTGCTGGGCGCGAACAGTGAGGCTGGCCCTAACAGCATCACCTACACGATCACGACCAGTAACAGTGTCGGCGCCGCGATGGCCGTCGGCCCCGGCGCATGTCAGCCTTTTACAGCCGGGGTTGCGAACGGACACCCGTGGACGAGCGGTGACCACCCCGCCAATCAGCTCAGCCGTTTCGTCAGTACCTGCACCCTCGTGCAGACGGGACCGAACACATTCACCCTGACGCTTACTGGCATCGACTACTCCGCCGTGACAACCCCCCAGAAAGACTCGACCGGCGCAGGGGTCAGCCCGTCGGTCGACGTCATCGCCTCCGGCGAGATCGTCCTCCGTGTGGCTTCGGCTGCTGCCCAGACGATCAACATCGGCGTGAGCACACCCTCCTATACGTCGGTGTCGGGGGCCACGACGACGGACGATGCGTCGAACAATCAGGCGCAGAAGATCACCAACCCCATCGGCCAGTTCGCGACAACGTGGGAACGTGGATTCACTAACGCGGGTGGTGCTCAGTGGGACGACACCTACCGGGTGCCCGCCGGCGAGCTCGTTTCGGCCGTTGCCGTCACCGGCAACGGTCTCGTCTATGCGGGTCTGGTCCCAGACAATGCCAAGTTCGGACTCTGCGTGCCTCTCGACAACCGCTACGTGACCTACGAGTCGGTCGTCTTCGGCTCCATGGATGCCGAGGACATTGTCACCGAGTATTATGTCGGCACTGCGGCAACGGTCGATCCGAGTTCCGCTTCGTATGACCCCAACGTTTTCACGTGCAACGAGGGCGGCGCTGACATCGGGGCGGTGGGCTGGACGACGGTCGAGCCAGCCGACAAGTCTCTCGTCAGAGCCGTGCGCGCGCAGATTCCGTTTTCCACGCTGAACCCGTCTGGCAACAGCGGCATGCGTGTCCGTCAGGTCATCAAGGACGGCGTTGCGCCCGGCCAGGACATCTGGGAGTTCGGAGGCTGGCGCGAGAACGGTGGCCAGTGGCTCACACGGAACGAGACACAGAGAGTGACCGATACGCCCGATGCGCGGTACCCATTCACTGTTACCGGTCGACGGGACATTCTCCGGGTCGCCTCGCTGCAGCCCTTCATTGAGAAGTCTGCTGATCGCAACGTCGCGCAGCCGAACGAGGCTGTCGTCTACACGCTCGACTACCAGGTTTCCGGGTCGGACGCAGATGGCGTCGTCGATGGCGTCACCCTCACCGACCAGCTCCCCGTCGGCTTGGCGTACATCCCTGGCTCGGCGGCGGTCGCGCCGAGCATCACGGTTCGCCCTGACGGCGGACAGACCCTCACATGGACTCTGAACGGTGTTCCGGTCGGGGCCGAGCAGGCGCTGACCTACCAGGCTCGTGTCGGTGCCGCCGTAGAACCAGGCACGGCACTGACGAACACCGCGCAAGCCGCAGTCGCCGGTGTGATTTCAGACCCGTCGAAGGTCGAGATCCAGGTGCCCAATGATGGATACACGACTATCGCGAAGACCGCCGATCAGGCGTACATCCCCAACCTCGCCGGTGACGGCGCGGGTGAAGGGTCCTGGACGGTGACGTTGGGTTCGCAGGACCCCGTCGCGCAGGCGTTCACGGACACCATCGACATCTTGCCGTACAACGGAGACGGCCGCGGCACCTCCTTCTCCGGTTCGTATACGCTCACTGACGTCACCACGGTGGCCGGTGCGACGGTGTACTACACCGATGCGGACCCGGCCACGCTGAGCGACGACCCTTCCGAGGCGTCCAACGGCTCTGCCGGCGACCCGTCGGGCAGTACCGTCGGGTGGTCCACCACGCGTCCGGCGAACCCGACTGCGATCCGCGTCCTCGGACCGGAGTTGCTTCCCGGTGCGACGCAGTCGCTCGTCGTCGGTATCGAAACAGACGGTGTCGAGGGTGGCGACGTGCTCGTCAACCGGGCACAGGCCATCGCCGAGCACACCGGCCTCGTCATGCGCACCTCGGCACCGATCACGGTCGCGAACTTCTACTCGGCCTCGCTGAAGAAGTTCGTGCAGAACGCCGCTGGCGAATGGGTCGACGCGAACTCCGCCGTGGAGTATCCCACGTACCAGGTGGGCGACACCGTCCCGTATCGCATCGTCATCACGAACACCGGGCAGGGGACCCTGACCGACCTCGTCATCACGGATGACCTGTTCCCCGAGGGCTCCTTCACCGTGGAGGAGCTTGCCCCCGGCGCTGAAGAGGAACACGAGTTCTCCATCGTCCTCGAAGCCGGAGGTCTCGACACCCTCGTGAACACCGCGTGCAGCACGGCGGCGACCCCAGGCGACTCCGGCGTTCCCCCCACAATCAACTGCGACCCGGCAGGGATCGAGGTCGAAGGCGCTCCTACCCACACGAAGGAGATCGTCTCGGCCACACCCGTCGGCGGCGGACAGTGGGAGATCGTCTACGCCCTGACTGTGACGAACACGTCGACGGCCGCAACGTCCTACTCCCTCTCCGACGAGCTGCACTTCACCGACGAGGTCACGGTGACCTCGGCGACGGTGACCGGCTCTCCTGCGGGTGTTACGCTCGCGAGCCCGGCATGGGATGGTCAAGCCGATCTCCCGGTCGCGGCGGGTGTTCCGCTACTCGGTTCCGATGACCCCGGCTATGCGCCGCACGTCTACGAGCTGACGGTGGTCGCTGACGTGCCGCTTCAGCTGGCCCCTGGCGGTACCCCGCCTGCAGCGCAGTGCGACGCCGACGGTGAAGGTACGGACACCGCCTTCAACAACACCTCGGCACTGACCCTGCCCAGCGGTGAGATCGAGCCGGACCAGGCTTGTGCCCCGGTTCCGTCCATCGACATCACGAAATCCGTCTCCGCCGGCCCGACCGCCAATGGCGACGGCACGTGGACGGTCACGTACGACGTCGTCGCCACCAACAACGGCGGCGCCGCAGGTATTTACGACGTCACCGACCGGATGACCGCGGACGGAGACCTGTCCGTCATCTCCGGTGAGGTGATCGAAGCGCCCGTCGCCACGTCCCCGACCTGGACGGGTCTGGGTGCGGAAGGTGCTGCAGAGAACGTCATCGCTACCGATGTGTCCCTCCCCGCCGGTGACACGCACACCTACCGGATCGAGGTGATCATCGGCCTCGCTGACGGCACCGAAGGCGCCCCGGTCATCACCCCGTGTTCTGCGGAACCGGCTGCGGGTGGCAGTGGCCTGTCCAACACGGCGGAGATCGAGCACAACGACCTCACCGACGACGCATCTGCGTGCATCACCGTGGGCGTCGTCACGGTCGAGAAGTCCGTTTCCGCCGGCCCGACACCGAACGGCGACGGCACATGGACGGTGGCGTACGACATCGTCGCAACTAACGTCGGCGCCGCCGACGCGGACTACGACGTGACCGACCGTCTCCTCTTCGGAGAGGGCATCGACATCGTCGACTCGGAGGTTCGTTCACTCGACGAGATCGCCGTGAACGGCGACTGGACCGGCCTCGGTGCAGCAGCAGATGCGGCCGAGAATGTCATCGCTGAAGGCATCACGCTCGCGGGCGGCGCCTCGCACACCTACCAGGTCGAGGTCGTCGTCGAAATGGACGAAGCCACCATCGACCCAGGGTCGCTCGAATGCCCCGCACCGGGTACCGGCGACGCAGGTGGACTGGCCAACTCGACCACGCTGACGAGCAACGGAATCGTGACCGAGGACGAGGTGTGCCCGTCGCTCCCGCTGATCGAACTCGACAAGGAGATCGTTGCGGGGAGCCCCGCAGAGAACGGCGACGGCACCTGGACCATCGCCTACGACGTCACGGCGACGAACACGGGACAGGCATCGGGCGACTACACCGTCACCGACCAGCTCCAGTACGGAGATGGTCTCGACGTCGAGTCCGCACTCGTCACGTCGAGCCCCGCCGGGGTCATGTTGAACGCCGGATGGACGGGCCAGGGTGCAGCTGCAGATGACGCAGAGAACGTCATCGCCAGCGATGTCACTCTCGGCGCCGGTGCGACGCACACCTACCGGGTCACGGTCATCGCTTCGATGGACGCCGCAACGGTCACGCCGGGTGCCCTCGAGTGCACGGCCCCCGGTTCGGGAGACTCCGGTGGGTTCGCAAACACCGCGGGACTCACTCACAACGGTGAGGACCAGACGGACGACGCCTGCGCCACCGCGCCGCTGATCGAGACAACCAAGACCCTGTCCGGTGCGGTCACGCCCGTCGTCGGCCAGCCGGGAGTGTATGACGCCACCTACGAGATCACAGTCACGAACAGTGGCCCCGGGGCAGGCCTGTACGACCTGGACGACGAGCTGAACCCCGGCGCGGGTATTGAGATCGTCGGTGTCCAGAGCGTCACGTCCGACGCTGCGGCCCCGGTGGGCATCAACGCCGACTTCGACGGTCTGGCGGATACACGAATCGTGACCGACCAGCCCATCGCAGCCGCGACAGGTGCTCCGGTCGTCCACACGTACGTCATCGTGGTGCGGTACTCGGCGGATCTCGCGGGCATCGACCTTCCCGACGGTGATGTGTGCACCGCACCGGGTGGGGAGGCCCTCCCCGGCACGTTGAACAACACGGGAACCGTCGACTGGAACGGCATCGAGGACACGGACAACGCGTGCGTGATCCCGGGCCAGCCCACCCTCGATAAGTCGCTCGTCTCTGCGAACCCCGTCGGCGACGGGCAGTGGGAAGTGGTCTACGACCTCACTGTCGGCAACACCGGCACCGAGGCGACCACCTACGACCTGGACGACGAGTTCCTCTTCGCACCGCAAGTGTCCACCGACTCGGTGGTCGTCACAGGCCCCGAAGGCGTCGACATCAACGACGGGTTTGACGGTGACGCCGACCAGCGCATCGCGACCGACGTGCCGATCATCGGTCTGGACGACGACGGGTACGCCCCGCACGTCTACCGGGTCACGGTGCTCGTGAACGTTCCGCTGTCCTTCGACCCGGGTGCCGTCGGCTCGGACGGAAGCGCCTCGCCGGCGTGCACCGCGCCCTCGGGTGACAACTTCGTCGAACAGGGGCTGAACAACGCAGCCACCCTGACCGACGAGAATGGCGATACCGTCACCGACACCGACTGTGCGGCACTGCCGTCTGTGACGGTCACCAAGGCGATGGCGGGTGCGCCTGTCCAAGGTGCCGATGGGCTGTGGACGGTGAACTACACGATCACTGTCGGCAACGACGGTGCAGCCGTTGGTGAGTATACGGTCACCGACCGCCTGCGCTACGGCACTGGCATCGAGGTTCGCTCCGCCGCTGTCACGGTCGTTCCTGAGGGCATCACGCCCGCAGCGACCTGGACGGGACGGGGTGCAGCCGGCGACGCCACGAACGTCATTGCAGCGAACATTTCCCTTGCCGCCGGTGGAACGCACGTCTACCGGGTCACTGTCATCGCATTCTTGAACACGGAGACGGCGGACGTCACCGCCATCACCTGCCCCGCGCCGGGGTCCGATGGCAACGGTGGCTTCGCGAACATGGCGGGGCTGTGGCACAACGACCTCACGGCTGACGCCGAAGTGTGTGCGGTCCCCGAGTGGCCGGAGGACGTTCCGCCGCCACTCGCCATCACGGGAGGCACGATCGCGGCCGGGGTGGTCACGACGGGTCTGTTGTTGCTGCTCGTCGGCGCCATCCTGCTCTATGTGCGACGCCGTCGCGCGGAGACGGTGGGTGCAGTCGCGTAGTCACGAGCGACCGAGTGGGGGACGCCCGACATGGCCTCCCTCACTCGAACCGACATGGGTAGGCATTCATGTCATTCAGTAACCTCTCAGTATGTCGATTGGCTCGGTCGCTCCTCAGGCCGCAGTGTTGCGGGCGGGCAAGGGGGCACGCCGGCGGAGCCAATCACGTGGGCTGTCAGCGGACGGAGTCTTCCGCAACCTTTGCCAGACATGCCCTAGCTCGAAGTTTCGCCGAGGGTACTGATCGGCAGAAAGAAGTAAAGGACGTGTCACGTGTCACCACACTCCGGTGAGGTGCGCAAGCCTCGTGGATCCCGCGGACGCCGTCGCCGCCATCCCTCACCAGACATGCCAGTGGCAAAGGTGCGCGAGTACTCGCCAACGGGCGACGGGCGACGGGGGAGTGCTCGCGGCGGCATGGAATCCCCTGGGGCGAGCCGTGGCGGCCTGATCGGTGTCACGGGATAAGGCTTGGGCGGATGCGGATCGAGCTTGGCGGTCGTGCGGCAGTGTATCTGCGGATCTCGCAGGACCGGACGGGGCAGCAGGCGGGCATCGGTCGGCAACGCGAGGACTGCCTCGCCCACGCAGCCAGATTGGGATTCGCGGACCCGATCATTTTCGTCGACAACGACGTGTCCGCCTTCGATGGTGGTCGCCGCCCTGGATACGACTTGCTCGTTCGCGAGGTCGCGGCCGGCGTCGACCATGTGATCGTGTGGCACGTTGACAGGTTGTACCGGCGGCCAAAGGAACTGGAAGATCTTCTCAGCCTTGTGAAGCAGCATCCGCTGCGGATCGAGGCCGTGCGCGGCGGCGGGATGGACCTGAACACCGCAGAGGGGCGACTGATGGCGCGCCAATTGGTGGCCATTGCTGCGTACGAATCGGGTCACAAATCCGACCGTGTCAAGCGAGCGAACCGTCAAGCCGCGGAAGAGGGTGCCTGGCACGGTCCGGCACGCTACGGTTACGGGGCTGGTGGGACGCTGATCCCGGAACAGGCTGCCGTGATCCGGGAGATAGCAGACCGCTTCCTCGCAGGACAGTCGCTCCGCTCGATCGCTGCCTGGCTCAACCGCTCCGGTATTCCACCCCAACGTGCCTCCAGTGGCACGGCCGGACGCTGGTACCCGTACACGGTGCGCAGCATCCTCGCCTCGGCTCGCATCTCCGGGCAACGTTCCTACGCCCCGGATCGCAGGCAGGACCCGCCCGAGGGACGGGAGATCCTCGGGCTCGGCGTGTGGGAAGCCATCATCACACCGGACGAGACCGCGCGCATCCGCGCCATGCTCGGCGACCCATCACGCCGCCCACACACCCCGGCCACGCCCTCCTTGCTGGGTGGGATCGCACGGTGCGGGAAATGCGGGGCAGGCCTGGTCGTCTCCGGTCACCGCCCCGCCACCGGCTCACCGGCAACACGGCGATACACATGCAGAAAAGACCCCACCCAGCCGGAACGCGGCGGGTTGAGCATCGACGCCACACGCCTCGATGACCACATCACCCAGCACGTGCTACGCCGACTCGCGCGACCACGCCCGTCCTCCGGCACGGAATCCGTTGCTTCCCTCCTGCAGCGAATCGTTGAGATCAACACGCGACTTGACCACGTCGGACAGGATCTCAGGGACGGCCTCATCTCTCCAGGCGAGCACCGCGCAGGGCTCGCCGCCGCAGAGGAGGCGATACCGCACGCAGAGCGGCGCCTTGTCGCAACCGGAGGTGCGACCGCACTGTATGGTGCGCCGATCGGTGACCCCGATGGACTGCATCGATGGTGGCGCGGCCTCGAGGTCGCCGACAAGCGAGCGGTGATCACCACGGTGATCAACACGTTGCGTATCGCACCCGGCAAGCCCGGTCGCCGCTTCGACCCCACCAGAATCCGTATTACCCGCCGCCCCTGACCCCTTGTCTCAACCCTCACCTGTCCAAGCGGCCCGCCGCCGGGAGCGGAACGCCCAGAAGATCGTGCATTGACCTGCCCCGGGAGAATCCCCATCGAAACCGACCATGCCTTCGTTTATCTGCGCGTCTCAAGTAACCGCACCAGCGAACACGCGTCAATAGCTCAGCAACGCCGAGCGTGTGCTGGGTTGATCTCGCGACTGGGACATCAGTGCACGATCGAGTACGTCGATGAGTCCGTCTCCGCGTATACCGATCGCACCCGCCCCGGATATCAGCGACTCCTCCGCCACCTGCGATACGCCGCGGCACCCACGCTGATCGTGTGGCACTTGGACCGCCTCTACCGGCGGCCCGAGGAACTCGAGCAACTCTTAGACCTCCTAGCCGACCACCCCACCCGAATCGAATCCGTGCAGGGCGGGAGGTTCGACCTCAACCGGCATGAGGGACGGCTGTTCGCCCGGCAGCTCGTCGCGTTCGCGAACTACGAATCGGCTCTCAAAGGGGCGCGCGTGGCCCGCGCTCACCAGCAGCGAGCACAACACGGTCTCCTGCACGGCGGATCTCATTTCGGGTACCGCAACAACGGCAAGCGAGAACCGCGTGAAAGCTGGATCATCCGCCAGATCGTCGACGCCTACCTCACCGGGCTGTCCGTCACGGCGATCGCCAAGGAACTCACCATCGCCAACATTCCCTCCCCCACGCGCCGCCGGCGCTGGGGCGCGACCACGATCACATCGATCCTCCGCAGTGACCGGCTCCACCAGCGCCGCGGCAGCCATGACGGGGCGTGGGAGCCCATCATCGACGCGACTGAGTCCGCGCTGATCCAGGCGTTGAACCTCGCTCCTCGCCGTGACTCGACCCGGTCATCCGCGACGCTCCTGGGTGGCATGGGGCGCTGCGGAACTTGTCGGAGCCGCCTCATCAGCGCGGTCACGCACCGAGGACAGCGAATCTACCGGTGCACGCCACGAGACGGCGCTTGCGGGTCGATGACGGCGGATATGGCCCGCACCGATCACGACGTAACCGCATGGCTCACAGAGAACAGGCAGCATCCACACGCTCCCGTTGTGGTGCAGGATCCTGACCTCCTGCTCACATGTCTCTCGGCCGCCACGAACGAGCTCCATGAACGGGCGGCACTTTACGCGACGGCCAGGATTCCGCAGCACTGGTTCCACGCCGCGCGCGAGCATCCGGTGGTGAAGATCGACGCGTGCGTCGACGAACTCCACCGTCACATCCGACAGCGCATCATTCGGACACACCCCGACCTGGCCAACACGTTTCCCGCCCTCGCGATCACCCGGCAACGTCCCATCGTTGAAGCGTTCGCCCACTCAGTCACGGTACATCGCGGGAACGTGCGAGAAGGCAATCGCACTCACGTGGAGGTGGAGGTGCGTCAGTGATCTCGATCGACACTGACCATCTACTCGGATGGGGGAGCGGGTGGTTTGTCGATGATGCGGAGGACGGGGCGGGTGTCTTCTTTGCCGAGGACTTCGCGTACTCGCGCGGGATGCCAGCGCAGTTGGTGGGCGAGGTCGACTTGGGAGAATCCGGTTGTCTCGGCAAGGCGGGCGGCTTCGTCGAGCATGCTCGGCATCTCGCCGGGGTAGGCGTTGACTGGTTCCGGGGTCTCCAGGCCGGAGGAACGCAATTGGTTCAGTTTCTGATACCCGCGGCGGATCGATGTTTCCGAGACGGTTCCGGTCTCTTTCATTCTCAGCAGCAACGATTCGATCGACACTCCCCAATGGCGAGACAACTCGTCCAAGCGGGCGAGATTGACCGTGCGCGGCAGCAGATTGAGAATCTGGGATCGGGGTGTGAGGAACTCGGCGGCGAACTGATCGGCTTCGCGTTCTTGTTGTTGATCGCCGGGAGCTGCGTCTCCGTGAAGCAAAATGTGTCCGAGTTCGTGGGCGATGGTGAAGCGGTAGACGAACACCGACTTCGCCCGCTCTGGTGTAACGACGATGACGGGCCGAGCTAGATGCGATGTCGAGAATGCGCCCACGCGAGCGACATCAGCATTCGCCATGGTCAGTAGCGACACGATGATCCCACGCGATTCGGCCAGCGCTACGAGGTGCTTGACGGGCTTTGTCCCGAGCCCCCAATGCGAGCGGAGGCGCTGTGCCGCATCGACCGGGTCCGTGTCGGATCGGTCGATCATAGGGAGATCGACTTCAGGGAACTGAACCTTCTTCTCGAGCGCGAAAGCGAGCTCCCACACCTGCTCGATAAAAGCGATCGCCTTCGAGCGATCTCTTGCTGTCGTTGACCGCAGGCTCCGGAAATGCGCCTCCGCGCCGTCGACTCGGCCGATGGGTCGTCCCGCGGAGAAATACTCCACGGGCACATTCAACGCATTGGCCAGCACGGGCAGCAGGTCGCGCCTCGGGGTGACGACCTGGGCTTCGTACTGGCCGATCGCGGCAGGAGTGACTCCGACCAGGGACGCCAGTTTCGCTTTCGACAACCCGGCTGCGCTGCGCGCCTGCGTCAATCGTGCTGGATCGAAGGCGTCCGCAATAGCCTCCAATTCCAGCTCAGGACGGTTGTCGAAGAGCGTCAGCGGTGGATTCTTCTCACGCATGCGCCTCTCCGATCTCGTCGTCCTGCTTCACCCCCAGCTGCGGGCGAGGGATCGGGCCATCCGAGAACGCCTCGTCAACCGCGTCGACCTCAACCAGGGAACCGCGACCCACGTCGAGCAGCGACTCGAAGGTCTCGAACGTCAGGAAGCCATCAGCGCCCAGCGCCGCTTCACCCCAGCCGATGCTGTGCAGCGCCGAAGGGTTGCTCGCGTACGGCACGACCACGACACGGGCGTTCCCGTCGAACGTGTCGGCGAGAGTCTTCGCGGCCTCATCGAGGAACTCGCGCTCCGTGTCGGTCAGCTCGGGGTGATCAAACTCGATCGGCAGAAGCGAATGCGGGTCACCATGCTGCCCGGTGAACAGCGACAGGCGCGTCCCCGACACGGCGAACCGGCGGGACTCGATCTCCACGGTGCTCTCCTTGGCGAAGCGCCAGGGGAACAGAACTACACCGTTGAAGGCCACCAGCTTGTACCCCGGGACGGAGATCACCTCGGCGGTAGGCAGCTTGCCTAGCACTCGGCTGAACTCGTACAGGCACTTGCGCCAGATATACCCATACGGCCCGGCGTGAGGCATCTCCGCGACAGCCTGCGAGTTCGCCATCTTCTCGTGGCACTCACGAATGATCGCCGGGATCTGCTCCCGGATCAGCACACCATCCTGCCCGAACGTCTTCAGCGCCCACTCGCGTCCCGCATCCCCCACCATCGCGTCCCCTTCATCTGTTGACACCGACCATAGCATATCACTTTAGTTTTCCACAGGATCACGTCAATCATCGGCGTGTTGCTCTCCGGAACCAATAGACGAAGCCAGCGACACCGGACTCGGGCCTTGTTCAAGCAACTGACCGGCCACGTGGGCTCGGTGCCAGCCTCCGGGACTTGGGGTGCCAGTTTCGCCATGTGGTAAAGACGACGCTGCTGTCGGCGCTGCTGTCCGCGGCACCCGCGGCCGAGCGGATCGTCACGATCGAAGACGTCGCCGAGCTGAGACCACGGCATCCCCACCACGTGGCGCTGGAGGCGCGACAGGCCAACCTCGAAGGGGCGGGAGGAATCAGCCTCGCGCGCCTCGTCCGCGAATCCCTGCGCATGAGGCCCGATCGTCTGATCGTCGGCGAGTGCCGCGGTGAAGAGGTGCGCGAACTCCTGACCGCGCTCAACACGGGCCACGACGGGGGAGCAGGCACGCTGCACGCCAGCGGTCTGCGCGATGTTCCCGCCCGGCTCGAGGCGCTGGGTGCGCTCGCCGGAATGGACGCGACCGCTCTCGCACGGCAGGTGGTCAGCGCGTTCACGATCGTGCTGCACCTCGCCAGGGCTCCGGGTGGCGCGCGCCGCATCGCCCAGGCGGGGCGGTTCACCCTGGCCGGAGACCGGCTCGGCATCGAAGAGGTGCAGCCGTGGTGAGGTGGCGTCGTCGGGATCCGGTCGATCAGGGCGCGGATGCTGCGACCAGCGTCCAGACGCTCGCCGTGCTGCTTCAGGCCGGAGCCGTGCCGCTGGTCGCCTGGAGGCACCTCGCCGAGACGGGAGACGCGCACGCCGCAGCCGTCGTCGCGCGGGCGCAGGAGGGGATGCCGCTGACCGCCGCGATCGAGGCCGAGGGCGGCGCGTGGCTCGACCTCGCCGCCGCCTGGGAGATCGCGACGACTGTGGGCGCACCGCTCGCGGAGGTGCTTCGCATGATCGCCGAGACCCTGCGCGACGCGGCTTCGGCGGCTGACGACGTGCGCATCGCCCTGGCCGAGCCCGCGGGCACGGCGAGGCTTCTGCTGTTGATGCCGTTTGCCGGGCTCCTGCTCGGATTCGCGCTCGGCTTCGACACGATCAGCGTGATCGTGGGCAACCCGATCGGCGCGGTGTGCGTGGTGATGGGACTCCTCCTCATGCTCGCCGCACGGATGTGGACGAAGAAGCTGCTCGATCGCGCGAAACCCGCGCCCGGTACTCCGGGCATGCAGGCCGAGCTCGTCGCCGTGGCGCTCGCCGGGGGAGCGTCCGTCGAGCGCGCGCTGCGCCTGGTCTCCGAGAGCCCCGCGTCGCGGCACGGCGGACGAGAGCGCATCGACACGGTGCTCGAGCTGTCTCGTGCGGCCGGCGTTCCGGCGGGCGAGCTGCTGCGCGCCTCGGCCGCTCAAGACCGGCATTCGGCGCGGATCGCCGGGCGGATGCGGGCCGCCGCCCTCTCGACCCGCCTGCTGATCCCCTTGGGCGTGTGCACACTCCCGGCCTTCATGCTGCTCGGCGTGGCGCCGCTGCTCCTCAGTGTGCTCACCTCCACCTCCCTCCCGCTGTAACCGACCGGAACCACCCACATAAGAAAGAAGGAACGACCATGAACACCATCCCCACCCTCACCCGCCGTCGTGCCGCACAGCTGTTCGGAGACGACACCGGGGCAGCGACCGCCGAGTACGTCATCACGACCATGGCGGCAGTGGCCTTCGCAGGCGCTCTCGTCTTCGTCCTGCGCTCCGACGAGGTGCGAGGCATCCTCACCGACATGGTGCGCCGGGCTCTCACGGTCTCATGATGCGCCGTCGCGTCGGGTGCGACAGAGGATCGGTCGCGGCCGAGCTCGCGCTCGCGCTGCCCGCCGTCGTCCTCACGCTCCTGCTCGGCGCGGGCGCCCTCGGCGCGGCCTCGCGCCAGGTATCGCTGCAAGACGCAGCGGCAGACGCCGCGCGCCTCCTCGGACGAGGGGAGGGGGCGGATGCCGCATCGGGAGTGGTCGCGGCAGCGGTGCCCGGTGCGGGCCTCAGCAGCCGTAGCGAGGGCGATCTGGTCTGCGTCACTGCGAGCGTCGACATCGCGATCGGCGGGCTCCTCACGCTGCCGATGCGAGCGTCGAGCTGCGCGCTCAGCGGAGGACTCTGATGGCGGGCTCGGCGCTCGCCGCCGGAGTCCTCGTCGTCGCCGGGGCGCTGTCGATCGGTCTCGCGGCGGTCGGCGGAGCGGCCGTCACCGCACAGCGCGCGGCCGGTGCGGCGGATGCGGCGGCCCTGGCGGCGGCGGATGCCGCGAGCGGGGCGATCGCCGCATCCGACGACCCCTGCGTGCTCGCCGCCAGGGTCGCGGCGGCCTCAGGCGCCTCGCTCACCGGCTGCGTGCTCGAGGGCTTCGTGGCGACCGTCCAGGTCGAGGCGGCGTACGCTGGACTGGCTGCCGTCTCCCGAGCCCGAGCAGGGCCACCCGAGGGGAACTGACGGCGGCGCGTACACGGATCACTGCGGCAGGCCCATCACAGTGGTGTGTATGGTGTGCTTCGAAGAAAGGATGCACCCTTGGCTCAAGGCAAGAAGCTCGTCATCGTCGAGTCCCCGACGAAGATGCGGTCTATTCAGGGGTACCTCGGCGACGGCTACGAGGTGCTGAGCTCGGTCGGGCACATCCGCGACCTCGCCGACAAGAAGGACATCCCGGCCGCCGACAAGGAGGCCTACGGGAAGTACTCGATCGACGTCGAGAACGGCTTCGATCCGTACTATGTGGTGTCCGATCGCAAGACCAAGACCGTCGCCGAGCTCAAGCGCGCACTGAAGAGCGCCGACGAGCTCCTGCTCGCCACTGATGAGGACCGCGAAGGCGAGGCCATCGCCTGGCACCTGCTCGAGACGCTGAAGCCGAAGGTCCCGGTGAAGCGCATGGTCTTCCACGAGATCACCAAGGACGCGATCCAGGCCGCGGTCGGCAACACCCGCGAACTCGACATCGACCTGGTCGACGCGCAGGAGACCCGACGCATCCTCGACCGTCTCTACGGCTGGGACGTCTCTCCTGTGCTCTGGTACAAGGTGAAGACCGGCCTCTCCGCCGGACGCGTCCAGTCTGCAGCCACTCGCATGATCGTCGACCGTGAGCGCGAGCGCATGGCGTTCGTCTCGGCCGAATACTGGGACGTCGAGGCTCTCGCGTCATCGGCCTCCGCGTTCAAGGTCCGCCTCGTCCGCGTCGACGGCGGCCAGCTGGCTCGCGGCACCGACTTCGACGACCTCGGAAAGCTGAAGAAGGCCGTCGTCATCCTCGACGAGAAGAAGGCGGCCGCCCTCGCCCACGCCGTCGACGCAGCAGGCGCGGGCACGGTCACCAAGGTCGAGGCGAAGCCCGGCACGCGCAGCCCCTATGCGCCGTTCACGACCTCGACCATGCAGCAGGAGGCCGGCCGCAAGCTCTCGATGAGCGCGAAGCAGGCGATGAGCGTCGCCCAGCGTCTCTACGAGAAGGGGTACATCACTTATATGCGTACCGACTCGGTGGCGCTGAGCACCCAGGCGGTGCAGGCGGCGCGGAGTCAGGCTGTCGCTCTCTACGGAGACAGTGCGGTGCCGCTGAAGCCGCGCGTGTACAAGTCGAAGAGCAAGAACGCTCAGGAGGCGCACGAGGCCATCCGCCCCTCCGGTGAGACGTTCCGCACGCCGGCATCCGTCTCGTCCCAGCTCGATCGCGAAGAGATGCGTCTCTACGACCTGATCTGGAAGCGCACGGTCGCGAGCCAGATGGCCGACGCCAAGTACGAGACCACGACGGTGACGATCGCGGTCGACACCTCGACGCAGCCGGGTGCGGACGCGCAGAACGTCGAGTTCACCGCATCCGGAACTGTCTACACCTTCAAGGGCTTCCTCGAGGCGTACGAAGAAGGGCGCGACGAGAAGCGCAACTCGCAGGACGCGTCCGACGACCAGTCGCTGCCGGTCGTCGCCGTCGGCGACGAGCTGCGGATGTCGGAATCCGAGGCCAAGGGCCACCGCACGACCCCGAAGCCTCGCTACACGGAGGCGTCGCTGGTCAAGGCACTGGAAGAGCACGGCATCGGCCGCCCGTCGACGTTCGCGAGCATCATCGGCACAGTGATCGACCGCGGCTACGCCACCAAGCGCGGTCAGGCCCTCGTGCCGACCTGGCTCGCCTTCAGCGTCGTGCGTCTGCTCGAGGAGCATTTCGCCGACCTCATCGACTACGACTTCACCGCGGCACTCGAAGACGACCTCGACGCGATCGCCCGCGGCGAGCAGAAGCGCGTCGAATGGCTCAAGTCCTTCTACTACGGCTCCGAGTCGCACGTCGGTCTGCGTCAGGTCGTCGACAACCTCGGTGAGATCGACGCCAGGGCGTTGAACTCCACGCCCATCACCGACACCGCGACACTGCGCTTTGGCAAGTACGGACCGTACCTCGAGGTGGCGAACCCCGATGCGCCCGACGAGAAGCCGCGCATCGTCAACGTGCCCGAAGATCTCGCTCCCGACGAGCTCACCGCCGAGAAGGCGCAGGAGCTCATCGACGCTCCGGTCGCCGGCGACCGCGTTCTCGGCGAGAACCCCGAGAACGGCAAGATCATCGTCGTCAAGGACGGCCGTTTCGGGCCCTACGTGCAGGAGAACGATCCGGTCTCCGACGACGCGGCAGTCGACGAGACGACCGGCGAGGTCGTCGAGGCGCCCAAGCCGAAGCGGGGCGCGAAGAAGGAAGCTGCTCCGAAGCCGCGGACCGGCTCGCTGTTCCGCTCCATGTCGGTCGAGACGATCGACCTCGAGACCGCGCTGCAGCTGCTCAGCCTGCCCCGCGTGGTCGGCAAGGACCCCGAGTCGGGGGAGGAGATCACCGCGCAGAACGGACGGTACGGTCCCTACCTGAAGAAGGGCACCGACTCGCGCTCGCTCGAGAGCGAGTCGCAGATCTTCGACGTCACACTCGAACAGGCGCTCGAGATCTACGCGCAGCCGAAGTACGGGGCCGGTTCCCGCCGGGCGTCGAGCGCGCTCGCCGAGTTCGAAGCCGACCCGGTGAGCGGCAAGCCGATCCGCATCCGCGACGGGCGCTTCGGCGCCTACGTGACCGACGGCGAGACGAACGTCACGATCCCTCGTGGCCAGCAGGTCACCGACATCACGTTCGAGATCGCGGCGCAGATGCTGGCCGACAAGCGTGCGAAGGGGCCGGCACCCAAGCGTGGAGCTGCGGCCAAGAAGGCTCCCGCGAAGAAGGCTCCCGCGAAGAAGGCTCCTGCGAAGAAGGCGCCGACGGATACTGAGAAGGCTGCGGCTCGTTCGGCTGCCGCCAAGAAGGCCGCGGCGACGCGTGCGGCCAACGCCGCGGCGAAAGCCGGCTCGTGACGGCAGGCCGCGCCGCGTGGATCACCCTCGAGGGCGGTGACGGTTCGGGCAAGACGACGCAGGCGAACCTGCTCGCCGACTGGCTGACGGATGCTGGCCGCACCGTCCTCCGCACTCGTGAACCCGGTGGTTCCGAGGTCGGCCAGCTGATCCGCGACATCGTGCTGCATCACCGTGGCGACATCGCCCCGCGAGCGGAAGCGCTGTTGTACGCGGCCGACCGTGCGCACCACGTCGCCACGGTCGTCCGTCCGGCACTGGAGCGCGGCGAAGTCGTGCTGCAGGATCGCTATCTGGACTCCTCGGTCGCGTACCAGGGAGCCGGGCGCGTTCTCGACGGCACGGAGATCCGCAACCTGTCGCTCTGGGCGGCTGAGGGAGCCCTTCCCGACCTCACGCTGCTGCTCGACCTCGACCCGGCTGCGGCCCGCGAGCGCCTGGACTCGGCCGACAAGCCCTTCGATCGTCTCGAAGCCGAGAAGGCGGAGTTCCACGGCCGCGTCCGCGACGCGTACCTCGCACTCGCGGCCGCCGAGCCCGAGCGGTTCCTCGTGCTGGACGCGGCAGCATCCGTCGACGACATCGCCGCACAGATCCGCGCCCGGGTGGAGTCCCTGCTGGGCTGACATCCCGGCTGCTGCTCACGCCCGCCTGCCGCCCGCCCCGCGCCTGCCCGCCGTCGGCCCCGCGCCCTCGACGATTCCGCGTCTCACCACGATCTCGGCGTGCCACCACGTTCTGGACGTCGCAAAGCGTGGCGGCGCGTCGGGAACGTGGTGGCGCGCACTCGTTGGAGCTCCGCGCCCGCGCCGCACTCGCCCGCGCGCACTCGCGCGAGCTCGCCCGGCACGCGCCCGAGAGGCGACGTCCGTCCCGCAGGTTACGCTGGGTGCATGCCCCAGACCGTCGCCGCCGCGTTCCCGTGGGGTGATGTCTGGGGGCAGGATGCCGCAGTCGAGACGCTGCGCGACGCGGCATCCGACCCCGCAGCCCTCTCTCACGCGTGGCTGATCACCGGTCCTCCGGGGTCAGGGCGCTCGACGCTGGCCTACGCCTTCGCGGCAGCCCTGGTCGCGGATCGGCCCGACGACGAGGCGGCGATGCGGCAGGTCCTCGCGGGCACGCATCCCGATGTCACGGCACTGCGCACCGACAAGGTCATCATCACGATCGCCGAGGCGCGCGCGCTCGTCGAGCGCTCCTACTTCGCCCCGTCAGCGGGCAGATATCGCGTGATCGTCGTCGAAGACGCCGACCGCATGGTCGAGCGCACCTCGAACGTGCTGCTCAAGGCGCTCGAAGAGCCGCCCGAGCAGACGGTGTGGATCCTGTGCGCTCCGAGCGAGGCCGATCTGCTCCCGACCATCCGCTCCCGCGTCCGCTCGCTGCGGCTGCGCGAGCCCGACGTCGCCGACGTCGCCCGTCTGATCACGCTGCGCACCGGGGTCGACGACGCTGTCGCCGAGCAGGCGGCTCGCCACGCGCAGCGGCATATCGGCATGGCCCAGCGGCTCGCGACCGATGACGCGGCTCGGCGTCGTCGGGATCAGACCCTCCGATCGGTCATCGGCGTGCGCGGAGTCGGCGACGCGGTGGAGGTCGCAGGGCAGATCATCCAGGCCGCGACGGAAGACGCGAAGGCACTCACCGCCGAGCGCGATGCCGCGGAGCGCGAGTCCCTGCTGCGCACGGTCGGCGTCGCCGAGGGGCAGGCCGTGCCTCCTGCGCTGCGGTCGCAGCTGTCGGCCCTTGAAGACGATCAGAAGAAGCGGGCCACCCGCAGCCTGCGCGACGGCATCGACCGCGTGCTCACGGATCTGCAGTCGATGTTCCGCGACGTCCTGATGCTGCAGTTCGGGCGTCCTGACGACCTGATCAACCGTGAGCTGCGCGCCGAGCTGAGTGCGCTGGCGGACGCCTGGTCGCAGGCACGTACTCTTGTCGTACTTGATCACCTTGCCGAGACGCGCCAGTCGCTGGAGCGCAACGTCGCACCACTGCTCGCCCTGGAGAGCTTGCTCGTGACCGTCACGAGCGGGAGGACCCCGTGAACACTCGACCGACTTCCCGCCTGCGCCGCGCCGTGGCGGTGATCGCGGGACTCGCCGCGGCATCCGTCGCCCTCACCGGCTGCCTGTACTCGATGATCCCCGAGCAGAAGCCCTCGGCGACCAACGCGCCCGACACCGACGGCGTCGCCGCCGACCTGCTGCCGTTCTACGGGCAGGCGCTCACGTGGGAGAACTGCGGCGCAGGGTTCGACTGCACCGAGGTGACGGCTCCGCTCGACTGGGAGAGTCCCGCTGACGGCGACATCACCCTCGCGGTCGTGCGCCATCAGGCCTCGGGAACCGCGAAGGGCTCGCTGCTGACCAATCCCGGCGGGCCGGGGGCGAGCGGGTACGACCTCATCCACGACAGCCTCACGTTCGCGGTCGGCCAGGACCTGATCGACAACTTCGACGTGATCGGGTTCGACCCCCGCGGAGTCGGTCGATCCACCGCCGTGAAGTGCTACGACGCGGCCGACATGGACGAGTACCTGTACTCGATACCCTCGTCGCCTCGCGGCTCTGCGGAATGGGAAGCCGAGCTGCTCGACGCCCACAAGAAGTTCGCCGAGGCCTGCGACGCGAACAGCGGCGGCATCCTTCCGCACATCACGACCATCAACGCGGCGCGCGACATGGATCTGATCAGGGCCGTGCTGGGCGACAAGAAGCTGAACTATCTCGGCTACTCCTACGGCACCTTCCTCGGTGCGACCTACGCCGAGCTGTACCCCGAGCGGGTCGGCAGCCTGGTGCTCGACGGCGCGATCGACCCCGCCGTCTCGGGTCTCGAGGTGGGCACGACGCAGGCCCTCGGCTTCGAATCGGCGCTGCGCGCCTACATGCAGAGCTGTCTCGACTCCGGCGACTGCCCGTTCAGCGGCACGGTCGACGAGGCCATGGCCGATCTGGGGGCGCTGCTGGCGAGCGTCGACGCGACACCGCTCAAGAACGGCGACGGGCGGATGCTGGGCGCTGACGCGCTGATGACGGGCATCATCGCCGCTCTGTACTCCGAGGACAGCTGGTCGTACCTCACGCAGGCGCTCGACGAGGCGCTGCAGGGCGACCCCTCCACGGCGTTCATGCTCGCGGACTTCTACAACGGACGCGAGAACGGCGCCTACACCGACAACTCCAGTGAAGCGTTCCGCGCGTACAACTGCATGGACTATCCGGTCGAGGACGATCCCGACGCCGAGGCCGCGCAGAAGGCGAAGATCGACGAAGGCGCCCCGACCATCGCCCCGTACTGGGAGGGTCCCGATTCGTGCGAGGTGTGGCCGTACCCGCCGACCGGAACCCGCGGCGAGATCCACGCCACGGGGGCTGCTCCCATCGTCGTCGTCGGAACGACGAACGACCCCGCGACGCCGTACGAGTGGTCGGAATCGCTCGCAGCCCAGCTCGATGAGGGCGTTCTGATCACCCGCGTGGGCGAGGGTCACACCGGCTACAACAAGGGCAACACGTGCGTGGACAGCGCCGTCGAGGCGTACCTCGTCGACGGCACGGTGCCCGAAGACGGCTTGCGCTGCGAGTGACATCGGCTCGATTCGCGAGCACGCTCGGAACCATGTAATATCGGAGACCGCGCCGCTTTAGCTCAGTCGGCAGAGCATTTCACTCGTAATGAAAAGGTCGTCAGTTCGATTCTGACAAGCGGCTCCAGCAGGCCCCGTGATGAAGATCACGGGGCCTTTTGGTTTCCTCCGGAATCACCCGCCGCGGCGTACGCTCGAAGCATGAGCAGAGCGCTTCTCATCGTCGACATCCAGAACGACTTCACCGAAGGCGGTGCCCTCGCGGTCGCAGGCGGAGACGCCGTGGCATCCGCCGTGTCCGCCTTCCTCGAGGCCCATGCGGCCGACTACGACGTGATCGTCGCCTCGCGGGACTGGCATGACGCGATCGGCGACAACGGCGGGCATTTCGCCCAGGAGCCGGACTACGTCGACACCTGGCCTGCGCACTGCGTCGCGGGCACGGAAGGCGCCGAGTACGACCCGCTGCTGATGACGGATGCCGTCACCCATCACGTCCGCAAGGGACAGGGGAAGCCCGCGTACTCGATGTTCGAGGGCGTGACGGATGCGGGCGAGACGGTGGGCGCCGTGCTGACGCAGGCGGGCGTGCTGAGCGCCGACGTCGTCGGCATCGCCACGGACCACTGCGTGCGGGCCTCCGCGCTGGATGCGCTCGCTCACGGCGTGCGCGTGCGTGTGCTGACGGATCTCGTCGCGGGCGTCGCGCCGGAACCCAGCTCCGCTGCCCTCGCCGAGCTCGCGCACGCCGGGGCGGAACTGGCGGAATCGGACGACGTGTGAACCGCTGCGCACTGCTCCTGCGTGCGGTGAACGTCAGCGGGCGCAACCGCGTGCCCATGGCCGAGCTGCGCGCGCTGCTGAGCGAGCGCACCGTGCTCACAGGAGTGTCGACCTTCATCGCGAGCGGCAACATCATCTGCGACGACCCAGGAGACATCGAGAAGGCCCGATCCGAGGTGCGAGCCCTGATCGCCACGGCGTTCGGGGTCGACACACCGGTGATCGCCCGCACCCACGATCAGCTGGTGGCCGCGCTCGAAGAGAATCCGTTTCCGGATGCCGCACTCGACAAGCTCCTGCACGTGATGTTCCTCGAGGGGCCCGCCGCGCCGGGAGCGATCGAGGTGCTCGAGCAGCGGCTGATGCCGGGGGAGAGGCTCGCCCTGATCGGCGACGACCTCTGGATCGACTACGCCGAGACGGGCGTGCACGCCTCGAAGCTCACGAAGGTCGTTCTCGACAAGGCCCTGGGGGTGGCGGGGACCGCGCGCAACGTGCGCACGGTGCGAACTCTCGCCGAACTCACGGCGTAAGAGGTCGGCTCAGCGCGGTCGGCGGAGTCGACGGATGCTGCTGCACGTCGACACGGCGGACGCCGCAGCCATCGCAGCGGACGTAGAGCACCGTGCCCTCGCTCGTCGGATGGCTCGACTCGACCGACCATGCATGCTCGTGCGCGGAGGCGGCCTGGTGGGGGATCGGGCGGGTGTGCAATGCGGTCATGTATCCAGCGTGATGTAATGGCCTTATGCATCTCAACCCTTACGGCGAGTATGCGGTCCTGCTGGCCGCATCCCTCGCCAACGACTGGCCGGCAGACCGCGCCGGGATCGAGGCGCGGACACTCGACGGCGGAATGACGATGGTGTTCCCTCCCGAGCCGCACGATCACGCGCGGGTCCGGGACGTCATCGACGACTGGCTGCGAATCGTGGACGAGAGCGATCCGGCGCGACGGGCTGAGATGCTCAACCTGCAGATGGCGTCGGCGGGCGCGTACCCGCGGCTCACCGATCATGACGGCGAGGGCTGGCATCTGCACTACCGCGACGACGTGCAATCGCTGCCCTATGTCCTGCGGGCGATCATCAATGTCGGCACGTCATTGCACCTGGTCACCCGCGGCATGGATCGCCTGTCGCGCTGCGAGGCCTCTCCGTGCACGAACGTCGTCGTCGACGTGACCAGGAACGGTCGTCAGCGGTTCTGCTCGGTCCGCTGCGCGAACCGTGCCGCCGTACGCCGGCATCGGGCGCGCGCCGACGCCCGATAGGTCAATGGTGCGGTGGGCCCCGTGGGGCTCGAACCCACGACCCGCGGATTAAAAGTCCGATGCTCTGCCAACTGAGCTAGAGGCCCGTGTCCCTCCAGTGTAGTGCGCACGAACAGGGCCGTCGGCGACACCATGGTCGCCGACGGCCCTTCTTCCCTCTCGCCGTCATCCCCCGATGGGCGAGAGTGCCGAGCTCCCCAGCTCGGCACCCGCCTCACTGGGCCGGGGGCATCAGCACGGTGTCGATGAGGTACACCGTGGCGTTCGCGGTCTGCACGCCACCGCAGACGATCTTGGCGTCGTTCACCATCCAGTCGTCGCCGCTGCCGGTGACCTCGAGGTCGGCACCCTGGACCGTGGTGTGCATCCCGGCGATGTCGGAGGGCTCGATCTGGCCCGGGACCACGTGATACGTGAGGATCGAGCTCAGCGTCGCGCTGTCGGTCTTGAGGGCCTCGATCGTGGCCGGGTCGATCTTCGCGAACGCGTCGTCGACCGGAGCGAACACGGTGAACTCGCTGCCGTTCAGGGTGTCGACGAGGTTCACATCGGGGTTGAGCTGTCCGCTCACCGCGGCGACGAGCGTCTTGAGCAGCGGATTGTTGGATGCTGCCACCGCGACGGGATCCTGCGACATGCCCTGGATCGAACCCGCGCCGTCCGGCACGGCGTCGGCGTACGCCGCGCAGCCGGGGCCGACGAGATTCGCCGCCGGGTCCATCGCGTCGGGCGTGGCTTCGGACGACTCGGGAGCCGACGGCTTCGGCGACTCCGCAGCAGGCGTGCCGCCCATCGAACACGCGGACAGCAGGAATGCGCTCGCCAGCGTGAGGGTGACGGCTGCGGTGACCTTCTTCGTGGTGCTGAACATCTCGAGCTCCTTCAGAACTGAGCCACGGCCTCTCCGTGGCGTCGGCATCTGTTCGGAGCCCCGGCCGGATCGGATGGGAATTCTCTGAATCCAATCCATCCGGGGCTCCGACGCGAACAGGAGGAGACAAGAAGCGAGGACCTCATGGACCTGATCATCATCGGCCTGCTCGGCGGGCTCATCACCGGAATCTCACCGTGCATCCTGCCCGTGCTGCCGGTCATCTTCCTCACCGGCGGAGCGCAGTCGGCGAAGTTCGACGGGCAAGTCGTGCCGGCGAAGCGCAGCCGGCCGTACCTGGTGATCGCGGGTCTCGTCCTGAGCTTCACCCTTGTTACCCTGGGCGGTTCGCTGCTGCTCGGATTGCTGAACCTGCCGCAGGACATCATCCGCTGGGTCGGCATCGCGGTGCTGGTGATCATCGGCACGGGACTGATCGTTCCGAGACTCGAGCGGATCCTCGAACGTCCCTTCCAGCGCTTCGGACAGCGTGAGGTGAAGAACCAGGGCAGCGGATTCGGTGTGGGTCTCGCACTGGGCGCCGTCTTCGTCCCCTGCGCGGGCCCGGTGCTCGCGGCGATCATCGTCGCAGGATCAACGGGCCGGATCGGTCTCGGAACGATCGCGCTCACGGTGTCGTTCGCGGTCGGAGTCGCCGTGCCGCTCCTCGCCTTCGCGCTCGCCGGGCGGGGCGTGATCGAGCGCATCCGAGCCTTCCGCTCCAAGGAGCGCGCATTGCGCATCGCTGCGGGGATCGCGATGATCGCGCTCGCCGTCGGCCTGGTATTCAACGTGCCGCAGGCCCTGCAGCGCCTGCTTCCGGATTACACCTCGCCCCTCCAGCAGGAGCTCGCCGACTCGGACGAGGTGTCCGACGCCCTCGACCTCGGCGGACTCGTCACCGACGAGAACAAGGACCTCGACAACTGCACCAACGGTGCGGAAGAGCTCGAATCGTGCGGCACCGCTCCCTCGATCAAGGGCATCGAGCAGTGGCTGAACACTCCCGACGGCCAGGCCATCGATCTGACCAGCCTGCGCGGCAAGGTCGTGCTGATCGACTTCTGGGCGTACTCATGCATCAACTGCCAGCGCTCCCTCCCGCACGTGGTCGCCTGGGACGAGACCTATCGTGACCTGGGGTTGGATGTCATCGGCATCCACTCGCCCGAGTACGCGTTCGAGAAGGATCCGGGCAACGTCGCCGCAGGGATCGCCGACTTCGGCATCGAGTATCCGGTCGCGCTGGACAACAGCCTCGCCACCTGGACGAACTACCGCAACAGGTACTGGCCGGCGCACTATCTGATCGATGCGCAGGGCACGGTGCGACACATCTCGTTCGGCGAGGGCAACTACGCCGCGACGGAGAAGCTGATCCGCGAACTCCTCCAGGACGCCGATCCCGATGTGCAGCTGCCGGGCGCGACGGACGTCGTCGACGAGACTCCCGACATCGGGTCGACGACGCGGGAGACCTTTCTCGGATCGTCCAAGGACGTGAACTTCGGCGGAGGCGCAAGCTATGGAGCCGGCACTCGCGAGTTCGCGCTTCCCGAGCAGCAGCCGGACGACAGTTTCGCGCTCGATGGCGGATGGACGGTGCAGACGCAGTACGCCACACCGTCCGGTGAGGGTTCGAGCATCCGTCTCAACTATCACGCAGCCGAAGTGCGCATGGTGGTGGCCGGAGCCGGCGAGGTGATCGTGCGGGACTCCCAGGGCGAGGAACAGCGCATCCGAATCGACGGGACACCGCGATCGTACGCACTGCAGAACTCGGACTCCGTCGCCCAAGGCTCCTTCACCCTCGAGGTTCCGGCAGGCGTGCAGGTCTATTCCTTCACCTTCGGGTGACGCCTGCATCCGATCGGGAAAGGATGCGGCATGCTGGTGGAGATGGTCATCGACGGGATGGACGTACCCGAGGACGGCACGGCGCACGACGCCGTCGCCGATCTCCTCGTCGACATCGCGTCCGGCGATCAGGGCGCTTTCGCCCGGCTCTACGATCTGCTCTCGCCGCGCGTGTTCGGTCTCATCCTGCGGGTGCTCGTGAACCGATCGCAGAGCGAAGAGGTGTTGCAGGAGGTCTTCCTGGAGATCTGGCAATCCGCTGACCGCTTCGCTCCGAACAGAGGGCAGGGAAGAAGCTGGGTGATGACGATCGCCCATCGTCGGGCAGTGGACAGGGTCCGCGCGTCGCAGTCCAGCACGGATCGCGACGTGCGAGCAGGACTCAAGGACATCGGGGTGGCGCACGACAGCGTCGCTGAACGGGTGGAGCTGGGAATCGAGGGCGAGAAGGTCGTCGATGCGCTCGCGGGGCTTCCCGAGGCGCAGAAGGAGGCCCTCGTCCTCGCCTACTACGGCGGTTACAGTCAGAACGAGATCGCGGTGCTCGTGGGGGCGCCGCTGGGGACGATCAAGACGCGGATGCGGGACGGGTTGATCCGTCTCCGCAGCGCGATGGGGGTGACGGCATGAACGAGCAGGAGTTCGCGGAGCTCTCCGCAGGCGCGGCGCTGCACGCGCTGTCGCCCGACGAGGAGCGCCGGTTCCGCGCGGCGCTCAGCGTGCATCCCGAATGGCGGAGCATCGCCAGGGACGACGCGGATGCCGCCGCAGCCCTCGCATCGGCCGTCGCCCCGGTCGTGCCGCCCGACAGCATCCGCTCGGCGCTGCTCTCCCGCATCGCCGACACTCCGCAGGCCGACGAGGCGACGTCGATCGCCGGCACCCCTCGCTCTTCGGCGCGCACGACCTCGAAGGACGATCCCGGAGAGGTCCGCGCCGGCAACCCGCCGGCGGGCGACGTCTCCCAGCCGGCTGCGCCGTCCGCCTCTTCGGTCGAGCCCGACGGCACCCCCGCCGGAAGGCGTCGTGGACGCCGACTTCTCTTCGCCCTCGCAGCCTGCATCGTGCTCCTCGTCGGCATCGGCGTGGGAACGATCGCTGTGCACGGGATCCTCGACCGGCCGGCGCCGGTGGTGGCGCTCGAGCAGATCGAGGGTGCCGCCGACGCGCAGCAGGCCTCGGTCTCCCTCGACGGTGGAGGGACAGCGGTCGCGCACTGGTCGGCCTCGCTGGGCAGAGCGGTCCTCGTCACCGAAGACATCGCCGTTCCTGCCGACGGCGACACCTACGAGCTCTGGTTCGTGCGCGGCGACGGAGCCGTCTCCGCCGGCACCTTCTCGGTCGACGGAGGAGATGCCGTCGCCGAGCTGAGGGGCGAGATGCAGGCGGGCGATGCGATCGCAGTGACGGTGGAGCCGACGGGCGGATCACCGACCGGGCAGCCGACTTCGGATCCCGTGATCGTCATCCCCACGGCCTGACTCCGCGGAATCCGCGTACCCTGGTGTGATGCCTGAGCACCACCGCCCGATCCGCCGACCCACCACGGCGTTCGACAACATCGTCGGCTCGCACGATCCCGCCGAGGAGACGCGGATCGCGCATGCGACGGCATCCGCTCTGCTCACCCGCGTCCGCGCGGACGACAGCGGTGCGAGCGCCGACCGCCTCGTCGCCTTCACCGCCGAGCACGGCATCGACGAGATCGCGGAGCTGTGGTCGAAGGCGCCGTCCCGCACGCTTCCGGGAGCCCTCTGGCGCCTGTACGTGCTGCAGCTCGCGATCCACAGCGATCCCCAGACGGCCGCGCTGCTGTACGAGCGAGGGCGCGTCGAACTCGCCTCGGCGGATGCCGTCGTCGCCGGCGCACCGGTCCCGGCCGACCCCGACGAGCTCGTCGTGCTGATCGACGCGATCCTTCGCGGCGCGTTCCGCGGAGACTTCGCCGTGGCGCTCGACAGGGCCGCGGCCTTCTGCCGGGTGCAGGCATCCGGCGCGACGCACGTCGCCGACGACTACGAGGCGACCGAGCCGCGACGGGCGAGCGATCTGACCACGAGGGCGCTGCGTCTCAGCTCCTTCGCGCAGGACCTGTCGGCAAGCGCAGTCCTGTGGCGGATCGACGGCCTGGTCTAAGACGGCGAACCCGACGAGGGCCGGCCGCCGGACAGAGAAAGACCGGGCCGCAAGAACGCCTCTCGGCGGAAGGCCGCTCGCAGCGGCGAAAATTGGAGCCCGGGGTTATGCGGCCCGGCCACTCAATTGTAACGCCATCTCGCCGAGGCTATTCCCGACCTCTAGGCTCGGATCATGACCCGGCGCTTTGCTCTGATGATCGATCCCGTGGCCGCTTCCGAGGAGCGCGCGGACTTCTCCGGCACCTTCACGATGGTGGATGCCGCGGCTCCCGCGCTCAGCGTCGGTGAACTCAGCACGCAGCGCGGAGACGGCGTGTTCGAATCGATCGGGGTGGTGGACTCGCATGCGCAGGAGGTGGTTCCGCATCTCGAGCGCCTGGCCCACTCCGCGCGGTTGTGCGACCTGCCTGTGCCGCACCAGGAGCAGTGGCGCCAGGCGATCGCGGTCGCCGCATCCGAGTGCGGCGAGGGAGAGTGGGTAATCAAGCTGATCCTCAGCCGCGGCGTCGAACACGGACCGACCCCGACGGCCTGGGTGACGGCGTCGCCCGCATCCGATTTCTCGGACGCGCGTGCCGACGGCATCCGCGTCGTGACTCTCGACCGCGGCTACGATCTGCATGTCGCCGAACGTGCGCCCTGGCTTCTGCTGGGCGCGAAGACGCTGTCGTACGCCGTGAACATGGCCGCCCTGCGTGAAGCCCATCGCAGGGGAGCGGATGACGCGATCTTCCTCTCCAGCGACGGATTCGTGCTCGAGGCGCCGACGGCATCGCTCATCCTCCACATCGGCGACCGCTTCGTGACGCCAGCGCCGAACGGCGGGATCCTGCACGGCACCACGCAATTGAGCGTCTACGAGCACCTCGCCGAGCGCGGGTTCGAGGCGGGGTACGCCGAGATCCCGGCATCTGATCTGCCGAGGGCGGATGCCGCATGGCTGGTCTCGAGCGTGCGTCTCGCTGCGCCGATCACCGCAGTCGACGGTGCGACCCTTCCCGTCGACCACGCCCTCACCGCCGAGCTCAACGCCTACCTGCTCTCGCCCCGCGACTGAGCGGTCCCGGGCGCTGCCGGCGTCCCCGCATCCGGGCCGAGCGTGCGAAAAGTCGGAGCCACGGGCCGACACGCCGTGCCGCGGCATCCGCCACCGGCGTGTCGTCGGGAGACTCCGACTGTTCGCACGGCCGCGTGGAACCCGCGGAACCCGCGGAACCCGCGGAACCCGCGGAACCCGCCGTGCCGCCCGGGTGCCGCGGCACCCGGGCGGCACGGCGGGTCGGGCCGGGGTCAGCCCCGCGGCCAGAGGTGCGCGCCCGCGGCGATCTTCGCGACGATGGCGTGCTCGACGAGGTCCCATTCGTAGATGACCATCGCGAAGTCGAAGCGCAGAGTCTCATAGCCCCAGATCGCGGAGAAGGCGTCGCGGATCAGATCCTTGTGCCGTTGGGCCCGGCCGTCGTGGTTCTGCTTGCCGTCGATCTCGATGAGCAGCCGTTCTCCGATGAGGAGGTCGACGCGTCCGGTTCCGTGTATGAAGATCTGCGTGCGCACATCGATCCCCAGGAGATGAAGCCGCAGGCGGACGATCGACTCCAGGCCGCTGTCGGCGTCATCTCGGGCGAAGTCGATCAGCCAGCGCAGATGACTCGGCAACTCGGAGCGCAGCCGGCGCCGATCATGAACGCTCAGGAGACGCTGCCTCAACGCCGACTCGAGCGCGGCGAAGAAGGCCTCCTCGCCACCGCAGCGGATGATCTGCAGCAGCGTCTGCGGAATAGACGGGAGGTCTCCCGCTTCCGGTCGGCCCGCCGACCAGTGCAGGCAGCAGCTCTCGCAGGCGCTGAGTCGGCGTCCCTCGGCCCCCATCCAGACGTGCATCGTGTTCTCGTCGAGCGTCCACAGGCCGTGCAGTCGCGCTGCCGTGGTCGCCGCGGGAACGCCGCCGTGAGAGGCAGCATGGAACTCCTGCGGCGAGGTGGCGGGAAGCGCGTACAGTCCCTGACGCGGTCGCACGATCTCGCCGGCTTCGCGTGCCCGGCTCAGTTCGCGCGCGGTCACTCCCATCGCCAGGAGAGTATGGGTGCGTGCCATGCCGCCCTCTGCCGCGAGGGCGTGGACGGCCGTGCGGAATGACATCCCGCGAGTCTGCCCCGGCGTGGTGGTCGCCCGCTCGAGGTGATCCGGGTGGCAGCCGGGAGCGGGGGAGAAGTCGCGATCCGGGTCCGTTGTGCAGGAGGAGTTGCGCGTTGAGGCGGAGTGCGAAAAGTCGGAGCCACGGGCCGACACGCCGTGCCGCGGCATCCGCCACCGGCGTGTCGTCGGGAGACTCCGACTTTTCACACGAGAAGTGCCGCAGGGAGGCGGCGGGCGCTCACCCGAAGCGGCCGGAGACGTAGTCCTCGGTCGCCTGCACGGAGGGCGTCGTGAAGATGCTCGTGGTGTTGTCGTACTCGATGAGCTTGCCGGGCTTGCCGGTGCCGGCGATGTTGAAGAACGCGGTCTTGTCGGAGACGCGGCTGGCCTGCTGCATGTTGTGCGTCACGATCACGATCGTGTACTCGCTCTTCAGCTCGCCGATCAGCTCTTCGATCGCGTAGGTCGAGATCGGGTCGAGGGCCGAGCAGGGCTCGTCCATCAGGAGCACGTCGGGGGAGACCGCGATCGCGCGTGCGATGCACAGACGCTGCTGCTGACCGCCGGAGAGGCCGGAACCCGGCTTGTCGAGGCGGTCCTTGACCTCGTTCCACAGGTTCGCGCCCTGCAGCGACTTCTCGACGAGTGCGTCGGCGTCGGACTTCGCGATGCGCTTGTTGTTCAGCTTCACGCCGGCCAGGACGTTCTCGCGGATCGACATGGTGGGGAACGGATTCGGACGCTGGAAGACCATGCCGACCTGACGTCGGACGGTCACGGGGTCGACCGAGGGTCCGTACAGGTCGTCGCCGTCGAGCAGCACCTGACCCTCGACGCGGGCGCCGGGGATGACCTCGTGCATGCGGTTCAGCGTGCGCAGGAAGGTGGACTTGCCGCAGCCCGAGGGGCCGATGAACGCGGTGACGCTGCGCGGCTCGATGTCGAGGGAGACGCCCTCGACGGCGAGGAAGTCGCTGTAGTAGACGTTGAGGTCGTTGACTTCGATGCTCTTGGACACGGGATGATCCTTCGGGTTGTGGCTCAGCGGCCGGTCTTCGGGGCGAACACCTTGGCGACGATGCGCGCGACGAGGTTCAGCACCATGACGATGACGATGAGGGTGAGCGCGGCGGCCCAGGCGCGGTCGACGTATGCCTCCGCGGGAATGCCCTGATAGGCGTATTGCGAGTAGATGAACACCGGCAGGGTCTGCATGCGGCCGCCGAACAGGTTGTAGTTCATCGCGTCGGTGAACCCGGCCGTGAGCAGCAGCGGAGCGGTCTCGCCGATCACGCGGGAGATCGCGAGCATCACGCCCGTGGTGATTCCCGCGATCGAGGTGGGGAGCACGACCTTCACGATCGTGAGCCATTTCGGCACGCCCAGCGCGAACGACGCCTCGCGGAGATCGTTCGGGACGAGCCGCAGCATCTCCTCGGTCGATCGCACCACGACCGGGATCATCAGCACCGAGAGCGCGACGGCGCCCATGATGCCCATGCGCACGCCCGGACCGAAGATCAGGGCGAACACGGCGTAGGCGAACAGTCCGGCGACGATCGAGGGGATGCCGGTCATCACGTCGACGAGGAAGGTGATGATGCGCGACATCCGCGTTCCCCGGCCGTACTCGACGAGGTAGACGGCGGTCATCAGACCGATCGGCACCGAGATCACGGTGGCGGCCAGCGTCACGGACAGCGTGCCCATGATGGCGTGCAGCGCGCCGCCGCCCTCGCCGAGCACTCCGCGCATCGACGAGTTGAAGAACAGCGGGTCGATGCGCGCGATGCCGTTGGAGATGACGGTCCAGCCGACCGAGACGAGCGGCACCATGGCGACGACGAACGCCGAGGTGACGATGCCGGTCACGAAGCGGTCGAGAGCCTTGCGCGATCCCTCGACGATCCGCGACGTCGTGTAGATGATGGCGAGGTACAGCAGGGCGCCGACGATGAGGCTGCCGGCGACGTTGTACTCGGAGCCTGACGCAGCGGCGGCGAGCCCGAAGGGAGCCGCGGCGACGAGGAGAGCCACGCCGAGAAGCGCCCAGGGGGTCCAGCGGGGCAGGTGGCCGGAGGCGAGCGAGGCGCGCGAGGTGGAGATCGTGCGCGGCGTCTCAGGAGCGATGGTGGTCATGTCAGTTCGCTCCCGAGAATTCCTTGCGGCGGTTCACGAACCACCGCGCGATCGCGTTCACGGCGAAGGTCACGATGAAGAGGATCAGACCGGTCGCGATGAGGACGTTGATGTTCGTCTTGTACGCCTCGGCGAAGGTGAGCGCGATGTTGGCGGCGATCGTCGAGGGGTTCGTCGAGGTGAGCAGCTCGATCGTGACGGCCTTGCTGACGGAGAGGACCATGGCGACGGCCATGGTCTCGCCGAGTGCGCGCCCGAGGCCGAGCATGGATCCCGAGACGATGCCGGAGCGGCCGAACGGCAGCACGGCCATGCGGATCATCTCCCAGCGCGTCGCTCCGAGGGCGAGGGCGGCCTCTTCGTGCAGGCGCGGAGTCTGCAGGAAGATCTCGCGGCAGATGGCGGTGATGATCGGGACGACCATGACCGCGAGCACGATCGCCGCGGTCATGACGGTGCGGCCGGTCGGAGAGACGATGCCGCCGAAGAACGGGATCCAGCCGAGGTTCGCGTTGAGCCAGGCGTAGACCGGCTGGACGGCCGGCGCGAGCACGAAGATGCCCCACAGGCCGAAGACGACCGAGGGCACCGCGGCGAGCAGATCCACGATGTAGCCGATGGTCTGCGCGAGGCGGCGCGGGGCGTAGTGGGTGATGAAGAGGGCGACGCCGAGCGAGAGGGGCACGGCCATCAGGAGGGCGAGGAACGCCGCCCACAGCGTGCCGAACAGCAGCGGACCGACGTAGTCCCAGAAGTTGGTGGGAAGCAGCGACGCGCTCTCGTGGTCGGCGGTGAAGGCGGGGATGGACTGCACGATGAGGAAGATCGCGACCGCGGCGAGCGTGATCATGATCATGGAGCCGGCAGCGACGGCCGCTCCGGAGAACCAGATGTCGCCGGCACGCCTCTTCGCGACGATGGGTGCCTTGGCCTCCACTGTCGTGGCTGTCATGGGAGCTGCTTCCTGCTCGATGGATCGGGTATCGGGTGCGGACAGACGGTGTCCGGGGAGCGGATCGCACCCCGGACACCGTCCACAGGAATTACTTGATCAGGTCGATCGCGGCCTGCGCCTTGGTGCGCAGGTCGTCCGAGATCGGGGCGCTGCCGGCGTTGGTCGCCGCCGCGTCCTGGCCCTCGGCGCTGATGGCGGTCTCGAAGAACGCCTTCGTCAGGGCGGCGACGTTCTCGTCCTCGTACTCGGTGCAGCCGATCAGGTAGCTGACGAGGAGCACGGGGTAGGCGCCGGCGGCGTCCGTGGTGCGGTCGATCGCGATGGCGAGGTCGCCCTCGGTGCGGCCGTCTTCGACCGTCGAGGCGTCGAGCGTCGCGGCTGCGCCCTCGGCGGAGTGCTCGACGAACTCGTCGCCGACCTTGACGCTGACGGACGCGAAGTCGGCGGCCTGCGAGGAGTCGATGTAGCCGATGAGGCCCTGGCCGCCCTTGACGGCGTTCGCGACACCCGAGGTCTTCTCAGCGGACTCGCCGCCGAGCTCGCCCGGCCACTCCTCGACGCTGCCCCAGGTCCACGCGTCGGGCGCGCTCTGTGCGAGGTAGTCGGTGAAGTTGGCCGTGGTGCCCGACTTGTCGGAGCGGTGCACGGGCGAGATCGCCAGGTCAGGGAGGTCGACGCCGTCGTTCGTCGCGGCGATCGCCGGGTCGTTCCACTTGGTGATCTTGCCGGCGAAGATGCCCGCGACGGTCGCGGGGTCGAGGTCGAGCGAGTCGATGCCGTCGAGCGTGAAGACGATCGCGATCGGCGACACGTAGGCCGGGATCTCGACGATGTCGGAGCCGTCGACGCATGCGCCGAAGCCGCCGGCCGAGATCTCGTCGGTCTTGAAGGCGCGGTCGGAGCCGGCGAAGTTCACGGCGCCCTGCTGGAAGGACTCGCGTCCCGCGCCGGAGCCTGCCGGGTCGTACTCGACGACGGCGTCAGGGTTGGTCTTCTGGAACTCAGCCGTCCACGACTGGATGGCGACCTGCTGCGCCGACGAGCCGGAGCCGACGAGCGAGCCGGAGAGGGCTGCCTCGGAGGAGGGTGCGTCGGTGGAACCGCCGGTGCCGCCTTCGTTCGCGGCACAGCCGGCGAGAGCGAGAGCAGCGACGGCGCCGATGGCGCCGATACGGGCGATGCGGGAGATCTTCACTGTGGATCCGTTCGATCGGGAATGGGAATGGGCCCGGTGCAGGGCACACAGTGACGCTATGCGCGGCGGTTAACGAGATTCTCCCGGTCAGGTGAACGGAAGGTGAACGACCGGCGACTCTCTGGATTCGCCTTCGGAGACCTCTGACACGGCTCAGAGACCGGAAAGGCGTCGGAGGTCGCGTCAGACCTTCGGGATGTGCGTCTCGATCGCGATGATCCCGGACCCGGGATTGGATGCCGACAGGTGCACGACCGAGAAGGCGGCGGGTTCGAGGTCGGCGGCGCTGTCGATGTAGGAGCCGTGGATCGTCCCGGTCGCCAGGGCGAGTTCCGAGAGGATGCTGGGCAACACGGGGCCATGGCTGCACACGACGGCGGCCTTGCCGCTTCGCACGCGTTTGCCGATCACCGTGCGCAGGTCGGCTCGGCCGTCCTCCCACGCGTCCTGACTGATCTTCGTCGTCTGGACGACCTTGCGCCCGGTTTCTCGGGCCAAGGGGGCGACCGTGTCGACGCAGCGCACGGCATCGCTCGTGACGATCCGTCTGACGCCGAACGCGCGGAGCGGCCCGACGATCGACTTCGCCTGCCGGCCTCCGCGTTCGGCGAGCGGGCGGGCGGCATCCGCGCCGTCCCACTCCGACCGCGACAGCGCCTTGGCATGCCGCAGCGCGATCACGGGGAAGGTGCGCAGCACGCCGTCGTCGACGAGGTTCTCGAAGAAGTCGAGGATCTCGAGGTCGACGGGGTAGCTCAGCCGCGCGCGCGCCTTCTTGAGACTCACCCATTCGAGCGCGGCGATCTCGCGGTTGGGCACGAACGTCGACTCGCGGATCGCGTCGTCGGTCGCCTCGGCAGCCCAGTAGTGCACGACCTTCTGCTTGTTCGAGGCCATGTGGTAGCGGCTGACCCCGACCGGGACGCCGAGGACCACTCGGATGCCGGTCTCTTCATGCACTTCGCGCACCGCGGTCTCTGCGAGCATCTCGCCGGGGTCGACCTTGCCCTTCGGCAGCGTGATGTCGCGATACTTGCCGCGGTGGATCAGAAGGATCCGCAGCTTGCCATCGACGATCCGCCACACGACGGCCCCGGCCGCGTACACGGCCTTGTCCGTCCACTTGGAGCGCGTCGCCGCGTCTTCTCGCTTCGCGCGCTCGGGGGCTGCGCCGGTCCTCGAGGTCATCGCACCGCCCGTGCGCGGCGGCGCCGCTGGATCAACCCCATGGTCTTATCCTGCAGGTCGACGAGCGGGTTGCCCTCGGCATCCTCGGCATGGCGGTACCAGACGCCCTCGGCACCCAGGTGCCATGAGCTGGTGCCCGGGTCCATCGCGAGGTCGAAGAACGACAGCAGCTCCTGGAGGTGGCTCGGGTCGGTCACGCGCACGAGCGCCTCGACCCGGCGATCGAGGTTGCGGTGCATCATGTCGGCGCTGCCGATGTAGACCTGCGGATCGCCGTCGTTCTCGAAGGCGAAGATGCGGGAGTGCTCGAGGTAGCGGCCGAGGATGCTGCGCACGGTGATGTTGTCGCTGATGCCGTCGAGATCGGTGCGCAGGCTGCAGATGCCGCGCACCCACACCTCGACCTTCACACCCGCCGCGCTCGCGCGGTACAGGGCGTCGATGATCTCCTCGTCGACCATCGAGTTCACCTTGATGCGGATGCTGGCGGGCTTGCCGGCCTCGGCGTTCTTGCGCTCGTGATCGATCTGGCGGATGAGCCCCTTGCGCAGGTGGAGCGGGGCGACGAGCAGACGCTTGAACTTCTTCTCGATCGCATAGCCGCTGAGCTCGTTGAACAGACGCGTGAGGTCCTTGCCGACCTGCGCGTCCGCGGTGAACAGACCGAAGTCCTCGTAGATGCGGCTGGTCTTCGGGTTGTAGTTGCCCGTCCCGATGTGCGAGTAGTGCCGCAGCATGCCGTCTTCCTCGCGGATCACGAGAGCGAGCTTGCAGTGCGTCTTCAGGCCGACGAGGCCGTACACCACATGCACGCCCGCCTTCTCGAGCTTGCGCGCCCAGACGATGTTGTTGGCCTCGTCGAAACGCGCCTTCACCTCGACGAGCGCAAGCACCTGCTTGCCCGATTCGGCTGCGTCGATCAGCGCCTGCACAATGGGGCTGTCGCCAGAGGTGCGGTACAGGGTCTGCTTGATGGCGAGCACGTGCGGGTCGCGCGCGGCCTGCTCGAGGAAGGCGACGACGCTGGTCGTGAACGACTCGTACGGGTGGTGCACGAGCACGTCCGCCTTGCGGATGGCCTTGAACATGTCGGGGCGGGAATTGCTGTCGCCCGGCTGGAACGACACCGACGTGGTCGGCAGGTGCGGCGGGTACCGCAGATCGGGCCGGTCGATCCGGCCGAGGTCGAACAGACCGCGGAGGTCGAGCGAGCCCGGGAGGCGATAGACCTCCTGGTCGGTGATGTCGAGCTCCCTCACCAGCAGGTCGAGGGTGACATCGTCCATGTCATCGGTGATCTCGAGCCGGATCGGCGGGCCGAAGCGGCGCCGCATCAGCTCGGCCTCGAGCGCCTGGATGAGGTTCTCGGACTCGTCCTCCTCGATCACCATGTCCTCGTTGCGGGTGAGGCGGAACGCGTGGTGGTCGAGCACCTCCATACCGGGGAACAGGTCGCCGAGGTGATTCGCGATCAGGTCCTCGAGGCGGATGAAGCGCGTGATCTCGCTGGTTCCGCGGACCTCGACGTAGCGGGGGAGCATGGGCGGCACCTTGAGGCGCGCGAACTCCTGGCGCCCGGTCCGGGCGTTGCGGATGCGGATGGCGAGGTTGAGGGACAGACCCGAGATGTACGGGAACGGGTGGGCCGGGTCGACCGCGAGCGGCATGAGGACGGGGAAGACCTGAGCCTGGAAGTACTCGGACAGTGCGGCGCGTTCGTCGGTGGTGAGCGCAGCCCAGTCCGTGATCTCGATGCCGGCATCCGCCAGTGCGGGGCGCACCTTGTTGGTCCAGGCGTCCGCGTGACGCAGCTGCAGCGCGTGCGCCTCGCGGGAGATGTCCGCGAGCGCGTCGACGGGGGAGCGGCCGATGTTGGTGGGCACGGCGAGGCCCGTCATGATGCGCCGCTTGAGTCCGGCGACGCGAACCATGAAGAACTCGTCGAGGTTGCTCGCGAAGATCGCGAGGAAGTTCGCCCGCTCGAGCTCGGGAAGACTCGGGTCCTCGGCCAGCTCCAGCACCCGCTGGTTGAAGGCGAGCCAGCTCAGCTCGCGGTCGAGGTAACGGTGGTCCGGGAGCAGAGCATCGGGCGACTCGACGGCGTCGAAGTCGTCGTCTTCGGCGTCACCGAGGCCTGCATCGGCGAGTGCGGGATCGATCATGGGGTACATCTAATCACCGCAAGGTGTCGCGTGTGTGAACGGCGGCGCTTCCGTTACCGCGATGCGACGGTCTCGTCCTCGTAGACGTTGAAGCGGTAGCCCACGTTGCGCACGGTGCCGATGATCTGCTCCTGATCACCGAGCTTGGCGCGCAGTCGTCGCACATGCACGTCGACCGTCCGCGTGCCGCCGAAGTAGTCGTAACCCCACACCTCGCTGAGCAGCTGCTCCCTGGTGAAGACGCGGGAAGGATGGGTTGCGAGGAAGTGCAGGAGCTGGAACTCCTTGTAGGTGAGGTCCAGCGGACGGCCGTGCAGTTTGGCCGAATACGACTGCTCGTCGATCGTGACGCCGGACGCCTGCACACGGGAGGGCTCGGCCGCGGCCTCATGGCGTGCGAGCGCGAGCCGCAGCCGCGCGTCGATCTCCGCCGGGCCGGCCGTGGCGAGCAGCACATCGTCGATGCCCCACTCTCCGGAGACCGCGCTCATTCCGCCCTCTGTGACCACCAGCAGCAGCGGAGCATCCTGTCCCGCCGCACGCAGCAGCCGGCACAGCGACTTCGCCCCGACCAGATCGGTCCGCGCATCGACGATCACGATGTCGTACTCCGGCGCGTTCACGAGCTGAGCTGGCTCCGCCGGAATCTGGCGGACGCTATGGCTGAGCAGCTCGAGCGCGGGAAGCACCAGCTCCGTGATCGGAGCGTTGGTCAACGCCAGCACCTGGGCCACACGCTCTCCTCTCGGCCGACGGATGTCGCCGTGACGCAATGATACCGGCACCGGATAGGTGACAATGGAGACATGTCGGAACCCGCACTCGCCCCGCGCAATGCCTTCGTCGGTGTTCTCGTCGTGTGGGCCGTGGCATTCCTCGCCTCGATCGCCGTCGGAATCTTCGTTCCGGAGGAGTGGCGCGTCTCGTGGATGCTCGTCGTCTTCGGGGGACTGGTGCTGCTCTCCTTCGCCGTGCAGCTCTGGTACGGGAGCACGCAGGGATTCATCTTCCGCGTCGCCTGCAGTGTCACGGGCGCGCTCGTCCTGACCGGACTCATCGCGACCGGGTTCGGCCTCGCCGCCCTCATCCCCGCCTGACCACCCGCTTTCGGGGAGTAGGCTGGTCGCATGGATCTCGTCGCCCTCGAATTCTTCTTCATCGGCCTGCTGGGTCTCGCGAGCCTCTCGATCGCCTTCGTCTCGGTCGTGGTGCTGCGCAACCTCTTCCGCGGCCAGCGCTGAGCGCATGCTCGAGCTTCCTGCGGATCTTCCCGCAGACCTCGCCCCTCTGTCCTGGCTGATCGGCGTCTGGGAGGGCACCGGGGTCATCGACTATCCCGTCGACGACGAGCGGCTCCAGGGCGAGTTCACCCATCGGGTGAGCTTCAGTCATGACGGCGGCCCCTTCCTCAACTACGCCGCCACGGCGACGTTCATCGGCGACGACGGGTCCGCGTCCGTTCCGCTCGTCGCGGAGAGCGGGTTCTGGCGCCTGTCCCGCCCGGCGGGGGACTCTGATGCGGGACCCGCTCTGCTTCCGCCCACCGCTCCCGCAGTCGTCCGCGACGTCCACGACGTCGAGGCGCTGCGCACCGGTGCAGGCGGCTTCCCGCTCGAGGTGTCCCTCGCGCACGCCGACGGCACGCTCGAGCTGTATCTGGGCGAGATCAACGGTCCGCGCGTGGACATCGCGTCCGACGCGATCGTGCGCCCAGCCGGCGGCAAGGCGTACGGCGCCGCGTCCCGGATGTACGGTCTGGTCGACAACCACCTGCTGTGGGCGTGGGACATCGCCGCGCTCGGCACGCCGCTGCGCTCGCACGCCTCGGCACGTCTGGCGAGGGTCTGATGGCCGGGTTCGCCGACATCGACGGCGCCGTCTCGACCGACGGCGGCATCTCGCACTTCGGCGACGCCTTCCGCGAGCAGCGCCGGCTGGCGGCGGGCGAAGCCCTCGCACCGCTGGGCGACCGCGTCGTGATCGAGGTCGCCGGTCCTGAACGGCTCGGCTGGCTAGACTCCATCACCTCGCAGGCGGTCGGCCACCTGGCTCCCGGCGAGAGCACCGAGCTCCTGGTGCTCGATCCGCAGGGGCGCGTCGAGCACGCAGCCGCCGTTCTCGACGACGGCGCATCGACCTGGCTGATCGCGGACGCCGCGGATGCCGAGCCGTTGGCGACCTGGCTCACACGCATGAAGTTCCGCACCCAGGCGACGGTCGCCGTCCGCGACGACCTGCAGCTGATCGGATTCGTCGACGGCGGCGCTGCGGCGGAGATCGTGAGCTCGGCGGCATCCGCCCCTCACGGTGTCGCTCTGGTGTGGAGCGACCCATGGCAGCGTGTGAGCGTCGGCGGCCATCAGTACGCCGAGGTCGCCGAGCACCCCGGTTCGGCCCTCGCATGGCGGGTCGCCATCGTCACGGCGGAGACCGCGGAGGCGCTCGCCGCTGAGACGCCGAGCGAATCGTTCGCGGGCCTGCTGGCCGCCGAGGCGCTCCGCGTCGCGGCGTGGCGGCCGCGCTGGGCTGCAGAAGTGGACGATCGCTCCCTGCCGCACGAATCCGACTGGATCCGCACCGCTGTGCACCTGAGCAAGGGCTGCTACCGCGGTCAGGAGACCGTCGCGAAGGTGCACAATCTCGGCCATCCGCCGCGTCGGCTCGCCGCCCTGCATCTCGACGGCAGCGACGCCGTGCTCCCGGCGCCTGGGGACCCCGTGCTGCTCGGCGACGACGAGCTCGGGCATGTCACCTCGGTGGCGCGGCACTTCGAGGACGGCCCGATCGCGCTCGCGATCCTGTCGCGACGTGCGCCCGAGGGCGATCTCGTCGTCCGGACCGCCGAGGGCGACATCGCCGCAGCGCAGCAGGTGATCGTGCCTGCGGACGCCGGTGCGACGGCCGACATCCCGCGGCTCACTCGACTCTCGCGGCGTCCCTCCGCGCCCGACCCTCGGGGTTAGGCGAGCGGCGCCACCGCGTCCCATGGGAGGCTGAGCTCGCCCAGGCGCCAACGGCCCTTGCCGCCGAGCACCGGCCAGCCGATCCCCCTGAGCGCGCCGACCGCGGCCAGGAAGCGCTGGGTCGCGCCGAACGCGGACAGAGAAGCCGCCCGCTCCCATTCGCGGTCGAGGTCGACGAGCAGCGAGTGGATGCGCTCACCGGGGACGTTCCGGTGGATCAGCGCCTTCGGCAGCCGCTCGGCGACGATGCCGGGGTGTTCGAGTCCGGCGAGACGCAGTGAGAGCGTGAAGCGCTCCGGAGCGCCGTCGGAGCCGACGTCGACCCAGCTGGAGACCCGGCCGATCTCATCGCAGGTACCTTCGACGAGCATCCCTCCGGGCGCCAACCGCGCGGCCATCGTCCGCCATGCGCCCGCGACATCGGACTCGTCGTACTGGCGCAGCACGTTCATCGCGCGGATCACGGCGGCGCGTCGTCCTGACGGCAGCGGCACCTCGAACCCGCCGCGGGCGAACGACACCGCGAGGTCCGGCGGGAAGGTCGTCCGGCCCGCCCGCAGCTCCTCGAGCTGAGAGGTCGCGAACGCCACGCGAGCGGGGTCGATCTCGAGACCGTGCACCTCGGCATCAGCCCTGACCCGTCGCAGTCGGGCGGCGAGTTCGAAGGCGGTGACGCCGCTGGCTCCGTAGCCCAGGTCCACGACCAGGGGATCGGAAGCGGTGCGCAGGGCCTCGGATGCCGCGATCCACCGGTCGTTGCGACGCAGGCGATTCGTCCCGGTGGTGCCGCGCGTGGGCCGGCCTAGGGGAGATGACGCCATGCGTCAATCCTCGCAGTCCGCTCGATAAGCTGGAACCATGACCCGCACACTGATCCTGCTCCGCCACGGCCGGAGCGAGTGGAACGAACTGAACCTCTTCACCGGCTGGGTGGACGTCCGCCTGAACGAGCAGGGCAAGGCCGAGGCCCAGCGCGGCGGCGAACTGCTCGCCGAGGCGGGCCTTCTCCCCGACGTCCTGCACACGTCGCTGCTGAGCCGCGCCATCCAGACCGCGAACATCGCCCTCGATGCCGCCGACCGGCTGTGGATCCCGGTGACCCGCTCGTGGCGTCTCAACGAGCGCCACTACGGTGCGCTGCAGGGCAAGGACAAGGCCGAGACGCTCGAGGAGTTCGGCGCCGAGCAGTTCCAGCTGTGGCGTCGATCGTTCGATGTGCCGCCGCCCGTGCTCGACGACGCGAGCGAGTTCAGCCAGGTGAACGACCCCCGCTATGCGGGCATCGACGGAGAGGTGCCCCGCACCGAGTCGCTCAAGCTCGTCATCGACCGCCTGCTGCCCTACTGGGACAGCGCGATCGTCCCCGACCTCGAGGCGGGCAAGACCGTGCTCGTCACGGCGCACGGCAACTCGCTGCGCGGCCTCGTGAAGCACCTCGAAGGCATCAGCGACGAGGACATCGCCGAGCTGAACATCCCCACCGGCATCCCGCTGGTGTACGAGCTCGACGACGACAACGTCCCGACCGGTCCCGGCCGCTACCTCGACCCCGAGGCCGCCGCCGCCGGCGCTGCAGCGGTCGCCGCGCAGGGCAAGAAGTAGCGGATACGCAGAACGGGGCGGATGCTGACAGCATCCGCCCCGTTTCGCGTATCCGGCTGGCGCTCAGGCGTGCCCGTGCTCCTGCTGGCCGAGCTCCTGCTGCTCGACGGCGAGGGCGATGTCCTCTTCGTCGACGTGCCAGTCGCCGGTGGCGAGGTAGACGACCTTTTTGGCGACCGCGACCGCGTGGTCGGCGAAGCGCTCGTGGTACCGGCTGGCGAGCGTCGCGTCGACCGTCGCCGTCGCCTCGCCCTTCCAGTTGTCGCTGAGGACCTTCTCGAACACGCTGGCGTGCAGCTCGTCGATGTCGTCGTCGGTGTTGCGGATCGCGTCGGCGAGGCGCAGGTCCTGCGTACGCAGCAGGCCCGACAGCGTGCGAGCGATCTCGACGTCAAGCTCGCCCATCTTGGTGAAGGTGCCCTTCAGCCCCTTCGGGACCGCGCGCTCCGGGAAGCGCAGGCGGGCGAGCTGGGCGATGTGCTCTGACATGTCGCCCATGCGCTCGAGAGAGGCGCTGACGCGGAGTGCGGTCACGACGATGCGCAGGTCGCGCGCGACGGGCTGCTGGCGGGCGAGGATCTCGATGGCCTGCTCGTCGAGGGTCACGGCGAGCTCGTCGATCTTCGCGTCGTCCGCGATGACCTCCTCGGCGAGGGCGACGTCGCTCGTGGCGAAGGCGCGAGTCGCCTTGTCGATCGAGACCGTGACGAGGTCCGCGATCTCCACGAGGCGGTTCTGCAGGTCCTCGAGGGACTGGTGGAAGACTTCGCGCATGGTGGGCGCAACCTTTCATTCGGATCTCGTCGGAAAGGTCCGCGAGAGGGTAGGGCCGCGCTCCGCACAGGCCCGATGCGATTGTGTGCCCCGAAGGTTAACGAACGGTGCCCAGCACGTGAATAGTACTTCTCGGGATGCCGCCCGACACCGGAAACCCGCCGGAGCGCAGGTGAACGCACTCTACGCTTGAGGCATGACCCTGCCCCAGATCGCTCTGATCTCGCTCGCCATCGGGCTGCTGATCGGCATCGCGCTCTCACTGGTCGTGGTCTGGGCGTACCGGGCGCGGGCGCGGATGGACGAGGAGACCTCGACCGTCGTCCCCGAGGGCGTGACGGATGTGCTCGGCAGCATGGATGACGCCGCGTGCGTGATCGACACCTCGGGTCTGGTTCTCGCAGCATCGCTGGCGGCGGCGCGGTTCGGCATCGAAGTCGGAGCGACCCTCGACAACCCCGAGCTGCGCCAGCTGGTGCGCGGTGTGCGTTCGACGGGCGGCACCGCGACCGAGTCCTTGCGCATCACGCGCGGTGGCGTGAGCCTCGATCCGCGGCTGGTGTCGGCCCGCGCGAGTGCGATCAGCCCGCGCATGGCGCTGCTGATCATCAGAGACGTGACCGAGCAGGAGCGTCTCGACCAGATGCGCCGCGACTTCGTCGCCAACACCAGCCATGAGCTGAAGACCCCGGTGGGTGCGGTCACGCTGCTCGCCGAGGCGATCGAGTCAGCCGCCGACGACCCGGCGCAGGTGCGCATCTTCGCCGCCCGCATCTCCGCGGAGGCCGCGCGACTCGGTCAGCTCACCGGGCGCATCATGAGTCTCTCGCGCCTGCAGGCCGACGACGGCCTCGGCGACGTGCGACCCGTGTCGATCGACGAGGTCATCGCGGCATCGATCGAGGCGCACGCCGTGCAGGCCGACTCCGCCGGGGTGGACCTTGCCCGCGGCGGCGACCGCGGCGTCTGGGTGCGCGGCGATGCGCAGATCCTCATCGAGGCGATCGGCAACCTCATCGCGAACGCGATCGTGTACTCGCCGAAGGGCTCCCGCGTCGGCGTCGGCGTGCGCGCCGACGGGAGCATCGTCGAGATCGCCGTGTCCGACCAGGGCATCGGCATCGCCGAGGCCGACCGTGAGCGCATCTTCGAGCGCTTCTACCGCGCTGACGAAGCCCGATCGCGTCGCACCGGCGGCACAGGCCTCGGCCTCTCGATCGTCAAGCACGCCATCCAGCGCCATGGCGGCGAGGTCCTGCTGTGGTCGCGACCCGGCCGTGGCTCCACTTTCACCGTCCGTCTTCCCCGTATCGACTCGCCGGTCTCCGGCGAGGGCAAGAAGGAGAAGAAGCGCAAGAAGAAGCGCGAGAAGAAGGCGGCCAGGACGGCCGTCGCCGCTCGCGTCCGAAACGGAGAGACCGAATGACCCGAATCCTTCTCGTCGAAGACGAACCCGACCTTGCCGACCCGCTGGCGTATCTGCTGCGCCGAGAAGGATACGAGGTCGAGATCGCCGAAGACGGACCAGGCGCGCTCGCGGCGTTCCGAGAGCGCGGGGCGGACATCGTGCTCCTCGATCTCATGCTGCCCGGCATGCCTGGCACCGAGGTGTGCCGGCAGATCCGTTCGACCTCCGCCGTTCCGATCATCATGCTGACGGCCAAGGACTCCGAGGTCGACATCGTCGTGGGGCTGGAGCTCGGCGCCGACGACTACATCACCAAGCCGTACTCGTCACGAGAGCTGCTGGCGCGCATGCGCGCCGTGTTGCGCCGTGTGGTGCAGGCCGACAGCGAGCTCGACGAGCGCATCCTCGACGGCGGCCGCGTCTCGCTCGACATCGACCGGCACACCGTCTCGGTCGACGGTGAGCAGATCAACATGCCGCTCAAGGAGTTCGAACTGCTCGAGGTGCTGATGCGCAACTCGGGTCGCGTGCTCACTCGCGGCCAGCTGATCGACCGCGTGTGGGGCAGCGACTACTTCGGAGACACCAAGACGCTGGACGTGCACATCAAGCGCATCCGCTCGCGCATCGAGCAGAACCCGGGAGAGCCCGTGATGCTCGTGACCGTGCGCGGTCTCGGGTACCGCTTCGAGGGCTGACGCCGACAGGCTCGAGGCGCGCACAGACGAAGAAGGCCGGCACCCTGCGGGGTGCCGGCCTTCTCGCTGAGGTCAGTTGGACGGTGCCGGAGCGGCGGTGTCGGTCGGAGTCGGCTCGGGCGCGGGCTTCGTCGTCGGCTTCGGCTTCTCCTCCACCGGCACCAGGTCGGCGTAGTAGGGGAGGGCACCGTCGAGCACGGGGACGTCGGCCTTGACACCAGAGCTGTCACCCGACTGGAAGTGCACCTCGATCGTGGCGCCCGGCATCGTGTCGAGGTCGACGATGCGCAGCGGCGCCTCGTCGGCGCCGAGGCTCACGGTTCCGCCGGCGGGAACGGTCACGGCCATCGGGTCGATGCCCTCGACCGTGATCGTGAGCGTGGCCTTCTCATCGCTCGGGTTCACGATCGCGGCGACGAAGTTGCCCACGGAGCCGTCTTCGTTCGCGACGATGAACGCATTGCGGACGACCACGGGGCCGGTCTCATCGGAGACGTTCACGCCGTCGGATGCCGAGTAGTTGATCGTCGTCGCCTGCGGCGAGATGAACGTGCATCCGGTCGTGCCCAGCAGCACGAGGGCGCTGATGGCGGCAGCTGCGACGAGGCGCGAGTTCACTGGTCCTCCTGAGGTCCGGCGGGATATCCGCATCCATTCTATGGGTACGGCCGCGCGAGTCCCGGACGCAGGGGCGCGAACCTTAGCGCATATCCCCTGTGGTATCCTTGAGGTTGCCGAAAGGACACGTTTTTATGCTTTTTGAGGTTGGCGAAACAGTCGTCTATCCGCACCATGGCGCTGCGACCATCATCGAGGTCAAGGAGCGCATCATCAAGGGCGAGGCGAAGAAGTATCTGAAGCTCAACGTCACCCAGGGCGATCTGATCATCGAGGTTCCGGCCGAGAACGTCGACCTGGTCGGCGTTCGCGATGTGATCGGCAAGGAGGGCCTCGACCACGTGTTCGAGGTTCTGCGTGCGCCGTTCACCGAGGAGCCCACCAACTGGTCGCGTCGTTACAAGGCGAATCTTGAGAAGCTCGCCTCCGGCGACGTCATCAAGGTGAGCGAGGTCGTCCGCGATCTCTGGCGTCGTGATCAGGATCGCGGTCTGTCAGCGGGTGAGAAGCGGATGCTGGCGAAGGCTCGTCAGATCCTCATCTCCGAGCTGGCTCTCGCCGAGAAGATCGACGAGGACAAGGCGGGCGCACTGCTCGACGAGGTCCTCGCCTCCTGAGGTCGTGCTGCGCCGTGAGGCGGAGAACCATGAAGAAGGCGGATGCTGCGGCATCCGCCTTCTTCGTGCTCCCGGGTAACGTGAGAGCGTGAGCATCCTCCCCGTTCCCGACATCGCGATGGTCGTCGTCGCTGCAGGCTCAGGCACTCGTCTCGGCGGCGATGCACCCAAGGCCTTCGTCGGCATCGATTCGCGATCGATCCTGCGGCACGCTCTCGACGGAGTGTTCGCCGCGCGCCCCATGCAGGTGATCGTCGTGGCTCCGTCCGGCTTCGAGGGCCAGGCCGAGAGCGACCTGCTCGCCGCAGCGGGGGACCGCGCCGACCTCGGTCGCGTCGTCACAGGCGGTGGCACGCGGCAGGAGTCGGTCGCCGCCGGCCTCGCTGCGCTCTGGGCCGACGTCGACACCGTGCTCGTCCACGACGCCGCCAGAGCCCTCACCCCTCCCGCGGTGATCGATGCGGTCGCCGCCGCCGTGGACGGAGCGAGCGGGGTCATCCCGATGCTGCCCGTCGTCGACACGCTGAAGAAGATCGACGGCGAGGCGATCGTCGCGGCCGTGGATCGTGCAGAGCTCGCGGCGGCCCAGACGCCGCAGGGGTTCCCTCGCCGTCTTCTCGAAGCCGCGTACGCCTCCGCCCGGGAATCGGGCGTCGAGTACACCGACGACGCTGCACTCTTCGCAGCGGCCGGTCACTCCGTCCGTCGGATCAGCGGCGCGGAGCGGGGCTTCAAGATCACGACACAGGCGGATCTCGAGCGTGCGCAGCATCTGCTCGCGGCATCCGCGCCAGGTCGCAGCCTTCCGCGAGTGGGCCTCGGCACCGACGTGCACGCGTTCGGCGGCGAGGGCGACCTGTGGCTCGCGGGACTCGAATGGCCGGGCGAGCAGGCGCTGTCCGGCCATTCCGACGGCGACGCCGTCGCGCACGCGATCGTCGACGCGCTGCTCGGCGCGGCAGGTCTCGGCGACATCGGCGAGCACTTCGGCACCGCGCATCCCGAATACTCCGGCGCGCATGCCTCCGTCTTCCTGTCCCGAACCAGGGAGATCCTCGCGGAGCACGGCTTCGCGATCGGCAACGTGTCGGTGCAGTTCCAGGGCAACAGGCCTCGATTCGGTCCGCGGCGGGCCGAGGCCCAGGCGCTGCTCAGCGGGATGCTCGGGGCGCCGGTCTCGGTCACCGCCACGACGACAGACGGCCTCGGGTTCGCCGGCCGGGCCGAGGGGATATCGGTCACCGCGGTCGCGTTGGTGATCCCTGTCTGACGCGGGAGGGGAATGCTCGGGCAGAAGCGGTCGTTGCCCGTGACAGTGACCACGGCAGAAGGAGTCGAAGTGAAGATCCTCATCATCGGAGCGACAGGACACGTCGGACGTGCGGCAGCCGCCGCACTCGACGGGCACGACATCGTCGGGGCATCGCGCGGCGGACAGCCTGCCGTCGATGTGACGGACCCCTCGTCGATCGAGCGGCTGTTCGCCGAGGTGGGCCAGGTCGACGCCGTGATCGCCGCAGTGGGCAGCGTGCCGTTCGCCCCGCTGGCCGACCTCGGGCGCGATGCCTACGAGTCGGCTTTCCGTGGCAAGGTGCTGCCGCAGCTCGACGTCGTCCGCATCGGGACGCCGTTCGTCCGTGACGGGGGATCGTTCACGGTGACCAGCGGCATCCTCGCGAGGGAGCCGATCGCGACGGGCGCCGCGGCATCTCTCGCCAACGGCGCACTCGAAGCGTTCGTGCTGGGGGCTGCGCCCGAGATGCCGCGAGGGATCCGCCTGAACGCCGTCAGCCCTTCGGTCCTGGAGGACGCGCCCTCCTACCATTCGTCGTTCCCGGGCTTCATCCCCGTGTCATCGCACCGGGTCGGTCAGGCCTTCGCGAAGAGCGTCCTCGGTGTGCAGACGGGTCAGGTCTTTCCGGTCGACTGACGCCAGCCGCGGCCCGTGCGCGTAGCAAAGCGGCGTGCCCAGGCTTCGCGGGCGGTCGCCCGGTAGTCTTGAGCAGTGACACTCCGCCTCTACGACACCCGCGCTGCGACGCTGCGCGACTTCGTGCCTCTCGACCCCGAGAACATCACGATGTACGTGTGCGGACCCACCGTGCAGTCCGGCCCGCACATCGGGCACGTGCGGGCGGCGCTGAGCTTCGACCTTCTCCGTCGCTGGCTCGCACTGCGATACGGGCGCGTCACATTCGTCCGCAACGTCACAGACATCGACGACAAGACCCTGGCGAACGCGACCCCCGCCGAACCGTGGTGGGCGCTGGCGTACCGGATCGAGCAGGAGTTCACGGCGGCGTATGCCGCCGTCGGCATCCTCCCGCCGACGTACGAGCCCCGAGCCACCGCCTCGGTGCCGCAGATGCAGGAGATCATCGCCGCCCTCATCGAGCGCGGTCACGCCTATCCCGCATCCGACGGTTCGGGTGACGTGTACTTCGATGTGCGCTCCTGGCCGGAGTACGGCTCGCTGACTCACCAGTCCGTCGACGCGATGGAGCCGGCAGAGGACGCCGACCCCCGCGCCAAGCGCAACCCTCAGGACTTCGCGCTCTGGAAGGGCGCCAAGTCTGACGAGCCCGCCGACGCCACCTGGCGCTCACCGTGGGGCGCGGGCCGCCCCGGCTGGCACATCGAGTGCTCGGCGATGGCCAAGCGGTATCTCGGCCCGGAGTTCGACATCCACGGCGGAGGTCTCGATCTGCGCTTCCCGCACCACGAGAACGAACTCGCCCAGTCGAGCGCGGCCGGCGACGGCTTCGCGCAGTACTGGGTGCACAACGGGCTGGTCACGGTCGGCGGGCAGAAGATGTCGAAGTCGCTCGGCAACTTCACCCTCGCCGCTGACGTGCTCGCAGCGCACGACCCGCTGGTGGTGCGCTACGCGCTCGCCGCAGCGCACTACCGCTCGAGCCTCGATCTCACCGAGTCCTCTTGGGCGGAGGCGGAGGCCGCTCTCGGACGGATTCGCTCGTTCCTCGAACGAGGCGAGCGTCTGGCGAGCCCCGGATGGGGAGAGTACAAAGAGGGCCTGCCCACCGAGTTCTGGGAAGCGATGAACGACGACCTCGCGGTGCCCCGTGCACTCGCCGCCATCCACAGCAGCATCCGTTCGGGCAATGCGCTCCTCGATGCGGGAAAGCACGCTGAAGCGAAACAGGACGTGGCGGACGTCATCCAGATGACGCGTGTCCTCGGCATCAACCCGTTCGCGCCCGAGTGGCGCACCACCGACACGGGGTCGACAGCATCCGCTCTGGACGCCCTCGTGCAGACGATGATCACCCAGCGCGCGCAGGCGCGCGCTGACAAGGACTGGGCGGCGGCGGATCGCATCCGAGACGCGATCGCCGCCGCAGGAATCACGCTGGAGGACACTCCGGCCGGAACTCATTGGAGTATCGATGGCTAAGCCAGGCAACCCCTCAGCGGGCAAGGGCAAGAAGAAGGGCCCCAGCAAGGGCACCGGTGGACTCGGGCGCAAGGCGCTCGAAGGGCGCGGACCGACCCCGAAGGCGGAGGACCGCGCCTGGCACCCGGCCGGCAAGCGCAAGGCCGCGGCCGAGCGGTTCGCCGCTGCCGGCGGCAAGGGCAGGCCCGGTCAGCCGCGGAACTCGGGCGGCAACCCGAACCGCTCGGCACGGGCGAAGGACAACACGACGGACACCGAGATCGTCACCGGTCGCAACTCGGTGCTCGAGGCGCTGCGCGCGAAGATCCCCGCCACGGCGTTCTACATCGCCCAGCGCGTGGAGATGGACGACCGCACCAAGGAGATGCTCGCGATCGCGACGCACCGCGGCATCCCGGTGCTCGAGGTCACCCGTCAGGAGCTCGACCGCATGGCGGGATTCGACGGCGTGCACCAGGGCGTCGCCATCAAGGTGCCGCCGTACGAGTACGCGCACCCGCAGGATCTGCTCGAAGCGGTCATCGACAAGGGCCAGGTGCCGCTGTTCGTCGCGCTCGACGGCATCACCGACCCGCGCAACCTCGGCGCGATCATCCGCTCCACGGCGGCCTTCGGCGGACACGGCATCATCCTGCCGCAGCGCCGCTCCGCGGGTGTCAACTCGGCGGCGTGGAAGACCAGCGCCGGTGCGGCCGCCCGAGTTCCGGTGGCGCTGGCCGTGAACCTCACCACGCAGCTCAAGGAGTTCAAGAAGCAGGGTGTGTTCGTCCTCGGACTCGACGGCGGCGGCGACGTGCTCCTGCCCGAACTGGAACTGGCCGATCGCCCCGTCGTGATCGTCACGGGCTCGGAGGGCAAGGGCCTCTCGCGCCTCGTCGCCGATACCTGCGATCAGATCGTGTCGATTCCGATCTCCGCGGCGACCGAGTCGCTGAACGCCGGCATCGCCACCTCGGTCGCGCTGTATCAGGTCTCCACCGTCCGCAACGCCAAGAAGTAGGAAGGCACGTCATGACCCGCATCGTCGTTCTCGGAGGGACCGGCTATGCCGGTCGTCACATCGTCGCCGAGGCGGTGAGTCGCGGGCACGAGGTCGTCGCCGTATCGCGCTCCCTCCCGTCCGACCAGGTCATCGGGGCGGAGTACGTGCAGGGCTCGGCCCTCGACCTCGCTCCGCTCGCAGACACGCTGACTTCAGCGGATGCCGTCGTCTCGGCGCTTTCTCCTCGGGGCGACATGACCGACCGTGCCCTGGAAGCTCTGACGAACGTCGCCGGCCTGCTGAGCGGCACCTCCACGCGTCTCGGCGTCGTGGGCGGCGCCGGGGGAAGCCTCGTCGCCGCGGGAGGGCCGCGTCTGTTCGACCAGGGATTCCCGGAGGAGTACAAGCACGAGGCGCAGGTCGGCATCGACTCGCTCGCACTGCTGGAGGCGACGTATCCCGACCTCGACTGGTTCTTCGTGCACCCTGCCGAGGTGTTCGGGCCATGGGCCGAGGGGGAGCGCACAGGGCACTACCGCGACGGCGGCGATGTTCTCGTGCGCGATGACGAAGGCAAGTCGTACATCTCGGGCGCCGACTTCGCGGTCGCGATCGTCGACGAGATCGAGCAGGGCAACCACCACCGCGAGCGGTTCACCGTCGGTTACTGACCGTCACGATCGAAGGCCTGATCCGTCGTCACCCCGAGACGGATCAGGCCTTTCGCGTCCCCGGCCAGATCGGCGTTCATTACGCATCAGGAGCTGTTTGACCCCTGAGGGGGGTCGAGATTCGAGCGCTTCTGCCGGGTCTTCTCGCGCGCTTCCAGACTGAGAACCAGAGGGGGCTCCATCGAAACGGGGAGCCTTCCAGGGGAGCGCGGCGTGAGCCTGCGCACACGGGAGAAGGACTGAACTGACAATGAAGAAGAACGAACCGCCGCGCGCGAGGCGGATGGGGCGGGCTGCGGCCGCGCTCCTGCTCTCCGCCGCCGCCATAGTTCCCGCCGTACTCACAGCTCCGGCCGCCGCGGCGACCGTCGAACCCGGTGACGCGGTGTGGGTCGGGCCGGGTGTCGGCTACCCGGGCACGAGCATCCATCCGGTCTACTCGCCGGTGCCCGCCGACACGGCTAACCCCGGGACGCCCGACATGTGGTCGTACTGCATCGAGCACGACATCAGCGCCCGTCCGGACGCGGTCGCGGTCGTCGGCGACTACTCCAGCTATCTCGGCTCGAACTACTTCACGGACCCCGTGATCCAGGCGAAGGTGCACTGGGTGATCACCCACGCGTATCCGGCCGTGAGCCTCGCCGACCTCGCGGTTGCGGCCGGCGCGACCGGGCTCACCGCGAACGACGCGATCGAAGGCGCTCAGTACGCCGTCTGGCGCTACACGGATCTGACGTTCGACGCCAACTGGGCATTCGAGACCCCCGCGTCTGCGGCGGTCTACTGGTATCTGGTGAACGGCGCGAACGCCGACACGGCGACGGCACCGCCGGCGACGACCGAAGTCGAGGTATCGGTCAGTGGTCCCGCGGCGTCCGGAGCGGCCGGCTCCCTGGTGGGTCCCTTCACAGTGTCGACGAACCAGCCGACGGTCGCGCTGTCATCGAACCCGATGCATGCCTTCACGGACGCTGCGGGCAGCGCGATCGACCCTGCGGCTGTCGTGAACGGCCAGCAGGTCTATCTGGATCTGCGTGACTCGACGGCGGCGGGGTCGGCCACGGTCACCGCCACCGCGAACGGCGCCTCAGGCACCGGGCTCGTCATCTCGACGCCTGAGGAGGGCAGCACGACAGCGACTCCCGGGTCGCACCGCCAGTCGCTGATCCTCGTCACGGCGGAGAACGCGACCACGGCTGCCAGCGCGACGGGGACGTGGGTCGTCGCCGCAGCGCCGTCGATCGGGACGACGCTCGTCGACGCCGCTGATGAGGACCACACGCTGGCGTGGAACGGTGGCAGCTTGGTCGACACGATCGCGTACTCGGGTCTGACGGTTGGTCAGGAGTACACGGTCGCCGGTGAGCTGATGGTGCAGTCGGATGGTTCCGCCACGGGCATCACGGGTTCGACGACCTTCACGCCGACTGCGGCCGACGGCACGGTCGATGTGACGTTCGCGGTTCCGACCGGCTATGCGGGTGAAGCCCTGGTCGCGTTCGAGACGCTGTATTCCGGTGGCACTGCGACGGGCACGCCTGTTGCGGAGCACACGGACATCGAGGACGTGAACCAGACGGTCACGGTGGAGGAAGTGCCTCTCGTTCCGACGATCGGCACGACTCTCCTGGATGCTGCTGATGAGGATCACGTCCTCACATGGAACGGTGGGTCGCTGGTCGACACGATCGCGTACTCGGGTCTGACCGTCGGGCAGGAGTACACGGTCGCCGGTGAGCTGATGGTGCAGTCGGATGGTTCCGCCACGGGCATCACGGGTCAGACCACGTTCACGCCGACTGCATCCGACGGCACGGTCGATGTGACGTTCGCGGTTCCCACCGGGTACGCCGGTGAAGCCCTCGTCGCGTTCGAGACGCTCTACGAGGGTGACACCGCGACGGGCACGCCTGTCGCAGAGCACACGGACATCGACGACGTGAACCAGACGGTCACGGTGGAGCAGCAGCCGCTTGTTCCGACGATCGCTACCACGCTCCTCGACAGTGCTGACCAGGACCACACTCTGGCCTGGAATGGCGGCACCGTGGTCGACACGATCGCGTACACCGGCCTGACCCCTGGCGTCGAGTACACGGTCTCGGGCGAGCTGATGCGCAAGTCCGACGGCTCTTCGACCGGCATCACGGCGACGGCGACGTTCACGCCGACGTCAGCGAGTGGCAGCGTCGCGGTGAAGTTCACGGTGCCGAGCGGCTTCGCGGGCGAGTCCCTCGTGGCATTCGAGACGCTCTACACAGGCGCCACGGCATCCGGTACCCCGGTGGCTGAGCACACGGACATCAACGATGCCGCGCAGACGGTCACGGTCGAGAAGCAGCCGGCCGGTACCGGCCTCGCCATCACCGGTGGTGCGCTGCCGGTGGGATTGACGGCCGTCGCGGTCACCGCGATTCTGCTCGGCGTGATGTTCATGATCGCGCGACGCAGAGCGACCGGCGAGGTCTGACAGCAGGTCCCGAAGTGCCGGCCGATCCGTCGGCCGGCGCTTCCCTCGCCCCTCAGACCAAGTCCCGCCAGTCGATGGCGTCCTCGTCGTCGTCCGCGACGGGGGTCACACCCGTGATCACCGGGAGGCTCATGGTCTCGGTGGGCGGACCCATGATGGTGGCCTCGTCGCGGCGGTGCCGCAGCACCTCGTTGATGTAGCTGGTGAGAACCTCGGCCAGCGGGACGGATCGTCCCTGATTCTGCGACAGGTACCAGCGGTGCTCCAGCACCTGGTGGAAGACCTCGGCGGGCTCGAGCTTGGCACGCAGATCGTAGGGGATGGCGCGGACGACCGGCTCGAACACGCGTGTGAGCCATTCGTGCGCGTACATCTCCTCGTCGGCCCACTGCTTGGTGGAACGAGCGCGGAACTCGTCGAGGTCGTTCAGCAGACGGCGCGCCTGGTTCTCCTCGACATCGAGGCCGGTGAGCCGGATCAGTCGACGCTGATGGTGGCCCGCGTCGACCACCTTCGGCTGGATCTCGACCACGGTGCCGTCGGACGTCGTCGACATCGACATCTCGTCGATGTCGAACCCGAGCGCGTTCAGCCGCTCGACCCGTTCGGTGATGCGCCACGTCTCGGCGGCCGAGAACGACTCCTGCGCGGTCAGCTCCGCCCACAGCGAGCGATACGAGGAGACGATGCCGTCGGCGATGGCGATCGCGTCGACGCCTCGCTCGAGCCGGCCACCCGCCGCGAGGTCCATCACTTCGCCTGCGATGTTCGTGCGGGCGAGATCGAGATCGTAGGCGCGCTGCCCGTCGGTGAGTCCCTCTTCGTGCAGCTCGCCGGTCTCGGCGTCGACGAGGTACGCAGCGAAGGCGCCGGCGTCGCGACGGAACAGCGTGTTCGACAGCGAGACGTCGCCCCAGTAGAAGCCGACGTTATGCAGACGCACGAGCAGCAGGGCGAGTGCGTCGACGAGGCGGGTGGCCGTGTCGGGGCGGAGCACCCGTGTGAACAGGGCGCGGTACGGCATCGAGAAACGCAGATGAGATGTCACGAGGGCGGCGGGCAGCGGGTCGCCCGCAGCATCCGTCCGCCCGGCGATCACTGCGACGCGGTCGACGCAGGGGACGGCCAGGCGCGCGAGGTTGCCGAGCATGTCGTACTCGCGCTGCGCCATCTCGTCGGTGGTCTCCTTCACCGCGACGACGCGGCCGGAGAGATCGGCGAAGCGCACCAGATGCCGGGAGAGCCCCTTCGGCAGCGACACGATCTGCTCCGACGGCCACTTCGCGAGCGTCGTCGACCAGGGCAGCGTCAGCAGGCCGGGGTCGACGGTGCTGGCGGTGATGCGCAGTGCGTCCTGCATGGTTCTCCTGAAGGGATGGATGCCGGGGAAACGACGCGGCGCGGGACGACCAGAAAGGTCGACCCGCGCCGCGATGCTGCAGAACTCAGGAAGCCGAGACCACCGGCTTGTCGTTCAGGCGCTCGCCCGACTCGATGTCGAACGCGTGCACGTGGCCCGCGTTCGCCGCCAGGGTGACGGTCTCGCCCGCGTTCGGGTGGTTGCGACCGTCGACACGTGCGACGAGGTCGGCGCGCTTGCCGTTGATGTCGGTGTGGCCGTACAGGTAGCCGTCGGCGCCGAGCTCCTCGACCAGGTCGACGACGACCGAGAGGCCCTTGCCGTCGGCGGGGCCGACGGTGATGTCCTCCGGGCGAACGCCGACGGTGACCTGCGAGCCGTTCGCACGACCCACGGTGTCGCGGTCGAGCGCGACGATCTCGGTGCCGAACTTCACGCCGCCGTCAGCGAGGTCTGCGGCGAACAGGTTCATGGCCGGCGAGCCGATGAATCCTGCGACGAAGACGTTGTTCGGCTTCTCGTACAGGTCGCGAGGCGATCCGACCTGCTGGAGCAGGCCGTCCTTGAGGACCGCGATGCGGTCGCCCATGGTGAGAGCCTCGGTCTGGTCGTGCGTGACGTAGACCGTGGTGACGCCGAGGCGGCGCTGCAGTGACGCGATCTGCGTACGGGTCTGGACGCGGAGCTTGGCGTCGAGGTTCGACAGCGGCTCGTCCATGAGGAACACCTGCGGCTGACGCACGATGGCGCGGCCCATGGCGACGCGCTGACGCTGACCACCGGAGAGCGCCTTCGGCTTGCGGGTGAGGTACTGCTCGAGGTCGAGGAGCTTGGCGGCCTCGAGAACGCGGGTGGCGCGCTCCTCCTTGCCGACGCCGGCGATCTTGAGCGCGAAGCCCATGTTCTCGGCGACGGTCATGTGCGGGTACAGCGCGTAGTTCTGGAACACCATCGCGATGTCGCGGTCCTTCGGGGGCACGTCGGTGACGTCGCGCTCGCCGATGAGGATGCGGCCGGCGTTGACCTCTTCGAGGCCCGCGAGCATGCGGAGCGAGGTGGACTTACCGCAACCGGAGGGGCCGACGAGGACGAGGAACTCGCCGTCTCCGACCTCGAGGTTCAGCTTGTCCACGGCGGGACGGGTGCCGCCGGGGTACAGGCGGGTGGCGTCATCGAAAGTGACAGATGCCATTGTGTTTCTCCTTCACCGGCAGGTACGTGCCGGACGATCCGTAGTGATAGAGCGGCGGGTAGCACCCGCCGTGACCCATCATTGGGTCGCGTTCAGTATGGCAGAGGGCGGCCGGATCGGTAAATGGCCGCACCTGGGTATTTCTCAGACTGTCTGGCTAGCATCGAATCCGGCCGCGTTTCGCGGCGTTCGCCGCGTCGAGCGGCGTCCGGGGCCACCCTGCCCCCGTGAGACGGCAAGAGGAACGATGTCGAGCGACGAGACGCCGAACGTCCCCACCCCTCGCAATTCGCGCGAGGCCGTGCGGGAGAAGGCACAGCAGGTGCATGCCCAGCAGTCGAGGGCGCGTCTGATGCGACGGATCATCATCGGGGTGGTCGCGATCGTGGCTGTCGGTGCGATCGGCACCGCGGTGACGCTCGCGGTGTCCGCCCAGGTGACCAAGCCGCAGCTCAGCCCGACAGGGATGGACGGCGACGGCATCCTCATCTCCGACATCTCGGCGAGCGCGTCGTCCGACGAGGTGCCCGCCACCCCGAGCGCCGAACCGACGGATGCCGGCGCGGCGCCCACGGCGACTCCCGAGCCCTCCGCGACAGGGAACGCCGTCGACATCCACATCTACGTGGACTACCTGTCGCCGGACGCCGGGACGTTCGAGCGCGCGAACGCCCGTCAGCTCGTGAACTGGATCACGGAGGGGGCGGCGACCGTCACCTACCACCCTGTCGCACTTCTCACCGCGAGCTCGAACGGCACCAAGTACTCGCTGCGTGCCGCAGCCGCGGCCGCGTGCGTCGCGACGCACTCGCCCGAGCAGTTCTACGCCTTCAACCACGATCTGCTCGACGACCAGCCCGAGATCAACAGCGACGGACGCAGCGACACGGATCTCGCGAACGCCGCCACGGCGGTCGGCGTGAGCAACGCCAAGGACGTGAAGTCGTGCATCGAGGACCAGGACTACGTCGCCTGGGCGAAAGAAGCCACGAACCGTGCACTCGCCGGTCCGCTGGTCGGTTCGGATGACCTCGTGCTGACCTCGGCGCCCATGGTCGTCGTGAACGGCGAGCAGTACGTGGGCGCGCTCGACGACGCCACCGAGTTCTCGCAGTTCGTGCTCACCGTCGCCAGCGACACGTACTACGAGGCGTCGCCCACGCCGACTCCGACGCCGACCCCGACGGACGCGCCGACCGAGACGCCCGCGCAGTAGCCCGCGCAGCGGTTTCAGAGCGTCCCGCCACCATCGCTAAGCTGGTGGCATCCGCCGACTTAGCTCAGCTGGTAGAGCACCTGTCTTGTAAACAGGATGTCACGGGTTCGAATCCCGTAGTCGGCTCCACGACGGATCAGCAACACGGCGTCATCCGGGAATGCTGCGGTGCCGCCCGCAGGTTGTCACCAGCATGACCCTCATCGGAAACAGCGACCTCGACGTCTTCCCGCTCTCCCTCGGTGGCAACGTGTTCGGCTGGGCGGCCGACCGCGATGCCTCCTTCGCCGTCCTCGATGCTTTCGTCGCCGGAGGCGGCGACTTCATCGACACCGCCGACGGCTACAGCGCCTGGGTGCCCGGCAACCACGGCGGCGAGAGCGAGACCATCATCGGCGAGTGGCTCGCATCGCGCACGCCGAAGGACGTCGTCGTCGCGACGAAGGTGAGCCAGCACCCCGAGTTCAAGGGGCTCTCCGCGTCGAACGTGCGCGCGGCCGCCGAGGCCTCGCTGACTCGGCTCGGGGTCGACGCGATCGACCTCTACTACGCGCACTTCGACGACGAGACCGTTCCCCTCGAAGAGACCGTCGCCGCCTTCGGCCGCCTGGTCGCCGACGGTCTGGTGCGTCACGTCGCCGTGTCGAACTACAGCGCCGAACGCATCCGCGAATGGATGGAGATCGCGGACCGTCTCGGCGTCGCACGCCCGGTCGCTGTGCAGCCGCACTACAACCTCGTGCACCGCAACGACGTGGAGGAGACCATCATCCCCGTGGCCGAGGAGTTCGGGCTCGGACTCGTGCCGTACTACTCGCTCGCGAGCGGCTTCCTGACCGGCAAGTACCGTTCGACTGACGCGGCGGAGCAGTCCTCCCCGCGTGCTGCCGGCGCCGCCAAGTACGCCACCGAGGCCGGTCTGCGGATCATCGACGCGCTGGAGGGGATCGGCGCTGCGCACGGCGCATCGATCGCCGCCACCTCGCTCGCCTGGCTGCGCGCGCAGCCGACCGTCGTCGCCCCGATCGCCAGCGCCCGCACCGTGGAGCAGGTGCCCGATCTGCTCGCCGGAGCGCGTCTGGAGCTCACGGCCGAAGAGATCGCGGCGCTCGATCGCGTCTCGGAGTGGACGCCCACGCGCAGCTAGGCGGGCGCGTCCTCGCCGTAGCCGAGCCGGTGGGCGAGGATGACGGCGTGGATCCGGTCTCGCGCGCCGAGCTTGGCGAGCACACGGCTGACATGCGTCTTCACCGTCGATTCCGACACGAACAGGGCTTCGCCGATCTCGGCGTTGCTGAGCCCCCGCGCGATCGCGAGGAAGACGTCGCGCTCGCGCTCGGTGAGGGTCTCGAGCAGGTCGGCGCCTTCGGGCTCGGGCGCGTGCAGCCGCAGGGACACGTGGTCGAGCAGTGTCCGGGTGACCCGCGGCGACAGCGCGGCGTCTCCGCGATGCACGGCCCGCACCGCGGAGATCATCTCGTGGCGCTGCGCGTCCTTGAGGAGGAAACCGCTCGCGCCGGCGCGGATCGCGCCGAAGGCGTACTCGTCGAGGTCGAAGGTCGTGAGCACCAGCACCCGGGTGCCGGGATGCTCGCGCACGATGGCCTCCGTCGCGGCGATTCCGTCGAGGCCCGGCATCCGGATGTCCATCAGGACGAGATCCGGGTGCAGCACGCCCGCCTGCGCGATCGCGGCGCGACCGTCGCTCGCCTCGCCGATCACCACCAGGTCGTCCTCCGCCTCGAGCACCATGCGGAACCCGAGCCGGATCAGCTCCTGATCGTCGACGAGGAGGATCCTGATCTGTTCCGTCATGTCTTCTCCTGTTCGTGGTCCGCAGCTGGATCGCCGGCCGGGATCGTCGCGCGCAGCGTCCATCGCGATCCGTCGGCGCGACCGTAGTCGATCCCGCCGTTCACGTGCGCGACGCGCTCGGAAAGTCCTCTGAGGCCGAAACCCGACGGCCCGCTCGCGTCTCCGACCCCGTCGTTCACGATCTCGACGTCGACACCGCTCGCGGATCGCTCCAGCCGGACGGCGATGGTCGTCGCGGCGGGCGCGTGACGGATCGCGTTGGTCACGCCCTCCTGAACGATGCGGGCGACGGCATGTTCGACGCCGGGGCTGAAGGTCGTGCCTCCTGTGCTCGACAGGGTCACCGGGAAGCCGGCCCGCTGCGCGTTCATGACCGTGTCGTGCGGCGTCGGCGCCGACATCGGCGACAGCGGGACGGGGGCGCCGTCGTCGCGGAGCACGCCGAGCATCGACCTCATCTCGCCGAGCGCAGAACGGGCGGTGGCCGCAGCAGCGGTCGCGGCATCCCTGGCTCGCTCGGGATCCGAGGTCGCGGCGGCGCCCTCCGACAGCGCGACGATCACCGTGAGCGAATGCGAGACGATGTCGTGCATCTCCCTGGCGATCCGCGCACGTTCTGCGGCGGCGGCCAGCTGCGCCTGCTGATCGCGCTCGACGAGAAGCTGCCTGGACCGGTCGATGAGCGCGGCCAGATAGCGTTTGCGCCCACCCACGTTGATGCCGATGAGGACGCCGATCAGCCCGACGACGAGATTGCCGATGAGGCCGTTCGCGGCGTCCTGGAGCGTGATCACCCCGACCGCCATGAGCGCGCCCGACAGGGCGATCAGGGCGGCCAGACCGATTCCGAGTCCCGTCCAGGCGGCGCGGCTCGAGGCGTAGACCGCGAGGGAATAGGCCGCCACGGTCACCATCGGCGTTCCGCCGGGTGCCCCGAGGAAGAGGAAGAACACCTCCGTCGCGAACGCGGCGACGAAGGGGACGAGCGGATGCCGCCTCCGCAGCAGCAGAGTCCCGCAGGCGGCGACGACGGAGACCGGGACGAGGACCGCCAGTAAGATCGCGGTCGGCTCGGGCATCTCGTTCGCGCCGCCCCGGACCGGCGCCAGTGACAGCATGAGGCAGAACAACGCGATCAGCACGTCGCCGAAGAGCGGATGCCGGGCCCAGAACCGCCGGAACACGCCGGGGGGACGCGGCAACCGCAGGCCGTCGTCCTCGAGGGCGATGGCGCTGCGGCTGCGCGGCTTGCTCACGGAGCGACTCTACGCGTCGCGTGTGCGCAGCACGGCCCAGGCGCCGAGCATTCCGGCCACCACCCACGCGCTCAGCGTCAGATAGGCGACAGGCGTGTCCAGCGCCGCGTTCTCGGTGAGGATCGCGCTCTGCGCCGCGGCCACGGGAAGGTAGCCCGCGGCATCCATCACCCATGCCCACGACTCGCCCGCCATCATGAAGAAGTTCGCGACGATCGGCAGCACGAACAGCAGACCGACGGTGGCGGCGATCGCCCCGGCCCCGGAACGGAGGATGAAGCCGAACGCCACGCCGATCAACGCGAACACGGCCATCGCCAAGGACGACACGATGACGGGGAAGACGGATGCGGACGGCTCGGACCAGTCGATGCTCTGGTCGCGCGTGGAGACCACCGCGGTGACTGCGAGAGCCGCCGCGAAGAAGATCACCAGCGACGACACGAACATGAACACGGCGATCACCACGGCCTTCGCCGCGAGAACCGACCCTCGTACAGGGTTCGCGGCGAGTGTGGAGCGGATCATCCCGGTGGAATACTCGCCCGTGACGGAGATGGCGCCGAGGATGCCGGCGAGCAGCATCGTGAACTGGATCGGCATGACCACGGCCTGGATGGGATCGAAGCCGGGCTGATCGATCGCCTGAGCGATGAGCACGGCGATGCCGATCGTGAGCACTGCCACGATGCCGATCGACCACCAGGTCGATCGCAGCGTGGCGAGCTTGATCCACTCGCCGTGCAGCGCCCGCGGGAAGGAGGGCTTGTGCGCCGTGTCGAGGCGCTGCGGAGTGAGGGGAGGGGCGGCCTGGATGGTCATGAGATCTCCTTGGTGCGGTACTCGACGGAATCGCCGGTGAGAGCGAGGTAGGCGTCTTCGAGCGACCCTGTGGTCGGAGTCAGCTCGTGCAGCGGGATGCCGCGCTCAGCGGCGAGGTCACCGATGCGTGCCGCGGGCAGGCCGACGATGTCGAGCAGATCGGGTGCGGTGCTCACGATCTCCACGGATGGGCCGCCCACCACAGCCGCGAGGTCGGCGGCGCGCGGTGTCCGCACGCGCACGGTGTTGACGGTCCACGCCCGCACGAGCTCCTCGAGGGGCGCGTCGGCGAGCACCTGACCGCGTCCCATCACGATGACGTGGTCGGCGGTCTGAGCCATCTCGCTCATCAGGTGGCTCGACAGGAGGACGGTCCGGCCCTCGGAAGCGGCATGCCGCACGAACTGGCGCACCCAGCGGACGCCCTCCGGATCGAGCCCGTTGACGGGCTCGTCGAGGATCAGCGTGTGCGGGTCGCCGAGGAGCGCCGAGGCGATGCCGAGTCGCTGCCCCATGCCGAGGGAGAACTTCCCGGCGCGCTTGCGGGCCACCGCGCCGATCCCGGCCAGATCGATCACCTCGTCCACCCGGGTCGAGGGGATGCCGTGCGTCGCAGCCATCGCCCGCAGGTGGTTGCGTGCGGTGCGGCCGGTGTGCACCGCCTTCGCGTCGAGCAGCACGCCGACCTCGGTCAGCGGCGCACGGAGTCTGCGGTACTCGCGACCGCCGACGGTCGCTCGACCCGAAGTGGGACGGTCGAGACCGACGATCATGCGCATGGTGGTGGATTTGCCCGCGCCGTTCGGTCCGAGGAAGCCGGTGACGCTTCCCGGCTTGACCGTGAACGACACGTCCTGGACGGCGGTCTTGTCTCCGAACCGCTTCGTGAGGCCTTCAGCTGTGATCATGCTTCCACGCTATGCGGCGGCATCCGTCGTGCGCGTCCTCCTCGAGTACCTTGTCGGGCGCCTCGGCATCCCCCGGTCGAAGGACTACGGGTCGACGAAATCGAAGGTCATGTCCTCGGGAGACGGCCCCCAGGGATCGAAGATGATCTCGGGGTCGTAGACGTCGAGAGGGTGTTCGTAGGCGGGGCCCCAGAAGCCGTCGGCGTCGAGGGCCCGGAAGTAGAACCAGTACCAGCCCCGGGAGTTCATCCGCAGCCGCTTCACCACGTGTCCTGTCGAGTCCAGCGGGATGATCGCGGTATGGCCGGTCATCGACGACACGGAGATCGTGCCGTTCGGCGGACCGGTGATGTCGACGACGATGCCCGTCGTGCTCGCCTCGGGCACCTGCATGTCCCAGTTGCCGGTGATGTCCTCGAAACCCTTGACTACCGGCGCTTCGATCGTGAAGGAACCGACGGTGGCCGTCGACTGGATGGTGCCGTCGTCCGCCCACACCTGGTACTCGTAGGTTCCCGCGGGCAGTTCGAGTCCCCGCGGATCGAACGTCCAGTTTCCATCGTCCGCGACGGCGGGGGAGTAGCGCTCGTCGTTCAACTCGACGACGACGGTGGACCCCGGCGCAGTCGTGCCGGCGATCTCGGGAGCGATGTACCCCGTCGACTCCGAGGAATTGGCGACCCCGGGGCTCAACGGCGCGTCGGGGTCCGTTCCCGGGTCCGCCACCTCCTCCGTCACGGGCGCGGGCGGAGTCGGATACCCCGGAAACGCGTCGGGATCGTCGACGAGATCCACCGATTCGATCTCCGGATCGGAGTTCCAGCGTCCGAGCTGAGGCGATTGCGGTGCCGAGGTCACGGGTGGCGGTGGCGTGGCGTCGGACTCGCCGGTCGTCGCCTCTTCGGTGACGGGCGGGGTCGTCGTGGCAGTACTGCTCGTCGTGTCCGCGATCGGCGGCGATGTGCGGATCTCAGTCGGGTGGACGAGGAACGAACCGAGCAGGATCCCACCGACCGCGAGCACACCGACACCGCCGGCGAGCAGGCTGGCGACGCCCGTGCCGGCTCCGGTGAGGAGCACACCGGCGGCCACGGCCGTTCCCGGTGCGAGGGCGCTGGTGGCGGGCAGGGCGACGCCCAGAGCGCCGAAGCCGACGGCGGAGAGCGTGACGCCCTGCAGTCGTCGCGCATCGGTGCGGAGCGCGACGAGGATGCTGCTGCACATGTCGCAGCCCTCGAGATGACTCGTGATCTCCGCCGTGAGATCCGCGTCCTCCGGCTCGGACAGGTATCGCGGCAGGAGTCGCGCGGCGTGCGACTCGTCGTCGCGCAGCAGAACCGGCACCTGACGCGTCAGCCACTGCAATCTCAATCCGGAGCGCGCACGCCGATGCAGCGCGGAGACGGCGTTCGGCTTGATGCCGAGCTCCTTCGCGATCTCGGGGCGGCCGACATCGGCGACCTCCGACAGCCACAGGACCTTCTGCCAACGCTCCGGAAGATCCTGGAAGGCGCCGAGCAGCTCGCCAGCACTCGACTCGCGTTCGACCAGCGTCAGTGCGTCGCGGAAGTCGACGGAATCGGCTTCCACCGTGTCATCGAGACGATGGGACTCCTTGCGCCACCGGATCGCCTTGTTGCGGATCACCGCCTTGAGATAGGAGCGGAAGGCGAAGTCGGGACCGCCGTTCGTCGTCACCTGCTGGTAGATCGCGAGAAACGCCTCTGAGGCGAGGTCCTCTGCGTGCGACGGCATCATGCGGTGCGCGTAGCGGAGACCTGCGCCGATGTGGCGTTCCCACAGCACGGTGTAGGCGTCGCGGCTCCCGTCGCGCAGTTCGCGCAGCAGCTCGGCGTCGCTTCGAGGATCCTCCATGCCGCTCCGAATCCTCCATACCGGTATATACACAGCAATGATAGGGCCGCGGACGGACCTGGATCGGCCATGGGATGAGCACTTGACCCCTCCCGGGGGTCAGGCGTGCTGCGGACTCCCTCTCAGTCGTCACCCGCCGCCGCACGACTCGACCAATCGGTCTCAGAGACGACGTAGCCGTCGGCCCAGGCGATCCTGGCGAGATCGAGCTTGGTGCGAGCGGGGCGCCCGGCGGCGGTGAACTTCGCGCGGACGCGTTGAAGGTATTTGCGCGCGGTGTCCTGCTTCACTCCGATCCGGCCGGCGAGCTCGATGATCGAGAGTCCGCTCGCGTAGAGGGCGAGCGCTCGCTCCTCCTGCCGGCTGAGCCGCGTGGAGTCCGCAGGGCCGTGTATGGCCGTCTGCGCGCGTGCTGTGATCGTGAGCGCACCGGCCAGAGCACTCTCGGCCGCGGAGACGAACGTCTCCTCGCTGTCGGTCGTCGACACGACGGCGTCCACACCGTTCGAGAGCACATGCCGTGCCGTGTGCCGCGCGCGGAGGGAGGACAGGATGAGGACGCGCATCCCGGCTTCACGCAATGCCGTGATCACGTCGAGCTGTCTGAGCGCATCGTCATCGGCGGGAAGGTCGAGGATCAGCAGATGCGGCCAGCGCGTCCGGTCCGTGTGCTGCAGCCACGCCATGAAGAGCCTCAGCGAACCGCCGACATGCACGACCTCGAGCCCGAGGTCGTCCTGCAGCAGCTGCACGGTGCGCGAGCGCTGCATGACGAACTCCTCGACGACTGCCGCGCGTCGCGCGCGCCGCACATCGACACGGTCTTTCCGCACCGGGCACCTCCACTGATTTCGGAGGCATCGAAAGCTCCGTCATAGGTGAAGTGCACGTTGACGGCGAAAAGTGACGCGGGGGCCGAAGATCGACCCCTCCGACTCAGACCGGAGAACGCCCGAAGGTCTCAGGATCGACCGGGCGCACGGCCCGCGGCAGCTTCTCGACCACGAGCAGATACGACTCGGTGACGAGTTCGGTCACCAGCCCCGACTCGAGCGTCGGCCCCGGCGTCAGCGTGATCCAGTGCTTCTTGTTCATGTGGTAACCCGGCGCGATGTCGGCGAACGTCTCCCGCAGCGCGACCGCGTCGTCGGGGTGGGACTTGAGAGTCACACGGCCCGTGCCGTCGAGCGGGATGAGCAGGAACACGCGTCCGCGCACCTTGTAGACGTCCCAGTCCGGGCCGAACGGGTTCTCGCGTGCCGCTCCAGGGAGCTCCTCGGCGCGCTCCGACGCGACGGAGACCAGTTCTGCTGCATCCATGCTCAGAACAGCCGTTCCGAGCCCTTGTCGTCGGCGCGCGGCACGGCGACGACGCGGTCGTCGAGAGACGCCGCAGCGAGCAGCGCCTCGTCGATGAGCTCGCGGTCGCCTTGCGCACTCAGCCAGTCGCGGGCGAACGCGGTCGGGATGAGCACGGGCATCCGGTCGTGCACATCCGCAAGATGCGCCGGGGCAGGCCGCATGACGATCGAATAGCAGGTGAACCACTGCCCGTCGGCGGTGCGTCCGCGCTGCGTCACCGCGGCCATCCCGAACAGGGCGGCGGTGTCGAGACCGAACTCGTGCCACACCCGCTCGGGCTTCTTCAGCTCGTACCACCCGGTCGCAGGGACAAGCGCTCGGGACTTCAAACCACCCGGTCGCTCCTGCAGCCGCTCAGAGCGGGTGTTGATCGATGGGAACTTCGCGGGTTCGCCGTTCACGAGGAACCCCCACCACGCCGGCTCGAGCGTCGTCTCGCCCCCATCGTCGACGACGATGGGGCTGAGGTTGCGCAGGTTCTTGCCGGTCGGTCGCAGCGTCTCGCCGGCGTTCGCCCTGGCCCACTCCCGTAGTCCCTCGAGAAGGGACTCGTCCGCCTCGGCCAGCAGCTCGTCGTCGGTGAACCGGGGGTCCAGTCCGTAGCTCGCGCACATGCTGACAGGTTAGCTCCGGTCTCGGACAGGCGCTCGGCTAGGGTCGAGAGGTGACAGAGAGACGTCCGCTGCCGGCCCCCCTCGCCCTCGGCGGGGCGATCGCCATCGGCGTGATGACGGCGGTGCAGGCGCGGGTGAACGGCGTCCTCGGCGTCCACGTCGACAACGGCATCGTGGCCGGCTTCATCTCCTTCGCCGTGGGGCTGCTGATCCTGATCGTGGTCATCCCGTGCATCCCCTCGGCCAGGCGGGGCGTGGCGCGACTGTGGCGCGGCGTACGCGGACGGACGATCCCGTTCTGGATGCTCCTGGGCGGAGCATGCGGTGCGCTCACGGTCTCCACGCAGGGGATCACCGCCGGGGTGCTCGGAGTCTCGCTGTTCACGGTGGGCGTCGTGGCGGGGCAGACCCTGCACGGCCTGGTGCTCGACCGGCTGGGTGTGGGCCCCGCCGGGGTGGTCGCGGTCACCGTGGGGCGCGTGCTCGGCGGTGTCTTCGCCCTCGCGGCCGTCGCGATCTCGCTCTCCGGCGATGTGCTCGACTCCGCACCGCTGTGGATGCTGCTGCTGCCGTTCGCGGCCGGAGTCGGAATCGCGTGGCAGTCCGCAGCCAACGGGCGGCTTGCACAGCGGGTGCGCTCGCCGATGGCGGCCACGCTGATGAGCTTCGTCGGGGGAGTGATCGCCCTCGCGCTCGCCGCAGGGATCAGCATCCTCCTCCGTGGTCTTCCGCAGCCTCCGCCCGCCGAGCCGTGGCTGTATCTGGGCGGGCTCCTCGGCTTCGCGTACATCCTTCTCGGAGCCTTCATCGTGGCGCACACCGGCGTGCTGCTGATGGGTCTGGGCTCCGTGCTCGGGCAGCTCGCGGCATCCGTCGTCATCGATCTGCTCTGGCCGGTGGACGCAGGGCCTCGGCTCTGGCAGCTCGTCTCGATGATCGCCGTCGCCGTGCTCTCGGTCGTGGTGGCGGTTCCGAGGCGGCGCGCTCACCGCAAGAATGGTTGACCTGTATCGATAGTTGCCATTTTGCAACTAATGACGTATGGTTGATGGAGATCAACTATTTACGCAGGAGTCTTCCACTGTGACCACCACTTCTTCCACGCCTCCCGAGACCGCGCGCTCGGCGCGCGAGGTCTTCACCGCGATCTCCGGCCTCATCGTCGGAATGTTCGTCGCGGTGCTCTCCGGCACCGTCGTGTCGACCTCGATGCCCGTCATCATCGCCGACCTCGGCGGCACCCAATCCCAGTACACGTGGGTCATCACCGCGAGCCTGCTGGCGACCGCCGTCTCCACCCCGATCTGGGGCAAGCTCGCCGACCTCGTCGATCGCAAGATCCTCATCCAGATCTCGCTCATCCTCTTCACGGCAGGCACCGTGATCGCCGGCTTCTCCACCGACACGAACATGCTCATCGCCGTCCGCGTCGTTCAGGGAATCGGCGTCGGCGGCCTGATGTCGCTCGTGATGATCGCGGTCGCTCTGATCATCTCGCCGCGCGAGCGCGGCAAGTACATGGGCGTCGTCGGCGGCATCATGGCCCTCGGCACGATCGGAGGCCCGCTGCTCGGCGGACTCATCACCGACGTGTGGGGCTGGCGGGCCAACTTCTTCGTCGGCGTGCCCTTCGCCCTCGTCGCTCTCGTGCTGCTGCAGTTCACGCTGCATCTGCCCAAGCCCGCTCGGGCCAAGGTCTCGATCGACTACTTCGGCATCGTGCTGCTCGCCGTCGGCGTCTCGACACTGCTCATCTGGGTCTCGATGGGCGGCAGCGAGTTCGCATGGGATTCGAGCACCAGCCTCATGCTCGGTGTCATCTCCGGCGCCGCGATCCTCGGGTTCATCGCGGTCGAGTTCTTCGTCAAGGAGCCGATCGTGCCGATGTCGCTGTTCCGCAACCGCACGTTCACGCTCTCGGTCATCGCGTCCATCGCGATCGGCGTCTCGATGTTCGCCACCTCGGTGTTCCTCGCGCAGTACTTCCAGCTCGCACGCGGCGCCACGCCGACCGAGTCGGGTCTCATGACGATCCCGATGATCGTCGGCCAGATGGGCGCCTCGATCGTGATCGGCCAGCTCGTGAGCCGCTTCGGCAAGTGGAAGGGCTGGATGCTCGTCGGCTCGGTGCTCACGACGATCGGCGTGAGCCTGATGGCGACACTCCGCTACGACACCCCGTTCCCGCTCGTCGCGGTGTACATGTTCGTGCTCGGCGCCGGCCTCGGCATGGTCATGCAGAACCTCACGCTCATCGTGCAGAACGACACGCCGCCCACGCAGCTGGGTGCCGCCTCGTCGAACGTGAACTTCTTCCGCACGATCGCCGGCACGATCGGCGTCACGGTCATGGGGTCGATGCTCTCGAACAGCGTGACGACCTACGTGAAGGACGGGCTGACCGGCTTCACGCCGAGCACCCAGGACGAGATCGCCGCGCTCGAGCACCTCGCCTCCGGCGACGTGCCCAAGGTCGCCGAGCTGCCGCACACGATCCGCTCGATCGTCGAGGCGGCATACGGGCACGGCATCGCCGATGCGTTCATCATCGCCATCCCGCTCGCGGTCCTCGCGATCCTCGCGATCGCGTTCATCAAGAACAAGCCGCTCTCGACCAAGAACGCCGCCGAGCAGCTGCGCGAGCAGGCCGAGGAATCGGCGATCGAGGTCGCCGAGGCCGAGGTGGGCGCCTCGACCGGCACCATCGGCGTCGTCGGTGCAGAGTCCTCGCGGCGCTGACGTGACCGCCACGGAAGCCACGGTGCCGTCGGACGTCGACGGCGCCCTGGCGGACTTCCAGGGGCAGCTGAACCTGATCTTCGCGAAGGCCCGGCTGCTCTGGAAGGACTCCGCCGCGCGCATCGATCCCGAGCTTCAGGTGGCGGGCTACAAGCTGCTCACCTTCCTCGACGGCGCCGGGACGTCCAACGCGCACGAGCTAGCCGAGCGCTTCGAGATGGACAAGTCGGTCATCAGCCGTCAGGTGCGGATGCTGGAGTGCCACGGCCTGCTCGAGTCGCGCCCCGACGAGCGCGACGGTCGGCAGCGGGTGCTCACGGTGACGCCGAAGGCACGCGCGGCGCTGGCGCAGGTGCGGGGCGAGTACGCCCTGCGCCTGCGCGCCGCGATCGGCGAACTGACCGCCGGAGAGATCCGGACGGCGTCGAAGGTGTTCCGGCTCCTGGCCGAAGCCTGAGTTCCGAGCCCTACACTGGCGAGCATGACCGACGCACCATCCGAGCTCGACCTCGCCGTCGCCAGGGTCGAGCACGAGCTCGCCGGACTCTTCGCGCGGATCCGGGTGAGCTGGCGTGAGGCCGCCGTCACCGTGCACCCCGATCTGCAGCCGCTGGGCTACCAGGTCCTGACATCCATCGCGACGGGCAAGGCCACATCGGCGGGGGCGATCATCGAACGCCTGCAGACCGACAAGTCGGCCGTGAGCCGCCAGGTGCGTCAGCTCGAGGAACTCGGCCTCGTCGAGAGCGTCCGCGATCCGGACGACCGCCGCGCCCGCGTCCTGGTCGCCACCGACCTGGCTCAGGAGCGGGTCGCCGCTGCACGGGCACGCTATGAAGAACGTCTCGGCGAGCGTCTGCGGGCGTGGTCCGCTGCAGACCTCGACCACTTCGCCGATCTCCTCGCCGCCCTGGGCGGTTGAGGACTCCCGGCGGCCGACAGGTTACTTCTTCTTCTTGGACTTCTTGGAGGGCTTGTCCGCCTTCGCAGACGCCTTCTCCTGCTTCGGCATGCGCGTGAGCAGCCGCCGCGCATCGACGGCCTTGCGACGACCCGGTCGCTTGCCCGCGGGCTTGCCGCCGACATAGAGCCAGCCGAGCAGCTCCTCGTCCTTACCGAGGCCGTGCGCTTTGGCGACCGCCTTGGAGCGCGTGTAGTGCCCGGTGCGCCAGAGCACGCCCCAGCCCGCTTCGTCGAGCAGCAGGCTCAGCACGTGCGCGACCCCGGAGGCCACTGCCTCCTGTTCCCACCGTGGAACCTTCTCGCTCTTGCGATAGCTCGCGACCACGGCGATGAGCAGCGGTGCGCGCAACGGCTTCGAGGACGGAGACGAGTCGCCCTCGGCCTTCGCGATCGCCGCGCCCAGGACGTCGCGATCCGCACCGCGGAGTTCGATCAGGCGCCACGGACGCAACGAGGAGTGATCGGCGACCCGGCCGGCTGCCGCCACGAGCTGGAGCAGCTCCTCCCGGCCCGGCGCCAGTTCGGTGACCTTCGACCAGGACTGGCGAGAGCGGACCGCCTCGAGGGCGCTCACTCGGCGTCCGGCGTGAAGTTCAGGGCGATCGAGTTCATGCAGTAGCGATCGCCGGTGGGCGTGCCGAATCCGTCGGGGAAGACATGGCCCAGATGCGAACCGCAGTTCGCGCAGCGCACCTCGGTGCGCACCATGCCCAGGCTCGAGTCCTCGATGAGCTCGACCGCCTCGGGGCGGATCGACTCGTAGAAGCTCGGCCAACCGCATCCGGAGTCGAACTTCGTGCCGCTCTTGAACAGTTCGGCGCCGCACGCGCCGCACGTGTAGAGTCCGGCGCGCTTCTCGTCGAGCAGCTCGCCGGTCCACGCGCGTTCGGTCGCGGCCTGGCGGAGCACTGCGTACTGGTCGGCGCCGAGTTCCTCGCGCCACTCTTCTTCGGTCTTGTCCACGCTGTACGACATGCGTCCATTCTCTCGCGTCTGCCTGTGACCGGGCGCAGTGCGGCGAGAATGGACGCATGACCGATGCCGTGCAGCTCCGATACGCGCGATTCGCCGAGGACGAGGCACCGGGGCGCAGCGAGCTGTACGCGGAGTGGGCGCGCGGCGTCGCCGCCGATGACGCGATCAGTCGGGTGCTCGAGCGCATCCCCGAGAACCGGCGCCAGCCTCCGCTCGTGTTCGCCGTGACGCGGATGCTGGGGGCGCGCCTTCAGGGCTACGCCGCGTGGCGCTCCTTCGTGCTCGCGCACGCCGACGAGATCGTCGCGGAATGCGCGGCGCGTCGTCTGCAGACCAACGAGCCGCTGCGCCTTGCGCCGCTGCTCCCCGTCCTCAGCGAGATCGAGGGCCCCATCGCACTGCTCGAGATCGGCGCCTCGGCAGGGCTGTGCCTGTATCCCGACCGCTACTCCTACCGGTACGTCGATGAGACAGGCGTCGTCCTCCGAGCCATCGATCCCCTCGGCGGGCCGTCGACGGTCGTGCTCGAGAGCGTCGTCACGGGAGAGCTCCCTCCGATGCGGCTGCCGCAGATCGTGTGGCGCGCCGGCATCGATCTCGCACCTCTCGACGCGTCCGACGATCGCGACCGCCGGTGGCTGCAGGGACTCGTCTGGCCGGGGGAGGAGGGTCGCGAGCAGCGGGTCGCCGCGGCGCTCGACATCGCCGCCGCTGATCCGCCGCTGCTCGTCGCGGGCGACGCGCTCGCGGAGGTCGGCGCGCTCGCGCGCTCCGCGCCCGCGGGGGCGACTCTCGTGATCACGACTCCGGGAGTGCTCGTGCACATCCCGCGCGAACCGAGGACAGCCCTCGTCGACAGCATCCGCGAGCTGCCGGCGCGGTGGGTCACGATCGATCCTCCGGGCCTGCTGGATGTGTGGGAGCCGGCCGTGGATGCCGGATCCTGGCCCGGTTTCGTCGTGGCCCTCGACGGCGCGGTGCGGGCGGCTTCGGATCCGCTCGGGCGTCGGTGGGAGTGGCGCACCGGTGCGGCCGCCTCGGAGATCTAGTCTGTTCCCATGCTGGGTGAGATGACGGAGCGCGACCGCGCGATCCTCGCGCTGGAGACCGCGTGGCCGCGGCACAGCGGCGCGAAGGAGGAGGTCATCCGCGCCCAGCTCGGCATGAGCGCCGCGCGGTACTACCAGCTGCTCGGCCGCCTCATCGACTCAGACGAAGCACTCCGATACGACCCGATGCTGATCGGCCGACTCCGTCGCATCCGCGATACGCGGGCGCTCCAGCGCTCCACGCGGACTCCAGGATTCGTCGGCTAGCATCGAGTGGTGTCCAAGCCCACCCGAGACCGATTCGACGACGTCCCCCGTTCGACTGGACGAGTAGGGGCGCACCGTGCCGAAGCTCCGGGCATGAACGGCTGGGTCGTCCTGCTGTGGTCGTTCGTCGCGGCTCTCGTGCTCATCATCGCCGGCATCTTCGGCTCGCTTGTGGTCATGGGGCGCATCGCACTGTTCCCCGAAGCAGTGCCCAGCGCCTCGTCCACCCCGGCGGAGACCGGCGTGGTCGACACGACGTACTCGGTGCTGATCCTGAACGCGACGCCCGACGAGGGGCTCGACGCGCAGTTGCGCGACACTCTGCTGAACACCGGGTGGGCGGCCGACGCCGTGTCCGCGAGCGACAGCACGAGCAAGGACTTCTCGACGACGACCGTCTACTACGTCGACGCGGCGGACGAACTCGCCGCCGTCGGGCTCGCCGATGTCATCGGGGGAGCGGCCGTCGAGCAGAGCGACTTCTACGCGGGCATGAACGACACCGGCGGGAAGCAGCTCGTCGTCGTCATCGGTCTCGATCGGTCGAGCTCAGCTCCCGTCACCCCCGAAGACACGCCCGCCTCCTGAGCGGATCGGCTCGACCCTCCGGCGGCTTGCACTCGAAGGTGCCGAGTGCCAGAATGGCGTTAGCACTCTCTCACTCTGAGTGCTAAACCCAACGTCTACGTCCAGGAGGGACGACAAAACTCATGGCAAAGATCATCGCTTTCGATGAGGAGGCCCGCCGCGGCCTCGAGCGCGGACTCAACATCCTCGCCGACGCTGTCAAGGTGACGCTCGGCCCGCGCGGTCGCAACGTCGTGCTCGAGAAGAAGTGGGGCGCCCCCACGATCACGAACGACGGTGTGTCCATCGCCAAGGAGATCGAGCTGGACGACCCGTACGAGAAGATCGGTGCGGAGCTCGTCAAGGAGGTCGCCAAGAAGACCGACGACGTCGCAGGTGACGGAACCACCACCGCCACGGTCCTCGCCCAGGCACTGGTCCGCGAGGGTCTGCGCAACGTCGCAGCCGGCGCCGACCCCATCTCGCTCAAGCGCGGCATCGAGAAGGCCGTCGCCGCGATCACCGAGGAGCTGCTCTCCAGCGCCAAGGAGATCGACTCCAAGGAGCAGATCGCCGCGACCGCGTCGATCTCGGCCGCTGACCCCGCGATCGGCGAGCTCATCGCCGAGGCGATCGACAAGGTCGGCAAGGAGGGTGTGGTCACCGTCGAGGAGTCGCAGACCTTCGGCACCGAGCTCGAGCTCACCGAGGGCATGCGCTTCGACAAGGGCTACCTGAACCCGTACTTCGTGACGGACCCCGAGCGTCAGGAGGCCGTCTTCGAAGACGCGTACATCCTCATCGCCAACCAGAAGATCTCGAACATCAAGGATCTGCTGCCCATCGTCGACAAGGTGATCCAGGACGGCAAGGAGCTCGTCATCATCGCCGAGGACGTCGAGGGCGAGGCTCTCGCGACGCTCGTGTTGAACAAGCTCAAGGGCATCTTCAAGTCAGTCGCCGTCAAGGCTCCCGGCTTCGGCGACCGCCGCAAGGCGCAGCTGCAGGACATCGCGATCCTCACCGGTGGTCAGGTCATCACCGAAGAGGTCGGCCTGAAGCTCGAGAACGCCACGCTCGACCTGCTGGGTCGTGCACGCAAGGTCATCGTCACCAAGGACGAGACCACGATCGTCGAGGGTGCCGGCGAGGCCGAGCAGATCGAGGGTCGCGTCACGCAGATCCGTCGCGAGATCGAGAACACCGACAGCGACTACGACCGCGAGAAGCTCCAGGAGCGCCTCGCCAAGCTCGCCGGCGGCGTGGCCGTCATCAAGGCGGGCGCTGCGACCGAGGTCGAGCTCAAGGAGCGCAAGCACCGCATCGAGGACGCCGTGCGCAACGCGAAGGCGGCCGTCGAGGAGGGCATCGTCCCCGGTGGTGGCGTCGCGCTGATCCAGTCGGGCACCAAGGCTCTCGACGCTCTCTCGCTCACGGGCGACGAGGCGACCGGCGCGAACATCGTCCGCGTCGCGATCGAGGCTCCGCTGAAGCAGATCGCTCTCAACGCCGGTCTCGAGCCGGGTGTGGTCGCGAACAAGGTCTCCGAGCTGGAGTCGGGCTTCGGCCTGAACGCCGCGACCGGCGAGTACGTCGACATGTTCGCCGCGGGCATCATCGACCCGGCCAAGGTGACGCGTTCGGCTCTGCAGAACGCCGCGTCGATCGCCGGTCTGTTCCTCACCACCGAGGTCGTCGTCGCCGACAAGCCCGAGAAGGCTGCGGCTCCGATGGGTGACCCGTCGGGCGGCATGGACTTCTGATCCAGTCCTCCTGACAGAAACGCCCCGGCTTCGGCCGGGGCGTTTCTGCTTTTCGGGGGGTCAGCGGAACAGGCTCGCGGAGTACTGGTCGGCGTCGGCGTACTGCGTCGCCGCTCCGCCGAGGGCGGTGCCGATGGACTCGAGAACCTGCTCGACGTGCAGCTGCGCGCCGCGCCACTGCTGCGCGCAGTTCTGGAACGCGATCGAGGCGGCGCCCGACCACGACGACTCGAGCTGCGTGAGCTGAGCCATCAGGGTCGCCGATTCGCTCTGCAGCCGCTCCATGGTCGCGCGGGTCGAGCCCTGCGCGGTGGAGACTGCTTCGGTGTCGACGGTGAAGACGGACATGGGAACTCCTTTGATCGGTGGGGTTCCGACGCTATAGAAGCGCGGATGCCGGCATCCGCTGTTTCCGCCGTGATCACCACGAGCTGTGCACAAGCCGGCGCGGGGCGCCGATGTGCAGGGGAGATCTTCAGAGTTCGAGCGGCTCGAGCGGCTGCGTGTCTTCGAGAAGGTGCTCGGGCGTGGCACGGGCCGGGGCGAGCGGCAGCGTCACCGTGAACGTCGCGCCGCCGCCGGGGGTCTCGGTCACCGCGACGCTGCCGTGCAGCGCCTTCACGATCGATGCGACGATGGCGAGTCCGAGGCCCGAACCGCCGGTCTCGCGTGCGCGGGAGGTGTCGGCGCGCCAGAACCGCTCGAAGATCTGCTCGCGGATCTGCGGCGGGATGCCCTCGCCATGGTCGACGATCGCGATGCTTCCGGTGCCGCGGACCCGGTCGGCGTCCACGACGATCTCGATCGGACTCTCGTCGGGCGAGAACCGGCGTGCGTTTCCGAGCAGGTTCGCGACGACCTGCCGCACCTTGTTCTCCTCGCCCAGCACGATCGGCGGCGTGCGCACCGGGATGTCCTCCACCTCGGTGAAGTCGATCGCCGGCATCTCCGGCGGGGCGTTGCGTGCGCGGCGTCGCAGCCGCGCGAGTGACGCCCGGGAGAGGCCGCGCGCCGTGGACGACGGCGAAGGGGCCGGTGCCACGGGCCGGGTGATGGGGGCGGTCAGCGGCGCCTCGAGAGTCTTGTCGACGACCGTCACCGTTCGCCCCGGGGCCGCGGCCTGCACGTCGAGTGCGGCGTCGCGGGCGACCGGGCGCAGGTCGATGGCGGTGATCTCTGGTTCGCGCTCCTCGTCGAGCCGGGCGAGCGCGAGGAGGTCCTCGACGAGCACGCCCATCCGGATCGCCTCCTTCTCGATGCGCTCCATGGCCCGAGCAGTGTCCTCTTCGCCCTTGATCGCGCCCATGCGGTACAGCTCGGCGTAGCCGCGAACGCTGACCAGCGGCGTGCGCAGCTCATGACTGGCGTCGCCGATGAACCGGCGCATGTGCCGCACGGTGCGGTCGCGCTGCGCGAGCGAATGGTCGGCGCGGTCGAGCATCGCGTTGATCGCGGCGTTGAGCCGGCCGACCTCCGTCGTCGGTTCGAGGTCGGTCAGCCGCTGACTGAAGTTGCCCGCGGCGATCGACATGGCGGTGGACTCGACCTGGCCGAGCCGACGGAAGGTCAGCGTGACGAGCCCCCGGATCAGAAGGGCCGCGATCACGATCGTGACGAGCGCCACCGTGATGTAGATGCCGAAGTACTGGCTGATGATGCGGTCAGCGGCGGAGAGCGGCATCGCGACGAGCTGGATGCGAACCGCACCGCCGCCGGAGCCCGGCGCATTCGCGACTGCCGCGTGGAAGCTCGTGCCCTTCGTGCCCTCGAGCGTGACGATAACGTCCTGATTCGCCACCGCCTGCTGAAGCGAGTAGTCGGCGGGGAAGAGCGGGGTGTCGCCGCCGCTCCCACTCCCCGCGGTCGCCTGGAGGACCCCGGTGACGGGGTCGTAGATCGCGAAGGAGAAGTCCCGAGGAGTGTCCGTCTGCGTGTAGACGGTCTCATCGCCCGAGGTGGTGACGTCGAAGTAGCGAGAGACGAGATCCGTCGACGCCAGCGAGGTCAACTGCGCATTGATGTTGTCGATCAGCGAGTTGCGCAGAAAGGGCGCGGTGCCGAGACCGGCCACCAGCAGACCGAGGGCGAGAACGCCCACGGTGACGCCGGTGACCTTGGCCCGCAGGCTGATCGCCCGCCACCAGCGGGTGACCGCGTCAGGCTTGTGCGCCATACGGGCCTCCCATGGTCGACGTCGGCGGAAGACGAGGAGCTACTTGCCGACCTTCAGCATGTATCCGAAACCGCGCTTGGTCTGGATCACCGACTCCTCGGTGTGCGGATCGATCTTGCGACGGAGGTAGGAGATGTAGCTCTCCACGATGCCGGCGTCGCCGTTGAAGTCGTACTCCCAGACGTGGTCGAGGATCTGCGCCTTCGACAGCACCCGATTCGGGTTCAGCATGAGGTAGCGCAGCAGCTTGAACTCGGTCGGGCTGAGCTCGATCGATTCCTTGCCGACGTGGACGTCGTGCGTGTCCTGATCCATCGAGAGCTCGCCGGCGCGGATGATCGACTCCTCGTCGGCCTGCATCGTGCGGCGCAGGATCGCCTGCGCGCGGGCGACGATCTCGTCGAGGCTGAAGGGCTTGGTGACGTAGTCGTCGCCACCGGCGTTGAGGCCCTCGATCTTGTCCTCGGTGCCGTCCTTGGCGGTGAGGAACAGGATGGGCGCCGTGAACCCGGCGCCGCGCAGGCGCTTGGTGACGCTGAAGCCGTTCATGTCCGGCAGCATCACGTCGAGGATGATGAGGTCGGGCTCCTCTTCGAGGACGGCGGAGATGGTGGCGGCGCCGTTGGCCACCGTCTTCACCTGGAATCCGGCGAAGCTGAGACCCGTGGAGAGCAGGTCACGGATGTTCGGTTCGTCGTCGACGACCAGGATGCGGGCAGCAGTCATGTCCCCATTATGGTGACTTCGCACATGCAGATGCTGATTATCTGCCGGAGCGGCGAAGTCACGGTGCCAGCGCGGCGTCCACGGCCCGGGCGATCACGTCGTGAACCGAGGCCTCCGGATCGACGGTGATCCGATGCAGGAGCAGGCCCTCGCCCGTCGCCATCACGAACGCGGTGCGCCCTGCGGCGGCGTCTCCGCCCAGCGCCTGCAGGATGCCGCGGACCCAGGTCTCCATGCCGATGCGCTGTTCGCGCAGCGGACGGGCGGCGTCGTCGTCGGCTTCGAGGAAGAGCGCGTATCGCGCTCTGGTCCTCGACGCGAGCGGCCCGGACTGCACCTCGACCATCCGGGTCAGGGCGTCGATGAATTCGTCGCGCGTGCGGATCTGCGGCAGCCCGGCATCCGCCCGCTCCTGCGCGGCCATCCATTCGATGACTCCCGCGACGAGCGCGGCCCTGGTGCGGAAGTGGTTCGAAGTCGAGCCGGCGGGGAGGGATGCCGCGGCGTCCACACGCCCGTGGGTGAGGGCGCGGATGCCTTCGCCGCCGATCAGATCGACCGCGGCGTTCAGGGCGCGGAGCCGGGTGCTGCTCATGTCTCGACAGTAGAGCACTATAAATCTAGTGACAAGTTACTATGGACGTAGTAGAGTGCCGGCAGGGCCGAGTCGACCCGGAGAAGTGAACGACTTGGAGGTACCGTCATGGACGAACCGGCATCCGCGCAGCGCTCCGCCACCGGCGCCTGGTCGCCCCCGCTGCCCGAGGCCGACGGCTTCGAGCACGTGATGGTGGAGACCCCCGGCCTCCGCACGCACGTGGCGTCCGTCGGAGAAGGCGAGCCCGTGGTCATGCTGCACTGCTTCCCGGGCCATTGGTGGCAGTGGCGCACCATCGCACCCGCCATCGCCGATCACGGGTACCGCGTGATCTGCCCCGATCTGCGCGGCTCCGGCTGGACGGAGGCCGCGGACCCGCGGTTCGGACCCGATTCGCAGCGCGACGATGTCATCGCCGTGCTCGACGCCCTCGGCATCCGTCGCGCGCACTTCGTCTGCCACGACATGGGAGCGATCTCCGGAATGCAGATCTCCTATCTGCAACCCGAGCGGGTGCTCACGATCGTCCAGCTCGCGGTGCCGCCGGGGTTCATGGAGTTCACTCCGAAGGTGATGCCCGCCTTCGCGCACATGCCGGCCCTGCTCGGACATCGACCCGGACGATCGCTGCGCTACCTCTTCAGTCCGCGCTACCTGGCGCAGCCGATGTCGGAGGAGACGATCGAGGCGTATCTGCGCCCGCATCAGCGCCCCGAGGTCGACCAGGCCGTACGGGCGCTGTACCGGGGCCAGGTGATCCCCGTCTCCCTGCGCCTGATGGGCGGTGTCTACAAGCGGATGCGGCTGCACCCGCCCACTCTCGTCGTCTTCGGTCGCCGGGACGGGCCGTTCGCGGAGCCGACCGCCCGTCGCATCTGCCGGACGCACGCCGAGCACGCCGACCGCTTCGAACTCGCCTTCGTCGACGACGCGGCGCACTTCATCACCGACGACGCACCCGACGAGGTCATCCGGCTCGCCCTCGACTGGTTCGACCGCGAAGGCGGCGACGCCTGATCACGCCGCGATCGCGTCGGCGTCCATGATCGTGTAGCTGTATCCCTGTTCGGCCAGGAATCGCTGACGGTTCTGCGCGTAGTCCTGGTCGATCGTGTCGCGTGCGACGAGGGTGTAGAAGCTGGCGGTGTGGCCCGACTGCTTGGGGCGCAGCAGCCGTCCGAGCCGCTGGGCCTCCTCCTGCCGCGAGCCGAACGAGCCGGACACCTGGATCGCCACGGACGCCTCCGGCAGGTCGATCGAGAAGTTCGCGACCTTCGACACGACGAGCAGCTGGATCTCGCCCACCCGGAACTGCCGATACAGCTCCTCGCGCTCGTCGACGGGGGTCGCGCCGGTGATCTGCGGTGCGTTCAGCGCCTCCGACAGGGTGTCGAGCTGATCGAGATACTGGCCGATCACGAGGATCTGCTCGTCCGGGTGCTGTGCGATGAGCTCCTTCACCGCGTCGATCTTCGCGGGCGCGGATGCTGCCAGGCGGTACCGTTCGTCGTCGGTCGCTGCCGCATACTCGAGCCGATCGCTCGGCGGCAGGTCGACGCGCACCTCGAAGCAGGCGGCGGGGGAGATGAACCCCTGCGCCTCGATCTGCTTCCACGGGGCGTCGAAGCGCTTGGGGCCGATGAGGCTGAAGACGTCGCCCTCGCGGCCGTCCTCGCGCACCAGCGTGGCCGTCAGGCCGATGCGCCGTCGGGCCTGCAGGTCTGCGGTGAGCTTGAACACGGGGGCGGGGAGCAGGTGCACCTCGTCGTAGACGATCAGGCCCCAGTCGAGGGCGTCGAGCAGCGCGAGGTGCGCGTACTCGCCCTTCCGCTTCGCCGTGAGGATCTGATAGGTGGCGATCGTGACCGGCCTGACCTCCTTGGCCTGGCCCGAGTACTCTCCGATCTCCTCCGGTGTCAGACTCGTGCGCTTGAGCAGCTCGTCGCGCCACTGCCGGGCCGACACGGTGTTCGTCACCAGGATCAGGGTCGTGGTCTTGGTCGCCGCCATGGCGCCCGCGCCGACGATCGTCTTGCCGGCGCCGCAGGGGAGCACCACGACGCCCGAGCCGTCCTTCGAGAACGCGTCGACCGCATCCTGCTGGTAGGGGCGGATCTGCCAGCCGTCCTCGGCGAGCGCGATCTCGTGCGGGGTGCCCGGCGTGTAGCCGGCGAGGTCCTCGGCGGGCCAGCCGATCTTCAGCAGCTCCTGCTTGATCTGTCCGCGGGCCCAGGCGTCGACCGTGTAGACGTCGGGGGCCGGGTGCCCGATCAGCAGCGGCTGGATGCGCTTGTTGTTCGCGACCTGCGTGAGCACGGCCGGGTCGCTGGAGCGCAGGACCAGCGTGCCCTCCTCGTCGCGTTCGATCACGAGACGGCCGTAGCGGTTCACAGTCTCGCGCAGATCCACCGACACCGAGGGCGGCACCGGGAAGCGCGACCAGCGGTCGAGGGTCTCTAGCATGTCCTCGGCGGTGTGCCCCGCTGCGCGGGCGTTCCACAGGCCAAGACGCGTGATCCGGTAGGTGTGGATGTGCTCGGGAGCTCGCTCGAGCTCGGCGAAGATCGCCAGCTCATGGCGGGCGCTCTCGGCATCCGCGTGCGCGACCTCGAGCAGGACTGTGCGATCGCTCTGGACGATCAGAGGGCCATCAGACATAGCTGTCCAGTTTACTGCGCGACGATGGTGGCGGATCGGATGCTGGACACCGGAAGCGTCCGCTCCACGTCCGCCGCGCGATCCCGGCCGCGCAGACGCCCGCCGCCGAGCCCCGTCGCCTCCATGAGCAGTTCCCTGGTCGTGCCGTCCGGCATGCCGACCGTGACCCTGAGCACGGCGCGCGCTCGCACGGCCGCTTCGAGTTCGCGGTCGAGCCACGCGGCGTCGGCATCGGGTCCCTGGTGTGCGCGAAGCGCGGCGATCAGCGCCGTGTAGTCCGGGACGGAGGGCGCAGGAGGCACGAGCGGATGCCGTTCGCCCGTGATGGCGCGACCGTTCTCGTCGACGAGGGTCGCCGGATAACGGGCGTCGGTGAGGGCCCAGTACACCGTGTCGCGGCCCACGCGCGAGGTGATCGAGTCGACGTGCTTGGTCAGGCCCAGGGGGCGCAGCGCCTGATCGACGGCCATCGCATCGATGAGGTTCCGATCGACGCTGTCGATGCGTGTGCGACCCGTCTCGGCGTCTGCGGACACGCGCACCAGGCCGTGGCGCTGCGCGGTCTGCGCGACCAGGTACTGGAGCGGCTGCGGGATGCCGGTGAGCGAGATCTCTCCGAGGAAGTCGAGGATCGAGCGCTCGGTCTCGCCCGAGGCGACTCCGCGCGCGATCGATTCGCCCGTGAACCGGTAGGACGACGCCTGCGCCGCGGATTCGCGATCGGCGATCGTGCGCAGACGCACATCGAGCGCGGGGGCGAGGGGGCCGGGGGAGATCGCGGTCAGGTCGTTCTGCAGGAAGATCCGATCGACCTCGGCGGGTAGAAGCGCGGTGAGCTCGTGCGCGTCGGGCGCAGCGCCGGCGCGCATCGGCGCCGCCCAGCCGGGCTCGGAGTCGTCGTCGGCGACGAGGGCGAGCAGGCGCGCACGCTCGTGCAGCGCCGCGCTGCGCTCGGGCCAGGTCGCATCCCAGGGATAGGCCGCCGCCCACGCCGACGGTGCGATCCAGCCGCCGGAAGGAGATCGGATGCCGCGCGGCATCGATTCGCGGAAGCCTGTGACGAGAGCGCTCCAGCGTTCCGCCACAGAGAACCGCAGCCAGCGCTCGGCGTCCGCGGTCGTGCCCATGCGCTTTCCGTCGGCAGCGGCGAGGCCTGCGTCGACCGCGAGGTGGACGAGGGCATCGACGGACTCCGCCGGGATGCCGTTCTCCGCGAGCTGCTTCTTCTCGCCGGCGCTCACAGTGCCGCCCGACAGCAGCGCCAGCGGCCTGTCGCGTGCGTGCAGCAGGAGATCGGCGACAGCCGCCAGAGTCGTGAGCGCCCGTTCGGCGGCGTGCGCCGCGGCGCCCTCTGCCGAAGGGCGGGGCTCGGTCTCGGGGACGTGTTGGGGCGCGGGTCGGTCGCGGACCGCGGCGATCACCGGAGGAAAGGGCGTGCCGTCGCTCTGCAGCAGTCCGAGCGCGGTGAGCGCCGCGCCCTGGTCTCCTGCTTCCGCTCCGGAGGCGACTGCGCTGAGGGCGGATGCCTCGGCCGAGGTCAGAGTCGGCAGCACGCGGTTCAGCGCGCCCGGCTCCAGAAGCGCTTCGGCGGCGTCGAAGAAGTCCTGCCACCCGACGTCGGGCTTGATGCCGCGGGCACGGAGCAGGGAGATCAGCTCGTCATCGCTCGCCGCGGCCAGCCATTCGGCCAGCGGGCGGGCGTGCGTGCTCATGTGTGCTTCCTCAGGACCGCGATGCCGCGCGACCCTTCCGGACGAAGCTCATCACGAGCAAAGTCACGATCAGGGCGAACGCGAGCGGCGGGCCCCAGTACAGGATGCTGGCGATGTACGGCCAGGCGCCTTCCGCGAAGGCCGCTTCGTCCATGCCGTTCGCGGTGCCGATCATGATCGAGACGAATCCCAGGATCGAGGCGGCGATGAGGCCGAGCGCGGTGAAGGCGAGGATGCGGTCCACCCTGCGGATCTCGGGCTCTGAAGTCGGCGTGCTCATCCCTCTCAGCCTAGTGCGTCGGCGACCGGTAGGCTTGAGGAGGGCGCTCCGTTCGAGCGCGCCACATCTCCACACCGACTCAGCGAGGTTTCTCCCATGCCCACCGGCAAGGTCAGGTTCTACGACGAAGACAAGGGTTTCGGCTTCATCGCCACCGATGATGGTCAGGACGTCTTCCTGCACGCGTCCGCCATGCCTGCCGGCACGGCCGTGAAGGCGGGCGCTCGTGTGGAGTTCGGCGTCGCAGACGGCAAGCGCGGCCTGCAGGCGCTGTCGGTGCGCGTGCTCGAGGCTCCGCCGAGTCTCGCCAAGGCGAAGCGCAAGCCCGCCGATGACATGGCGATCATCGTCGAGGATCTCGTGAAGCTGCTCGACGGCATGGGCGCGGACCTGCGCCGCGGTCGGTACCCTTCCTCCAGCCACAGCCGCAAGATCGCGGCCGTCCTCCGCAAGGTCGCTGATGACCTCGACGCCTGACGCCGACCAGCGTCTCCTCGATGCGCATGATCTCGCGCTGAACGCGCTGCGTGAGATCACGCCGGCGTCGTCCATCGGCCCCGCGGCCGGATACACGGTGGAAGACGACGGCTCGGTCTCGTTGCGCTTCGCGAACCGCCTCCCCGGCTATCCGGGTTGGTACTGGACCGTGACGGTCGCCCGCGTCGATGACGAGGATCCGACCGTGCTCGAGGTCGAGCTCCTCCCCGGCGACGGGGCGCTGCTGGCGCCCGAATGGGTGCCGTGGGCCGAGCGGCTGGCCGAGTACCGCGCGCACCAGGTGGAGCTCGCCGAGCAGGCCGCCGCCGCGGCGGCGGACGAGCTCGACGACCTCGTCGCAGCTGAGGCCGAGGGCCTCGATGACGACGAGCTCGACGATGACGACGACGATGACGACGTGCTCGACGGGGATGAGCCGCGCGCACTGCACGCCGGCGACCTCGACGGCGTGGACATCGATGAGCTCGACGACTCCGTCGTGCTGGATGACGAGGAAGACGAGTCGGACGATTCCGACGACGAAGACGGCTTCGACGAAGACGAGTCGGGCGACGACGGGTTCGACGCCGATTCCGATGACGAGGAGTCGGATGACGATTCCGACGACGACTCCGCTGTCGACGACAGGGATGCCGCCGAGGAGGAGTGACATCCTGTCGCTCGTGTGACGGGTCGGCCGCGCCCTCCTCTTCGTAGGGTCGCGCTGCCGATGCGCGCATGCGCTGCGGAGGCTTCAGCCGCGCGTGTGCGGTTCAGCAGCGCGAGGCGCGGATCGTGCGGGGCGCCCGAAGGCGCACCGCACGTGCGCGCGTTCAGGCGCCGGTGTTCTCCAGGACGTAGTCGAGGGCGCGGGTCAGCTGGCGCACATCGTCGGGCTCGATCGAGACGAACGTCGCCACGCGCAGCTGGTTGCGGCCGAGCTTGCGGTAGGGCTCGGTGTCGACGATGCCGTTGGCGCGCAGCGTCTTCGCGACAGCAGCGGCATCCACCGTCTCGTCGAAGTCGATCGTGACGACCACGGGGGAGCGGTGTGCCGCATCTGCGACGAACGGCGTCGCGACCGGGCTGGCCTCCGCCCAGTCGTACAGCACGCCGGAGGACTCGGCGGTGCGGGCCGCAGCCCACTCGAGCCCGCCGCCCGCCAGGATCCAGCGCAGCTGGCTGTCGAGCAGGTGCAGCGTCGTGAGCGCCGGGGTGTTCAGCGTCTGGTTCAGCCGGGAGTTGTCGACGGCGTTCTTCAGGCTGAGGAACTCGGGGATGTAGCGATCGGATGCCGCGATCCGCTCGATCCGCTCGATCGCCGCGGGGGACACCGCGGCGAACCACAGCCCGCCGTCCGAGCCCAGGTTCTTCTGCGGTGCGAAGTAGTAGACGTCGGCCTGCGTGGCGTCGAAGTCGATGCCGCCCGCCGCGCTCGTCGCGTCGATCACGGTCAGCGCACCGTCGGCCGAGACGCGTTCTACCGGAGCCGCGACACCGGTGGAGGTCTCGTTGTGCGGCCAGGCGTACACGTCGACGCCGTCGACGACCTCGGCCGCGACGCGCGAACCGGGCTCGGCCTTGCGGACGTCGGGGGCCTGCAGCCACGGAGCAGCAGCCGCCGAGGCGAACTTGCCGCCGAACTCGCCGAACACGAGGTTCTGGCTGCGGTTCTCGATGAGGCCGAAGGCGGCGGCGTCCCAGAACGCCGTGGAGCCGCCGTTGCCGGTGATGATCTCGTAGCCCTCGGGAAGGCGGAAGAGCGCCGCGAGCTGCTCGCGCACGCTCCCGACCAGGTTCTTCACCGGCGCCTGGCGGTGCGAGGTGCCCAGCACGCTCGCGCCTGCCGCGAGCAGCGCGTCGAGCTGCTCCGGGCGCACCTTCGAGGGGCCGCATCCGAAGCGGCCGTCAGCGGGCAGGAGGTCTCGGGGAATCTCGATCGCCATGGGTCGATTCTAGGGTGCGCGACCGACGGCGTTTCCCCGCGTGACGCGCCGATGTCTTCGCAGGAATGTAGGCTTGCCTAAGAAGACCCGGAGGGCCAGATGACGGACTTGATCGACACCACGGAGATGTACCTCCGCACCATCCTCGAACTCGAGGAGGAGAACATCGTGCCGCTGCGCGCACGCATCTCCGAGCGCCTCGGACACTCGGGTCCGACGGTGTCGCAGACCGTCGGCCGCATGGAGCGCGACGGACTCGTCGTCGTGTCGGAGGACCGTACGCTCGAACTCACCGACGCGGGTCGCCGCAAGGCGGTCGACGTGATGCGCAAGCACCGGCTCGCCGAGCGACTGCTCTCCGACGTGATCGGCCTCGACTGGGCATACGTGCACGAAGAGGCCTGCCGCTGGGAGCACGTCATGAGCGAGCAGGTCGAGCGTCGGCTCGTGGAACTGCTGGGCCACCCGACCGAGTCGCCCTACGGCAACCCGATCCCCGGTCTCGACCAGCTCGGCGATCTGCCGGCGCGCACCTTCGACGAGGGCGTCATCGGCCTCGTGCAGAAGCTGACCGCCGCCGGAGCGCCGATCGAGGGCACCGTGCGCCGCCTCGCCGAGCCGGCGCAGGTCGATCCCGAACTGCTCGAACAGCTGCGCGACGCGGGCGTCGTCCCCGGCGCCAAGGGCGACTACCGGTTCAACGAGGGCTACGTCCTGATCCAGATGGAGGGCAAGGATGAGGGGCTCGAGCTCCCCGTCGAGCTGGCCTCGCACATCTTCCTGGTCGGCGAACCCGCCTGATCCTCCGCATCCGCGGGTCCGCTCCCCGGGGATTAACAGCTTTACAGGGTGACACGATCGTTATCTTCCGGTAACCTCGGACAGGTCGCCAGCGAAGAAGCCCGCTGGCGGTTACCCGCGTCGGTCGCCTCTCAGGCTCGTCGTCTTCGCGGTGAAAACGCACAAAGTACCCCGAGCTACATTCGTGCCACGAGAAGCAGAGTGCCGACGAGCCAGCGCTACCCGAGCGTGCAGGCCCTGGAGGACATAGTTTTGGCCGCAGACATCGAATCGCCCGCGAAGACAACCGAAGACCGAGCAGTCGCCCGCCGCACGGGCGTCCGCAAGCCGGCCCGCAGCGTCATGAAGCCGCTCCGCTCGGTCGCGATCTTCGGCGCAGTGGGCGCTCTCGTCGCCGCCGTCGCCCTCCCCGCCTACGCATCGTCGAAGCCGGCCGAAGAGGCGACGACCCTGCAGCAGCTCGCGGCGGTCGATGCCCAGTCGCTCATCGTCGCATCCGAGGCCACCACGGCTCCGCTCGTGCACGGAGCCTTCACGGCCACGACGCCCGAAGAGATCGAGAAGAAGAAGGCGGAAGAGGCTGCCGCCGCCCGCGCGGCCGCTGCGGCCGCCGCAGCATCCGCGACCTCCGCATCCTCCGGTTTCGACATCAGCAAGTACGCGCTGGTCTCGCCGGGATCCGGCGAGGTCCGCTATCCGCTCCCGCAGGGCTCGTACAACGTGAGCCGCACCCTCGGCGGAGGGCACAACGGCGCCGACATGGTGTGCCCCGCCCTCACCCCGATCTATGCGGCTGCTGCCGGTGTGGTCCGCGTCTCCTCCGAGAGCTATTACGGATACGGCGTCGGCGTCGTGATCGACAGCGTCGTGGGCGGACAGCGCGTCTCGACCACGTACGGCCACATGACCTACGGCACGCGCCAGGTCGAGGTGGGCCAGACCGTCGAGGCGGGTCAGCTCATCGGCCTCGTCGGCAGCACGGGGCACTCCACCGCCAACCACCTCCACTTCGAGGTCAAGATCAACGGCACGCTGGTCGAGCCGATCGGCTGGCTCGCCGCCAACGCCGGCTGATCGCCGGCATCGGTCGCTGACACGCCTTCGAGCGTTCACCCGGAGTTTCGCCCAGTCCACAGGGGAATGGGTTAGCCTGTTCCCGTTGTCGCACTGACGGGAGAGGCTGATGGAACAGATACCGAGCATCCGCACCATGGATGCCCTCGGTCGTCACGTCCTTCAGCATCGGCCGCAGGGATGCCACGGTGCTGCCGTGCGCGAAAGGCGCTGTCTGTAAGACGGCGCCTTTTTTCGTCCCTGCGATCGCTCTGCCGACTGCGCGGCCTCGTGTGAGTCGAGAGTGCCGGGAAGCCGTCCCGGCGGATCGAGAGGATGACGAATGCGCACACTGGTCCTGAACGCCGGATACGAACCGCTCGCGATCGTGTCTTTCAAGAGAGCACTGGTCCTGGTCATGAACGACAAGGCAACGGTGATCGAGCGGGTAGACGACGATCCCGTCTGGGGGAGCCACGGCGTCTACGACCGGCCGGCGGTGATCATCCTCTCCCGATACGTCCGCGTCCCGATCAGCAGACGCGTGCCGGTCACCCGACGAGGGGTGCTTCGTCGCGACAATCACCGCTGCGGCTACTGCGGCAAGGCGGCGTCGACGATCGACCACGTGCTGCCGCGTTCCCGCGGAGGAGCGGACTCCTGGGAGAACCTCGTGGCTTGCTGCCTGCGCTGCAACAACGTCAAGAGCAACCGCACGCCGCAGGAGATGCACTGGGAGCTGCGGTTCACGCCGCGCCCCCCGCACGGAACGTCATGGACGGTGCGGGGGAGCGAGCGCAGCGACCCCCGGTGGGAGCCGTATCTCGCCCTCGCGGCGTGAGCCGGAGGCTCAGCGCAGCACGATGTCGAGGACCAGCTTCAGGATGATGCCGAGTGCGCCCAGCGCGATGCCGCCGATGGCCATCCCGGTGTAGGCGCCGTTGAATCCGGTGCCGGCGTTCTTCGCGGCGTTGTTCATGCGGATCGCCGTCACACCGGTGCCGATGCCGATGATGCCTGCGATGTACGGGAGCAGGAAGATGGAGACGGCTCCGGCGACGAGCGAGATGATGCTCGACACTTTCGCAGAGTTCTTCGCTGCGGGAGCCGCGGACTGCGGTCCCGCACCGGGGGCACCGGGGTAGAGCGCGCCGGGCTGCTGCGGCGGCTGGGCGGCGGGCGGCTGGGGCGCCGGTGCTCCCGGGTACTGCGGCGGTTGAGCCGCCGGAGGCTGGTATGCGGGCGGGGGTGCGTCCTGCGGCGCGGCTGCGGGCGGCACGACGGGCTCGCCGGCGGGCGGCGGAGCGTAGGGGTTGTGGTCTTCGGGCCTCGACGGATCGGTCATTCTCGTCCTCCTGGTCGTCGTCGGAACGGCGGATGCCGCTGACGAACCCGAAGATACCGGATGCCGTCGTCGGGGCGGTCGACGCCGCGGAACGTCGCCGGGATTCCTCTAAGCTTGTCTTCAGGCCCTCGTAGCTCAGCAGGATAGAGCAGCCCTCTCCTAAAGGGCAGGTCGCTGGTTCGAATCCAGTCGAGGGCACAACCCACCCGCCGCCGTGCATCCCCCGACCGCGCGTCACCGCACGCGCGCTCCGCGGACATCCGCCCCCGCGCGCATCACGGCCGCGAAGCTCGCCTCGAGCACCGATCGTGCCCGGCCTGCGGCCCATCCGACCTCCGCTCCGACGCGGTACTCCACGAGGGTGAGCGCATCGCTGTCAGCCCCGGAGCCGACACTCGTCTGATGCAGGGAGAGCACGTCGAGGTCGATCCCGGCGGCCGCGAGAGCGGACACGAGGCTCTCGACCGGACCGAGGCCGCGTGTCCGGTGCGAGAGCTCGGCATCGTCGATCCGCACCGTGACCTCGGTCTGCTCGTCGTCGAGGCGGTAGTGCGTGAGTTCGGGTCCGTGCTCACCGAGCAGGTAGCTGTTCTCGAACAGCGCCCAGAGCTCTGCGGCCGACAGCTCGTCGCCGACGGCATCCGCGTGCTGCTGCACCCGGCGGGCGAAGTCGATCTGCAGACGGCGCGGCAGTTCGACCTCGTACTCCGTCTCCAGCAGATAGGCGATGCCGCCCTTGCCCGACTGCGAGTTCACGCGGATCACCGCCTCGTAGCCGCGGCCGAGGTCTGCGGGATCGATCGGCAGGTAGGGCACCCGCCACGCCAGGTCGCGCTCGTCGACGCCCTCGGCGGCTGCACGTGCCCGATGCTCGGCGAAGCCCTTGCGGATCGCGTCCTGATGCGTGCCGCTGAAGGCCGTGTGCACGAGGTCGCCGACGTACGGGTGCCGCGGATGCACCTCGATGCCGTTGCAGTACTCGACGGTGCGCCGGATCTCGTCGATGTCGGAGAAGTCGATCATGGGGTCGATGCCCTGAGCGTGCAGGTTGAGCGCGAGGGTCGCGATGTCGACGTTGCCGGTGCGCTCGCCGTTGCCGAAGATGCAGCCCTCGACGCGCTGCGCGCCTGCCAGCACCGCGAGTTCGGCGCACGCGATGCCGGTGCCGCGATCGTTGTGCGGATGCACCGACAGGATCACTCCGTCGCGTCGCGCGAGGTTGCGGTGCATGTACTCGATCTGGTCGGCGTACACGTTGGGCGTCGCGATCTCGACCGTGGCGGGGAGGTTCAGGATGACGGGTCTGGCGGGCTCGGTGTCCCACAGCGCGGTCATGGCGTCACAGAGATCGAGGACGTAGTCGGGCTCGGTGAGGTTGAACACCTCGGGGGAGAACTGGAAGCGCACGTTCGGTCGATCGCCCGCGAGGGCGAGGACGTCCTGCCCCGCGGCGAGGATCAGCTGCTTCAGCTCCTCTCTCGAGCGGCCGAGGACCACGTCGCGCCAGGTCGGCGCCGTCGCGGTGTACATGTGGATGACCACGGGATTGCGGATGCCGGCCACCGACGCGACCGTGCGTTCGATGAGGTCGCGCCGCGCGGCCGTGAACACGACGATCGTGACGTCGTCGGGCGCGATGTCGCTCTCGGCGATGAGCCGGACGAAGTCGAAGTCCGTCTGCGACGCGGAGGGGTAGCCGACCTCGATCTCCTTGTACCCCATGGTCACCATGAGTTCGAAGAAGCGCCGCTTCCTGGCGGGGTCCATCGGCTCCGCGAGTGCCTGATTGCCGTCGCGGAGATCGACCGGCACCCACAGCGGCGATTCGGTCAGCCGGCGCGCCGGCCATCGGCGGTCGACCAGCGGAAGCGGGACTCGATCGTGGGCCGAGAGGTAGCGGTGCGAGGGCATCTGGGAACTGCGCTGGCGGTTCCAGATCGGAGCGTCGGCGGGCACCGGCCCGCTCGGCGTCGACAGCGTGGGGAAGGAACGGGAGCTCATGGATGAAGAACGTATCAACTCCTCAGACAAGTTGACAAGTTATACTCGACGCCATGGCACAGATCCAACGCACCCCGCTCGCAGATCAGGCGGCAGATCTGCTTCTCGGTCGCATCCGCGCCGGGGAATGGCAACTCGGGCAGAAGCTGCCGGGCGAGACGACACTCGGGCCGCAGCTCGGCGTCGGCCGATCGACGGTGCGCGAGGCGATCCGGCAGCTCGCGGGACGCGGGGTGCTCGCGACCCGCCAGGGCGCCGGTGTGTTCGTGACAGCTCTCGACGCGCCGGAGGACTGGGATGCGATGCTCCGGCGCGCCGACATCGTCAGCGTGATCGAAGCGCGGATCGCGATCGAATCCGAAGCGGCATCCCTCGCCGCCATCCGGCGCACCGCCGCCGACGTGCGAGCGATCCGCCGCGCGCTGGAGCACCGCGGAAGCGCGGTGGCGTCGATCGAGGAGCATGTCGATGCCGACACGGCATTCCACCGGGCCATCATCGCGGCTGCGCACAACCCGATCCTGCTCGACCTGTTCGACGGGCTCACGCCTCGGCTGAGGCAGGCGATGGTCGAGATGCTCCGGATCCGTGCATCTTCCGGGGGTGCTGACGACCACGAGCGGCACGTGCGGCTGGGCGACACGGTGATCGCACGCGACACGGATGCTGCGCGGGCGGAGAGTCGCGGGCATCTGCTCGAGCTCAAGGGCGCTCTGGCGTGAGCGGCGAAGTCCTCAGGCTGGACGGCGTCACGTTCCGCCGAAACGGCAAGGAGATCCTGCACGGCGTCGACCTGCAGGTGAGGACGGGGGAGCACTGGGCGCTTCTCGGTCCGAACGGCGCGGGCAAGAGCACCATCCTGGGGTTCTGCGGCGCGCAGAGCCATCCGACATCCGGCACCGTCGATGTGCTGGGCGACAGGCTCGGGCGTGTCGACCTCCAGGAGCTGCGCCGGCACATCGGGCACGTGAACCCCCGGCATCCGATCCGCTCGGATCTCACGGTGCTCGATGTCGTCCTCACGGGGTTCACGGGCACGATCGAGCGGATGATGCGCTGGCAGCCGACGGACCAGGAGCTGCTGCGGGCCGCGGAGCTCGTCGTCCTGGTGGGTCTCGACGACCGCCGGGATGCGGAGTGGCCGACGATGTCGCAGGGGGAGCGCGGACGCTCGCTCATCGCGCGGGCGCTCGCCGCATCTCCGGCGCTCCTGCTGCTCGACGAGCCCACCACGGGGCTCGATGTGGCCGCCCGTGAGCAGCTGCTCGAGACCATCGACGATCTCTCCCGGAGCGAGCCCGAGGTCGCCTCGGTGCTCGTGACGCATCACCTCGAAGAGCTCCCGGAGAGCACGACCCACGCGATGGTGATCTCGGACGGACGCGTGCTCGCGGCAGGCGTGATCTCCGACGTGGTGACGTCGGAGATCATCAGCGCAGCCTTCCGGCATCCGATCGACGTGTCGCATGACGGCGGCCGCTGGAGCGCCAGGGCACGGCGGCGGCTCGCCGTCTGAGCTCATTCCTCCCCGGTGCGCCAGAGCTTCGACGGCCACCAGATGCGCCGGCCGATGTCATACCCGAGCGCGGGCACGAGAAGCGAGCGGACGACGAAGGTGTCGAGCAGCACGCCGAAGGCGACGATGAACGCAAGCTGCACGAGGAACAGGATCGGGATCACCGACAGCGCCGCGAACGTCGCCGCGAGGACGAGTCCCGCCGAGGTGATCACACCGCCCGTGATCGACAGGCCGCGCAGGATCCCGTCACGAGTCCCGTGCCGCTGCGACTCCTCGCGGACCCGCGTCATCAGGAAGATGTTGTAGTCGATGCCGAGCGCCACGAGGAACACGAAGCCGTACAGGGGCACGGCGGGGTCGGCGCCGGGGAAGCGGAAGACGCCGTCGAAGACGAGAGCGGAGACGCCGAGGGCGGTGCCGAACGACAGCACCGTGGTGAGGATGAGCAGGACCGGCGCGAGAAGCGAGCGCAGCAGCATCATCAGGATCACCATGATCACGGCGAGGACCACCGGGATGATCAGATTGCGATCGTGAACAGAGGCGTCGTTCGTGTCGATCGAGGTCGCGGTGACCCCGCCGACGATCGCCCCGAGCGGGTTGAGCTCGGTTCTGACCTCGCGGACGGCGGATGCGGCCGCATCCGAATCGGCGGCGTCCGTCAACGTCGCCTGCAGCAGCACGGCTCCGTCCACGACGGTGGGCTGCGGGACCGGCGAGCCGGGCGCGCCCACGACGCCGATGCCCTCTTCCGTGACCGGCGCGGAGCCGCTCGGCGAATCGGCGGAGACGACGGTCACGGCGTCCACCCGGTCGGAGGCGAGCAGGACGTCGGCGGCATCCTGAAGTCGTCCCTCATCGACCACGACATACGCAGGGCTGCCCGATCCGCCGGGGAAGTGTTCTCCCAGCGCAGACTGGCCGTCTCGCGCCTCGGACGATCCGAGGACGAGATCGGATTGCGGCACACCGCTGGCATCGAGCTGCGTGAGGCCCGCGGCGCCGACGAGGAGCAGTGCCGCCGTGCCGATCCAGATCGCGCGCGGACGACGAGCCACCAGCTGTGAGACGCGGGCCCAGATGCCGGTGCGGGGACGTCCGCCTTCCGACATGACGACGTCCGGCTCGAAATGGGGACGACGCGGCCAGAACACGGCTCGGCCGAACAGCATCAGCAGCGCCGGGAGCAGGGTGAGCGCAGCGAGCATCGCGAACAGGATGCCGATTGCGGCGACCGGCCCGAGAGTGCTGTTCGATTTGAGGTCGCTCAGCAGAAGGCACAGCAGGCCGGCGATCACCGTGCCGCCGGAGGCGACGATCGGCTCGAACGCGCCCTTCCACGCGGCGGCGAGTGCAGCGCCCTTGTCGTTCGTCGATCGCAGCTCTTCGCGGAACCGAGAAACGAGCAGGAGCGCGTAGTCCGTCGCCGCGCCGATGACCAGGATGAACAGGATGCCCTGGGTCTGACCGCTGAGCAGGAGGACGCCCGCCTTCGCGAGCCACCACACCGCGAGGAGTGCGACGCAGAGCGCGAACAGGCTGGTCGAGAGGACGACCACGGGCAGCAGCAGCGAGCGGTACACGAGGACGAGGATCACGAGCACGGCGAGGAGCGCGACACCGAGCAGGAGCCCGTCGATGCCGGCGAAGCCGGCGACGAGGTCGGCGGAGAAACCGGCGGGGCCTGTGATGTACACCGCGACGCCGTCGGGCGCCGCGGAGCGGAGATGATCAGCCAGCGCCCGCACCGCGTCGGCGAGATCCGCATCGCTGCTGATGGGGATGAAGGCTTGAGCCGCCATCCGGTCCTCGCTGATGATCGCGGGAGACGCGTCGGCGCCGACGCCGTCGACGGCACCGGCATCCGCGACGGCCTCGGTCAGGGCGTCGGCCTCCGAGTCCGTCAGGGCGTGGGAAGCGACGAAGACGGCGACGGCGGGCACCGAATCGCTGTCGGTGAACTCTCCGAGCAGCTTCTGCACCTGCGTCGCGTCGGCGGATTCGGGCAGATACGCGGTGCGATCGTTCGAGGAGACCTCGTCGATCCGTCCGAACAGCGGTCCTCCGAGTCCTGCTCCTACCAGCCATGCCACGATCAGGACGGCGGGAAGGAGCACCCGCGCCCAGGAGTGCCGGCGTGCACGTGCTCGTCGAGTGACGGTGCGGTCGTCCATGAGCGTCTCCTGCCGAAGTCGTTTTTGCTAGCCAGGCAAGTAAAGAACTTAGCATGAAACTTGGCGCGGTCTATCATCGACTCATGCAGTCCGACGAACCTCTCGATCACGACGCGGCCGCCTCGATGGGCGCAGCGGTCTACGACGTCGAGGCGAGCGATCCGCAGAGCGAACTCGTCGATCGCTCTGGCATGCGCCCGAGCGACGTCGCGCAGGTGAGCGCGCTGATGCGCGCGCTCGGCGGATTGCGGGACGCCGAGGACAGGCTCTCGGAGGCGTCGCTGCGCTACATGCGACTGAACAGGACGGACATGCGCGCTCTGCATTTCCTGATCGTGTGCGAGAACCAGGGAACCGTCGCCACCCCGGGCGCGATCGCCGCCCATCTGAGCATCTCGACGGCCTCGACCACGAAGCTCCTGGATCGGCTGGCTCGTGGTGGCCACATCCTCCGCTCAGCGCATCCTTCGGATCGACGCGCCCTCGCGATCACGATCACTCCCGAATCGCGTCGAGCCGCCATGGAGACGGTCGGGCGGCAGCATGCCAAGCGTTTCCACGCCGCGGCTCGCCTCTCCGAAGAGGAACGAGACGTCGTCATCCGCTTCCTCGATGACATGGCGGCCGAGATCGCGCTCACCGACGAGCCATGGGCGGAGGCCGGCGAGCGCGATCGCTGAGTCAGTGCGCGGCGTTGTACGCCTCGACCACAGGGGCCGGGATGCGCCCGCGCTCCGAGAGCGTGTAGCCGTTGTCGTTGGCCCAGGCGCGGATCGCCGCCACCTCGGGGTTGCGCGACGCCCGCTTGCGCGGCGCCGCCGCGCGGGCGACGGACGCGGTCGATCCCGAGCGTCGTCCGGCGGAGATGTACGGCTCGAATGCGGCGCGCAATTCTGCAGCGTGCTCGTCATTCAGGTCGATCTCATATGAGGCGCCGTTCAGCGAGAATCGTACGGTCTCGCCTTCACCCGCTTCGAGAACGCTGCCATCGATGTCGTCGACCAACTGGTGCACAATTCTTCTTGCCATGAATTCGACATTAGTCGTAAATGTGCAATTGCGACAACGAATTCTATTCGTGCCCCGGATCGATGAGCTTGAGGCCGACGATGCAGCCGATGAGCCCCATCAGCAGGAGAATGCGCAACCAGGAGATCTCACTGTCGCCCGTGATCATCGCCCAGACGATCGTGAGCGCCGCGCCGATTCCGACCCAGACGGCATACGCGGTGCCTGTCGCGATATCGCGCATCGCGAATGCCAGGCCGAACATCGAGGCGGCGAGACCGACGAAGAAGATCACGCTGGGCCAGAGCTTCGTGAGTCCTTCGGACTTTCCCAGAGCCGTCGCCCAGACGGCCTCGAGGATTCCGGATGCGACGAGAACGATCCACGACATGATGGTCCTTTCGGACCAGTCTTTGCGCTCACCGGGTACTGGTCTGCCTCGTCCGGAGCCGGGGTTCTCCGGCCGGTGTCCATGCTAGCAATCGGTGCTGGGCACGGCCTGGGCAGATCAGGGCAGCAGACCCGCCCTGCGAGCCTTCGCCACGGCTGAGTGGCGGGTCGACGCATCGAGCTTCGACATGGCCGTGCCGAGGTACGCCTTCACCGTGCCCTCTCGGAGCCCGAGCTGCCCGGCGATCTCGGCGTTGGTCGCTCCGAGCGCCGCGCACGCGAGCACGTCGGTTTCGCGACGGGAGAGGTGAACGGTCGGTATCGGTCCCGTCGTCGTCGGGCGCGCATCGCCGGCGAGGGCGACGAGCCGCAGCTCGACTCGCGCGATGCGGGCTCGCAGATCCTCGTCATCAACCGACGCGGCGATGCTCCGCAGCTCTGCGAAACTCTCTCTCAGCTCCTCGCGCTGCGGCGGGGCGACGGCATCACGCGGGGGAGCCGCCGTGCGCAGCCGGCGCTCGACCTCGTCGCGGATGCGCAGCTCGTCGGCCAGCGACTGCGCAACCTGCATCGCGGGGGCCGTGGTGACGCCGCCGACCGGCGTCTGCTGCCAGGCCCCGGCGTAGAGCACGCCTCGCGGCCGGCCCGCGACCACGATCGGCAGCGCGAGCAGCGTCCGCAGACCCTCGCCGAGGACGAAACCGTCGTAATCGTGCGTGATCTGCCGAGAGGAGCCGTAGTCGCTTGTCATCCGCGGGCGCTGCTCCATCATGGCCCGCCCGCCGAGGCCCCGCTCCGGACGGACCCTGAGGCCGTCGAGGGCGCGCGTGCGGTTGCCGAAGATGCTCGTGACGCTCACGACGCCGTCATCGACCAGCCCTCCGAAAGCCACCGGGAAGCGGGTTCGCTGCGCCAGCTCGCGCACCGCGCGGGCGACGAGCTCGGCCTCGGACTCCCATGTTTGGGGGCTGCTCACGACTACCTACTTTCGGGGGTGACGGCATCGTGCCCCCATTTCGTAGCGTCGACCATACCACTCGCGAGGCTGCTCGCGGGAGATGCTGGCACATGTGGCAAGGAGGCCCCATGAACGAACAGAACCCGCCGTCGGGGACGGAATCGATCGACTATGTCGCCGTCGAGGAATCACCACGATTCCGTGAACTCAAACGCACGCAGCGGTCATTCATCTTCCCGCTCGCGGCATTCTTCCTCATCTGGTATTTCGTGTACGTGCTGCTCGCGGCATTCGCGCACGACTTCATGGCGCAAAGGGTGTGGGGCGATATCACTGTCGGCCTGCTCTTCGGACTCGGGCAGTTCGTCACGACATTCGTCATCACGATGTGGTACGTGTCGTTCGCGAATCGGAGACTCGATCCGATAGCGACCGAGATCCGTGAAGAACTCGAGAAGGCGCAGGCGCCGTCATGATCGTGCATGCTGCCGACCCCGTCGAACTCGAGATCAACCCGATCCTGAACATCTCGATCTTCGTGGCATTCGTCGCGGTCACGCTGTTCATCGTGATCCGCGCCAGCCGCAACAACAAGACCGCCGCCGACTACTACGCCGCCGGTCGTTCATTCACCGGCCCGCAGAACGGCTTCGCGATCGCCGGCGACTATCTGTCGGCCGCGTCGTTCCTCGGCATCTGCGGCGCCATCGCGATCAACGGCTACGACGGCTTCCTCTACTCGATCGGGTTCCTCGTGGCGTGGCTCGTGGCCCTGCTGCTGGTGGCCGAGCTGATGCGGAACACCGGAAAGTTCACGATGGCCGACGTGCTGTCGTTCCGGCTCAAGCAGCGCCCGGTGCGGATGGCCGCAGCCATCACGACCCTCGCGGTGTGCTTCTTCTACCTGCTTGCGCAGATGGCAGGCGCCGGCGGCCTCGTGTCGCTGCTGCTCGGCATCGACGGCCGCGTGGGGCAGTCGATCGTGATCGCGGTGGTCGGCGTGCTGATGATCGTGTACGTGCTGATCGGCGGCATGAAGGGCACCACGTGGGTGCAGATCGTGAAGGCGATCCTGCTGATCGCGGGCGCCGTCGCGATGACCCTGTGGGTGCTCGCGCTCAACGGATTCAGCCTGAACGGGCTGCTCGAGTCCGCCGTGGCCAACTCGCCGAAGGGCGACGCCATCCTCGGGCCGGGGCTGCAGTACGGCGCGAACCCGCTCGACTTCCTGTCGCTGGGCATGGCGCTCGTCCTCGGCACCGCGGGCCTGCCGCACGTGCTGATGCGCTTCTACACCGTGCCGACGGCGAAGGAGGCGCGTCGGTCCGTTGTCTGGGCGATCTGGCTCATCGGCGGGTTCTACCTGCTCACCCTCGTGCTTGGGTACGGTGCGGGCGCCCTGGTCGGAGCGGACGTGATCGCGGCCGCGCCCGGCGGGCCGAACTCGGCTGCTCCGCTGCTCGCGCTGAAGCTCGGCGGACCGATTCTGCTCGGCTTCATCTCGGCCGTCGCGTTCGCCACGATCCTCGCGGTCGTCGCGGGGCTCACGATCACGGCTGCTGCGTCGTTCGCGCACGACATCTACGCGAACGTGATCCAGAAGGGCCGGAGGGATGCCGCGGGCGAGCCCGTCGCGGCGGATCCCAACGGCGAGGTGCGCGTCGCGCGCCGCACCGTCATCGTGATCGGCATCCTTGCGATCATCGGCGGCATCGGAGCGCAGGGGCAGAACATCGCGTTCCTGGTGGCGCTGGCGTTCGCGGTGGCGGCATCCGCCAACCTCCCCACGATCCTCTACTCGCTGTTCTGGCGGCGCTTCAACACCCGCGGCGCTGTCTGGAGCATGTACGGCGGTCTCGGAGCCGCGATCATCCTGATCGTGCTCTCGCCGGTCTTCTCGGGCTCTCCGACCGCGATGATCCCCGGGATCGACATCGCCGTCTGGCCGCTCAACAACCCCGGCATCGTGTCGATCCCGTTGGGCTTCCTGCTCGGCTGGCTCGGCACGGTCACCAGCTCGGCTCAGGAGTCGAGGCAGTTGGCGGCGGAGATGGAGGTGCGTTCGCTCACCGGCTTCGGCGCGGAGAAGGCGGTCGACCACTAGACCCTCGGAGCAGGACACGCGGACCCCGGCGGCCTACTCGCCGGGGTCCGCGTCGTCTATCGGCGCTGCGCCTCGAGGTCGAGCAGATACCGCTTGCGCTCGGGATGCGCCCCGTAGTGCCCGGGAGTGCCGTCGGAGCGGACGACCCGGTGCACGGGCACGATGATCGAGAAGGGCGTGAGGCGGCAGGCGGTGCCCACGGCGCGTGCGGCCCCGGGATGGCCGGCGAGCACGGCGACCTCGCCGTAGCTGAGGGTCTCGCCCCAATCGATCGTGCAGATGGTCTGCAGCGCCGCCAGCGCGAAGCCGTCGGCCAGACGCCAGTCGAGCCGGACGTGCTCGTCGAAGCGCACCCGTTCGCCGTCGAAGTACGCGTCGAGAAGGTGCGCGAGCTCGTCGGCCGCGCCCGGATCGGGCTCGGGAATCGCGTGCAGTCGGGACGAGATGCCCTCCAGCAGCCAGGGCACCGACGGGTCAGCGGTCTCCGAGAGGTCGAAGCTCACGATCCCCTCGTCGGAGAAGACCGCGAGGGCGTCGCCGAAGGGAGTCGGCGCGAAGTCGTAGCGGTAACTCATGCTCCCTATCCTGACCGGTGCGCCCCGCTCTCGAGCGCCGTAACCCACGATCGGGGGATGGCTCTTGCCGAAGTCCGATCCGTGCAGGAGGAGTCGATCGGGTCGGCCGCCACGCGCTCAGCGCGGGGATTCCCGTGAAACCCGCCGGGGATACCGTCGCCCGCGGCGTGTCGCGCGTAGGGTGAGAGGGTGTGGCGACGTGATGGCAAGGCTGCGGAAGAAGCGGCGACGGACGCGTCAGTGACCCTCGGTGAACTGAACGGGTCCGCCACCGGGATCGAGGTCGCGCACGCGGCGGAAGCCGAGCGCACCCGGCTGAGAGCCGAGGCCGCGGACCTCGGCGGACCCTCGCCGCTCGTCGCGTTCCGCGACACCGTCTCGTCAGGGATCGACATCTCCAAGGCGCATCCGGGGAGCCTCCCGCAATTCATCACAGGCAAGTCCACGCTGCTCTCGAACCTGTTCCGTGACGAGGTCGGACTGCGCACCGCGCGTCTCGCCGCCGAGCGCATCACCGCGAAGAACACCGAACTGCGAACCGTGCGCGGCATCGAAGCCGTGCACCTCGCCGTGGGCGTGGCCGGCTGGAAGATCGGGGGCGCCGACTTCGCCGCCCCCGTGCTGCTGCGTCCGCTCGCGATCCGGCGGCATCATTCCGACTTCGAGCTCAAGCTCCAGGGCGCATTCGAGGTGAATCCCGAGCTCGTGCGCATCGCCCGCGAGCACTTCGGCATCACGATCGACGCCGCCTCTCTCGCCGCCCTCGCCTACGACGGCGGCATCTTCAAGCCGCAGCCCGTGATCGACAGCCTGCGAGCGACGACCCGTTCGATCGAGACGTTCTCGGTGCAGCCGCGCCTCGTCGTGTCGGTGTTCGCCGACGTGGGCGGGGCGATGTCCCGCGACAGCCGGAACCTCGACAACGTGATGCTGAACGCTCTCGCCGGGCACGTGGGCGATCGCGAGCAGGTCACGGCCGCGCGTCCGGCACCGCGCTACACCGGGCCCGACGATCGGGCCCCGGCATCCGACAACCTGCTGCTCGATGCGGATGCCGAACAGGAGGCGGTGCTCGCGCGGATCGCGGCCGGCCACTCGCTGACGGTGGCCACTCTCCCGGGTACGGGAGGAACCCAGACGGTCATCAACGCTCTGGGCGAACTGGTGCGCGCCGGCAAGCGCGTGCTCGTCGTCTCCGCCAGAAGGTCGACTCTCGACGGTGTCCGTCACCGCCTGTCCGGCATCGGCCTCGACAGCCTCGCCGTCTCGACCGCAGCAGTGCGCCGGGACCTGGTCCGTGCGATCGGCCGCAACGAGAAGGCGACCGCCCCGAAGGTCAGCGACGTCGACGACGCTCTCGTGAGGTTGCGCACGGTGCTTCGCGACTACCGCAAGGCGCTCACGAGCGAGGTGCAGGGCACCGGCGCCTCGGTGCTCGATGCGACCCGTCACCTCACCAGGCTGGCATCCCTGCCGCAGCCCCCGTCGACCACGGCCCGGCTGAGCGCAGACACCCTGCGTCGGCTGTCGGGCGACCGCTCCGCGGCGTCCGAGGCGCTCGCCCACGCGGCGCGGCTCGGCGAGTTCCGCTTCGGGCCCGATGACTCGCCGTGGTACGGCGTCACCTTCGACAGCACGGAGGCCGCCCGCTCAGCGCACGAGCTCGCGGGGCGGCTGCACTCCACGAGCGTGCCGGCTCTGCTCGAACGGGGATACGCGTTGATCGCGCAGACCCACATGCGTCCGTTCGCGACCATCGACGAGTTGGGTGAGTATCTGCGGCTGCTGCAGGGCATCCGCGACTCGCTCGACCGATTCAGCCCCACGGTGTTCGAGCGACCGCTGGGCGAGCTCATCCAGGCGCACGGCTCGCGTCGCGACGCTCCCGGCATGTCGGGCGCGAACCGGCGACGTCTGCGCAAGCTCGCGAAGGAGTACGTGCGCCCGGGCGTGCACGTGACCGAGATGCACGAGGCGCTGCTGCGCATCCAGACCCAGCGCACCCAGTGGCAGCGCTGCGTCGAGGCCGGCGTCGCGCCCGAGGTGCCGCTCGGTCTCGCCGAGGTGTACGCCTCGTGGCAGCGCGTGCATGCCGAGCTCGCCGAGCTTGATGCGGCGCTCGGTCGCCGCGAGCCGCTCTCCTCCCTTCCGGTCGCGAGACTCGTGCGCACGCTCGCAGGGCTCGCGGCGAAGTCGGACGTGTTCGACAACCTCGTCGAGCGGGCGCAGTTGCGCGACCGGCTCGAGGAGCTCGGGATCGGCCCGCTTCTCGCCGAGCTGTCGGTGCGTCACGTGTCGGAGGCCCGCGTGGGCGACGAGCTCGAGTTCGCCTGGTGGCAGTCGCTGCTCGAGCGGGCGCTGCAGGACGACCGCGCGCTGCTGGGCGCGAACACCGCCGTGGTCGACCGTCTGGAGCGCGACTTCCGTCTCGTCGACGAGGCGCACGCCGCCGCGGCCGGACCGCTGCTCGCGTGGCAGCTGGCGAACCAGTGGAAGATCGCGATCGTCGACGAACCCCAGGAGTCGCAGAACCTGCGCCGCGCGCTCAAGCAGGCCGGCACGACGACGGCCGAGATCGTCAGCGCCGCGCCCACGCTCGTGAACGCGCTCGCGCCGGTCTGGATATCCTCGCCCTATCTCGTACCGGAGATCCCGGACTCGGTCGAGTTCGACACCGTGCTGCTGGTGGATGCCGCCGCGATCAACCTCGCAGAGGCCATGCCGGCGATCCGCCGTGCCCGTCAGGTCGTCGCGTTCGGAGACCCGGTCACGCAGAAGCCGACACCCTTCCATGTCGCCGTCGACCCCGGTTCTGCCTGGGAGGCCGAGGTTCCCTTCGACGAGACCTCGGTGTTCGAGCGCCTCTCCGAGCTGCTGCCGGTCATGACCCTGACCCGCAGCTACCGCGCCGGAGGCGAGGACCTGGTCGAACTCATCAACGACGCCTTCTACGGCGGCGAGATCGTCTCGCTGCCCTGGGCGGGCTCCTATCTCGGACGCGGCAGCCTCACGGTGGACTACGTCGAGGGCGGCACCGGTGCACCGGACCCCGTGTCGGGTGCCGTGGAGAGCCCGGATGCCGAGGTCGCGCGTGTGGTGACACTGGTCGTCGAGCATGCCGTCCATCGACCGGACGAGTCGCTCATGGTCGTCACCGCGAGCGCCCGGCATGCCGAGCGCGTGCGCGCGGCCGTGACGTCGGCGTTCGCCGGGCGATCCGACGTCGCCGACTTCGTGGGGCGCGACACGGCGGAGCCGTTCGCAGTGCTCACGCTCGAGGAGTCCGTGGCAGAGAGCCGCGACCGGGTCATCTTCTCGCTGGGCTTCGGCCTGACCAAGCACGGTCGCGTGCTCAGCGACTTCGGCGATCTGTCCACTCCGGACGGCGAGCGGCTGCTCACGGTCGGGATGACCCGCGCGCGGCGGTCGATGGTGATCGTCTCGTCGATCCGCCCCTCGGCGTTCGACGACGGCCGGCTGGAGTTCGGCGCGGCAACGCTCATGTCGATTCTCGGCGGCCTCGCGACGCGCAGCCGCGAGGCCCGTCTCGAAGACCTCGCCGACCCGCTCACCGTCGCCCTCGCACGCGAGCTGCGGCGGCTGGGCGCTTCGGTCGATGTCGACTACCGCGGGCTCCTGCCGCTCGTCGCCCAGCACAAGGGCAAGGCCGTGGTGATCGAGTCGGATCCCGAGTCCCGTGGCGAGTCGCTCCGCGAGACCCTGCGCCTGCGACCGCACGTCCTGCGCCGCCTCGGGTGGCACTATGTGCGCGTGCACGCGTTCGACCTCTACAGCGACCCCACGACTGCGGCCACCCGCATCGCCGAGGTGCTGGGGATCTCGGCATCCGCGCCGCGCGCCGAGAACGACACGCAGCCGATCGACCCCATCGACCCCATCGGCGGCTGAGACGGCTGAGACGGCTGAGATGGCGGAGAACGGCGAACAGCGCATCGTTCGGGTCGCGGGCTCGCGCAGAGCCCGCCTGACGGCTGTGCCCGGTACCGACCCCGAACCCGAGACGGGGGAGAAGCCGGAGCGGCCCGCCCCGGCCTCCGGGGGGAAGGGTCCCAACGACGACCGCCTGCGCCAGGACGTGCCTCCGCACTACTGACGCAGAACGCCCGCCCTCTCGATGAGAGGACGGGCGTTCCGTTCGCGCCGATCAGACGCTGCGCTGCTGCTTCAACAGGTCGCGGATCTCGGCGAGAAGCTCGCCCTCGGTGGCCTCTGCGGCCTCCTCGGCGATCGGGTTCTTCGCGGCCTTGCGCGCCTTGTAGGCGTTCATCGGCATGACGAAGGCGAAGTACACGACGAGCGCGACGGCGAGGAAGCTGATGATCGCCGTGATGAGGTCGCCCAGCGGGAACGTCACGTCCTGGCCGTAGATGCCGGTGATCGTCGGACCGAACTTGCCGGCGGCATCCGCCTGGAAAAACAGGGCGACCAGCGGGTTGATGATGCTGGCGACGACCGCGTTGACGATCGCGGTGAACGCACCGCCGATGACCACGGCGACGGCCAGGTCGATGACGTTGCCTTTGAGTATGAACTCCTTGAATCCCTGGATCACAGAAACTCCCCCAAACAGATCGAGAACCTCAGGAAGAGGCCGGAGTCGACGCAGGCGTCTTTTTGGCTCCTGTCGACGATTCCGTCTTCGATGATGCCGAAGCATCCGTCGATCCGCCAGCTTTGGCGCGCGAGTCGGTGCGATAGAAGCCGGAGCCGTTGAAGGTCACGCCGATGGAGCCGTACTGCTTGCGCAGCGCTCCACCGCATTCCGGGCAGATGGTGAGGGCGTCGTCTGCGAAGCTCTGGACGGCGTCGAACTTGTGGCCGCACGAGGTGCAGGCATAGGCGTAGGTGGGCATCGGAGTCCTCGGGGTCAGTGTCGCGTCGGCGACAGGATCAGGGTCTGCGTCGGGGTCACGACGCCGGTCACCGGCTGGTCGTGGACCTCCCTGGGCAGAGAGTCGAGTACCTCGGAATCATAGATCACCGCGTAGACCGGAGGGCACTTCTGCATGGATCCGATGGTCTTGTCGAAGTAGCCGCGTCCCCATCCCATGCGCATGCCCGTCCGATCGACGGCAGCGGCCGGGATGATCATGAGATCGACGTCGTTCACGGCCATCGGGCTGAGCACCTCGCCCGTGGGTTCGGGAAGCCCGTGAAGTCCCTCGGCGATCTCGCCGTCGTCGGTGGCGACGGCCCAATCGAGGAGACCGTCCGCGCGGGTGACGGGAAGGAGGACTCGGATGCCGCGGCGCACCGCCCGGGTCACGAAGTCTCGTGTGCCGGGCTCCGTGGTCGTGGACAGGAAGCACGAGATCGATCGAGCGCCGATCGAGTCGACGAGTTCGTCCAGGCGCGTGCCGATCGCCTCCGCGGCGGACTCCCGTTGAGCGTCGCTCAGCAGCTGCCGGCGTTCGCGCAGCTCGGCGCGCAGCGCCCGTTTCGCGTGCTCGACGTCGTTCGACATGGTTCCGAGTCTACGGGGGAGCCGCGCACTAGGCTGAGCCCATGGGTGCGCACCGTATCAAGGCCGTGATTCCCGCCGCAGGCCTCGGCACGAGATTCCTTCCGGCGACGAAGGCGATGCCGAAGGAGATGCTCCCCGTCGTCGACAAGCCCGCGATCCAGTACGTCGTGGAAGAGGCGGTGGATGCCGGCATCCAGGACATCCTCGTGATCCTCGGCCGCAACAAGAATGCGATCTCGAACCATTTCGATGCGGTCCCCGAGCTCGAGGTCAAGCTCATGGAGAAGGGCGACACCGGACGTCTGGAGCGGGTCGTCAAATCGAGCGACCTCGCCGACATCCATTTCGTGCGTCAGGGCGAGCCCAAGGGGCTCGGTCACGCCGTGCTGCGCGCGAAGGCGCATATCGGCGACGGCTCCTTCGCCGTGCTTCTCGGTGACGACCTGATCGACGAGCGCGACCCGCTGCTCACCGAGATGATCGCCGTGCACGAGCAGACCGGCGCTGCCGTGATCGCCCTCATGGAGGTGGATCCCTCGAGCATCCAGATGTACGGGGCAGCGGCGGTGCAGCCGATCGAGGGCTCGGACGCCGTGCGCGTGACCGGCCTCGTCGAGAAGCCCGCGCCCGAAGACGCGCCGTCCAACCTGGCCGTCATCGGCCGCTACGTGCTGCCCTCCGCGATCTTCGCCGTGCTCGAGCGGACCGAACCCGGCAAGGGCGGCGAGATCCAGCTCACCGACGCGCTGCAGGTCCTGTCCGCCGATGAGAGCGGCCCCGGTGTGGTCGGAGTGATCTTCCGCGGTCGCCGCTACGACACCGGTGACCGCGTCGACTACATCAAGGCGATCGTGCAGTTGGCGGCCGACCGAGACGATCTCGGTCCCGAGCTGCGTCCCTGGCTGAAGGAGTTCGCGGAACGCCTCTAGGCGGACGCGGGCGTCGGAGTCACGGCGATGGATCAGACGGGAATGCGACACGGGCCGATCGAGCTTCGGCTGGTGCGCACGCGCGATGCGCGCGCACTGCAGCACGAGCTCCTCGCCAATCGCTCGTGGCTGCAGCCGTGGGAGGCCACTGTCCCGTACGGCACCGTCTCGTTCGACATGCGGCTCAGCATCCGCCGACTCCTGCAGCAGTACCGGGATGGCACCGGCTACCCCTTCGTCATGGAGTACGACGGCGAGGTCGCCGGTCAGCTCAACGTGTGGGGGGTGGCGCGCGGATCGCTGTGCTCGGCGACGATCGGGTACTGGGTCAGCGAGCGGTTCGCCGGAAAGGGAATCACGCCGACCGCTGTCGCGCTCGCGACCGACGCCTGTTTCGCGGAGTACGGTCTGCACCGGATGGAGATCTGCATCCGACCAGAGAACGCCGCGAGCCTGCGCATCGTGCAGAAGCTCGGCTTCCGCTATGAGGGCCTGCGGCGGCGGTACATCCACATCGACGGCGACTGGCGCGATCACTACGCGTTCGCGCTGACCAAGGAGGACGTTCCGCAGGGCGTGCTGGCGAGATGGCTCGCGGGGCAGGTTCCGCCGGATGCGGCGACCGTGCCTCCGGCGGACCGGCTGGCGTTCTGAGCGCCAGCCTGTGTCTGCTCACCGGGCGGCGAGCTCGGCCAGCTCCTGCGCGCTGAGCGCTGTGCTCCACACGTTCAGCTCGTCGATGTCGCCGCTGAACGGCGCGTCCCACCAGTTCACGCCGAGCCCGAACTCGGCGTCCGCCGCCGAGAAGACGTCGGGGAATCCGGTGCCGTGGAAGCGCTCGGTGCCGTCGATGTAGACCGTGACGGACCCGCCGTCCACGACGAACGCCACGTGGGTCCACCGGCCGAGCGGCAGAGTGGCGCCGGTGCCGGCGTCATACCACTGCGTGCCCGACCACAGCATGGTGGACCCGCCCACGCCGCTGTGCCCCTGCGGCACGAGACTCACCCACGAATCCGGATTCGCGGCCCCGAAGAAGGCCGCCGTGTAGGTCGTCAGCTGGTCGGGGCGCAGCCACAGGCTCACGGTGTACTCGGAGGTGTGGATCAGCGCGTTCGGGAGCCGCACTCCTGAAGCGCCGTCGAGGTGCAGGGCGCTGCCGGTCACGCCGTCGGCGGCGTAGAGCGCCTGGCCGCCGGTCGTGTCGAGCCGTGCCCCGGTGGTCGTCGCGGCCTCATGCTGCCCCGTCGCATCGGCGAGGTCGTTCTCGAACGACCATGAGCCTGCCAGTGCGGCCGGGGTCCGCGCAAGCACGATCAGCTCGAAGGAGACCAAACGGATGTCGGCACCCGCCGCGATCGTCGCCGTGAGAGTCACGTGTGCCTCCGGCTCGCCGACCGCCGGACGGGTCACTGTGCCGTCGACGGCCACCACGGCGGGGGACGAAGACTCCCACGAGATGGTCGTGTCGCCGGTGCCCTCCGTGGGGAGGGCGAGATCGCCGGTGATCGCCGAGGTGTCGCCCAGGTCGAGGGCGGCGGCGACCGCGGCGACCGCCTCGGCATCCGACAGGGTGGGGACCTTGCGGCCCCACACGCTCACACCGTGCTCGGAGACCGCCGTGAATCCGGTGGACCAGGCCTCGAGCGCCGGGTCCCAGACCGGCACGAACTTACCGGAGTACGTCTCGCCGTCGATCGTCAGGGTCGCGTCGTTCTGGCCGGTGAGCTTCCATGTGCCGCTGGAGTCGCCGTCGATCCTGCCGTTCTTGGTGAGTGCGATGTCGGTGGATGCCGCGGGAGTCGCCGTGATGTCCTTGCCCATGTTCACGAGCTGCCAGGAGCCTGCGACGTCGCTGCGGTACACCTTGCCGGCCGTCTCGCCGGCGTAGCGCTGCGGCGAGATGACGGGCCAGCCCGCCGCGTTCATGTAGATCTGGTGCACGCGCACCTCGTGGTACTCGCCGCTGCCGGGGAAGCGCGCGTGGAACACGAGGAACATGCGGCCGGTCTCGGGATCCTGATACCAGGAGTTGTGGCCGGGCGAGTTGTAGCCGATGCCCGTGCCGGTGCCGGGGTCGCCCAGCTCGCGCTCGAACAGGTAGCTGCCCATGAGCTTGACGCCATACGGCTGCACAGAGGCGTCGTCGAACAGCGGCAGCGACGGGTCGGACTTCACCTCGGACATGTCGTTGCCCTCGGCATCGAGATAGGGGCCGTCGGGGGAGGTCGAACGGGCGACGCGCATGTTGTACCCGCCGGATGCGTCGAGGCCTCCGAAGGAGAGATAGAGGTAGTAGTAGCCGGTCTCGGCGTCGTACTGGATGGTGGGCGCCTCGATGCGGCTGTGGTTCCCGCCCACCAGATGCGTCCCGTAGCCCTGCCCCGCCAGCGGCTCACCCGTGGCAGGGTCGAGCTTGAGGATGAAGATGCCGCCGGAGTAGGAGCCGTAGACCATCCACATCCCGCCCTCCGCGTCGAAGAAGGCATCGGGATCGACGGTGTTCGGGTGAACCCGGGCGTCGTACACCTCTCCGGGGTTCTCGGACTCTCCGTCCATGCCGCTCTTCAACAGGACGCCCTGGTTCTCGTACGGGCCGTCGACGGTGTCGCTGGTCGCGAGGCCGAGTGCGGATCGCGGTGATGAGCCCTCGCAGGCGTTGTAGTACATCGCGTAGCGGCCGTCGGGCAGCTGGATCACGTCCGCCGCCCACAGCGTGCTCGTCTTCGCCCACTCGAAGGTCTCCGCGAGCTCGCTGTAGATGTCGTCGAAGAGTGCGTTGTCGGGGTTCTGCGACAGGTCGACCGTGTGCTGCGTCCAGTCGATCAGGTCGTCGGTGTATGCGGAGGCGCCGTGCGAGCCGAAGGCCCAGATCCGGTCGCCGGAGGTGACGATGGACGGGTCGTGCACGCTGACGTCTTCGAACTGCGGGGGAGCGGGCTGCGGTGCCGGCGGCGTCGCCTGGGCGGGGGTAGCGCTCAGGCAGCCGAGGGCGATCGCCCCGACGGCGGCCAGGACGATCGAGGTGCGGGCGGTACGGGGCATGGTGCTCCAGTTCGGCGTCGGACGGAGAGAAGGCTCGACATCGAGCCGTGCCCGTGAATCTACAACGATGTAGAACCTCAGCGCAAGCGTCATTTCTAACGATGTAGAAACGGCGCGGCGCTACCCACTCATGAGAGCGTTCGGATTGCGGGCCGGTCAGACCCCTGGGATCAGTGCGTGGGCGATCGAGAAGATCGCCAGCCCCGCGAGTGCACCCACGATCGTGCCGTTCAGGCGGATGTACTGCAGGTCGCGGCCGACCATGAGCTCGATCTTCTCGGTGGTCTCGGCCGGATCCCAGCGCTCCACCGTGTCGGTGATGATCGACGCGATGTCGTGGCGGTAGCGGTCGACCACGAAGACCGCGGCATCAGACACCCAGGTGTCGACTCGATGCTGCAGCGCGGCATCCGTCGTGAGCCGCTCGCCGACCTCCTGCAGGGCCTGGGCGATCCGTCTGCGCAGACCGCTCTCGGGGTCGGCGAGCGCAGCCAGCAGCCCGTTCTTGGCCGTGTTCCACGCCTCGGCGGCGAGAGCGCCCACGCGGGGGCTGTCGAAGAGCGAGGCCTTCGCGTTCTCGAGCTTGGCCCGCGTCGCCGGGTCGTGCTGCAGATTGTCGGCGAGGCGAGCGAGGTAGCCGTCGATCGCCTGGCGCGCCGGATGCCGGGGGTCGGCCTGCACGGCGTGGATGAACCGAACCGCCTCGTTGTAGGCGGTGTCGTCGACGAACCTGTGGGCGAGCTTGGGCACCCACGACGGCAGGCGGCGGGAGATGAGGCCCTGGAACGCGACGCCGTTCGCATCCAGCCATGTCGCGATGCTGTCGACCGCGAGATCGACGGCCCCGTGGTGGGCGTCGGCCTGCACGATCCGCTCGAGCCAGACGCCCGCCGGAGTGCCCCATTCGGGGGCGATGAGGTGCTCGCGGGCGAGGTCGCTGATGAGGTCGCGCACGTCGTCGTCGCTCAGGGCGTTGAGTACTGCGGTGGCGATCGCCGCCCCTTCATTGCCGACGCGCTCTGCGTGGGCGGGCTGCGTCAGCCACTCGCCGGCGCGTCGGGCGATAGGAGTGCTCGCGAGCTTCGTCCGCACGACCGACGCCTCGAGGAAGTTGGTCTCGACGAACTCGCCGAGCGTGCGGCCGATCTCGTCTTTGCGTGTAGGGATGATCGCCGTGTGGGGGATGGGGATGCCGAGCGGATGCCGGAACAGCGCCGTGACCGCGAACCAGTCGGCCAGTGCACCGACCATGCCGCCCTCGGCGGCGGCGCGGACGTAGGCGAGCCATTCGATGCGCTGCTGCAGCGCGAACGCGACGACGAACGCGAGGGCCATGAAGATCAGCGCTCCGAGCGCCACCGCCTTCATGCGCTGCAGAGCGCGCCGGCGCTCCTGGTCGGCGGGGGAGAGCAGCGTCGTCGGCGTTCGCGGCATGGGGCCATCCTTTCATGCGCAGGACTACGCTCGATCTCGTGATCGAAGACATCAAGAAGCGCGCCCTGCACCGCACCAGCATCCTCGAGGGCCAGATGCGCGGCGTCGCGCGGATGATCGAGAACGAGGAGTACTGCATGGACATCATCACGCAGTCCCGCGCGATTCAGCGATCGTTGGAATCCCTGAACCGGCTCCTGCTCGAGAACCATCTGCGCACGCACGTCACCCACATGTTCGAAGAGGGCGGAGACGAGCGCGACAAGGCCGTCGTGGAGCTGCTGAAGGCCTTCGATTTCGATTCGAAGTAGCGACGCTCCTCCTACTTCGTCCCGTCGAAGACCTCGTCTTCCATCGCGTCGTAGCCCTCGGCCTGCGGATCTCCGTGCGTGCCTCCCGAGATCGCGTACTCCTCCTCAGGGGAGAGCACCAGGCGGTGCCTGAAGAACAGCCCGAACCCGACGAGGATCACCGCGTAGACGATCGCGATCGCGATGATCGCCGGCCCGAAAGTCGGGTTCAGCAGGAAGCCGAGGAAGATGAGTGCGGCGATCACCAGGGCGACGGCGGCCCCGGGGATGCCCCACGGGCTGCGGTAGGGCCGATCGGCGTTCGGGTACTTCCTGCGGAGGATCATGAACGAGATCAGCTGGAGGGCGTAGGCGACTACGGCGCCCCAGACCGCGATGTTCAGCACGATCGCCCCGGCGACGGAGCCCGCTCCCTCCGCGTCGAGCGCGGCCAGCACGTCGAGCACGATCAGGGCGATGAATCCGATCGCCGCACCGACCACGAGCGCGACCCACGGCGTCTGCCTCTTCCCGGTCAGCGAGAGGAAGCGCGGGTAGTAGCCGGCGCGTGAGAGGGAGTACATATTGCGGCCGTAGGCGAACATGATGCCCTGCAGAGAAGCCAGCAGGCCGATCAGCGCGAACAGCGCGAGCACGGCTGCGAGCTGGTCGCCGACGATCGCGCGGAATCCGTCGAGCAGAGGCTCACCGGCGACGCCGGTGGCCTCTGCGCCCAGGATGCCGGTGTTGAGGAACAGCACCAGCAGTCCGGTGACGATCAGAGTGGCGCGAGCCCAGAGTCCGGCGCGCGGGATGTCGCGGACCGGGTCGTGCGACTCCTCGGCGGCCAGCGGCAGCTCTTCGATGCCGAGGAAGAACCACATCGCGAACGGCAGCGCGAACAGGATCGGCAGCACGCCGTGCGGGAGGAAGGCCGACTGGCCGTCGTCCGGGACGATGTCCCACAGTGCATCCCAGCTGAAGGCACCGGAGAAGGCCGCCATGGCGGAGAACACCAGGATGATGGCGATCGAGATCACCGAGACGATGATCGCGAACCGGAACGAGATCGCGGCGCCCGCCGAGTTCAGGGCGATGAACACGATGTAGAGGATCAGGTACCAGACCCATCCGGGCAGCTGTATTCCGAGCAGCTCGCTCGTGATCCCGTTGGCATAGGACGCGGAGAAGTACACGATCACCGCGGTCGTCGCCACGTACTCGATCGTCTCCGCCGCTCCCGTGACGAGACCGCCCCAGGGTCCCATCGCCGAGCGGGCGAACGAGTAGGCGCCGCCGGTGTGCGGCATCGCCGAGGCCATCTCCCCGATGGAGAAGATCATGCCGTAGTACATGATCACGAGGATCGCGAAGGCGATCAGCATGCCGCCGAATCCGGCGAAGTCGATGCCGAAGTTCCATCCGGAGAAGTCGCCCGAGATGACGGCGGCCACGGCGAGGCCCCAGAGGCCCCACACACCGGCCGACCGCTTCAGGGTGCGCTTCTCGAAATACCCACCACCGGCACGTGTATAGGTTGCTCCGGCAACCTTGCGCGACTCGCCATTCTGCTCAGACATCCGCTCTCCGTTCGCATGCTTGCAGGCGCCGGGTGCACCCTGGGCATGATTGTGACAGCCAATGGTGGTTTCGTCTACCTTTAAACCTCGAGATGTTCTACTCTGAGGTCGAAGCCGGTCGGTCGATCGCTTCGCGGCCCGAGAAACGGAGCGGAAGATGTCGGGAAACCTGAGCGTCGAACAGCTGGATGCCGGCATCGCCGCCGGCGAGATCGACACCGTGATCGTGGCCTTCGCCGACGCGCAGGGACGGCTGGTCGGCAAGCGCGTATCGGCACGGCTGTTCCAGGAGGACATCCTGCACCACGGAGCGGAGGCGTGCGACTACCTCCTGTCGGTGGACGTGGACATGAACACGGTCGACGGCTATGCGATGTCGGGCTGGGACCGCGGCTACGGCGACATGGTGCTGCGCCCGGATGCCGCGACGCTCCGCCGGATGCCCTGGCTGCCTGGCACCGCGCTCGTCATGGCCGACCTCGTCTGGCAGAACGGCGAACCCGTCGGCCCCTCGCCGCGGGCGATCCTCGACAGGCAGCGTGATCGGCTCGCCGAGCGCGGCTGGACCGCGTTCTCCGGGACCGAGCTCGAGTTCATCGTGTTCGAGAACACCTATCGCGACGCGTGGGCGCGACGGTACGAGGGGCTGACGCCTGCGACCGACTACAACGTCGACTACAACCTGCAGGCGTCCACGCGCATGGAGCCGCTGCTGCGCGACATCCGCAACGGCATGGACGGCGCGGGCATGTACTGCGAGGGCGTCAAGGGCGAGTGCAACCTCGGTCAGCAGGAGATCGCGTTCCGGTATGCGGAGGTGCGTGAGACCGCAGACCAGCACGCGATCTACAAGAACGGCGCGAAGGAGATCGCGGAGCAGCACGGCAAGGCGCTGACGTTCATGGCGAAGTTCAACGAGCGGGAGGGCAACAGCTGCCACATCCACCTCTCGCTGCGTGCCGCCGACGGCACGCCGGTGATGGCCGGAGACGGTGAGCACGGCTTCAGCCCGATCATGGGGCACTGGATCGCCGGCATCCTCGCCACGCTGCGCGAGTTCACCCTGCTGTATGCGCCCAACATCAACTCCTACAAGCGATTCGCGAAGGGCAGCTTCGCCCCGACCGGTGTCGCCTGGGGCATCGACAACCGCACCTGCGCGCTGCGTGTGATCGGCCAGGGATCGGGGCTGCGCGTCGAGAACCGGGTGCCGGGTGGCGACGTCAACCCGTACCTCGGCATCTCCGCGATCATCGCCGGCGGGCTGCACGGCATCGAGAACGAGCTGCCTCTGCCCGATCGGTTCACCGGGAACGCCTACGAGGCGGGCGTCGACCACCTTCCGACGACGCTGCGGGAAGCCGCTCAGCTGTTCAGCGAGTCGACGATCGCACGAGCGGCATTCGGCGACGACGTCGTGGACCACTATCTCAACCAGGCGCGCATCGAGCTCGAAGCGTACGACGCCGCCGTCACCGACTGGGAGCGCGTCCGTGGTTTCGAACGGCTCTGAGCGTGCGCCGCTCATCGGCGTCACCACCTACCTCGAGCGAGCTCAGCAGGGCGTCTGGGATGTGCGGGCGGCCTTCCTCCCCGAGCAGTACCTGACCGGTGTCACCTCCTCCGGAGGCATCGCACTGCTGCTGCCGCCGCAGGATCCGGATGCTGCGGACTCGGCGATCGCGGAGATGGACGGACTGATCCTCACCGGAGGGGCCGACGTCGCACCCGAGCTGTACGGCGAGCAGCGGCATCCCCTGACCGACCCTGCGCGCGTCGATCGCGACGCCTGGGAGCTCGCCCTGTTCCGTGCGGCCGAGCGCCGGCGGATGCCTGTGCTGGCCATCTGCCGGGGACTGCAGCTCGTCAACGTCGCCCGCGGAGGAAGTCTGCAGCAGCACCTCCCCGACTCGCTCGGCACCGAACGGTACCGCGTCGGCGGAGGCGTCTTCGCCGAGAACGAGGTGGAGGTCGCGGTCGACACCGCACTCGCGGGCGTGCTCGGAGAAGGCGAGATGCGCGTGCACAGCTACCACCACCAGGGCATCGATCGCCTCGGCGACGGCCTCACGGCGGCGGCGTATTCCGACGACGGTCTGGTGCAGGCCTTCGTCGACACCTCCGACGGCCACATCGTCGGCGTCCAGTGGCACCCCGAGGAGAACGCTCAGGACCGGCGACTCTTCGAGGATCTCGTCTCGCAGGCCCGCGTGTTCGCGTGCCTCGCCTCGACCCCGCAGCAGAAGGAGGACGCTCGATGAGTGCGTTCACAGTCATCAATCCGTCGACAGGCTCCGCGATCCGCGAGATCGCCCGTGCAGACATCGGCGAGACGGATGCGGCGATCGCCAGCGCCGTCTCGGCCCAGCGGCGGTGGGCGGCGCTCGCACCCGTCGCGAGGGCCGACGCCCTGCGTGCGTTCGCGCGCGCCGTCGAGGGAGCGGTGGAGGAGCTCGCACAGCTCGAGGTGCTGAATTCCGGGCATCCGATCGGCTCCGCCCGCTGGGAGGCGGCGCACGTCGCACAGGTGCTCAACTACTACTCCGCCGATCCCGAGCGCCTTTCCGGCCGGCAGATCCCGGTGGCAGGCGGGCTCGACGTCACCTTCCACGACCCGTACGGAGTGGTGGGCGTCATCGTCCCGTGGAACTTCCCGATGACGATCGCTGCCTGGGCCTTCGCGCCGGCGCTCGCCGCGGGCAACGCCGTGGTGCTCAAGCCCGCCGAACTGACTCCGCTGACCGCGATGCGCCTGGGCCAGCTGGCGCTCGAAGCGGGACTCCCCGAGGGGCTGTTCGAGGTCGTGACCGGTTCGGGGTCGGTGGTCGGTCAGCGGCTGGTCGAGCACCCGGACGTTCGCAAGGTCGTGTTCACCGGATCGACCGAGGTCGGCATCGAGGTCGCGGCGGGATGCGCGCGTGCGCTGAAGCCGGTCACGCTCGAGCTCGGCGGCAAGAGCGCGAACGTGGTGTTCGCCGATGCGGACCTCGAGCGGGCCGCGGCGGCGGTGCCGGGCTCCGTGTTCGACAACGCGGGCCAGGACTGCTGCGCGCGGAGCCGCCTGCTGGTGGAGAGGTCGGTGTACGACCGCTTCCTCGAACTGCTCGAGCCGGCCGTGGCGGCGTGGCGGGTCGGTGACCCGTCCAGCTCGGACACCGACATGGGCCCGCTCATCTCGGCAGGCCACCGCGACACGGTGTCGTCGTTCCTCGACGGGGCGGACGTCGCGTTCCGCGGCTCCGCGCCGGTCGGTGACGGCTTCTGGTTCGCACCCGCCGTCGTGCTCGCCGACCCCGCCGACAGGATCGCCCAGCAGGAGGTCTTCGGACCCGTGGTCGCAGTGATGCCCTTCGAAGACGAGGCCGACGCGATCCGCCTGGCGAACGACACGGTCTACGGTCTCGCCGGATCCGTCTGGACGGAGAGTCTCGGCCGCGCGGTGCGAGTCGCCCGCGGCGTGCACAGCGGCGTGCTGTCGGTGAACTCGCATTCCTCGGTGCGCTACGCGACGCCGTTCGGCGGCATGAAGGCCTCCGGTCTCGGCCGCGAGCTCGGACCGGATGCCGCCGAGCACTTCACCGAGACCAAGAACGTCTTCTTCGCGACAGACGCGCTCTGACCACCACGCCTCCCACACCCGAGAAGAGAGAATGAGACCATGACGATCGACCTGACTCAGCGACTCAAGGACCGCGTCGCGATCATCACCGGCGGTGCCAGCGGGATCGGCTTCGCCACCGCGCAGCGGTTCGCCGCGGAAGGCGCCTTCGTCGTCATCGCCGACGTGGATCCCGCCACCGGCGAGGCGGCGGCGGCGGCGGTCGGCGGCGCCTTCCGTCCCGTCGACGTCGCCGACGAGACGAAGGTCAACACGCTGTTCGACGGCGTCGCGGCCGAGTTCGGTCGCATCGACATCGCGTTCAACAACGCGGGCATCTCGCCGGCCGATGACGACTCGATCGAGACCACCGAGCTGCCGGCCTGGGACCGCGTGCAGGACGTGAACCTCAAGAGCGTGTACCTGTGCAGTCGCGCGGCGCTGCGTCATATGGTGCCGGCTGGGCGCGGCTCGATCATCAACACGGCCTCGTTCGTCGCTCTTCTGGGCTCGGCGACATCGCAGATCAGCTACACGGCGTCGAAGGGCGGCGTGCTCGCGATGTCGCGCGAGCTGGGAGTCCAGTTCGCTCGTCAGGGTGTTCGCGTCAACGCCCTGTGCCCGGGACCCGTGAACACGCCCTTGCTCCAGGAGCTCTTCGCGAAGGACCCCGAGCGCGCCCAGCGACGCCTCGTGCATGTGCCGATGGGGCGCTTCGCAGAGCCTGCGGAACTCGCGGCCGCTGTCGCGTTCCTCGCGTCCGACGATTCGTCGTTCATCACCGCCAGCGCCTTCGTCGTCGACGGTGGCATCACGAACGCCTACGTCACGCCACTGTGACCGACATGTCTCCGGCGCCCGACCCCAGTGATCTCATCGAGGTGCGCCGTGCGGTCTACCGACCGCTCCGGCGCGGCAACGCACTCGAGGATGCCGTCGCCCGGCTCGTGCAGACGATCCGGCTCGGGGTCGTGGCGCCGGGGGAGTCGCTGCCGCCGGAGCGGGAGCTGGCGGCGTCCTTCGGCGTGAGCCGCGACACCGTTCGCGAGGCGATCCGCGAACTCGCCGACACGGGCTATCTGCGGCCACGACGTGGACGCTATGGCGGCACGTTCGTCGCCGATCCGCTCCCGCAGCCCGATGTGGCGCGTGATGTGTCTCCGGACGAGCTCGACGACGTGCTCGGGCTGCGGCGCGTGCTCGAGTGCGGTGCCGTGCGAGCGGCCGCGGGGAGATCGCTGGATGCCGCGACCCGCGCCGACCTCTGGGCCCGGCACGAAGCGGCTCTTCCCGCCGGGCCCGAGGCCTACCGGCGCCTGGACACTCTGCTGCATCTCGCGATCGCGGAGGCGGCAGGCATCCCGTCGCTCGTCGCGCTGGTGGCCGAGAATCGCGCAGAGGTCAACACCTGGCTGGACACGTTCCCCCTGATGCCTCGCAACATCCAGCATTCGGGCGAACAGCACGAACGCATCATCGGCGCGATCCTGGCGGGGCGCGTCGACGCGGCCGAGGACGCGATGCGCGATCACCTCGCCGGCTCCGAGGCGCTGCTGCGCGGCTTCCTGCTGTGAGGCGGGGGCCAGGGCCGGCCCGGCCCCTCAGCCCACCGCCTCGTCGGCGACGCTGATCGCCCCGTCGATCGCGGAGAGCCCGCGTACGAGTTCCTCCTCGGTGATCACCAGCGGGGGAGCGATGTGCACGCGGTTGAAATGCGTGAACGGCCACACGCCGGCCTTCTTGGCCGCAGCGGCGAAAGCTCCCATGGGTGCGGCATCCGCCCCTGACGCGTTGAACGGCACCAGCGGCTCGCGGGTCTCCTTGTCGCGGACCAGCTCGATCGCCCAGAACAGGCCGCGACCGCGCACCTCTCCGACCGAGGGGTGCTTCTCGACCCAGGAGCGGAGGACCGGCTCGACGACCCGCTCGCCGAGGTCGCGCACCCGCTCGAGGATGCCGTCGTTCCGGAAGACCTCGAAGGTGGCGACGCCCGCCGCGCACGCGAGCGGGTGGCCCGAGTAGGTGAGGCCGCCGGCGAAGGGCACGGTGTCGAAGGCCCTCGCGATGCGGTCGCTGATCACGACGCCGCCGAGCGGCACGTACCCCGAGTTCACTCCCTTCGCGAAGGTGATGAGGTCGGGCTCCGCCTCGAACGCGTCGATGCCGAACCACTCGCCCAGCCGACCGAAGCCGACCATCACCTCGTCGGCGATGTAGACGATGCCGTAGCGGTCGCACAGTTCGCGCACGCCCTGCAGGTACCCGGGCGGCGGGATCAGGACGCCGTTCGTGCCGACCACGGTCTCGATGATGATCGCGGCGATCGTCTGCGGTCCCTCGAGCTGGATCGTCTGCTCGAGGTGGGCGAGCGCGCGCTCGGCCTCTTGCTCGGGGGTCTCGGAGTGGAACGGAGAGCGGTACAGATACGGCCCGAAGAATCGCACCGCACCGGTGTCGACCGTGTCGTTCGCCCAGCGTCGCGGGTCACCGGTGAGCGAGATCGCGGTGGCGGTGGAGCCATGATAGCTGCGGTACATCGAGAGCACCTTGCGACGGCCCGTCGACTGCCTGGCCATCCGCACCGCGTACTCGTTCGCCTCGGCGCCGCCGTTCGTGAAGAAGACCTTCTCCATGCCGTCGGGAGCGACCTCGGCGATCAGCCGAGCCAGCTCGCCGCGCACATCGTTGGCGACGGATGGCTGGATGGTCGCCAGCCGCCCGGCCTGCTGCTGGATGGTCGCGACGAGATGCGGATGCTGGTGCCCGAGGTTCAGGTTCACCAGCTGACTGGAGAAGTCGAGGTAGGCGTTGCCCTGGTAATCCCAGAACGTCGACCCGGCGCCCGTGGCGACGGGGAGCGGGTCGATGAGGCCCTGCGCGCTCCAGGAATGGAACACGTGCCCCCGGTCGTCCGCGCGGACCTGAGCCTCGGCCTCGGGGGAGGGCAGAGGGTGTGCGGCGCCGTGCCGGTCGGTGTAGGTGGTCATGAGTGCGTCCGATCAGTGGTTGCTGGGAAAGCCCAGGTCGATCTGCGAAGGGGTGTGGTCGGGCCAGCGTGTGGTGACGACCTTGGAGCGCGTGTAGAAGTGGACGGATTCGGGGCCGTAGATGTGCGAGTCTCCGAACAGCGAGTCCTTCCAGCCGCCGAAGGAGTAGGCGCCGATCGGCACCGGGATCGGCACGTTGACCCCGACCATGCCGACCTCGATGTCGAACTCGTACTGCCGGGCCGTCCCGCCGTCCCGAGTGAAGATCGCGGTGCCGTTGCCGAAGGCGTTCGAGTTCACCAGCTCGACGGCGTCGGTGTAGCTCTCCACACGGACCACCGAGAGCACCGGGCCGAAGATCTCGTCGTCGTAGACCTTCATGCCCGGGCGGACATGGTCGATCAGGCTCACCCCGATGAAGAAGCCGTCCGAGTCGAACTGCTGCGTCGTGCCGTCGACCACGACCGACGCGCCCTCGGCGGCAGCCCCCGTGACGTAGGAGGCGACGCGGTCGCGGTGCTCGCGAGTGATGAGCGGACCCATCTCGCTCGCGGCATCCGTCCCTGCGCCGATCGTGAGGCCCTCGATGCGCGAGGCGATCGCCGCGATCAGGTCGTCGGCGACGTCGCCCACCGCGACGAGCACCGACACGGCCATGCAGCGCTCACCGGCCGAGCCGTACGCGGCCGAGATCGCGGCGTCCGCTGCGGCGTCGATGTCGGCATCCGGCATCACGACCATGTGGTTCTTGGCGCCGCCCAGCGCCTGGACGCGCTTGCCGTTCGTCGAAGCGCGCTGGTAGATGGAGCGGGCGATCGGGGTGGAGCCGACGAAGCTGATCGCGTTCACGCGCGGCGAGTCGAGCAGCGCGTCCACCGCCTCCTTGTCGCCGTGCACGACGTTGAGCACGCCTGCGGGCAGGCCCGCCTCGAGGAACAGCTTGGCCAGCCACACAGCCGCGGACGGGTCCTTCTCGCTGGGCTTGAGCACGACGGTGTTGCCGCAGGCGATCGCGGAGGCGACCATCCACAGCGGCACCATCACGGGGAAGTTGAACGGGGTGATCGCGGCGACGACGCCGACCGGCTGCTTGACCGAGTGCACGTCGACGCCGCGGGATACCTGTTCGCTGCGTTCGCCCTTGAGCAGGTGCACGAGACCCGCGGCGAACTCGACGTTCTCGATGCCGCGGGAGACCTCGCCGGCGGCATCCGAGAGCACCTTGCCGTGCTCGCTGGTGACGATCGCGGCGAGCTCGGGCGTGCGCTCCTTGAGGAGCTGACGCAGCCGGAAGAACACGTCGGCGCGCTTGATGAGACTCGTCTCGCGCCAGGCGGGAAGGGCAGCGGCTGCCGCGGCGATCGCCTGCTCGACCTCCGCCGTCGACGCGAGTGCGACATCGCGGGCGACCGCACCGGTCGCGGGGTCGAAGACCTGGCCGGTGCGGCCGGCCTCCGCAGTCTCGACTCCATTGATGACGTGACGGACGATGTCCACGATGCTCCTTCGATTGTTCGAACACTCTGACCGAGTCGGATACGCTGATCTTTTTCCATGATCACAGAGCGGAACGAGCTGAGCAGGTGTCAGAACGTCAGGAGATCGAGAGGAATCGGACACTTCGTATGGCGCGCGAGGGCGCCCTGCTCACAGTGGCCGACGCGCTCGCCGACCCGGTCCTCGCGGCGGGTGCGCCCGAAGTGATCGTGGGTGGTGGCGCTCTCGACGCGGAGGTGCGCTGGGTGCACGTCTCCGACAGCGCGGGCGTGGCCCGCCTCCTCGACGGCGGTGAGCTGCTGCTCAGCACGGGCGCCGGATGGCCGGACGATCCGGTCACCCTGCGCGAGCTCGCCCGTGGACTGCACGGCTCCGGCGTCGCCGGGGTCGTGGTGGAGCTCGGGGCTGCGCTGTCGTCGATTCCGGAGGCGTTCGCCCGGACCTGCGCGGAGCTCGGCCTCGCCCTGATCGCTCTGAACAGGGAGGTGAAGTTCGTCGCGGTCACCGAGGCCGTGCACAGAGCGCTCCTCGCTGCGCAGACCGATGCTCTGCGCGAGCGGCAGCATCTGCACGAGCTCTTCACCGCGCTGAGCCTGCAGGGAGCGCCCGCGGACGTCGTCGTCGCCGAGACCGCTCGCGCGATCGGCGCTCCGGTGGTCTTGCAGAACCTCGCGCAGGAGGTTATCGCGATCGAGAACCTGCGGGTCCCGGTGGCGGACGTGCTCGCCCGTCTGCCGCACGCGGATCGCGTGCCGGTGCAGGCACGCGGTGTGCGGTGGGGGACGCTGTCTGCCCTTGCCGGACCATCTCATCCTGCAGGCAGACTCACGGTGCTCGAGCAGGGCGCGACGGCGCTGGCCTTCGGATGCCTCGCCGACGGAGGGGACGGGGAGTGGTCGCTGCTCGCCCAGGGCGGCATCATCCGCGATCTGCTCGGGGCGCGTTTCGTGAGTCCCGACGACATCGCGGCGCGCCTGGCCGTCGGCGGGTTCGCTCTCGCCGGTCGTCGCTGCCACGGCGTCGTGATCCGCGGCGAACTCTCGCCGAGTGAGCTCGTCGAGCGCGCGGTGCAGAACGGATGCGCGGTGGTCGCGGCGACCGTGGACGGCGACGGCGTCGTGCTGCTGTCGGCGCCCGCGTCGGGTGTGCTCACCGATGCGCAGGTGTCGCGCATCGCGGGCGCCGGTCGCACGGTCTTCCTCGGGCCCGCATCCGACGACGTGCTCGGTCTGCTCGCGTCGCTCCGGGCAGCGCGCGAACTGGCCGCAGGCGATCCCTCCGACGCGGGTCCACGGGTCAGGCGTGTCGAGGATCGTCCCCTGGAGAGACTGGTCGCCTCGCTGCGCGACGACCATCGACTGCATGAGCACAGCGAGCGGATGCTGGCGCCCCTGATCTCGTACGACCGGGAACGCCGCGGAGACCTGGTCGACGTTCTCCGCGCGCTCGTCGCGCATCCGGGCAACCGTTCCGCGGCGGCATCCGCGAGCCATCTGTCGCGCTCGGTGTTCTACCAGCGCCTGGCATTAATCGGCGATCTGCTGGACGTCGACCTCGACGACGGCGAGGTCCTCGCGGCGCTGCACCTCGCGCTCCTGGTCAGGCGGAGCGCCCAGAACAGTTAGCGTGGGGCCGACGAACTCACGCCCGGTCGTGGAGCGTGATCTGGTATCCGTCCGGATCGACGAAGGCGAAGGTGCGGCCGAAGGGGCCGTCGAACGGTGCCACCGCGATGGGTATGCCGTCTTCAGCGAGGGCGTCGTGGATGTTCTGCGCGTCCGGGGCATGCATCCAGACCGACACGCCGAGCCCTGGCGCGCTCGCCGAATCGAGATCGACGCCGGGCATCACATCGCGGATGGCGAAGGCGATGGGCGTGGTGGCGAAGACGACGGCCTGCGGGGGTGCCTTCTCGACTCGAGCGAGACCCAGATACTTCTCGTAGAAGGCGGCGGAGAGTTCGCGATCGCGGGACTGCAGAGAGATGAAGTCGGGCCCGGTGGCGGTCATGGTGTGCTCCTCTGTTTATGTCAGGTTCCTGACATGTCTGAGCATATGTCAGAATACTGACATGAGTCAACGCGACGACGGCGTGGAACTGGAGACCTCGATCGGCTATCTGCTGAAGGAGGCGGCCAGTGCGCTGCGCGCGGCGATGGAGGATGCACTGAGGCCGTTCGGCATGACCATCACGCACTACTCCTGCCTGGAACTGCTCGCGCAGCGGCCCGGCCTGTCCAACTCCGAGCTGGCGAGAGGAGCGTTCGTCTCCCGACAGTCGATGAACACCCTGCTGCAGGCGCTCGAGCGCGAAGGCAGCGTGATCCGCCCCGCGGATGCCGCGGTCGGGAGGATCCTGCCGGCGCAGCTCACCGAGCGAGGGCGCCGTCAGATCGAGCGGGCGTCGGCGGCCGTGAGGGCCGTCGAGCTTCGGATGCTGTCCGGGCTCGACGAAACCGCCCAGGCCGAGACGCGCCGCGTGCTGCGAGGCCTCGTCGAAGCGCTGCGCTGAGCTGCTGTCTCAGGACTCGAGCGGGCCGAGCCAGGCGCTCGCCGCGGTCGAGTGCGCGGACTCCGGATCCGAAGGGTGGAACGCGCCTGCGAGCACGTCGCGGTACAGACGCGAGAGCTCGTTCGCCGAGAAGTACGACCCGCCGCCGGCGGTGAGCATCGCCTGGTCGACCACGTGCTTCGCCATCGTGATGGCACGGTGCTTGACGCCCGAGAGCAGGGTGAACCAGCGCGCGCCGTTGTCGGCCTTCTCGTCGACGTCTCGTGCGAGCGCGGTGATCTGGGCGGGCAGCGCGTCGTAGGCGAGGGCCATATCGGCGATCCGCCAGCGGATGTCGGGGTCCTGGCTGTACGGGAGGCCGGTCTTCTTCGACGTGCGCTTCTGCACCGTGCCCACCGCGAGGTCGAGTGCACGACGGGCGATGCCGGTGTAGACGGAGGCGAGCAGGATCTCGAACACGCTGAAGATGCCGAACACGATCGGGTCTGGGTTGGGGCCCGGATCGATGCGCCGGACGATGTGAGCGGCATCCGCCACCGCGCCGTCGAGGCGCGTGGTTCGCGACTGCGTCGCCCGCATGCCGAGCGTGTCCCAGTCGTCGCCGGTCTCGACGGCATCCGTCCGCTCCACGAAGGCGAAGACGAGCTTCGGAGCGTCGGGGCTGGTCGTGTCGAGTCCGTGCAGGCCGAGCTTCGTCCAGACCGGGGCGAGCGAGGTGAAGATCTTGGTGCCGGTGAAGGCGTAGCCGCCGTCGCCGGTCGGCACCGCCGCCGTGTCGCTGCCGAACAGCACCAGGTCGTTTCCGCCCTCGCTGATGCCGAAGGCGAACACCTCGCCTGCCACGGCGCCGTCCTGCACGAACTCGAGTCCGGGAACGCCGCGGTCGGAGAAGACCTTGGCGACTCCGGTCCAGACGAGGTGCATGTTGATCGCCAGCGCGGTCGCGGGAGCGGCTGCGGCGAGGCGCTGCTGCAGGATCGCAGCCTGCTCCAGCCCGAGCCCTGCCCCGCCGCGCTCCGTCGGAACCAGGATCGCCAGATAGCCGGCGTCGCGGAGCTCGTCCAGGTCCTGCTGCGGGAAGGTGTTCTCGCGATCGTGGATCGGCGCACGCTCGCGAATGCGCTCGAGCAGATCATCGGGCAGGAACGAGGTGGGATCGAAGTCGCTCATGACAGGGCCTCCAGCAGGTGACGGATGGACTCATCCGGACGGTCGCGGTGCACCGAATGGCCCGCCCCTTCGACGACGCTCATCGTGAGGCGCGGGTTCGTGTCGAGGATCTCGGCCGCTGACGCTCCCGTGAACAGGCTGAAGATCGCAGGATCGGCCGCGATCACGTGGGTGGGTACCGTGAGTCGCGCGGCCTCGGCCCGTACATCCCACGGCTGATTCTGGGCGCTCGTCTGCTCGACCGCCCAGCGGCTCGCGCGATGCACGGCATCCACCTTGAGCTCGATGTCCTGCGGATGCCAGTGCGGATGCTCTTCGCGCACCACCTCGATGCGGTTGTCATCGAACGCCCGCTGCTGGCTCTTGCGGATCGCCTTCGCGTCGCGTCCCTCGAGCACGATGGCCGGGTCGATGAGCACGAGCCTCCTGGTCCACTCGGGGACGGATGCCGCGGCGACCGTGCTGGACGCCCCGCCCAGCGAGTGCCCGATCACGGCGTCCCAGACTCCGCCGTCGTCGGGCAGGGTCGCCGCGAGATCGGACCCGTAGGCCGCGACCGTGTAGTCCAGAGCGCGCGGCGCATCGCCGTGACCGCGCAGATCGACGGCCGTCGCATGCCACCCGGCGTCAGCGAGCGCGTCGCCCAGACGCCACATCAGCGCGGCGGACGAGCCGAGACCGTGCACCAGGAGCGCTCGACGGGTGGATGCGGGGTCGCCCCAGGAGATGCGGGGGAGGGTGAGCGGCGCAGGCATGTGCTCAGCCTATGACGGGGTCACGGCGAGCGGCTCGGTGTCGGGCGCCGGGCTCGCGTCGCGACCTCGGAGATCGGGGAACGCGCGTACGAACACGATAGAGACGATGAGGCCGACGGCGGCGAACACGGTCGCCGCGAGATAGGCGCCTCGCCAGTCGCCGACGTCGACGAGGAAGCCTGCCACGGCGGATCCGGCCGCGGCGCCGATGAGCTGCCCGGTGCCGGCCCAGCCGAACGCCTCGGCCGTCTCGCTGAACTTGACGCTCGCCGAGGTGATGGCGAAGAGCACCGCGAGCGCAGGGGCGATCCCGATGCCGGCGAGCACCAGCGTGCCGCCGAGCCAGTACGCGTTCAGCATCACCATGGTCAAGGCGAGCCCGACCGTCACGATCGCCAGGCGCCTGGCCATCGCCCACGGCCCGATCGGGATGTGTCCGAAGGCGAGGCCGCCCGCGAGGCTGCCGACGGAGAAGACCGCGAGCACGAGCCCTGCGGTCAGGCTGCCGTGCTCGAACGAGGCGACGACGCCCACCTCCACGGCCGCGCAGGCGCCGATCAGGAGGAACCCGATCACCGTCGCGAGCATCACGGGAGGCTTGAGCACGACCTTGCCGAGAGCGTTGCGGCTGCGCGGGATGCGCACCCGGCCCACCTCGGGGGAGAGGATGAACCACGCGCCGCCGGCGACGAGGATGATCGCGACCAGCAGCAGGCCCTCGACGGTGCCGATCTGAGTGGAGACGAGTGTGATCAGCACGGGCGCGAGGATCCAGATGATCTCCTGCAGCGAGGCGTCCAGCGAGAAGAGCGGCGTGAGCTGCGAGGACGTCACGAGCTTGGGGTAGATGGTGCGCACCGCGGCCTGGATCGGCGGGGTGGAGAGGCCGGCGACGCAGCCCAGGATCATGTAGCCGGGCAGAGTGAGCGGCAGCAGGGCGAGGCCGAGCACTGCGACCACGCAGACGCTGAGCGTCAGGGTCAGCACGCGCCGCATGCCCCAGGCGCCCATCCAGCGGCTCGTGAGCGGGCCGGCCACGGCCTGGCCGACGCTGGTCGCGGCGAGCACGAGACCCGCAGCCGCATACGATCCGGTCTGCTGCTCGACGTGCAGCAGGATCGCGAGAGAGCTCATCCCGTTGGGGAACCGTGCGGTCAGCTGTGCGGCGATCATGCGCGCCACTCCGGGCGTGCGAAGAAGATCTCTGTATCCCGCCACCAGACCACGGTACCGGGGGTCGGGGACGCGGGTCGAGACGAGTCCCGAGCGACACGCCGCGACACGCCGCGGGACTGTTTCCACAGAAAATCCGATGTCGGATGCCGCGCGTAGCGTGCCACCTGTGGATGGTTCTCGCGCGGGTGGTTCCGAGCCGCGTGATTCCGCGTTTCGACGGTCGGTTCGATTGCCGTCGGCCTGTGGAAGAAACGGTGGAGAACCTGTGTTGTAACAGTGGAGAACGGTGGAAAACTACACGGATGTAACTACTACCCCTTGTGGTCGCTTCCAATGTCCGCACCCATATGTAGTATTGAAGTCCCGGCGGGGGGTCTGCCGGAGAAAGCCGCTCGATCAAGGGATCGGGCCAGAGATTTGAGGGGAATCACGATGTCGATCACGGTCTACACGAAGCCTTCCTGCGTTCAGTGCAACGCCACCTATCGTGCGCTCGATGCCCAGGGCATCGAGTACGAGATCCACGACCTGTCGGAGGACCCGACGGCCCTCGAGCAGGTCAAGGCGCTCGGCTACATGCAGGCGCCGGTCGTCGTCACCGACGAGGACCACTGGTCGGGCTTCCGTCCCGACAAGATCGCCGAGCTGGCGTCCCGTCTGGCGTGACTCCCCATGAGCGCCGTCGCGACCGCAGCGCCGCTCCTGGTCTACTTCTCGAGCGTGTCGGGAAACACCGCGCGCTTCATCGAGAAGCTCGGGCTTCCGGCCCGTCGCATCCCGCTCCACTCCCAGGAAGGGCCGCTCGTCATCGATGAGCCCTTCGTGCTCGTCACTCCCACCTACGGCGGGGGTGAGGGGCGCGGCGTCGAACGCGGCGCCGTGCCCAAGCAGGTGATCCGGTTCCTCAACGACGAGAACAACCGGCGCCACATCCGCGGGGTCATCTCCGCGGGCAATACCAACTTCGGCGAGTCCTTCTGTCTCGCCGGTGACATCATCAGCCGCAAGTGCCACGTGCCTCACTTGTATCGGCTCGAGATCTTCGGCACACAAGACGATGTCGATCGCGTGACCGACGGATTGGAAAGACGGTGGCAGCTTCAGTGACCGAGACGGTGGCGTTCAAGGCGAACCCCGCGTACGAAGGCATGGATTATCACGCCCTCAACGCGATGCTCAACCTGTACGACGCGAACGGCAAGATCCAGTTCGACGCCGACAAGCGGGCGGCGCGGGAGTACTTCCTGCAGCACGTGAACCAGAACACGGTGTTCTTCCACTCGCTCAAGGAGCGTCTGGACTACCTCGTCGAGAAGGAGTACTACGAGGGCGCCGTCCTCGACAAGTACTCGTTCGAGTTCATCCAGAAGCTCAACGACCTGGCGTACTCGAAGAAGTTCCGGTTCGAGACCTTCCTCGGCGCGTTCAAGTACTACACGAGCTACACGCTGAAGACCTTCGACGGCAAGCGCTACCTCGAGCGCTTCGAGGACCGCGTCGTGATGACGGCCCTGGCTCTGGCCGACGGCGACGAGCAGGTCGCGGTCAACCTCGTCGAGGAGATCATCTCCGGGCGCTTCCAGCCGGCCACCCCGACCTTCCTCAACGCGGGCAAGGCCCAGCGGGGCGAGCTCGTCAGCTGCTTCCTGCTGCGCATCGAAGACAACATGGAGTCGATCGCCCGCGGCATCAACTCGGCACTCCAACTCTCCAAGCGCGGCGGCGGCGTGGCGCTGCTGCTGTCGAACATCCGCGAGTCGGGCGCTCCGATCAAGCAGATCGAGAACCAGTCCAGTGGCATCATCCCCGTGATGAAGCTCCTCGAAGACAGCTTCAGCTACGCGAACCAGCTGGGCGCGCGTCAGGGCGCCGGTGCGGTGTACCTCAACGCGCACCACCCCGACATCATGCGCTTCCTCGACACCAAGCGCGAGAACGCCGACGAGAAGATCCGCATCAAGACGCTCTCGCTGGGCGTCGTCGTGCCGGACATCACGTTCGAGCTCGCGAAGAACGACGAGGACATGTACCTCTTCTCGCCGTACGACGTCGAGAAGGTCTACGGCGTGCCTTTCGGCGACGTCTCGGTCACCGAGAAGTACCGCGAGATGGTCGACGACCCGCGCATCAAGAAGACCAAGATCAACGCGCGCGAGTTCTTCCAGACCATCGCCGAGATCCAGTTCGAGTCGGGCTACCCGTACATCATGTTCGAGGACACGGTGAACAAGGCCAACCCGATCAAGGGCCGCATCAACATGTCCAACCTCTGCAGCGAGATCCTGCAGGTCAACACGCCGACCACGTACAACGAGGACCTCTCGTACGACCAGATCGGCAAGGACATCTCCTGCAACCTCGGCTCGATGAACATCGCTCTGGCGATGGACGGCGGCGACCTGGGCGCGACCGTCGAGACCGCGATCCGCGGACTCACCGCGGTGAGCAACCAGAGCCACATCGCCTCGGTCCGCTCGATCGAGGACGGCAACGACCGCTCCCACGCGATCGGCCTCGGCCAGATGAACCTGCACGGCTACCTCGCCCGTGAGCACGTGTACTACGGGTCCGAAGAGGGCATCGACTTCACGAACATCTACTTCTACACGGTGCTCTTCCACGCGCTGCGCGCATCGAACAAGCTCGCGATCGAGCGCGGTGTGGCCTTCGACGGCTTCGAGGACTCCACGTACGCATCGGGCGCATTCTTCGACAAGTACATCGAGCAGGAGTGGGTCCCCGCGACCGACAAGGTCAAGGAGATGTTCGCCGGGCAGTTCATCCCGACGCAGGCCGACTGGGCCGAGCTGAGGGAGTCGGTCCAGAAGCACGGCATCTACAACCAGAACCTGCAGGCCGTCCCGCCGACCGGCTCGATCTCGTACATCAACAACTCGACGTCGTCGATCCACCCGATCGCGTCGAAGATCGAGATCCGCAAGGAAGGCAAGCTCGGTCGCGTCTACTACCCGGCCGCGTTCATGACGAACGACAACCTGGAGTACTACCAGGACGCGTACGAGATCGGCTACGAGAAGGTCATCGACACCTACGCCGCCGCCACGCAGCACGTCGACCAGGGCCTGTCGCTGACGCTGTTCTTCAAGGACACCGCCACCACGCGCGACATCAACAAGGCGCAGATCTACGCATGGCGCAAGGGCATCAAGACGATCTACTACATCCGTCTTCGTCAGATGGCGCTGGAGGGCACCGACATGGCGGAGTGCGTCTCCTGCATGCTCTGACACTTCGACAGGCTCAGTGACCCAGGTTCAAAGAAACGACGAATCATCATGACTCCTCACCCCCCGCTCAAGCTGGTCGACAGCGTTCAGGCGATCAACTGGAACCGCATCCAGGACGACAAGGACCTCGAGGTCTGGAACCGTCTGGTGAACAACTTCTGGCTGCCCGAGAAGGTGCCGCTGTCGAACGACGTCCAGTCGTGGAACACGCTGACGCCCGAAGAGCAGCTGCTCACGATGCGCGTCTTCACCGGACTCACGCTGCTCGACACGATCCAGGGAACCGTGGGCGCCGTCTCGCTGATCCCGGACGCGATCACCCCCCATGAGGAGGCGGTGTACACCAACATCGCCTTCATGGAGTCGGTGCACGCGAAGAGCTACTCGTCCATCTTCTCGACGCTCGCGTCGACCAAGGAGATCGACGAGGCGTTCCGCTGGTCGACCGAGAATCCGAACCTTCAGAAGAAGGCTCAGATCATCATGGACTACTACCAGGGCGACGACCCGCTCAAGCGCAAGGTCGCCTCGACCCTGCTCGAGTCGTTCCTGTTCTACTCGGGCTTCTACCTGCCGATCTACTGGTCGTCCAAGGCGAAGCTGACGAACACGGCCGACCTCATCCGTCTCATCATCCGCGATGAGGCCGTGCACGGGTACTACATCGGCTACAAATTCCAGAAGGGTCTCGAGAACGAGACCGAGGAGCGTCGTCAGGAGTTGAAGGACTACACCTTCAACCTGCTGTTCGAGCTCTACGACAACGAGGTGCAGTACACGCAGGACCTCTACGACGGCGTCGGTCTGACCGAGGACGTCAAGAAGTTCCTGCACTACAACGCCAACAAGGCGCTGATGAACCTCGGCTACGAGGCAATGTTCCCGTCGACCGTGACCAACGTGAACCCGGCGATCCTGTCGGCGCTCTCACCGAACGCCGACGAGAACCACGACTTCTTCTCGGGGTCGGGCTCGTCGTACGTGATCGGCAAGGCCGAGGCCACGGAAGACGACGACTGGGACTTCTGAACGGTCGGATAAGACGGAGGGGCGGATGCTGACAGCATCCGCCCCTCCGTCGTTCTGCGAGAGCGTCAGAGGACGTCGTCCTCGACCACCGTCCCGCGCGGGCGGTCGCGGCGGACGAGGAGGAGGATCAGCCCGATGAGGAAGGCGACGGCGCCTGCTGCCATCAGGATGTAGCCGATCATGTCGAGGTTCACGCCCTCGAGCTGGATGTCGAGTGCGAACGTGAGGATGGCGCCGATCACGAACAGCACGATTCCGGTTCCGATGGTCATTCGGGTACTCCTTTCGGAAGGGCGGCGTTGCGCCGCATCACGACGATGCCCGAGTACGTCCGGCGCGGACAGGGCCTTGACAGGCGTCTGATCACGCGGAATACGGCTGTTCCTTCAGCATCCGTGCGAGATGGGCGGCGTTCGCCGCTGCGGTGGATGTCGCCTGGGCGACCTTCTCGGGAGTCTCGTCGAGATCCTTGTAGTCGACGGTCTGCATGGCTTCGCCGTTCCAATACACCGAACCGTGTGCGGGCACCGTGAAGCCGACGTCGTTCAGGGCCTGGAACAGGATCGCCGCGATGTGATGCGCTCCGTCTTCGTTGCCGACGATCGCGGCGATCGCGACTTTGCCGAAGAGCGTGGGCCGGCCGCTCTCGTCGGTCGCACCGAGTTCGGCATCCAATCGCTCCAGCACGCGCTGCGCGATGCTCGAATGCTGCCCCATCCACGTCGGCGTCGCGAGCACCACGATGTCCGCGGCCATGACTCGTGATCGCAGCTCGGGCCATTCGTCGCCTTCGCCCATGTCGGCCTGCACCCCCGGAAGGATGCGGTGATCCACGGCGCGGATGCGGTCGGCAGTAACGCCGTGCTCGGCGAGCGCCGCGAGGATCTGCTCGCCCAGCACGTGCGTGCTCGATGACGCGGGGGAGGGCTTCAGCGTGCAGTTGATCATGAGTGCGGTCAGGGGAGTGTCCATGACGGCACGGTACGCGCCGCGAAAAGCACCCTTCCAGGGGGTTTCGGGATGAGCGCGCGTGCGCTACCGGCGAGCCATCCCGCGCCGGTCAAGCCCACTGCGCTCATAGGATCGGCGGCGGATACTGGGGCCATGCAAGCCCAGCTCCCCGCTCGTTCCGGAGCCGTCGACCTCGTCCGCCTGATCGCGGTGGGGGCGATCGTCGCCGGGCACGCCTTCACGAAGGAAGTCACGCAGGACTGGCTGTACACCTGGCATGTCGCGGTGTTCTTCATCCTGACCGGGTACCTCTGGAAGCCGGGACGGACGCCCCGCACCGAGATCTCGCGCCGCGCGTTGAGCCTCGGTCGGCCGTACGTGGCTGCGCTCGCGATGCTGACCGTGGTGCTCCTGCTGGTGCGGCCCGACGGCGCGATCACGACCATCGCGGGCGCCGTCGAGGGCGGTCGCCACGCGCGCATGCCGTTCGTCACGCTGTGGTTCGTCTCGGCGCTGTTCTTCACCGCGGTGCTGTTCCGTCTGATCGAGCGGCTGCCATACGCGCTGCAGTGGGCGATCGGTCTCGCGGGCGTCCTCATCGCGTGGACCTGGTCGGAACCGCTCTCGCGCACGCCGCTCGGCATCGGCTACGTCGCGACGTGCCTCCTCTACGTGCTCGTCGGCGACGCGCTCCGCCGCGTCCGCGAACTCGTCTCGCGCCCTGTGATCGTCGGCACGGTGTTCCTCGTCGCGGGGGCACTGCTCATCGCGAGCGGATTGGCGGCGCCCCTGGACATCAAGCTCGGCGACGACGGCACGCCGGTGCTCTCGACCCTCGCGTCGAGCGCCATCTCGATCGGGCTGATCCTCGTCGCCGAGGGGATCGTGCGACCCGGCCGCTTCTCGAGGGCGTGCACGCTCCTGGCGCTGCCGCTGCTGACGGTGGTGCTGCTGCATCCGCTCGTCCTGTGGCTCGACATCTCGTCGTGGGCGCAGTTCGCGATCGGGATCGCCGTGCCTCTGGGCGTCGGCCTCGTGGCGCTGCGCACGCCCCTGTCCCCGTGGATCACGGGGCAGGAGCGCGTCGCGTGACGGGAGGCTACTGCTTGCGGTTCGCCGCGTAGTACTCGAGCAGCGCCTTCGTCGACGGGTCCTGGGCGGCGACGGCATCCGCGTCGCCCTCGATCGCCGGGGCGATCTGCATGGCGAGCTGCTTGCCGAGCTCGACGCCCCACTGGTCGAAGGAGTTGATGCCCCAGATCGTGCCCTGCGTGAACGTGATGTGCTCGTAGAGAGCGATCAGCTGACCGAGCACCTGCGGGGTGAGAGCCGGGGCGAAGATCGACGTGGTCGGCCGGTTGCCGGCGAAGGTGCGGGCGGCGACGAGCGCGCCCGTGGTGCCCTCGGCCTCGACCTCCTCTGCGGTCTTGCCGAACGCGAGCGCCTTGGTCTGCGCGAGGAAGTTCGCGAGGAAAAGGGCGTGCACGTCCTGGCCGCCGTCGGTCAGCGGATACGCCGGGTTCACGAACGCGATGAAGTCGGCGGGGATCAGACGGGTGCCCTGGTGGATGAGCTGGTAGAACGCGTGCTGCCCGTTCGTGCCGGGTTCGCCCCAGAACACCTCGCCGGTGTCGGTCGTGACGGGCGAGCCGTCCCAGCGGACCGACTTGCCGTTGGACTCCATGGTCAGCTGCTGCAGGTAGGCGGGGAAGCGGCTGAGCTGCTGCGCGTAGGGGAGCACCGCGTGCGACTGAGCGCCGAAGAAGTTGTTGTACCAGACGTTCAGAAGTCCCATCAGCACGGGAACGTTCTTCTCGAGCGGCGTGGTGCGCACGTGCTCGTCGACGGCGTGGAAGCCGGCCAGCAGATCGCGGAACACCACGGGTCCGAGCGCGATCGCCAGCGACAGCCCGATCGCGGAGTCGACGGAATAGCGACCGCCGACCCAGTCCCAGAAGCCGAAGGCGTTGACGGGGTCGATTCCGAAGGCGGCCACCTTGTCGAGAGCGGTCGAGACGGCGACGAAGTGGTGCGACACCGCGTCGGTGCGAGCCTTGTCGGAGTCGTCGATCGCGCCGGCTGCGGCGAGCCCCGCCCACAGCCAGTCCCGCGCGAGGCGCGCGTTGGTGAGCGTCTCGAGTGTCGTGAACGTCTTCGAGGCGACGATGAAGAGCGTGGTCTCGGGATCGAGATCCGCGGTCTTCTGCGCGAGGTCGGTCGGGTCGATGTTCGAGACGAACAGGGCGTGGATGCCGGCATTCGCATAGGGCTTGAGCGCTTCGTACACCATGACAGGTCCGAGATCGGAGCCGCCGATGCCGATGTTCACGACGTGCGTGACCTTCTTGCCGGTGATGCCGCGCCAGTCGCCGGACCGGACGCGATCCGCGAACGCCGACAGCGAGTCGAGGACCCCCTGCACGTCGGCATCCACGTCCTGGCCGTCGACGACGAGGGCGGGCGAGCTGTCTGCCGGACGCCGGAGGGCCGTATGCAGCACCGCACGATCCTCGCTCGTGTTCAGGTGCGCACCGGAGAGCATGGCCTGGTAGCGCTCGGCGACGCCGGTCTCCTCGGCGAGGCGCAGGAGAGCTGCGAGGACGTCGTCGGTCACGAGGTTCTTCGAGAGGTCGACGTGCAGGTCGGCCAGCGGAAGCGAGAGGCGCTCTGCGCGGTCGGGATCCGCGGCGAACCAGCCGCGCAGGTCGGGGGAGAACGAGTCGCGCAGGCTGGTGAGCTCGGACCAGGCTGCAGTGCGGGTCGGATCAACGGGAGCGTTCATGGCTCAACGCTACCGCGCACCGTCGCCGCGTCTGCGACCGATGACGACATAGACCTCACACCTGCGCCTGAAGCGCTGAGAGGACGTCGCTCGAGATCGCGACGATCTCGCCGCCCTAGGATTGCCGTGATGGATGCGACAGCGTGAAAGCCACGATCTGCGGCCTGGCGCTGCTCGCCGCCGCCTACGTCGCGATGCTCATCACGAACGATCTCGGCATCATCCCCCTCCTGCTGATGCTGGTCGGCGGCTGGTGCCTCGGCTTCGCCTTCGTGAACCTGACGTTCGGGATGCGCCGCAACGGCCTCTTCCTGCACATCGCCGGCGCCGTCGTGATCTGCGCAGAGGGATTCGCGATGATCGAGTTCGGAGGCCCGCTGCTCGCAGCCCTTCCCGAGCCGGCCGGCGCGGCGCTCGTCGTCGTGCAGATGGCCGGGATCACCGCCGCGGGCTGGATCCTGCTCGGGCTCCTCGGCCGGGTGACGGATGCTCTCACTCGCCGCGAGCGGAAGCGAGCTCCCACGCGGGTGACCCCTCCGTGGGAACGGGACGAGAGCGGAGACGGCTCGTTCGTCGTCTTCAGGGGGATCTCGATGCGCATGCGCCATCTGACGGTCGCGATCGTCGCTGTCGTGCTGTTCGTCTCCGGCGTCGGTGTCGCGCTGCTGATCGCGTTCGACGGCGTCGTCTCTCACATGGGCCCGCGCCTGTCGATCATCCTGATGGGCGTCGTGCTCGGCCTCCCCGCCTACGCCGTGCTCAGCTCCGTGCTGCGCCGGCGGACCGAGAAGTGCACGATCGCGTTCGGGAACGATGAGGTCCGCATCACGGTGGGGGCCGCAGCATCCGTCACCCCCTTCTCCAAGCTCGAGCACCTGCGCTGGCGAGGCGCCAGCGACTACGCGCGCGTCGAGCTGAGGGGGAACGGCGTAGATGTCTCGCTGTTCACAGGGCTCGCGAAACCCGCCCCCGGTCGCACCGCAGAACTCCCGCCGCTGCCGCGCCGCGTGTTCACCCGGCTGGAGCGGGCCGGTCTCGTCGTCTCGCGCTCGCGCCGCGGCGATGTCGTGACCTTCAGCCGCACGGTATCCTGATAGCTGCCCGCAACGACAGGAGACCCCGTGATCCTCAGCCTCATCTTCTTCCTGATCCTCTTCCTCGGAGGCATCTGGCTCATGGGCTTCGCGCAGTCGATCGCCGACTTCCAGGGTCTCGTGTTCGTGGCGGGTCTGCTCATCGTTTCGCTGTCGATCGCCTTCCTGATGCGCGCCGGCAAGAACGACGCGACGCGCCGCAGCGACAACTGGTCGGGCAACCCGACCGAGTGACGCTCAGCGCCTCTTCGCGAGGCGCGCTTCTAGGTTCGCCTTCACGGCGGGCCACTCCGGCTCGATGATCGAGTACTCGACGCTGTCGCGCAGCGCGCCGTTGCTGTAGCGCTTCATGGCCCGCATCACGCCGTCCTGCTTGGCTCCCAGGCGCTCGATGGCCGCGCGCGACTGGAAGTTCACCCACTGCGTCGTGAGGCCGACACGGAACACGCCGAGCGTCTCGAAGGCGTGCTGCATGAGCAGCAGCTTGGACTCCGCGTTCGTCCCGGTGCCGTGGGTGGACGGGCGGTTCCAGGTGTATCCGATGTGCAGACGAGGGACGTCCGGTCCGAAGTCGTAGAACGAGGTCAGACCCAGCACGCGGCCGGATGCATCGAACGCCGTGAACGGCACCATCTCGCCGGTCGCGATGAGAGAGATCCGGCGCTCGACCTCGGCCGCCACACCGTCGGGCGACGGCACCGAGGTGTACCAGGCGTTCTTCCACAGGTCTCCCTCGGTCACGGCGTCGATCAGGCCGTCGACGTGCGAGTGATCGAGCGGGCGCAGTTCGACGAGGGAGCCGGTGAGGGTGACGGGTGCGGGGGAGACGAGGAATGCCATGAGGCCATTCAAGCAGGGCTGAACGCAGACCTGCTCAGGCGGCGCGGTCACGCTCGAGCAGGCGCCGGAAGGCGAACACGAGTTCTACGGTGACACCGAGATCGAAGGCGATGCTCGGGGCGTGCGGACCGCGAGCGGCCTCGGCGGAAGCGTAGGCGGCGGGTGCGATCAGAAGCTGCGCCGCCCACTCATTGGCTCGCACCTCTTGTCGGTCGCGGGCGGCCGCGTCGTTGGCGGGAACGTGGCCGAGGACGGCGTGCGCCAGCTCGTGCGCGAGGATGCTCCGCGCCGTGCGTTCGCTCATCCCCGGACTGATGCGGATCGTGCGCGACCGTGGATCGAACCCGCCGGGCGTCGGGCCTGCACACTCGATCAGATGTAGACCGTGCTCTTCTATGAGTGAGAAGAGCTGATCCATGAGTGCCTCAGTCGTACAGGTCGTCGGTGTCGCGGTCGTGGGAGAGCCGCGATTCGAAGGCGACCTCGGCGATATCATCTCGCTCGCCGCGGACATCGGTCCGACGAGAGAGGGGGATGACGGACACGGGTTGCCGCGCGTCGTCCGAACGGAGCCGTTCCTCTGCGCGGGCCATGACGACGTGCGGTTCGATGTCGAACGCTCGGCACACTCGGTAGAGGACGGGAACCGGAATCGCCCGCCTGCCGGTCACATAGTTGTCCAGAACGCTGCGCGCGACGCCGATCTCTCGGGCGGTCGCCGCGATACTGCTTCTTCCTGCGGCTATCTCTGCACGTAGCTGACGGCCGACGGCGGCGTTGAATAGCTCACCTGGTGTCTCCATCTGTGTCACGATAGCACCGCTGCGACTCCAGGATGCCGTCATACTGGTCACTGAACGCCTTGATCGCATACGTCTGGCGCGATAGTGTCGTCAGGTGACGACAGAAGTGCGACGTGTGGTGGCATTGTCGGTCGCGTCCGCACTGATGCGTGCCGAGCGCTCGAGCCGGTGGCTCGCAGCGCGCTCCGGGATCGCGCTCTCCGACCTGGAGCGGAAGCTCGGCCTGCAGGCCGACTTCACCGTCGCTGACCTGGCCGACATCGCCGACGCGCTCGGGGTCGCGGTGGCGGACTTCGTACCGCCTGTGCGTGCGGAACGGGAAGAACAGAGGTGATTGCCGAGGAGCGATCGCCTTCGAGGATCGTGGCGCTGGTGCCGCGGAGGGGGAGGGCATGGCTGCGCGCGTTGGGGATCCGCGCAGCTCCACGGGGATGCGGTCGGAGGCGTGCTGGGGACGCCTCCGACCGCATCAGCCGGGTAGCGTGGCCGTATGAAGACAGTCCCGTTCGGCACCGCCACCGGCCCCGCCGTCATCTCCGGCATGATGCGCATCGACAGCAAGACGGATGCGGAGATCCGCTCGCTGTACGACGCGGCCCGCGGCGCGGGGATCGACTTCTTCGACCACGCCGACATCTACGGCGGGCGCATGCACTACTGCGAGGAGCGGTTCGCCGAGGCGCTGCAGCTGAGCGGCGCCGAACGCGAGCAGGTCGTGCTGCAGACCAAGTGCGGCATCGTGCCCGCTCAGGGGATGTTCGACTTCTCGTACGAGCACATCATGACGCAGGTCGAGGGATCGCTGAAGGCGCTGCGCACCGACTACATCGACGTGCTGCTGCTGCACCGCCCTGACGCGCTCGTCGAGCCGGAGGAGGTCGCTCGCGCCTTCGACGAACTGGAGGCATCGGGCAAGGTCCGCGCCTTCGGCGTCTCGAACCACACGCCGCGGCAGATCGACTTGCTGAAGACGGCAGTGCGGCAGCCCATCGTCGCCAATCAGCTGCAGTTGTCGGTCACGCACGCGCCGATCATCGCCCAGCCCGTCGCCGCGAACATGGCGGGTGAGGATCAGAGCGTCGTGCGAGACGGCGGCGGCATCGTCGAGTACTCCCGCATCAACGGCATCACGGTGCAGGCCTGGTCGCCCTTCCAGGGCGGATTCTTCACCGGCGTCTTCCTGGGCAACCCCGAGTACGCCGAACTCAACGTGGTCATCGACCGGCTCGCGGCGGCCTACGGCGTGACGCCGATCGCGATCGCGACGGCGTGGATCACCCGCCACCCGGCGAAGATGCAGGTCGTGCTCGGCACGACGACGCCCGAGCGGGTGCAGGATGCCGCAGCCGGCGCCGACATCGAGCTGACCAGGGCGGAGTGGTACGAGCTGTTCCGGGCCGCGGGGCACCTTCTCCCCTGAACGGGCGGGGGTCGTCTAGCCTGAAGCCATGCAGTTCGTGTTCTACCTTCTCGTCATCGCCCTGATGATCGGCGCGCTGATCGACATCATCACGCGCGATGACTCGCAGGTGCGCTTTCTGCCGAAGATGGCGTGGATCATCATCGTGATCCTGCTGCCGCTCATCGGCAGTCTCCTGTGGTTCGCGATCGGCCGGGAGTACGCAGAGGCCGGCATCAGGCTGCCGCGCATGACGCGGCGGGAACAGCATCCGTCTCCTCCCGCGGCCCCGGCCGCGCCGGTGGATACGCGAACCACGGAGCAGCAGATCGCCGATCTCGACCGCGAGATCGAGGAGTGGCGGCTGCGTCAGGAGATCGAGAAGCGCAAGCAGAACCCTTCGACCGGCTCAGGGACCCAGGACTAGAGGTCGAACGACTCCCTGATCGCCGGCTCGAGCGTCGGGTAGCGGAACTCGAAGCCGGCTGAGGTGAGCTTCTCGGGCAGCACCCACCGGCTCTTGAGGATCAGCTCGGTCTCGGTGCGGATGCCGATCGCGCCGATCTCGAGCATCCATCGGGGCATCGGCGGTCCGATCCGGACCCCCAGCACACCGCGCACGGTGGCCATGAACGTCGTGTTGTCGACGGGATTCGGAGACGCCGCGTTCACCGGCCCGTCGAGTTCCGGATGCTCCTCCAGGAAGTCGATGATGCGGGCGACGTCGTCCACATGCACCCAGCTGAACCGTTGACGACCGCGCCTCGCGCCGGGCCGGTGCGCCGTGCCGGCCGCTCGCCGAGCCCTGCTCGCCGGCCACCAGCCGTCGTGCTGCGCTCCGCCGAGACCGAGCCTGGCGAGGTTCTTCAACGGACCGAGGACACCGCCGTGGCCGAGCACGATCGTGCTGCGCAGGGCGACCCGCCTCGTCGCGGGCAGATCGTCGGCGAACAGCGCCTTCTCCCAGGCCTTCGCGACCTCGACGGAGAATCCGGTGCCGATCTCGCCGGTCGACTCCGTCATCGGGCGATCCTCGGCATGACGGTAGATCGTCGCGGTCGAGGAGTTCACCCACAGCGCGGGCGGGTCCTCGGCTTTCGCGATGGCCCGGCTCAGCGCCGCCGTCGTGTCCAGACGCGAGCGGAAGATCTCGGCGCGGTTCTCTGCCGTGTACCGGCAGTTCACGCTCTTGCCCGCCAGGCCGATCACGAGCGAGGAGCCGTCGACGGCCCGGTCGATCGCGTCCTGGTCGCCCCAGTCGATGTCGGCGTTCGATCGTGAGATCGTCACGACCTCACGTCCCGCTCGGCGGAACCGAGGGACCAGGTACTGCCCCATGAACCCGCTCGAGCCGCCGATCACTACGCGTCCTGTGCTCACGACGATGCCTCCTCGAGGCGATAGGAGAAGGAGCCGCGGTACTCGTACACGCGGCCGATGACGGGAGCGTCGATGGTCAGCGCGACGCGCTGCCGGTCGATCGTGTCGTCGAAGCGCTCGGTGAGGCGGACGACGGGGGAGAGCAGCCGCGGAATCCGGAGCCGCAGCCGGCCGAGGCGCATGCCGACCGCCCTGCTCGTGAGCGCGAGCGCACAGCCCTGCACATCGACGTCGAAGCACGCGACGACCAGAGCCGGTTCTCCGAGCTCGTCGACGACGCGTCCATGACGGGTCACCGCGACGGCGTCGTGCATGGTCCAGGAGCCGCCGGGCAGCTGGAACTCTCGCGCGCCGATCGCGCGCGAGGCCACCGTGCGGTTCTCCACGCGGAACGGCACGTCTCGCTCTCCGCAGGCGGCGATCACTCCGCGCCGCTCTAGCACGCGAAGGATCGGCCACAGCCAGCGCCGCGGCGTTCCCACGTACTGGAAGACGCCCTCGCCGACACCGACCTTCCCCTCCGGTACCGGCTGGAAGTACGCGCGCAGACGCGGATGCAGATCCTCGATGCGATCACCCAGCGCCCTGGCGTAAGGGGACTGCGGAATGTTCCTCACCTGTCAGGCGGCGGACTCGCGCAGCTTGACCAGGCGCTCGTGCCCGGTCTCCTCGAGCTCGGCGATGTCGCCTCGCGACTTCAGGAAGTCCGAGAACGAACGGTAGCCGAGGGCCTTCTCGCTGAACGAGGGATCCATTCGGCGCATGTGCGTCTTCACGGCCGAGCTGTGCAGCCACTCGTCGGCATCGGTCTTGTCATGGCCCAGGCGCAAAGCGCGCTGCAGAAGCGCGGTGGCCTCGCCCTGCTCGTCGAGGGCGGGCGGCGCGACGGGGGCGGACGCTGCGGCCTTGGCCCGCGACCGGCTCTTCGGTGCGGCCTTCATCTTCGCGGCCGGTTCGGGTTCGGGCTCCGGGACGGTCTCGGTTTCGACGACCGCGACGGGCGGCGCGGCCTTGGTGGGCCGTACGACGCCCGGCAGTGAGTCGTACGACTCGAACTCGTCGCAGGCCGCGGCCAGGGACTTCGCCGTGGAGCCCGCGACGCCGACGCCGATCACATAGCGGCCGAGCCGCTTGCAGCGCTGCGCGAGCGGCACGTAGTCGCTGTCGCCGGCGACGATCACGACGTGCGTCAGGTCGGGCAGACGGAACATGTCCTCGACGGCATCCACGGCCAAGCGGATGTCGGCGCCGTTCTTCGCGTATGCCGCGGCCGGGAAGAGCTGCACCAGATCCACGGCGCGGGCCACGAGCTGCGAGCGGTACTCGGCGTTCACCGGCGAGGACCAGTCGGCGTAGGCGCGGGTGAGGACGAGCGTGCCGAAGGAGGCGGCGTAGTCGATGATGGCGCCCACCTCGATCATCGCGCCCTTGAGGCGCTCGACGACCTCTGGGTCGTTCGGATGCTCCGTGATGCGCTGACGGTCTTTGCCGTAGGAGTTGCGTCCGTGCACGCGGTCGTACCAGGAGATGACGATGTTGTCGAAGTCCAGGTAGACGGCGACGCGGGCGTCCGTGGTCTCAGCCATTGTCGGTCTCCTCGCTCGGGTACCGCACGCCGATCTGGGCGCGGATCTCATCCAGCGTGCCCATGATCCCCACGCTCTCGGCGACCGGCAGCAGATCGGAGTCGCGTGAGCCGTCGGCGACGTAGCGTTCGGCTGCCCGGGCCTGATACTCCATGCCCCGCCCGGCCACCTCGTCGGAGGCGAACTCCTCGGCGACCGTGCCGTCCGGCAGGACCACGCGGAACGTGGTCGGCGAGTACCAGACGCGGTCGATCTCGATGCGCGCCGCGGTCCCCACGATGCTCGCGGCGTTCGGACCCGCCCCGCGCGACGAGGAGAGCGTGGTCGACACCGCGCCTCCCTCGTGCGTCATCACCGTGGCGACCTCGGCATCCGCTCCCGTCTCGATCAGGCGGCCCACCGCCTTGACGGTGGTGGGAGCTCCGAGGATGTCCCACACGAACGACACCGGGTAGATGCCCAGATCGAGCAGCGCGCCGCCGCCGAGCTCGAGCGCGTTCAGCCGATGCGCGGGATCGGAGGGGAGGAGCTGGGTGTGATCCGCGCTCACTGCGCGGATCTCGCCGAGGGTTCCTTCCGCGATGATCTCGCGGATGCGGATCATGTGCGGAAGGTAGCGCGTCCACATGGCTTCCATGACGAGCAGGCCGCGCTCGGCGCCGAGTCGCTGCAGGTCCTCGGCTTCGGCGCGGTTCAGGGTGAACGCCTTCTCGACGAGCACGTGCTTGCCGGCCTCGAGCGCCAGGCGCGCGTTCTCATGGTGCATCGGATGGGGGGTCGACACGTAGACGATGTCGACCTCGGGGTCGGCGACGAGCGCCTCGTAGGAGGCATGAGCGCGGGGGATGTCGAAGCGCGCCGCGAAGGCGTCGGCCGATTCCTGCGAGCGCGAGCCGACCGCGACCAGATCACGCCCCGCCGTGCGGAGGTCGGATGCGAACGCGCCGGCGATGCCGCCGGTCGCGAGGATTCCCCAACGAAGACCAGTCATGGTCTCAGCGTAGTTGTTCAGCCGATGGCGAGTGCCTGATCGAGATCGGCGATGATGTCGCGCGGGTCCTCGAGACCGGCCGACAGTCTGATCGTGTTCAGTGAGATGCCTGCGGCGGCTCGCTGCTCGGCGTTCAGGTGCGAGTGCGTCATCGATGCGGGGTGGGCGACGAGGCTGCGCGCGTCGCCGATGTTGGCGACCAGGCGCACGACCTTCAGGCTGTCGATGACCCGCGCGACGCGCTGCTGCGTGCCTTCGTCCTCCGCGCCTGCCAGATCGAAGGAGAACACCGATGGGACGCCGTTGGGGAGATACCGCGTGGCGACGTCGTGCCAGCGGTTGCCCGCAAGACCCGGGTGGTTCACGTGCGAGACGGACGGATGCTGCGCCAGGAACTGCGCGACGGCGAAAGCGGTCGACGACTGGCGCGCCACTCGCAGGTCGAGCGTCTCGATCCCCTGAAGGATCTGCCAGGCGTTGAAGGGCGAGAGCGAGGGGCCGAGATCGTGCACGTACTTCGACTTCACGAGCGCGGCGAACGCCTGCCCGATTCCGAAGCGCTCCCAGAGCACGAGACCGGGGACCCGCTTGTACTCGGCGGTGAACTGGGGCCAGCGCTCGGGCTGCGCGCCGAAGTCGAAGGTGCCCTGGTCGACTACGACTCCGCCGAGGGACGTGCCGTGACCGGAGAGGAACTTGGTCGCCGAGTGCACGACGAAGTCCGCACCGTGCTCGCCGGGGCGGACGAGAAAGGGAGTGCCGACGGTGTTGTCGATCACGAGGGGGACGCCGGCCTCGTGTGCGATGTCGGCCACCAGGCGGATGTCGAGCACCTGCGCCACCGGGTTCGCGACCGATTCCGCGAACAGGGCGCGGGTCTCCGGACGGATCGCCGCGCGCCACGCCTCGGCATCGTCCTGGTCGACGAAGGTCACGTCGATCCCGAAGTCGTCGAAGGTGTCCTGGAACAGATCGACCGTGCCGCCGTAGAGCTGGTTCGCGGCGACGATGTGTCCGCGCACTCCGACGATCGCGAGGAGTGCGACCGCGACGGCGGCCTGTCCTGAGGCCACAGCGACGGCCGAGACGCCGCCCTCGAGCGCGGCGACCCGCTCTTCGAGCACCTGCTGCGTGGGGCTGGCGTTGCGGCTGTAGAGGTTGCCGCTCTTGCGCAGAGCGAACAGATCGGCGGCGTCGGCGAGCGAGGCGAACTGGAATGCGGCGGTCTGGTAGATCGGCGGGACGGCGCTGTTCTGCGGCGTCCCGGGGACGTAGCCGGCCTGGATCTGCTGGGTCGCGAACTCGCTCATCAGACCATTGTCGTGACGCCGGCCCTTCCGGCTCGGCGTATGTCGAACTGTTGCAGACCGGGGAATACCCGCGGCCTACGGGACGAGGATGATCTTCCCGTCGGCGGCGTGGGTCTCCACGAGCTCGTGCGCCTGGGCAGCCTCGGTGAGCGGCAGCTCGGGGCCCAGCTCGACGGTGAAATCTCCGGAGGCGATCAGGGCGATCGTCGCGGGAAGCGCCTCGGCGCGCCACGCGAGTTCCTGCTCGTCGAGCGGCACCGGCGAGCCGCCGGAGAAGGCGCGGATGCCGAAGGACGCCGCATCCGGCCCGCGGACGATCGTCGCGACGCGCTCACGATCCTCGACGAGCGCGAGAGACGTGTCGATGGCCTCGTCGGTGCCCGCGCAGTCGAGCACGACGGTGATGCCGCCGGGAGCCGCCTCGCGCACGCGGTCGAGGAGCCCCTCGCCGTAGGCGAGGGGGATCGCGCCGAGCTCTCGGAGCTGTTCATGCCGGGCAGGACTTGCAGTCGCGATTACGGTGGCGCCCCAGGCGACGGCGAACTGCACGGCGAACTGGCCGACCGATCCGGATCCGCCGTGGACGAGGAGGACGTCTCCAGCCGTCACACCGAGCGACTTCAGCGACTGATACGCGGTGCCCGCCGGGATGCCGATGGCGGCTCCCTCGGCGGCCGTCACGGAATCGGGGAGAGCCGCGAGGTTCGCGACCGGCACGGCGAGGTGCGATGCGTACGTGCCGACGGTGTCGCGGATCGCGACACGGTCGCCGACGTCGTGCGACTGCACGCCCTCGCCGAGGGCCTCGATCACGCCCGCACCGTCGAAGCCGACGCGCCGCGGCTCGTCGATCGGCGGCGACGGACGCTTGCCGCCACGGATCTTCGCGTCGATGGGGTTGACGCCTGCCGCCTCTATGCGGACCACGACCTCGCCCGGATCGGCGACGGGATCGGGGATCTCGGTCAGGTGCAGGACGTCTGGGGAGCCGATTTCGGTGTACACGATCGCGCGAGCCATGATGTCAAGGCTAATCACGTTTCGTCTCTGGGTGTCGTGTCTGCGTTTCGTTTGTGCGTTTCGTCTCTGCGTTTCGTCTCGCTTCGCTCGCTCAACGACCGGGTCGTGCGAACTGCCGGTTCGCGTTCAACGACTGATAGCGGGCGCGAGGGCTTTCATGATCCGCTGAGGCGAGACCGGCTGCGCGGTGCCGAGGCGCTGGGCGAACACGCTCACGCGGTACTCCTCGAGCAGCCATCGGGTCTCGGCGATCGGGTCGGATGCGTTCGGCGCCAGCGGGATCGTGCCGCCGGCGTCCTCATACGCCTTCGCCATCCGCTCGTACTCGCTCATGCGCGTGCGATCCTTGCCCGGCTCGTTGGCGAGCGTCTTCAGCCTGTCGACCATCGCCTCGAGATACCGGGGGAAGTGCGCCAGCCGGTCGACGCCTGCTGCCGAGATGAACCCCGGATGCAGGAGCCCCGTGAGCTGGGAGCGGATGTCGTTCAGCGGCCCGAGCAGGGCGAGCGAGTTCTGCGACTTGATACCGCGCTCGACCTCGCGCGACTTGGTGAGGATGCGGGCGACCAGGGAGACGCATGCGAACAGCTCGTCGACCAGCGCCGCCGAGACGGCATCCCGCGCCTGCTCGAAAGCGGCCTGGGTCCGGATAATGGAGCTGGGTCCCTGAGCCTGTCGAAGGGCGAGCGAACGCCGGACCACGGCCCTGCGGCAGTCCTCGAGCAGGGCAGCGGCGTTCTGATAGGGAGATGCCGCGAGCGCGAGCTTCTCCTGGCTGGTCAAGTGCTCCTGCACATACGAGGTGGGCGACGGCACGTTCAGCAGCACCAACCTCAGCACGCCGTCACGGCTCACGGCTGCTGCTGCATCCGCTGTCGCCTCGACGCGCACCGAGACGCTCTTGCCGTCGTCGATGATCGCCGGGTAGCCGCGCACCACGCCGCCGGCGACGCGGGTGTCGAGCACCTCGGGGAGATCGCCGAAGGTCCAGCTCGTGAGGCCGGAGCGCTCGATGGATGCCGTGGACGCCACGGCGAGGGCAACACGTTTCGTCTCGCTGCGCTCGCTCGACGACCGGTTCTTGCCCAAAGACCGCGCCACGCTCGATCGAGCCCGGTCGGAGAGCTGCGCCTGGAGCTCGGCGAGGTCGCGACCGGCGCCGGCCACACGCCCCCGCTCGTCGACCGCTCGGAAGTTCATGCGCAGATGGGCGGGCACGCGCTCATCGTCGAAGTCGTTCGCCGTGACGAGCTGATTCGCGAGCGGCTGGATGAGCTTTGCCAGCGCCTCCTTGAGCGTGCGCGGAGGCCGACCGTCGTGGGACTCCGGGCCCTCGCCGGCGAGCGCTTCGCCGAACTTGTCCGCCCAGTCGGCGGCCGGCACGACATGGCGCCGGATCGCCTTGGGCAATGCGCGCAGGAGTCCGGTGACGAGCTCGGCGCGGAGCCCTGGGACCTGCCAGTCGAATCCGCGGTCCTCGATCTGGGCGAGCAGGGCCAACGGAACGACCACGCTGACGCCGTCATCCGCGGCACCAGGCTCGAACCGGTAGGCGAGTCCGAGCACCTGATCACCCTGTGTCCATCGGGTGGGGAATTCGCTCTGATCGGCGCGCTCGTCATCGTCGATGAGGTCGCTCTCGCGCATCACGAGCAGCTTCGGCGTGGCCGTCAGCGTCTCGCGCCACCACTTCTCGAAGGAGCGGACGTCGAACACCTCCGCCGGGATGCGCTCGTCGTAGAACCGGAAAACCGCTTCGTCGCCGGCGAGGATGTCGCGACGGCGCTCTCGCTCCTCGAGCTTCTCGAGCCGCTTGCGCAGCTCGGCGTTGCTGCGCCAGAACGCGCTGACCCGCTTGTCGATGCGGGTCGGATCCCATTCGCCCTCGACCAGCGCATTCCGCAGGAACATCTCGCGGGATGCCGCCCGGTCGATGCGCGCGAACTGCACCCGGCGCCGGGGGATGATCTCCACGCCGAACAGGGTGACCTTCTCGTACGCGACGGCCGCCCCGGCGTCCTTCGACCAGTGCGGCTCGGTGACCTGCCGCTTGGCGAGATCGCCCGCGAGGGACTCCGCCCAGGCGGGATCGATCGCGGCAACGGTTCGCGCGAACGTGCGCGAGGTCTCCACGATCTCCGCTGCCATCACAGCCTGCGGGCTCTTCTTGCGGAGTCCCGAGCCCGGGAAGATCGAGAAGCGGATGCCGCGGGCTCCCCGGTACTCGGCGATCCTCCGCTTCGCGTCCTTGGGCGGCGTCTTGCTCTGCCCTCGTGCCGGTGCGCTGCGCTCGTCGAGGATGCCGATCTGCGACAGCAGACCGGCCAGGAGCGCCTTGTGAATCTTGTCGCTGTCGTACGAGGAAGAGGCGTGCCGGACCGAGGCCTCTTCGCCGCGGGGACGCTTCACGAGGCTCTGCAGCTGGCGGTGCACGTCGAACCACTCCCGCACGCGGACGTAGTTCAGGTGCTCGCTGCGGCACATGCGCCGGAAGGCGCTGGAGCCGAGCTCCCTCTGCTGCTCGCGCAGGTGGTTCCACAGGTTGAGCAGCGTGAGGAAGTCGCTCGTCGGATCGACGAAACGGGCGTGCATCCGCTCGGCCTCGTCGCGGACGCCCTGCGGCGCCTCGGCGGAGGGACGCTCGCGGACGTCCTGGATCGACATTCCGGCGACGATCGGCAGCACGTCCCTCAGCACCTGGGTTCCTGAGCCTGTCGAAGGGCGCGACGCTTCGACGATCATCCGCGCGAACCGGGGGTCCATCGGCATCCGCGCAATCTCGCGCCCGATCCGGGTGAGCCGGTGGGTCTGAGCAGCCGCTCCCGCCGACGAGTCGCTCGTCACCGCGCCGAGCTCGCCGAGCAGGTCGAGGGCCGCCTTCACGCCGCGCGAGTCGGGGGGAGTGAGGAACGGGAACTCCGTGATGTCGCCGAAGCCCAGCGACAGCATCTGCAGCACGACCGAGGCGAGAGAGGTGCGCAGGATCTCGGGCTCGGTGAACTCCGGGCGCTTGTCGAAGTCGTCTTCCCCGTACAGGCGGATCGCGATGCCGTCGCTGGTTCGGCCGGCTCGACCCGAGCGCTGATTCGCCGAGGCCTGCGACACGGGCTCGATCGGCAGCCGCTGCACCTTGGAGCGGTTGCTGTAGCGCGAGATTCGGGCGGTGCCGGTGTCGATCACGTACTTGATGCCTGGCACGGTGAGGCTGGTCTCGGCGACGTTCGTCGCGAGGATCACGCGGCGGCGGAGGCCGGCAACCGCGGAGCGCTCGAACACCCGGTGCTGTTCAGCGGCGGAGAGCCGGCCGTACAGCGGCAGCACCTCGACGGGCGCGGTCTGCGACCGGTAGGCCCCTCGCACGGCATCCGCCGCGTCGCGGATCTCGGCTTCTCCCGGGAGGAACACCAGCACGTCGCCCGCGGCCTCGCGATCGAGCTCCTGCAGGGCCTTCACGATCGCGGTGACCTCGTCGCCCGGTTCCGGGTCGGCGCCCTGCGAGGGACTCAGCGTCGCGGTCGACTCCTCGTCGACCAGCGGGCGGTATCTGATCTCGACGGGATAGGTGCGTCCGGAGACCTCGATCACGGGGGCGGGCCGCCCCGCCGGATCGGCGAAGTGCTTCGCGAAGCTCTCCGGATCGATCGTGGCGGAGGTGATGATGAGCTTGAGATCCGGTCGCTCCGGCAGGATTCGCACCAGATAGCCCAGCAGGAAGTCGACGTTCAGTGAGCGCTCGTGCGCTTCGTCGATGATGATCGTGTCGTAGCGGCGGAGCAGTCTGTCGCGGTGGATCTCGTTCAGCAGGATGCCGTCGGTCATCAGCGCGACCCGGGTCTCATCGGAGACCTGGTCGGTGAACCGCACCTTGTAGCCGACGAGTCCGCCCAGCTCGACCTGCAGCTCCTCGGCGACGCGCTCGGCGATCGTGCGGGCGGCAAGCCGGCGGGGCTGCGTGTGCGCGATGCGTTCGCGTCCGAGTTCGAGGCAGATCTTCGGGAGCTGCGTCGTCTTGCCCGAGCCGGTCGCGCCGGCGACGATCACGACCTGGTTGTCGCGGATGGCGTCGGCGATCTCCGCCCTGGCCGCGCTGACCGGCAGCTCTGGGGGATAGGTGATCACGGGAGAAGACATAGCCCTCCATCGTATGCCGGGATCGACCGCATACGATCGTCGGATGACGAGAGCGCTGCACTGGTTCCGCGAGTTCGGCCGCGCTCCGCGCATCCTGGGGCTGGATGTCGCCAGGGGCCTCGCGATCCTCGGCATGGCCGGCGCACACATCGGGGAGACGGGGGCGTTCGATCCGTTCGACCCGTCGACATGGTCGGCGCTGGTGCACGGACGCTCGTCGATCCTCTTCGCGGTGCTCGCGGGCGTCTCGATCGCACTGATGACCGGACGCAGCGAGCTGCCGGAGCCTGCGAGGGTCCCCGGCCTGCGGCTGAACCTCGTCGGTCGTGGCGCCGGGATCTTCGTGATCGGACTCGTCCTGGAGATGTTCGGCACACCGATCGCGGTGATCCTCACGCTGTACGGGCTGCTCTACGTCGCGGTGATCCCCTTCCTCCGCTGGCGTCCGGCGCATCTGCTGCTCGCGGCGGCCGTGCTCGCGGTCGCAGGACCTCCGCTGCTCGCCCTCGTCACCGCGCTGACCCTGCACCCCTACGGAGCCGGCATCGGCTTCGTGCTCTACGGCTCGTACCCGATCACCGTGTGGATGGCGTTCGTGCTGGGCGGCATGGCGCTCGGGCGTCTTCACGTCGAGAGGGGCGAAACCGCCGCGATCGCGCTCGGAGCGGGCGTCGGACTCACGGTCATCGGGTACGGCCTGGGCGTGGTGGGGATGGTCGTCGGGGTCGGGATGCCTCACGGCGCGGGCGGATCGGGAGAGGGCGGCTGGGGAGAGTACCCGCAGGCGCTGGCGGATGCCGATCCGCTCGGCGCGGTGCTCTCGGCCGTCTTCGCGGTCGACCCGCACACGGGCGGCGTCGCGGAGATCCTCGGCTCCGGCGGATTCGCCCTCGTGGTGATCTCGCTGTGCCTTCTGCTCGCCCGTCCCTTGCGCTGGATGCTGCTGCCCCTCGGCGCTCTGGGCTCCATGCCTCTGTCGGCATACAGCCTGCATGTCGTCTCGGTGGCATTGATCAGCGGTCCCGGCGGCTTCTTCCAGAGCAACGCCTTCTGGGGGCTGACCGCGATCGTGCTGATCGCCATCGCCACCGCGTGGTCGATGTTCGCCGGCCGCGGTCCGCTCGAACGACTGGTCGGGGCGGCGGCCCGCGCGATGGCGAGCCCGCCCCGAGTGAGCGGTCATAGGCTGGACGCATGACGATTCCTGCTCTCGAACTGAACGACGGCCATTCCATCCCGCAGCTCGGCTACGGCGTCTTCAAGGTGCCGGCCGACGAGACCGAACGCGCCGTGAGCCAGGCGCTGGAGATCGGCTACCGCCACATCGACACCGCCGCCATCTACGGCAACGAAGAGGGCGTGGGCGCGGCGATCGCGGCATCCGGCATCCCGCGCGACGAACTGTTCATCACCACCAAGCTCTGGAACGATCGGCACCACGGCGAGGAGCCGAACGCCGCGATCGCCGAGAGCCTCGAGAAGCTCGGCCTCGAGCAGGTCGACCTCTACCTCGTGCACTGGCCGACACCGGCGAAGGACGACTACGTGCACGCATTCTCGAAGCTCATCGAGATCCGCGACGCCGGTCTCACCCGCAGCATCGGCGTCTCGAACTTCCTCGTCCCGCACCTCGAGCGCATCGTCGCCGAGACCGGTGTCACGCCCGCGGTCGACCAGATCGAACTGCACCCGGCGTACCAGCAGCGCGATGTCGTGGCGTGGGCATCCGCGCACGGCGTCCGCATCGAGTCGTGGGGTCCGCTGGGCCAGGGCAAGTACGACCTGTTCGGCACCCCCGCGGTGGCTGATGCCGCCGCGGCGCACGAGGTCACGCCCGCTCAGGCGGTGCTGCGCTGGCATCTGCAGAAGGGGAACATCGTCTTCCCCAAGTCGGTGCGTCCCGAGCGACTCCGCGAGAACCTCGACGTGTTCGGCTTCGAGCTGACGGACGCCGAGATCGCCGCGATCGACGCCCTCGATCCTCTCGACGGCTCCGGCCGCGTCGGCTCGCACCCGAACGACGTGAACTGAGTCGATCTGACGTAATGATTCCTCCGATGACGCCCCGTGTCGCTTCCTGCGACGCGGGGCGTCGCCGGGAGTAGCTTCATCGACATGACAGCTGCCTACCGTGTCGTCGCCGTGTCCGGCTCGCTTCACGAGCCGAGCAAGACCACCGCGCTCATCCGTGCCATCGGCGCGGCGATCGCCGAGCGCGCCGAGATCGAGTTCGAGCTGATCGAGCTCACCGACATCGGTCCGGCACTGGCCGGCGCGCTCCGCAGAGACCAGCTGCCGCTCCGTGTGGAGGAGAAGATCGTCGCGATCGAGCAGGCGGATCTGCTCATCGTCGGCAGCCCCGTCTACCGAGCATCTTTCACCGGGCTGTTCAAGCATCTCTTCGACTTCGTCGGGCAGTACGAGCTCGTCGGCAAGCCGGTGCTGTTGGCGGCGACGGGCGGCGGCGAACGTCACGCGCTCATCATCGAGCACCAGTTGAGGCCGCTGTTCGCGTTCTTCCAGGCGCTCACGCTTCCCCTGGGCGTGTACGCGAGCGACACGGACTTCGCCGGCTACGTGATCGAGTCGGAGGTGCTCCGCTCGCGCATCGCCCTGGCCGCCGAGCGGGCGCTGCCGCTCGTCGGATACGCGGCGACCAGACCTGTGGAGCTTCTCGCCGGTTGAGTCTCGCACGGGCGTAGCGTTGCAGAGGTGACGAACAGACTGGCAGACACGCTCAGCCCGTACCTGCGGGCGCACGCCGAGAATCCCGTCGACTGGTATCCGTGGGGACCCGAGGCCTTCGCCGAGGCGCAGCGACGCGACGTTCCGCTGCTGATCTCGATCGGCTACTCCACATGCCACTGGTGCCATGTGATGGCACGTGAGTCCTTCTCGGACCCCGCGATCGCGGCCGCGATCGACGAGGGCTTCGTCGCGGTCAAGGTCGATCGCGAGGAGCATCCGGATGTCGACGGCGCCTACATGGCGGCGGCATCCGCCTTCACCCAGAACCTCGGCTGGCCGCTCACCGTGTTCGCGACGCCGAGGGGCCGCACCTTCTACGCCGGCACCTACTGGCCGCCGGAGGCTCGCCCGCCCATGCCGGCGTTCCGCGACGTGCTCGCGGCGGTGCGTGAAGCGTGGACGCTGCGGCGGACGCAGGCAGAGGAGTCTGCGGATGCCGTCGCCAACGCGCTTGCGCGGGCGGCGCAGACCGCACCCGCCGAACTGCCCGGCACCGCCGAGCTCGCAGGCGCCGCCACGGCCATCGCGGGGAGGGAGGACCGCCTCCACGGCGGCTTCGGCGGCGCTCCGAAGTTCCCCGTGGCGACGGTGCTGGGCTTCCTGCTGAGCCCGCTCGTGCGCCGGGAGGCCGCTGAAGCGTCCGCGGCGGCGACGCGGGCGCTCGCCGCGATGGCGACGTCGGCCCTGCGCGACGAGGATGGCGGCTTCTTCCGGTACGCGACGCAGCGCGACTGGACGGTGCCGCACTACGAGCGGATGCTGACCGACAACGCCCAGCTGCTCGACATCGCACTCGAGGCCGCGGACGTCGACACGGCGCGCGGCATCGCACAGTTCCTCGTGTCCACGCTCCGGCGGCCGGGCGGAGGATTCGGGGCGGCGCAGGATTCGGAGTCGTGGATCGACGGACGGCGCGATGAGGGCGGTTACTACCTGCGCGCCGTCACGGACCGCGGAGCATTGCAGCCCCCCGAGGTCGACGGAAAGATCATCACGGGCTGGAACGGGCTCGCGGTCGGCGCCCTCGCCCGAGCCGGCTCGCGCCTCGGCGACCGCTCGCTGGTCGCAGCGGCAGCCGACGCCGCAACGGCCGTGCTCGAAGACAATCGGGGAGCGGACGGCCATCTCGTTCGCTCGTCGCTCGACGGGGTCGCATCGACGGCGTCAGCCACCGCATCCGATCTCGCTCTCCTCGCCGACGGCCTCTTCGCGCTCGGCGCAGCCGGCGGCGACGCGTCGTGGGCGGTGACCGGTCGCGCGCTGCTCGACGAAGCGCTGTCCGGCGTAGGCGGAGATCCGCAGCTCGCAGCCCAGGGCATCGCGACCGCGCCCGACCAGACCGACGGCGATCTGCCCTCCGACGCCGCATCCGTCGCCATGGCCGCCCTGTCGGCCTGGCGGCTGGGCGCGGGGGAGCGCTATCGAGACGCGGCTGCTGCGATCGTGCGCTCGCTCTCGAAGAGCGCGCGCGAGCAGCCCTTCGCGCACGGCAGCCTGCTGAGGGCGGCAGCCGCTCTCGTCGAGGCTCCGCGACAGATCGTCGCGGTCACCGCCGCGCGCGACGGCGAGCTGGCCGACGCTGCGCGGGCAGCGGACGCCGACGTCGTCGCGGTGGTGACACCGGCGCAGGCCGCGGAGTTCGCGGAGGCCGGCTTCGAGCTGTTCGCGGGCAGGGCGGAGGTGCCCGAGCGCGTGTACGACTGCCGCGGTTTCGTGTGTCGCCTGCCGGTGAGCGACCCCGCCGAGGTGCTCGTCTCGCGCTGACTCAGCCGGTGCTGCGGGGATGCCGCTTCGCCGCGCGCTCGTTGCCGCGGCGGTAGTTTCCGGTGATCTTCGCCATGAGCAACTGAGCGTCGCTCTGCTCGACCTCGATGAGGAACTCGGCCGCCCGGGCGCCTCGCAGCACGGTCGCCGTCTTCCCGTGGTGGCGGATGATGATCTCGTCTCCGTGTACCGCGTAGTCGAATCCGGTGGGGCGTGCCATGGCGAGATCGTATCCTTTCAGGCGCTGTGCAGCCTGATCAGTATTCCCTGGGGAAAGTCCGTTCGAGTGCGCGCTCTGCACACGTATCGCTGCACCGTTTGCTCACTCGACGGCATCCGTTCTAGTGTTGCGCGACAGTGGTCGATGACGACCGGCCGATCTCAGCAAGGATGCTCTGACGAATGACTCTCCCCTCTCGCGCCGGGCTCGACGCGGTTCCCGCGTACCGCCAGGGGCGCTCGGCGCCGGCCGGCGCCTCCAAGCTCTCGTCGAACGAATCACCGCACCCGCCGCTCGCGTCCGTGCGGCAAGCCGTGCAGGAGAGCCTGAGCGGCATCAACCGGTACCCCGACATGAGCGCTGCGGCGCTGCGCACGCAGCTCGCCGAGCGCTACCGGGTCGATCCTGAACAGGTCACCGTCGGGGCCGGCTCCGTGGAGATCGCGGCGCAGCTCATCCACGCGGTCGCCGGCGAGGGCGACGAGGTCGTGTTCGCATGGCGGTCGTTCGAGGCGTACCCCTCACTCGTGCGCATCGCAGGGGCGACACCGATCGCCGTGCCGCTGAACGCCGAGCACGCGCACGACCTCGATGCGATGCTCGCTGCGATCACGGCGCGCACCCGCGCGGTCTTCGTCTGCAATCCGAACAACCCGACGGGAACCGTGGTGAGCGCCGCCGAGCTCGAGCGGTTCGTGTCGGCCGTGCCGCACGACGTCCTCGTCGTGATCGACGAGGCCTATGTGCATTTCGACCGGACCGACAGCTACGGCGCGGGCATCGAGCTGTTCCGACGGCATCCGCACGTCGCGGTGCTGCACACCTTCTCGAAGGCCCACGGGCTCGCCGGACTTCGCATCGGATACGCGATCGCGCCGCTCGAGGTCGCCGAGAATCAGCGCAAGGTCGCCGTGCCCTTCGGCGTGACAGACCTCGCGCAGACCGCTGCTCGCGCATCGCTCGACGCCGAGGACGAGCTCGCGGAACGGATCGACGAGGTCGTCGTCCAACGCGACAGGCTGCACGCGCTGCTCATCGACGCGGGCTGGCCCGCAGTCACCTCGCAGGCCAACTTCGTGTGGGTGCCGGCGGGGGAGCGCACCGAAGAGCTCGACGCGCTGCTCCGCGACGGCGGGGTGATCGCCCGCGCGTTCCCTGGGGAAGGTGTTCGCATCTCGTCCGGCAGCATCGAAGACATCGACCGCGCGGCCGCCGCGCTCGTTCGCACGGAGGCGATCGCATGACCGAGGTTCCCACCACCACGACCACGACCAAGGGGCTGCACCCCGGGCTCACCCGCAGGCAGATCTCCATGATGGGTCTCGGCGGAGCGATCGGCGCCGGTCTCTTCGTCGGCTCGGGTCAGGCGATCAGCATCGCCGGCCCCGCCGTGCTCGTCTCCTATCTCGTCGCCGGCGGCATCGTCGTGCTCGTCATGGCCATGCTCGCCGAGATGGTCGCCGCTCGTCCCAGTTCAGGCGCGTTCAGCTCGTACGCGCAGAAGGCGATGGGACGCAGCGCGGGCAGCGCGGTCGGCTGGCTGTACTGGATCCAGCTCGTGGTGGTGATCGCCGCCGAGGCCACCGGAGCGGGAGGCATCGTCGCGGGATGGGTTCCCGCGATCCCGGCCTGGGTCTGGGTGCTGGTCTTCGTGGCCGCGCTCACCGCAGTGAACCTGTTCGGCGTGCGCAATTACGGACGCTTCGAGTTCTGGTTCGCCGCGATCAAGGTCGCGGCCATCATCGCGTTCCTGATCGTCGGAGTCTGCGCGATCCTCGGCCTGGTCCCCGGCATCCCCGCCACCGGCGTCGGCAACGTGGTCGCGCACGGCGGGTTCGCCCCGAACGGGATGACCGGTGTCGCCGCGGCACTGCTGATCGTCGTCTTCGCGTTCGGCGGCACCGAGGTGGTCGCGATCGCGGCCGCCGAATCCGACGACCCCTCTCGCAACATCCGCAGGATCGTCCGCGAGGTACTCGTGCGCATCCTCATCTTCTACGTCGGCTCGATCTTCGTGATCGTCGCCGTGCTGCCCTGGAACGATCCAGCCGTGAAGGACGGCCCGTTCTCGGCGGTGCTCGACACCCTGAATGTTCCGGGAGTCGGACTGGTGATGGATCTCATCGTCGTCATCGCCCTGCTCTCGGCGATGAACGCGAACATCTACGGCGCCTCCCGCATGGCGTACTCGCTCGGCGAGCGAGGTCTCGCACCCCTCGCCGCGACCCGCACCACCGTCAACGGGGTGCCGTTCGTCGCGGTGCTCGCCTCGGTCGCCTTCGGTTTCGTCACCGTCGCGTTGAACTGGGCGTTCCCCGACACGGTGCTGCCGGCGCTCCTCAACGTCGTCGGGTCGACGCTGCTCGTGATCTGGACCTCGACCGCCGTGTCGCAGATCATCCTCCGTCGTCGCGCGGATCGGTCGAGCGCGGAGATGCCGATGCGCATGTGGGGATTCCCGTGGCTGTCGTGGCTGTGCCTGGTGCTGCTCGCGGGCGTCATCGCCCTCACCATGATCGACCAGGCAGCCCGCATCCAGCTGCTCCTCACGATCGGACTGACAGCGGCGCTCCTGATCATCGCCCGACTCACCCGCGGAGTCTCCCGACCAGGAGTCGTCAGGGAGCCGTGACATGCAGATCGACCGGCTCGACGCCGCACTGATCCGCCTGCTCACCGAGGAACCGCAGCTGCCGATCCTCGAGTGCGCCCGCCGGCTCGGCATCGCGCGCGGCACCGCGACCAGCCGGCTCGCACGTCTGCACGAGGGCGGCGTGATCGACGCAATCGTTCCTCGCATCGAGCCCGCGGGATTCGGATACGGGCTGGTGGCGTTCTGCCTGGTGGAGATCGATCAGAAGGTGGGGCACGACGAGGTCGCTGCGGCGCTCGCGGATGCGGTGCCCGAGATCGTCGACATGCACACCGTGACAGGAGCGAGCGACATGCAGCTGCGGCTGGTGGCGCGCGACGCCGTGCAGTTGCAGGAGGTGCTCGACCGGGTGGCCGTCGTGCCCGGCGTCGCGCGCACCGCGTCGTCGATCGCGATGCGCACGCATCTCTCAGGACGCGTGCTCCCGCTGGTCGCGCACGTCGCCGAGAACGGGAACGGCTAGGTCACACCCAGCCGGGCAGCCAGTTGTGCAGCAGCCAGAAGTCGTAGGGCACGCTCATGCCGGTCCACACCGGATAGAAGAACGCAGACACGAGCACGGCGAACACGAGGAAGACCGTGACCGTGCGCTCGCCGGCCTGGCGCCGGTACAGGGGATCGTCCCGTCGGCCGGCGATCACGCGCAGCGTCATCGCGAGGCCGAGCACGAGGAACGGCATCATCGCCACCGTGTAGAACTGGAAGATCGTGCGCTCGGGGAACATCAGCCACGGCACGTAGGTCGCCGCCAGCCCGATGAGCGGGAACGTGAGGGCGGGGTCGATCGGGCGCTTCTGAATCCAGGCCCGCACCAGGCGGTAGAGGAGGTACACGGATGCCGCGACGGCCGCGTACCAGATCAGGGGATTCGGGATGCTGCTGATCACGGCGATGCAGTGGTCGGTGCCGCAGCCCGCCGCGTCGCTGCCGACCCACACGGCCGTCGGGCGCAGCAGGAACGGCCATTCCCAGGCCGGGCTCGCGTAGGGGTGTCCGCTGCTCAGGCCGACGTGGAAGTTCAGGATGGCCTGGTGATACCGGAACAGCGAGATGAACGGGTTCGGGTCGAGGTCGCGATTGTACCCGCCCGCGGTCACGAGCCATCCCGTCCAGCTCGCGAGGTAGACCGCGAACGCGGGTACGACCAGGAGCACGAACGACACCGGCCCCTGGCGGAACGCGGCTGCCGTCGGCCACAGCACGACACCGGCACGGCGGCGGGCGAGGGCATCCGTCACCACGACGTACAGGCCGAAGGCCGCCAGCACGTACAGGCCCGACCACTTCACCGCGCACGCTGCGCCGAGAGCAAGGCCGGCCGCGACGAGCCACGGACGGCGCCAGAGCACCCGCCCCCACATGGGCTCGGGCTCGTCGTCGTCAGGGCGTTCGAGCTGGGGGATCGTGCGCTCTCGGTCGTACAGGATGAACAGCACGCCGAGCATGATGAAGAAGATGAGGATGCCGTCGAGCAGAGCGATGCGGCTCAGCACGATGCTGAGTCCGTCGATGGCGAGAAGGCCTCCGGCGACGGTCGCGACGACCACGGAGCCGGTGAGCCTGCGGGCGATGAGATACGTGAGCAGCACTGTGCCGGTGCCGAGGAGCGCGGTCGCGAGACGCCAGCCGACGCTGTTGTCGGGACCACCGAGAGCCATGCCCAGCGCGATCAGCCACTTGCCCAGCGGCGGGTGCACGATGAACGAGCCCTTGGGATCGAGCGGCAGCTGCTGCAGGGTGATGAACGCCTCGTTCGCGTTCTCTCCCCAGGTTCCCTCATAGCCGAGCGTCCACAGCGACCAGGCGTCCTTCACGTAGTACGTCTCGTCGAAGGCGAGCTGGTGAGGATGGCCGAGGTTCACGAGGCGCAGCACTGCGGCGACGAGGGTGATGACCAGCGGCGCGAACCACCCGACCATCCGCCCCCAGTCGGGGCTGCGCAGGATGCTGTCGCGCAGCTGCCCGTAGCGTGTCAGGCGCTCGTCGGGGGGCGGCAGCAGCGGGGCAGGTTCAGTCACCGCTACAGCCTAGACAACGCGCATAGGCTGAGCGTGTGATCATTCTCGCCGCCACGCCCATCGGAAATCTCGGCGACGCCTCTCGGCGGCTGATCGAGGTGCTCGAGAACGCCGAGGTGGTCGTCGCGGAGGACACGCGAACGACCGGGCGGCTCCTGCAGGCCCTGAAGATCGAGAACCGACCGCGGCTGATCGCACTGCACGACCACAACGAGAAGCAGAAGTCGGGAGAGCTCGCGGCTCTGGCTCTGGAGTCGGACGTGGTCGTCGTCAGCGACGCCGGCATGCCCGCCATCAGCGACCCCGGCTACGGGCTGGTCGCAGAGGCCGTCGCCCAGGGCGTCACGGTCACGGCGATCCCGGGCCCGAGCGCGGTGCTGATGGCCCTCGCGATCTCGGGTCTGCCCACCGACCGCTTCACCTTCGAGGGGTTCCTGCCGCGCAAGCCGGGAGAGAGGCGCTCGACGCTGCGCGCGCTCGCCGCAGAGCCGCGCACGATGGTGTTCTTCGAGTCGCCGTCGCGCCTTGCCTCTTCGCTCGTCGACATGGGCGCGGCCTTCGGCGACGACCGCCGGATCGCGGTGTGCCGGGAGCTGACGAAGTTCTACGAAGAGGTGCGCCGCGGTACCGCCGCAGAGCTCGCGGCCTGGGCGGCCGAGGGCGTGAAGGGAGAGATCGTCGTGGTGGTCGAGGGGGCGCCCGCGCGGGCGGCTTCGCCGGACGACGCGCTCACGCAGGTGCAGGCGCTCGTGGCCTCCGGCATCCGTCTGAAGGATGCCGCCGCCGAAGTCGCCGGCCTGACCGGCCTGTCTTCTCGCGATCTGTATCAGGCGGCCCTCGCCGCACGGAAGCCGTGAGCTCCTCCGACGCACGCATCGGCGCCGCGTACGACGGCAGAGCGGCCGAGTACATCGAGATCGCCGGAGCACTCGAGCAGATGGACGCTCGTGATCGCGACGTCATCGCGGCGTGGCGCGACGCGACGCCCGGCGCGCTGCTCGACGCCGGATGCGGCCCAGGGCACTGGACCGAGTTCCTCTCCATCGGAGGGCGCGAGGCGTGGGGCGTCGACTTGTCCGCGGAGTTCATCGCTTCCGCTCGCGCGGCGTTCCCGGCCGTCCGGTTAGAGGTCGGGTCCTTCCGCGAGCTTCCCGTCGAGAGCGGATCACTCGGCGGGATCCTCGCCTGGTACTCGCTGATCCACACATCGCCCGCGGACGTGCCCGCCGTCCTCTCTGAGTTCGCTCGGACCCTCGCTCCGGGCGGCGGTCTGCTGATCGGATTCTTCGACGGGGAGCCGCGTGAGCCGTTCGCGCACGCCGTGGCTCCTGCGTACTACTGGACGCCGGAAGCTCTCGGAGACCTGTTGGCGGATGCCGGCTTCGCGGTCACCGGCGGCGAACGCCGCGGGCGGGAGCCCGGCGAGATCAGCGCGCGACCGCACGCCTCCGTGACCGCGATCATCCCTCGATCGGCGGACTGAGCGCTTCATCGATCCCCGAAGCCGCGACTGCGGCGAGGGCGCGTTGCAGCACCTGGAGATCCTCGATGGTCTCCACCTCCGTCACCCTGCCCCAGCGCAGTGTCAGGAACTGGAAGACGGTGTTCGCGTAGGTCGTTCCATCCGGAAGGTTGCCGGTGACGCGGGCTCTGGTCGCCACGCGGGTGCGCCATGGGAATCCGGCGACAAGGATGTCGTCGATATCGAATCGGGCGCCGGGGAGGAGCCGCAGCGTTCGCTCCCACCAGTGCACCATCGCCTCTCGCGTGGTACGGCGTCCGCCGAGCGCGTGCTCGCCGTGGAATACGTAGACGAAGTCCTCGGCGAGCCCGTCGACCATTGGTCGGTAGTCGCCTTGGTTGATCCGGTCGAAGACTCTGCGGACCTTCGCTTTCACGATCGCCTGGTACATCGCGCCTCCAAAACGTTACTATTGGTCACATAATGACAGCTTCCGGCCGCCCGCGTAAGCCCTCGATCGACAGGGCGATCATGGATGCCTTCGCCGCGCTCGTCATCGAGCACGGCTACGCTCGGGTCACGGTCGACGAAGTCGTCGGAAGGGCAGGGTCGAACAAGCCCGCCTTCTACCGGCGTTTCCGCGACCTGGCCGACGTCGTGCCGCGCCTGCTCGCCGAGAGGCACGGGCTCGATGCAGACATCGACACGGGTACGCTGCTCGGCGATCTCATGGAGATCCAGCATCGTCAGGTCGCCCTCTTCTCCGACCCCGCCGTGGCGGGTGGGCTCGTCGGTTGGGCGACCCACATCGCCGCGCACCCCGAACGGGCGGAGCCGTTCGTCGCAAGTTACCTCGCGCCGCGCCGCGCGTTCACGCAGGTGATCCTCGACCGAGCCGTGGCGCGCGGGGAGATCGAACCCGGCGCGGATGCAGCATGGATCGCTGATCTGCTCACAGGCCCCTTGATCATGCGCATCGTGCTCCCCGGCATGCCGCCGGTCACAGCCGCGCTGGGGCGGCAATCGGCTGAGGCCGCGTTCGAGCTCCTGACCCGACGCGGGCGTACCCTCGACGCATGAGCCAGGTGCGAACAGGACCCAGGCCGGGCATTCTCGGCGTCGTGTCGGTGCTGCTCGGCACCGGGCTCGGCGAGGTCGTCGCCGCCTTCCTGCTGCCGACCGCCAGTCCGTTCGCGGCCATCGGCGGTGCGCTGATCGACCTCGCTCCGAGCTGGGCGAAGGACACGGCGATCGCGTGGTTCGGCACCGGCGACAAGGCGGCGCTGCTCGTGGGCATCGCCGTGGTCCTCCTGGCCCTGGCGTTCGGAGCCGGGATGCTGGAGCGACGCCGGCCGCCGTCGGGCGCGGTGGTCTTCGCCGTGCTCGGCGTCGTCGGCGCGGCGATCGCGGTCATCCGCTCTGAGGGGGCACTGCTCGCCGCCATCCCGGCGCTGGTCTCCGGTGGCACCGCGGCTCTGACGGTGCGCGGGCTCATCGCACTGAGCGAGCGCGAAGAGGAGCCGGAGCGACGGAGGTTCCTCATCTGGACAGCGGTGGCGACCGCATCCGGCCTGCTCGCGCTCGCCGCGTCGAACGTCGCCCGCACCGCCTCGCAGAGCGTCGAGACGATTCGCCGGGCGCTCCGCCTGCCGAAGCCGGCGACCCCCGCGGAGCCGGTTCCGCAGACCGCCGAACTGGGCGTCCCCGGGCTCGCGCCCGTGGTCACGCCCAATGCCGACTTCTACCGCATCGACACCGCGCTGGTGGTGCCGCAGGTCGATCCCGCCGACTGGAGCCTGCGTGTGCACGGAATGGTCGAGCGCGAGGTGGTGCTCACCTGGGACGATCTGCTCGCATCGCCCCTGCGGGAGGCGGACGTGACGCTCGCCTGCGTCTCGAACACCGTCGGCGGCGACCTGATCGGCAACGCCCGCTGGCTGGGGCTCCCCGTGCGCGAGGTGCTCGCCCGGGCCGGCGTGCATGCGGATGCCGACATGGTGCTGTCGACGTCGATCGACGGGTTCACGGCATCCACTCCGCTCGAAGCGCTCACGGACGAGCGCGACTCGCTCCTTGCGATCGGAATGAACGGCGAGCCGCTCCCCGTCGAGCACGGGTTCCCTGTGCGGCTCGTGGTGCCAGGGCTCTACGGCTACGTGTCGGCCACGAAATGGGTGACCGAGCTCGAGGTCACCCGGTTCGACCGGGCCACCGCGTACTGGACCACTCGGGGCTGGTCGGAACGGGGGCCGATCAAGCTGCAGTCGCGCATCGACGTGCCGCGTGGCTCGGTCGATGCCGGCGAGGTGATGATCGCGGGCATGGCCTGGCAGCAGCACGAGGGCGTCGACGGGGTCGAGGTGCGCATCGACGGCGGGGAGTGGCGGCGGGCGACCCTGGCCACCGCGATCTCCGACGACACCTGGGTGCAGTGGCACCTCGCATGGAAGGCCGAGAGCGGCTCGCATGACATCGAATGCCGGGCGATCGGCGCCGACGGAGTCACACAGACGGATGCTGCGGCGCCGCCCGCTCCGGACGGGGCGACGGGGTGGCACAGCGTCACGGTCGCGGTCCGCTGACCCGGCGTAACCCGCCCCGGCATCCCGCCTAGAATTGTCCCCATGCCCGCAGGCGAATCGTTCTACATCACCACGCCCATCTACTACCCCTCCGACGTGCCTCACATCGGCCACGGGTACACCTCGGTGGCGGTCGACGCGCTCGCGCGCTGGCACCGTCAGAGCGGCGACGACACCTGGATGCTGACGGGCACCGACGAGCACGGCCAGAAGATGCTCCGCGCCGCCGCGGCGAACAACGTCACGCCGCAGGAATGGGTCGACAAGCTCGTCACCGAGGCGTGGTTCCCGCTGCTGAACACCCTCGACGTCGCGAACGACGACTTCATCCGCACCACGCAGGCGCGGCACGAGGAGCGCGTGAAGAAGTTCGTCCAGGCGATCTACGACCGCGGCTACATCTACGCGGGCGAGTACGAAGCCCTCTACTGCGTCGGCTGCGAGGAGTTCAAGCCCGAGTCGGAGATCCTCGACGGGACCGGTCCTTTCGAGGGCCTGAAGGTGTGCGCGATCCACTCCAAGCCTCTCGAGCTGCTGCAGGAGAAGAACTACTTCTTCAAGCTCAGCGAGTTCCAGGACCGCCTGCTCGAGCTGTACAAGACCGAGCCCGACTTCGTGCGCCCCGAGTCGGCGCGCAACGAGGTCGTCTCGTTCGTGCGCCAGGGCCTGAAGGACCTGTCGATCTCGCGTTCGGCCTTCGACTGGGGCATCGAGGTGCCGTGGGACAGCTCCCACGTCATCTACGTGTGGGTCGATGCGCTGCTCAACTACGCCACGGCCGTCGGCTACGGCGAGGACGAGGAGACGTTCGCGCGCCGATGGCCCGCGTACCACGTGGTCGGCAAGGACATCCTGCGCTTCCACGCCGTGATCTGGCCGGCCATGCTGATGGCCGCAGGTCTCGACGTGCCCAAGGGCGTGTTCGCGCACGGCTGGCTGCTCGTCGGCGGCGAGAAGATGTCGAAGTCGAAGCTCACGGGCATCGCGCCGACCGAGATCACCGACGTGTTCGGCTCCGACGCCTATCGCTTCTACTTCCTGTCGGCGATCGCGTTCGGTCAGGACGGCTCGTTCTCGTGGGAGGACCTGTCCGCCCGGTACCAGGCTGAGCTCGCCAACGGATTCGGCAATCTCGCGTCCCGCACCACCGCGATGATCGAGAAGTACTTCGAGGGGATCGTGCCGCCCGCGGCCGACTACACCGAGAAGGACCTCGAGATCCAGCGGATCGTGGCGGATGCGGCGAAGAACGCGGATGCCGCGATCGAGCAGTTCCGCATCGACGAGGCGATCAAGGAGATCTGGACGATCGTCGACGCCCTGAACGGCTACATCACCGAGAACGAGCCGTGGGCGCTCGCCCGCGACGAGGCTCAGCGGGGTCGCCTGGGCACGGTGCTGTACACGTGCGCCGAGGGGCTTCGGGCTCTCGCCGTGCTGTTGTCGCCGGTGATGCCGCAGTCGACCGAGAAGCTCTGGGTCGCGCTCGGCGCGGCCGAGTCGATCGGACGTCTGCAGGACCAGCCGCTCCGCGAGGCGGGAGCATGGGGCGTGCTGCGCCCCGGCACCAGCGTCAACGGACTCGCCCCGCTGTTCCCGCGGGTCGAGCAGGCCTGAATCCGCGTTTCGTCTCGCGAAGACCTGCACTGAGCGAGCCGAGCGAGTCGAAGTGTCGCTCAACGACCGGGATGGACGACTTGGTCGTTGAGCGACGAGCGCAGCGAGGAGACGAAACGCGATGACGAACACCTATGTGAAGGCTCGGTCCGGCGACGGGCGCAAGGATCTGCGGTACCCCGCGGCTCCCGAGCCCCTCGCCGTGCCCGTCTACGACAATCACGCGCACCTCGAGATCCTCGACGGCGACGAGCCGCTGTCGCTGACCGAGCAACTCGACCGGGCCCAGGCCGTCGGCATCGCGGGCGTGGTGCAGGCGTCGGGCGACATCGAGTCGTCGCGCTGGGCTGTCGAGGCCGCAGCATCCGACCCCCGCGTGCTCGCGGCCGTGGCGATCCATCCGAACGACGCGCCGACGTATGCCGAGAAGGGAATGCTCGGCGAGGCGTTCGCGGTGATCGACGAACTGGCCGCCCACCCGCGCACACGGGCTATCGGCGAGACCGGTCTGGACTTCTTCCGCACCGAACCCGAACGCCGGGCGCCGCAGTTCGAATCCTTCGAGGCGCACATAGCGCTCGCGAAGAAGCACGGCATCGCGATGCAGATCCATGACCGTGACGCGCACGCGGCGGTCCTCGAGACGCTGACCCGCGTCGGCGCCCCGGGGAAGACCGTGTTCCACTGCTTCTCGGGCGATGACGCGATGGCCAGGGTCTGCGCGGATGCCGGCTACCACCTGTCTTTCGCCGGCAACATCACCTTCAAGAACGCGCAGAATCTGCGTGATGCGCTCGCGGTGACCCCGCTCGACCGCATCCTCGTGGAGACCGACGCGCCGTTCCTCACGCCCACTCCGCTGCGAGGGCGTCCGAACGCGCCCTACCTCGTGCCGATCACGGTGCGGTTCATGGCCGCGGAGCTGAGCCTCGACGTCGACGAGCTGTGCGCGCAGCTCGCCGAGAACACCATGCGGGTCTACGGCTCCTTCACGGACTGATCCGGGGCGGCGACCGGCCGGGCGCTCACGATCTGCGAGATCGGGCGCCATACGAGCACGAGGGTGATCGCGGCCCCGACGAAAGCGAACCACCAGGGCGCGGTGAGGCCCCAGATCTCGGCGATCACGCCGCCGAGGGCCTGGCCGATCACCATGCCGCCGAACACGCCCACCATGTTCACCGACGACACGCGTCCCTGCAGTTCATGCGGCACCAGCCGCTGCCGCACGGTCGTCGAGATCGTGCCCCAGACGAAGGCGTAGGCGCCGAACACGAACATGATCACGAGCGCGACCCAGCCGACCGTCGTGAGGGCGAAGGCGAGGTGCATGAGCACCTCGAGAGACAGCACGACGCGCATGAGGGTCGCGAACGACACGTGCCGCTCGAGCCAGCCGAAGCTCACTGTGGCGAGCAGGCCGCCGGCGGCGGATGCCGTGGTCAGGGCGCCGTAGCCGATCGCCCCCATGTGCAGGTGCTCGGTCGCATAGAGCACGAGCACGCCCCAGGGTGCAGCCCATGTCACGTTGAACACGAGGATGATGAGCACCAGCATCCGCACCGGAGGGTTGCCCCACAGCCAGCGCAGACCCTCGGCGATGTCGGTGTGCACATGCGACTTCTCGGTCGCTGAGCCTGTCGAAGCGCGAGGAGGCACGGGCGTGCGGGCCATGCGCGAGATCAGCACCACGGCCAGCGCGACGCAGACGACCTCGAGCAGGAACGGCCACGCGGTGCCGGCGGCGAACAGGAACGCGCCGAGCGGGGGGCCGGCGAACTGGTTCGCGACGAGATAGCCGGCCTGCAGCCGGGCGTTGCCGATGCCGAGATCCGCGGGCTTCACGATCATCGGCAGCAGCGTGCTGCCCGCGGTGTCGACGAACACCTCGGCCGTGCCGTACAGGAACGCCGTGGCCAGCACGATCCAGATGTTCGCGGTGCCGGTGAACAGGAACACGCACAGCGCGAGCAGCACGACGGCACGCGCCGCGTTCGCGAGCATCACGAGGCGTCGACGGTCGAAGCGGTCGGCGATCGCACCGGCGTGCAGACCGAACAGAAGCCAGGGCAGGAACTGCAGGATCGCGCCGGAGGCCACGAGGATCGGCGACGACGTCATCGAGGCGATCAGCAGCGGAGCCGCGGCCAGGGCGACGCCGTCGCCGACGTTGCTGGTCCACGACGACGCGAGCAGCCAGCGGAAATCGGCGCCCACGCGCCGAGGCGCGATCAGTTCACCGAGGGAGGGCATCCCAGAAGACTACTGAGGGTAGGGGACAATGGAGCAATGACCGTCACCCTCCTCGGCGCAACCGAGATCCGCAGTCTTGCCGCCGAGCTCGACGTCACCCCCACCAAGAAGCTGGGCCAGAACTTCGTGGTCGACGCGAACACGGTGCGCAAGATCGTGCACGCCGCGCGCGTGCAGCCGGGGGAGCGCGTGGTCGAGGTCGGGCCGGGCCTCGGGTCGCTGACCCTCGCGATCCTCGAAGCGGGCGCATCCGTCACCGCGGTCGAGATCGATCACCGCCTCGCCGCCCGTCTTCCGCAGACCGCGGCCGATCACGGCGTCGAGCCCGGGATGCTGACGGTCGTCGACGCCGACGCCCTGCGTGTCACCGAGCTCCCCGGGGAGCCGACCGTGCTGGTCGCGAACCTGCCCTACAACATCTCCGTGCCCGTGCTGCTGCACTTCCTCGAGACCTTCGATCACCTCCAGCGCGGTGTGGTGATGGTGCAGGCCGAGGTCGCCGAGCGACTCGCCGCGAAGCCGGGCTCGAAGATCTACGGCACCCCGAGTGTGAAGGCCGCGTGGTACGGCGAATGGAAGCTCGCGGGCACCGTGTCGCGCCAGGTGTTCTGGCCGGTGCCGAACGTCGACAGCCTGCTGGTCGGATTCGACCGCGCCGAGGGCGAGCGCGGCTCGATCGACGAACGCCGCCGCACCTTCCAGATCGTGGACGCCGCATTCAATCAGCGTCGCAAGATGCTGCGCCAGGCGCTCTCGGGCATCTTCGGCAGCTCGGCGGCGGCATCCGCGGTGCTCGAGGCCGCAGGCGTCGCCCCGACAGCCCGAGGTGAGGACCTGACGGTCGACGACTATCAGCGCATCGCAGCGGCTAATCTGGCACGGTGAGTCCCTCGCCGCGCTTCAGCCCTGACGTCCCCGAGATCCATCGGCCCTACACGGCCGCGGAGAGCCGCTACGAGCAGTTCGAGTACCGCCAGGTCGGGGCATCCGGCCTCTATCTGCCGCCGATCTCGCTCGGCCTGTGGTGGAACTTCGGCGACAACATCCCGCTCGACAACCAGCGTGCCCTGCTGCGGCACGCCTTCGACCGCGGCATCACCCACTTCGACCTCGCGAACAACTACGGTCCGCCCTACGGCTCCGCCGAGAAGAACTTCGGACGCATCTTCGCAGAGGACTTCCGGCCCTACCGCGATGAGCTGATCATCTCGTCGAAGGCCGGGTGGGACATGTGGCCGGGGCCGTACGGCGACTACGCGAGCCGCAAGTACATCCTCGCGAGCGCCGAGCAGTCGCTGACGAGCATGCGTCTCGACTACGTCGACATCTTCTACTCGCACCGGGTCGACCCGGTGACGCCGATCGCCGAGACCGTCGGTGCTCTCGACACGCTGGTGCGACAGGGCAAGGCGCTCTACGTGGGCATCTCCTCGTACAGCGCCGAGCGTACGGCGGAGGCCGTCGCGGTGGCCGACGAGCTCGGCACCCCGCTCGTGATCCACCAGCCCGCGTACTCGATCCTCAACCGCTGGATCGAAGACGGACTGACCGACACGCTCCAGCAGTCAGGGCTCGGAGCGATCGCGTTCACGCCCCTGGCGCAGGGGCTGCTCACCGACAAGTACCTCGGCGACGGCACGGCCGAGCGCGCGCAGAAGCGCCGCTCCCTGTCGGACGAGCCTCTTCCCGACACCGCCGTGCAGACCCTGCGCGCGTTGAACGACGTCGCGCGGGAACGCGGTCAGTCGCTCGCCCAGCTCGCGCTGCAGTGGACGCTGCGCGACCCGGTCGTCGCCTCGGCGCTGGTCGGCGCCTCGCGGCCCGAGCAGCTCGATGAGAACATCGCGGCCGTGAACGGTCCGGCATTCTCCGCCGACGAGCTCGCGCGCATAGACGAGCTCTCGGGTGCGATCGACGTCAACCTGTGGGCGCAGTCCTCGGATCTGTGAGCCTGGGATGAGCGTCTCCTCTTCGGCCGGATCCGTGCACGTGCGCGCGCCGGGGAAGATCAACGTGTACCTCGGTGTGGGCGGACGGCACGACGACGGCTATCACGCACTCGCGACGGTGTTCCAGGCGGTGTCGCTCTACGAAGACGTGATCGCCAGCCCGGCATCCGACTTCTCGATCACCGTGTCGGGCGTCGACGACCCCGACACCGTGCCGCTCGACGACCGCAATCTGGCCATGCGCGCGGCGAAGCTGCTCGCCGCCGCCGCCGACTACGACGGCGGCGTCGCGCTGGAGATCCGCAAGAGCGTCCCGGTGGCCGGCGGCATGGGCGGAGGATCGGCGGATGCTGCGGCGGCGCTGGTCGCGTGCGACGCGTTGTGGGGAACCGGATTCTCGCAGGCGCGGTTGCACGAGCTGGCCGCCCGGCTCGGGGCGGACGTTCCGTTCGCGCTGCACGGAGGCACGGCCGTCGGAACCGGTCGCGGCGACCAACTCAACCCCGCGCTGGCGCGCGGACGTTTCGACTGGGTGCTGGTGGCCAGTGACGAGGGCCTGTCGACACCGCTGGTCTACGAACGACTGGATGCGCTGCGAGACGAGGAGGGTGCGTTCGCCGACGATCCGCCGCTGTCGCTCGACGTGCCGGTTCCCGTGCTGCAGGCACTGCGCTCAGGTGACGCCGAAGAGCTCGCCGCGAGTCTGTTCAACGATCTTCAGGCCGCGGCGACGGACGTGCGCCCCGATCTCGACGAGATGATCGGGCTCGGCGTTCGCGCAGGCGCCCTGCAGGGGATCGTCTCGGGTTCCGGGCCCACGGTCGCGCTGCTGTGCGCCGACCCCGAGAGCGCCCAGCAGGTGCAGGCGGCGCTGCGCGAGAGCCGCATCGAGTCGCTCCACGTGCACGGCCCGGTGCCCGGAGCACGAATCCTCTCCTGAGATCCGTGATCGGTAGAGGCCGGTCGTTCCCTAACGTGGCGGTACGTCAACCACCACAGGGAGCGATCATGGGACTGTTCAACCGCAAGTCGGCGCAGGAGCGTCAGGAAGAGGCCATGCAGATGGCCGACGACATCGCGGCGGGCCGCGGATTCATGGGAAAGATGACCAAGGCGTTCATGGGCGCCGAGTTCACCGACGCGATGCAGCAGGCGACGTCCTCGCTCCATCAGGCGGAGCACGTCGCGGCGCTGCGAGCGGCGGGCGTTCGCACGCAGCCTGCCACGGTGCTCGGGATGCAGGACACCGGCCAGACCATCAACGACAATCCGAGCATCGTGCTGACGCTGCAGGTGGGCGATCAGGCGACGGCGATCCAGGCGCTGGTGTCGCGGCTGGAGATCCCTCGGGTGGGGGAGCAGGTCCAGGTGCTGACCGATCCGCAGACGGGAGCCCTTCTCTACGCGGGGCTCGCCGCACGCGGCTGACGCCGACACGCACCGCGCCCTCTCAGGATTCGGGTTCCCGGGAGGGCGCGAGTCTCCACGAAGGAGGCGATACATCTGCTGTCGGTTCCCCATAAGCCGGCAGACAGCCCCAGCTGCATATCGAGGGTAACCCCGAACAACCTTGTCCCCCAAATGGGGGACAAGTTTTTTTGCTGAGAGGTTCCTGAGAGGTGGCGGCCGGGGTGGCGCGATCGACACCTCGAATGCGCGCGAGACGTTCTGTGTACATAATGGGGTTTGTTCTTTGTGACCGTGCACATGCGAGGAGGCTGTGATGTCGACGGCTTCAGAGCGCGGGCGGATGCCGAGCATCCGCGATGTGGCTCGGCTGGCTGGTGTGTCGCACCAGACCGTGTCGCGCGTTCTCAACGATCATCCGAGCATCCGACCTGAGACCAAGGCGAAGGTGCTCGACGCGATCGCCGTGCTCGACTATCGACCGAACCTCGCAGCGCGCGCGCTCGTCACGAGCAAGTCGAACATGCTCGGGATCCTGTCGGCGACCGTGGGGGAGTTCGGTCCCACGTCGTCGATCGTCGGGATCGAAGACGCGGCGCGCGAAGAGGGGTATTCGGTCTCGACGCTGAACCTCTCGGCGACCACTCCCGAGGCGATCGGCCAGGCGCTGCGGCAGCTGTCTCGAGAGCAGGTCGACGGCATCGTGGTCCTCGCTCCGCAGGTGCGGGTGTTCCATGTGCTGCGCGGCATGGCCGTCGACATCCCGTTCGTGACGCTGCAGACGGCGTCCGGTTCCGACGGGGTCAGCCACTCGGCCGATCAGGTCGCGGGCGCCCGCGCGGCCACGGAGCACCTGATCGCCCTCGGCCACACGGACATCATCCATCTGGCAGGTCCGCAGGACTGGATCGAGGCGGAGTCGCGGATGAGGGGGTATCTCGAGGCCCTTCGCGACGCGGATCTGCCCACGTTCCCGCCGATCCGCGGAGACTGGACGGCGGACTTCGGGTTCTTCGCGGGCGAGGAGCTGTCACGCCGTCGTGACTTCACCGGGATCTTCGTCGCCAACGATCAGATGGCCATCGGACTCATGCACGGGTTCCGGGTGTCGGGGGTGCGCGTGCCCGCCGATGTGAGCGTCGTCGGCTTCGACGACATACCCGTCGCCGCTCACGTCGCCCCGTCGCTGACGACCGTGCATCAGGACTTCACCGAGCTCGGTCGCCGGGCCGTGAGCATCCTGCTCGCGCAGATCCGCGGTGAGGCCGTGCCCCAGTTCGGACCGCTGCAGACGACGCTCCGCCTGCGCGAGTCCTCGGCGATGCGATAAGAGCACGATTCGATCACGGGCTTGACACTGCCCCGTCGGACGTAAGACCATATAAACCAATGTGAACGGTCACATGGAAGATGACCGCGAAGGCGCGAGGAAGATCCGTGAGCACCACAGCAACGTTGCCGGTCGTGTCAGGCCCCATCCTGGAGATGCGCAGCATCACCAAGGAGTTCCCCGGGGTCAAGGCGCTGTCCGATGTCTCGATCACCGTCCGCTCCGGCGAGATCCACGCGATCTGCGGCGAGAACGGCGCGGGAAAGTCCACCCTGATGAAGGTGCTGTCGGGCGTGTACCCGTTCGGCACCTACGAGGGCGAGATCCTGCTCTACGGGCAGGAGCAGCGCTTCAAGGACATCGCCGCCAGTGAGGCCGCCGGCATCGTGATCATCCACCAGGAGCTCGCGCTGATCCCCGAGCTGTCGGTCACCGAGAACATCTTCCTGGGCAACGAGATCCGCCGAGGCGCCCGCATCGACTGGCAGGCGCAGAAGCAGCGCGCCGTCGAACTGCTCGCGCGCGTCGGCCTCAACGAAGACCCCGATGTTCCGATCAAGACCCTCGGCGTCGGCAAGCAGCAGCTGATCGAGATCGCGAAGGCGCTCAACAAGGACGTCAAGCTGCTCATCCTCGACGAGCCCACCGCGGCTCTGAACGAGAACGACTCGCAGCACCTGCTCGATCTGATCCTCGGCCTCAAGGCGAAGGGGATCGCGTCGATCATCATCAGCCACAAGCTCAACGAGATCGAGCAGATCGCCGACGAGATCACGATCATCCGCGACGGACGAACGGTCGAGACTCTCGACATCTCCCGCGGCGAGATCAACGAGGACCGCATCATCCGCGGCATGGTGGGGCGTTCGCTCGAGAGCCGGTACCCCGACCGCACGCCCGACATCGGCGAGGTGTTCTTCGAGGTCAGGGACTGGTGGGTGCAGCATCCGAGCGTGTCCGAGCGCATGGTCGTCAAGGGTTCGAGCATCGACGTCCGTCGCGGCGAGGTCGTCGGCATCGCCGGGCTCATGGGCGCCGGGCGCACGGAGTTCGCGATGAGCATCTTCGGCCGCTCCTACGGCAACTTCCTCTCCGGCACCCTGATCAAGGACGGCCGGGAGATCGTGCTGCCTGACGTCGCCTCCGCCATCAAGCACGGGCTGGCGTACGTCAGCGAGGACCGCAAGGTGCTCGGCCTCAACCTGCTTGACACGATCAAGCGCTCGACGGTCGCAGCGAAGCTGTCGAAGATCTCCAAGCGCGGGGTGGTCGACTCACGCGCCGAGTACGCGGTCGCCGAGGAGTACCGCAAGGCGATGCGCATCAAGACCCCATCGGTCGAGGAGGGCGTCGGCAAGCTGTCGGGCGGAAACCAGCAGAAGGTCGTGCTGGCGAAGTGGATGTTCACCGACCCCGACCTGCTGATCCTCGACGAGCCGACCCGCGGCATCGACGTCGGCGCCAAGTACGAGATCTACGCGATCATCAACCAGCTCGCAGCGCAGGGCAAGGGCGTCATCGTCATATCCAGCGAGCTGCCCGAGCTGCTGGGCATCTCCGACCGCATCTACACCGTTTTCGAAGGCCGGGTCACCGACTGCATCCCGGCCGATCAGGCAACTCCGGAGGCCCTCATGCGCAGCATGACCTCCTCGAACCAGAAGGCATCCGCATGAGCACTGACACCTCGCAGACGTCGTCGTCATTCCACTTCCGCGACATCACCAAGATGTTCGGCGGCGGGCAGTCGAAGCTGCGCCAGTTCGGCATCCTCGGCAGCCTGATCGTGATCCTGGCGCTGTTCCAGATCCTCACGTTCATCGTCAAAGGCACGGGCCTCACCCTGTCGCCCGAGAACCTGATCAACGTCGTCAACCAGTACTCGTACATCCTGATCCTCGCGATCGGCATGGTGATGGTGATCATCATGGGCCACATCGATCTGTCGGTCGGCTCGGTGGCGGCTTTCACCGGCATCATCGTGGCGAAGTCGATGGCGGAGTGGAACCTCCCCTGGCCGCTCGCGATCGTGCTCGGCGTCGGCGTCGGCGTCGGCGTCGGTGCGTGGCAGGGCTTCTGGGTCGCCTACGTGGGCGTTCCCGCGTTCATCGTGACGCTGGCCGGAATGCTGTTCTTCCGCGGTGCGAACCAGTTCATCGGACAGTCCACGACGATCCCGGTTCCGCCGGGATTCCGGGTGATCGGATCGGGCTACCTTCCCGAGGTCGGCGGGCCGTTCCAGTTCAACGTCCTCACCATGGTGCTCGCGCTGCTCGGTGTCGCGTGGATCGTGTTCTGGGAGATCCGCACCCGCGGTGTGCAGAAGCGCATGGGCTCTGCGAGCGCTCCGCTCTGGGTGAGCGTCATCAAGGTCGTGCTGATCTCGGCCGTGATCCTCGTCGCCGGCTGGCTGTTCGCCACCGGTCGTGAAGGCACCAGCTTCCCCGTCTCCGGCATCATCCTGCTCGTCCTCGTCATCCTGTACTCGTTCGTCACGAACAACACGGTGTTCGGCCGGCACATCTATGCGGTCGGCGGTAACCGCCAGGCGGCGCGTCTGTCCGGCGTGAAGGACCGCTGGGTCGACTTCTTCGTGATGATGAACATGTCCGTGCTCGCCGCCCTCGCCGGCATGATCTACGTGGCCCGCGCGGCGGCATCCGGCCCCCAGGACGGCAACGGCTGGGAACTCGACGCGATCGCCTCGGTGTTCATCGGTGGTGCTGCCGTGTCCGGTGGTATCGGCACGGTCATCGGGTCGATCATCGGTGGTCTCGTGATGGCGTTCCTCAACAACGGTCTCGCCCTCATGGGCGCGGGCGCCGACGTCGTCTCGATGATCAAGGGCCTCGTGCTGCTGTTCGCCGTCGCGGTCGACGTCTGGAACAAGCAGCAGGGACGCCCCTCGCTGACCGGGTTCATCCTGCGCCGGTTCACGTCGGGGGACACTCCGGCCGTGCCGCCGCTCACCCCCAACCAGACCTACGAAACCCCCGCTGTCGACAAGACGAGCGGCAAGTAGGCGGATTCCCTGCGCATGGCTCGCGCAGAGGATCTGTCACTCACCAGAGAAAGAGATCGCATGAAGAAGATCATCGTCACGGCGACAGCGCTTGTCGCAGCGGCAGCCTTCACCCTCACCGGTTGCTCCTCGGAGCGCGGCGGCGGCACCGATGGCGGAACCGACACGGCGGCCACGAAGGGCTTCGCTGCGGATGCCACGATCGGCGTCGCACTTCCCGACAAGACCAGTGAGAACTGGGTCCTGGCCGGTCAGCTGTTCACCGACGGCCTGGAGAAGGCCGGCTTCAAGGCGGACGTGCAGTACGCTCCGGCGTCGAACACGGTCGCTGAGCAGCAGAACCAGATCCAGGCCATGGTGACGGGTGGCGCGAAGGTCATCATCATCGGCGCGAAGGACGGCAAGCAGCTCGCGACCCAGGTCGAGGCCGCTCGCGACGCCGGTGTCACGGTCATCGCCTACGACCGTCTGATCGAGAACACCGAGGCCGTCGACTACTACGTCGCGTTCGACAACTTCAAGGTCGGTGAACTGCAGGGTCAGGCTCTGCTCGACGGTCTCGCCGAGCGTGCAGGCCACGCGGCTCCGTACAACATCGAGCTGTTCTCCGGTTCGCCCGACGACGCCAACTCGAAGGTCTTCTTCGACGGCGCCATGAGCGTGCTGCAGCCGAAGATCGACGACGGCACGCTGAAGGTCGTCTCGGGTCAGACCGAGATCGCGCAGACCGCGACCGAGGGCTGGAAGGCCGAGAACGCTCAGCGTCGTATGGACTCGCTGCTGACCGCGTCGTACGGTTCCGAGGCGCTCGACGGCGTCCTGTCCCCGAACGACACGCTGGCTCGCGCCATCCTGACTTCGGTCACCGGTGCAGGCAAGCCGGCTCCGGTCGTCACCGGTCAGGACTCCGAGGTCGAGTCGGTCAAGTCGATCATGGAGGGCGTGCAGTACTCCACGATCAACAAGGACACGACCCTGCTCGTCGAGCAGTCGATCAAGATGGTCGGTCAGCTGCAGAAGGGCGACAAGGTCGACGTCAACGACGAGAAGTCGTACGACAACGGCGTGAAGATCGTTCCGGCCTACCTGCTCGACCCGGTCATTGTCACCAAGGAGAACGCTGCTGAGGCGTACGCGAACGTTCCGAGCCTGCTCGAGATCGTGAAGTCGTACCAGTAAGCCAACTGGCCAGAGTTCATCTGGCGACGGGCGGGCCGTCCGGACCTTCGGGTTCGGGCGGCCCGCCCTTTTCTGTGGTCGATGCTTCTTTGGGCAATGCGCGGCGCGGTGGCGGGCCGCCGGGTGTGCTGGGTGCGGGTGGGCGCGTTCGGGTTCCGCGGGAAGCGCAAATGAGGCCCTTCGACTACGGCGGGCCGCGCATTTCAGCAGCCGGGAGCTGTGGGCTTCTCGGTGCAGGTGTGGGCGACGAGCGCGGTGTGGGCCTCGAAGATCTGGACCTGCTGGGGTGCGGTCGGAATCGTCAGTTGCCCCGCGACCGGGTACCAGCCTCGACCGAGATCGACCTCTGCCGAGTAACGGATGCTGAGAGCGGCGGTGTAGGTGCCCCGTTCCGTGTACACGTGACTCGTCGGTGTGGGAGTGAACTGGGCTTGGCCGAGATCCTCCCAGGTGCGACCCGCCGCCGTGACAGTGGCGCTGGTTCCGTCCCCATAGTCGTAGTCGTATCCCACAGGGGTGAAGCGCACGGTGACGGGGAAGCCGAACAAGCTTCCCGTCTGGGTGTGTGCGGATGCTGCTCCGAGGAAGTTCGTAGGCATATCCGCGATTCCCGCGTTTGAAGGCTCAGCAGAAAGAGTCACTGGAGCCGGCGCGAACTGCTCGAGATCGGTGAGCGTGATTTCGGGGATCTCCCCGACGCCGTTGACGGTCGGCCGTACTGGACAGAATTCGATCGTCGTGGTCGTGATGTTGCACTTCTCAGTCGGAGTGAACGTCTTGCTGTTCGGGTCGGAAGGGCCGTCGGTGGAATCGGAGGTGCCGGGGTCGGTTTTCGTGCCGGTGACATCAACACTGGTCCCGTCGTTCCCGACCGTCGGACAGTAGCCGAGGGCAGCCAAGACCTGCGGAGCGCATGTGGTGCTTGCCGGACTCGGACTGCCAACTATCAATCCGAGGAACAGGGCGGCTGCGATGGACCTGATCAGCAAGATGTCGCCTCGGTCTCTGCTTGCTTGGTAATCAAGTAGGCGCCGTCGTCAAAGACCATCGTTACCTCTTGCGCCAACGTCGGCGGGCGGTCGGTCGGCGTTATATCTGTGCCCACGGAGTCAAGGACGTGAGTGGCACTTACATCGAGGCAGACCATCGAGACGACTTGTGCGTCGGAAGAGGTCAAATCAGCGTTTTGCCCCACAAATTTCGCAACGGAGATTTCGCCGACGAGTTGCAGCTTGCTTGTGCGAAGCAATTCCAGCCCATCAATATCATCTTCGAGTGCGGTAGCAATCAGGAAATCTTGGGGATCCGGTGATTCTTCGCCTCGAAGCCGCGCGTTGCCCGCATCGTTGTACGCCCGATAGACCTCTTCCGCCGCCGCAAAAGCCTCTTCCTCACTGGCGAACGCGGCGGTCGGCGTCGGGGTGGGTTCCGGCTCGGGCGTGCACCCGGGCAGAACCGTGACCATCAGCAGGGCGGCGCTGATGCCGGCGAGAGCGTGGAGTGCGGTCCTGTGCGGTGTCACCCGGAAACGGTAACCCGAATCGGGGCCACTGCGGGAGAGTTATCCACAGGTGGCCTCAGAACGGCGCTCGCATGCTGTCGACGAAGTCCGCCGCAGAGTCGAAGGGGTCGACTTTAGCGGGAGCGAAGACCACCGTGTTCGGTGGAGGGGGAGTGTCGACGTAGGTCTTGCCCGTGGGGCTCGTCCACTCGATCAATCCATCGGCTCTGTGTCTCACATGCCACGGCGAGGCGTGCTTCAGGGTGTGATGTCGGCGGCAGAACGCGCTCAGATTTCCATCACTGGTCGGTCCACCAGACGAGGCGGCATCGTTGTGATCGAGATCGCATTTGCGAGCGGCGAGACCGCAGGTGGGGAATCGGCATCTCTGGTCGCGGGCGCGAAGGTGACGTCTGAGCTGCTCCGACGGTCGGTACCGGTCGACGGCGAGCACCGCCCCGGTGACCGGATGGGTGAGGACCCGGTCCCACCCGGTCGCGGTACCGGCGAGGAGGCGTGCGGTGCGGGTGTCGATGGGAACCGCGCCGTCGAGAAGCGCCGGCGGGAACCCGTCTGTGGTGGGGCGTTTCGTCTCGCTGCGCTCGCTCAACGAACGGCCGCGGGGATCGGAGGTGCAGGGTGTGGGGCGTTTCGTCTCGCTGCGCTCGCTCAACGAACGGCCGCGCGGATCGGGGGTGCGGAGTGTGGTGTGTTTCGTCTCGCTGCGCTCGCTCAACGACCGGCCGCCGGGATCGGGGATGTGGGGTGCGGGGCGTTTCGTCTCGCTGCGCTCGCTCGACGACGGGGAGTGAGCGGCGGGTGCGGGATCTTCGGCGTCGCGACCCTCGCTCGACCCGGCATCCGCTTCGAGGTCCTGACCCATCAGGGTCGTGACGGGCACGGTGATCTCTATCCGTCCGCGGATCTCGGCGAGGAGGTCGTCCACGTCGTCGTGGCCGGTCGGGGCGCCGGTGAGGACGAGATCGGCCAGCAGGTCGGCACGGATCTCGTCGACGGAGCGGGTGTCGGGCACCAACTCGCTGCCGGCGATCCGCGCCTCCTTCGCCGCTCGCAGATTCTCAGTGCGGATCTCGTGGGCCATCTGCGACAGCCGGTCCATCATCGCGTGGACGAGTACAGCAGGTCCGTGAAGAGTGAGATCTGCCATCGCGTCGTCCTGATCGCGCGTCCACACCCGTCGCCGCGACCGCGCCTTGCGATGACGTTCGTCGACCGGGAGCTCCTGGAACCGCTCGGCGATGCGCCGAGCGAGAGGGCGCAGCCTGTTCGGGGACTCGACGTCGGCGAGCGGCAGCACGGCGGCCGCGTAGGCGTCGCGCTGAGCGGCATCCGTCAGATGCGCACCAGTCTCGATGATGACGTGCGCATGCGCAGCGGTGATACGACCGGCGCCCTGCGCCGCCCACACGGTCGGGAACCCGTCGACGAGACAGGAGGCCTCGGCGATCTTGCGCTCCACGGTTCGGTCGCTGACTCGCAGCCGCTGCCCGATCTCCGCAGCCACCGTCCGCAGCGTCATGTCGCCGCCGTCGGTGTGATCGCCCTGCTTCGCGATGCCGACCGCGACACGGCCGGCCAGTGCGAGGAGACCGTCGCGCGCCGCCATCATCGCGTTCACGGTCGCGTCGGCCGCCGCGAGCGACTCGACCAGTTCGGCGAGAGTCGCCATCTGGGAGTCGGTTGCGTCGATCATCGCGTCCATGAGTCCAGTACACCAGGGACCACCGACATTCGAACAAAGAAACGAAGATTATGAGAGGAGCGCAGGTAACGGAAGCATAACGACTGTCGCGTAGGGTGGCTCCATGTCTCCTTCCCCTCCTTCCGACGATGTGCTCCGTCAGTTCGGTGCCGAGAGCGGCGGCCTTCAGAACCTCCCAGGAGGAAGAGGACTGACCTGGCGCTCCGGGCGACTCGTTCTTCGTCCGTCGGCAGGAGACTCCGAGACCGTGTGGAAGGCGGAGATTCTCGCCAAGCTCCGTCACAGCGCTGAATTCCGCACTCCCAGGCCGGTTCAGGTGCGATCCGGCGGGTGGACGGTAGACGGTTGGGAGGCCTGGCAATGGCTTCCTGGCCAGACCGATGAACGCCGTGTCGCAGATGTACTCCGGGCCGGAGCAGCCTTCCACGCCGCGATCGCCTCGCTCGAACGTCCGCAGTTCATCGACCTCGCGGATGATCCTTGGGCGCGGGCAGATCGGGTCGCCTGGGAGGAAGAGCCACTGCCGGACGATGACACGGTTCGCCGTCTGGCTGTCGCCTTCCGCCCTATCTCGGACGCATCGCAGCTGATCCACGGTGACCTGCTCGGGAATGTGATGTTCGCACCGGGGCAGCCGCCGACGATCATCGACTGGGCGCCGTACTGGCGCCCGACCGGATACGCGAACGCGATCGTCGTGGCCGACGCGGCCTGCTGGCACGGATTGCCGCCTGAGCGCATGCGCGAGATGCTCGCCGTCGACAGCCAGTACCTGATCAGGGCACTGGTGTTCCGTATCGCGACGTTCCAGCTCCTCGGCGTGTGGGACGCGCGGATGGCGGAGCGGCATCGGCCTGTCGTCGATGTGGCGCTGCGGGAGGTCTGAACGGATGCTGCTGCACACCGTCGACGTCGGACGTGGCGACAAGACAGCACTCCTGCTGCACGGCCTGATGGGATCGGCCGAGAGCTGGTGGCGCGTCATCCCCCTTCTCGTCGAGCGCGGCTACCGCGTGCTCGCCATGGACCTGCCGGGGCACGGCCTCTCGCCCCGCGACCCGGATCTCACGGTCGCGAAGGCCGCGGCATCCGTCACCGCGACCCTCGACGCGCGAGCACCGCACGGTCCGCTCCACGTGATCGGGCACTCCTACGGTGCCACGGTGCTCGCAGCCGCGGCACTCGACGCCGCGGTGACCGTCTACGTCGACTCCGCGCTGTCGTTCACGGGCGGCGATGACCGCGCACAGCTCACCGAGCGATACGAGAACGATCGCCAGAACCGGCAGGACCCGGCGTGGCTGCTGAGCACGCGCCCCTTCTACACCGTGAAGGATGCCGAGGTCGAAGCTCGCGCCGCCACCAGGTTCGATCCGGCGACCAGCACGTCGATCTCGTGCGGCGAAGACGTCGCGCTGACGCCCCGCAAAGGGGCGATCCTCGTGCACGCCGAGCCGAGCAGCTGGGTCACCGACGACGACAAGAGCCGCTTCGCCGCGCAGGGTGTGAGCGTGCGCGGCATCCGCTCGGCCGCCCACACCGTCTGGTACAGCCATTTCGAGGAGTTCGCGGCATCCGTCCCCGAGGTGTTCGGCGAGTACCCTTGATATGACATGGCACATCTTCTGGGAGCCGAAGCGCTTCACCTCGAATATCCGACCAGAGTCGTCTTCGACTCCGTCACCCTCGGCATCGAGGAAGGGGATCGCATCGGCATCGTCGGCCGCAACGGCGACGGCAAGTCCAGCCTGCTCGGCATGCTGGCCGGCTTCAAGGAGCCGAACTCGGGCCGAGTGACGGTGCGCGGCGGCACGACGATCGGAGTGCTGAGCCAGGCCGACACCCTTGCGGACGACGTGACGATCAGCCAGGCCGTCGTGGGCGACATGCCCGAGCACGAGTGGGCGGGCGTCGCCCGCATCCGCGACGTGATCGAGGGACTGCTGAAGGACCTGCCGTGGGATGCCGAGATCGGCTCCCTCTCCGGTGGCCAGCGCCGCCGGGTCTCGCTTGCGAAGCTGCTCGCGGGGGACTGGGACGTCATCGCGCTCGACGAGCCCACCAACCACCTCGACGTCGAGGCCATCACCTGGCTCGCCGGGCATCTCAAGAAGCGGTGGTCGGCCAATTCCGGAGCGCTCATGGTCGTGACCCACGACCGCTGGTTCCTCGACGAGATCTGCACCGAGACCTGGGAGGTGCACGACCGCATCGTCGAGCCCTTCGAAGGCGGCTATGCCGCGTACATCCTGCAGCGCGTCGAGCGCGACCGGATGTCGGCGGCCACGGAGGCGAAGCGGCAGAACCTCGCCCGCAAGGAGCTCGCCTGGCTGCGCCGCGGCGCCCCCGCACGAACGAGCAAGCCGAAGTTCCGCATCGACGCGGCCAATGAGTTGATCGCCGATGTCCCGGAGATCCGCGACAAGGTCTCGCTGCAGTCGCTCGCGGTGTCGCGCCTGGGCAAGGACGTCGTGGACCTCCTCGATGTCGGCGTCTCCTACGGTGCCAAAGAGATCCTCCGCGACATCGAATGGCGCATCGCGCCGGGCGAGCGCACAGGCATCCTCGGCGTCAACGGCGCCGGCAAGTCCACTCTTCTCGGCCTGATCGCAGGCACGGTCGAGCCCACGGTCGGTCGCGTGAAACGCGGCAAGACCGTCAAGGTGCAGACGCTCACCCAGCGTCTCGACGAGCTGGACCAGCACTGGAACGACCCGGTCCGCGTGATCATCTCGGGCCTGCGCACCTCGTACACGATGGGCGCCGGATCCAAGGCGCAGGATCTCACGCCGGGGCAGCTTCTCGAACGGCTCGGATTCGACTCGGCTCAGCTCTCGACCCCGGTCAAGGACCTCTCCGGTGGCCAGCAGCGGCGACTGCAGCTGCTGCTCGTGCTTCTCGATCAGCCCAACGTGCTGATCCTCGACGAGCCCACCAACGACCTCGACACCGACATGCTCGCCGCGATCGAGGACCTGCTCGACTCGTGGTCGGGCACGCTCCTCGTCGTCAGCCACGACCGGTACTTCCTCGAGCGCGTCACCGATCAGCAGTACGCCATCCTCGACGGACGTCTGCGCCACCTCCCCGGCGGCGTCGACGAGTACCTGCGGCTCCGGCATCTGCAGGACGCCGAGCCGTCGAAACCGGCCGCCGCGAAGGACGCGCCCAAGGGACTCGACGGAGCGGCGTTGCGCACGGCTCAGAAGGAGGTCGCGGCCCTGGAGCGGCGCATCCAGAAGCTGACCCAGAAGGTGGATGCCGCCAAGCGCGCGCTCGCAGATCACGATCAGGCCGACTACGCCGGGCTCGGCGAGAAGATGAAGTCGATCGGCGACACCGAGGCCGAGATCGAGGAGCTGGAACTGCGCTGGTTCGAGCTCACCGAGGAGATCGGCTGACCGGCTCCTCCTGCGGGGGAATATCCTTCAGACACCACTGTTGAGAGGTTGACATGGAAGGCCTCGAAGTCACCGTCCTGCTCGGACTCACGATCCTCGCAGGCACGCTGCTCGCACCGCGGATCCGCCTCGCGCTTCCGCTGGTTCTGGTGGTGTTCGGCCTGCTCCTCGGATTCGTGCCCGCACTGCGCGAAGTGCAGCTGCCTCCCGAGACCGTGCTGCTGCTGTTCCTGCCGGTGATGCTGTTCTGGGAGAGCCTGACGACCTCGCTGCGGTCGATCAGGCGGGACTTCCGCTACATCCTGCCGATGAGCACGCTGCTCGTCGTCGCATCGGCCTTCGCAGTCGCGGGCGTCGGCGTCCTGCTCGGGATGCCGTGGGAGATCGCCCTCATCCTCGGCGCCGCGGTCGCACCTCCCGACGCGACGGCAGTGGCGGCTCTCGGCCGTCTCCTGCCCCGCCGCACGTTCATGAAGCTCAAAGCGGAGAGCCTCACGAACGACGGCACCGCCCTCGTGCTCTACGCGATCGCGATCTCGCTCGCGGTCGGCGGGAACGTCACCCCGTGGAGCATCACCTGGACGGTGCTCGTCTCGTACGTCGGCGGCGTCCTGGCCGGCGCCGCGGTAGCGGCGCTCGCGTACCTGCTGCTTCGACGCTCGACGCGCACGGCCGTCATCAATGTCACCCTGCTCCTCGTGCCCTTCACGGCGTTCCTGCTCGCCGAGATCATGCACGCCTCGGGAGTGCTCGCCGTGGTCGTCGCCGGCCTCGTCATCGCCTACGTGTCGCCGCGCATCACCACCGCATCGTCGCGTCGACAGTCGGAGGTGGCCTTCCCGTTCGGCGTCTTCCTTCTCAACGGCGCGCTCTTCGTGCTGATCGGCCTCGAAGTGCAGTACGTCGTGCACGAGATCTCGGCCGCGGCCATCGGCCGGCTGGTGCTGACCACTCTCGCCGTGTGGATCGCGCTGCTCCTGGTGCGCTACTTCTTCCAGTTGCTGAACGTGCTCTTCCAGCGGGCGCCAGGACCTCGGCCTCCGCGAGGCCTCCGCTCCCGGATGCGGCTGGTCTCGACCGTCGCCGGCATGCGCGGGGCCGTCTCGCTCGCGATCGCGCTGTCCGTGCCCGTCGGCATCGGGGGAGCGGGGCGCGACGAGATCGTGTTCGTCACCGCAGGCGTCATCCTGCTCAGCCTGCTCGTGCAGGGCCCGCTCCTGCCCGCAGTCGTCCGCTGGGCGAACCCGCCGGCCGACACGGCCGAGATCGAGGAGTACGAGCTCGCCGAGCGCACCATCTCGGGCGCCGCGCTCGCCGCTCTCGACGACATCGCGGTCGAACACGGCGTCGGCCAGGAGGTGCTCGACCGTGTGCGCAGCGAGGGCTACCTGATGCTGGAGTACGCGAACGCGCGGGCCCTGGCCCGCGAGCAGGCCGTCGTCGACGCCGAGGCGAACCTCCTCGACGCGATGCTCGACGAACCCGATCCCTACGACGGAGCGGGTCTCGAGATGGTCGAATCGGATGCCTCGGCCAGCGGATCCCTGCAGATCATCGCCACGTCGACCGCCGTCGACCTCGCCCAGCGCTCGCCGCTCATCCGGCACGAGGAGCACACGCGCCTCAAGCTGGCACTGCTCGACCGCAAACGCGAGGTGCTGCTGGGCCTGCGCCGGTCGGGCGCGGTCGATGACATGGTGGTCCGCCGGATCTCGGCGCGCCTCGATCTCGAGCAGGTGCGGCTGCAGGGCATCGAAGAGTTCGACTGACCCTTCACTTCGACTCGCTGGCGCTCGCTCAGTACAAGCGACAGGCTCAGGGACCGAGTGTGCCCGTGGCTGTGACGTCATGTGACACTCGATTCCATCGGATGCCGGACCCCTGCCTACCGTTGAAGAGTCCCCCAAGAGAGGAACCCTTCACATGACTCGCCGCACAACGTCCATCATCGCCGCGCTCGCCGCGGTCCCGCTCTTCGTCGCCCTCGCGGGCTGCGCGACGGCATCCGAATCCACCGGCTCCGGCTCGGGCGAGTCGACCGAGAACGAGACCGTCAAGATCGGCGTCGTCGGCAAGGGCGACGCGCAGTGGGCGCCGTTCGTCGAGGCCGCCGCAGACGAGGGCATCACGGTCGAGCTCGTCGACTTCGGCTCGTACGAACAGCCGAACCCCGCGCTCACCGAGGGCGAGATCGACCTCAACCAGTTCCAGCACATCGTCTACCTCGCCGAGTACAACGACGCGTCGGGCGAGGACCTGGTTCCGATCGGCTCCACGGCGATCTATCCGCTCGGTCTGTACTCGAAGAAGTACGACGACGTGAAGGACATACCCAAGGGTGAGACGGTCGCCGTGCCCGACGACGCCTCGAACCAGGCGCGGGCGCTGCTCGTGCTGCAGTCGGCAGGTCTCGTCGAGCTCAAGAGCGGTGGAACGATCTTCTCCGACCTCGCGGACGTCGACACCGACAAGTCCAAGGTCAAGATCACCGCTCTCGAGGGAGCGCTCATCCCGACCTCGCTGCCCGACGTGGCCGCCGCGATCATCAACAACGACTTCGTCGAGGACGCCGGGCTCAAGTTCGAAGACGCCATCGCGCAGGACGACCCCGAGGACCCGAACGCGCTGCCGTACGTGAACATCTTCGCGGCGCGGGCCGAGGACGCCGACAACAAGACGTACCAGAAGCTCGTCGAGATCTTCCAGACCAATGAGGACGTGCAGGCAGGTCTGCAGGAGTCGTCCGGGAACACGGCCGTCGCGCTGCAGGTTCCCGTCGAAGACCTCGTGGCGTCGCTGAAGAAGGTCGAAGCGGACACGAAGGACAAGAAGTAGCAATCCGCGACTGAGAGAATCGGGTGGCGCACCGCGCCACCCGATTCTCCTTTGGCAGCAGCAGACCGGAGCAGCACATGCCGATCGTCACCCTCACGAATGTCTCGAAGGCATACCCGTCGCGCTCGCCCGGTTCCGGTGACGTGGTCGCCGTCGACGATGTGACCCTGTCGATCGAGAAGGGCGACGTCTTCGGCATCATCGGCTACTCCGGAGCGGGCAAGTCCACCCTCGTCCGGCTGATCAACGCGCTCGAACCCGCCACGGCCGGCACCATCACCGTCGACGACGTCGACATCACCGCTCTCAAGGAGAGCGAGCTGCGCCGGATCCGCGGCGGCATCGGGATGATCTTCCAGCAGTTCAACCTGTTCGCCTCGAAGACGGTCAAGGCCAATGTCGCCTATCCGCTCGCGCTCGCCGGCTGGTCGAAGGCCGACATCGAGGCGCGCGTCACCGAGATGCTCGGCTTCGTCGGGCTCGCCGACAAGGCCAAGGCCTACCCCGAGCAGCTCTCCGGCGGTCAGAAGCAGCGCGTCGGCATCGCTCGCGCGCTCGCGACCCGCCCCGCGATCCTGCTCGCCGACGAGGCGACCAGCGCCCTCGACCCGCAGACCACGCACGAGGTGCTCGACCTCTTGAAGCGCGTGAACGAGGAGCAGGGCGTCACGATCATCGTGATCACGCATGAGATGGACGTCATCCAGACGATCGCGACGAAGGTCGCTGTCATGGAGCGAGGGCGCGTGATCGAGCAGGGCGACGTCTTCGACGTGTTCTCCGCGCCGCAGAACCCGGCCTCGCAGCGCTTCGTGGGCACCGTGGTCAAGGGCGTGCCGTCGCCCGCAGAGCTCGCCGTGCTGCGCGAGCGTCACGACGGGAGGATCGTGACCTTCTCGTTCCGCGACGGCGACTCGTCGCAGGCGCAGGTCTTCCTCGACCTCGCCGGAGCCGGACTCGACTTCGAGCTGATCTACGGCGGCATCAACGACATCCGCGGACGCGCGTTCGGTCACCTGACCCTGGCGATCCGCGGAGACGCGTCCGCGATCGACCGGGCGCTCGCGAGCATCGCCGAGCGCGTCGAAGTGACCGTCATCGCCGGAGAGGAGGTCCGCTGATGGATCGGCTGAACGAGCTGTGGCCCGAGCTGTGGAAGTCCGCCCTCGAGACCCTGTACATGACGTCCTTCGCTCTCGTGCTCGGCGGCGTCCTGGGCCTCGCGATCGGGGTCGTCCTCTACGTCACCCGCCCTGGCGGTCTCGCCGAGAACAGGGCCGTCGCCGTCGTCGCGAACCTCGCGGTGAACTTCTTCCGTCCGATTCCGTTCGTGCTGTTCGTCGCGGTCGCCCAGCCCTTCGCCCGCGTCGTGGTCGGCACGGGCATCGGCACCACGGCGGGTGCGTTCATGATCGGTCTCGCCGCGGCCTTCGCGATCGGCCGCATCGTCGAGCAGCACCTGGTATCGGTCTCACCTGGCGTGATCGAGGCGGCGCGCTCGATGGGCGCAGGACCCTGGCGCATCCTGTTCACCGTCGCGATCCCCGAGTCCCTCGGGCCGCTGATCCTCGGCTACACGTTCATCGTCGTCGCCCTCATCGACATGACCGCGATGGCGGGTCTCATCGGCGGCGGTGGTCTCGGCGCCTTCGCGCAGATCTACGGATTCCGGCAGTTCGAGCCCGTCGTGATGTGGACGGCGATCGTCCTGATCGTCGTGTTCGTGCACCTCGTGCAGCTGCTGGGCACGTGGCTGGCGCGCAAGGTCATGCGACGCTGAGCAACGGACGGCCGCCCGGGATGGAGCGACCGTCCGGTGCGATTTCAGCGCAGCGGGCCGAAGAATTCGCGAAGGTCGGCGACCAGCACGCCGGGCACCTCCATGGCGGCGAAATGCCCACCCACCTCATGCTCCTTCCAGAACACGATCTGATCGTTGTCGCGTTCGGCGAAAGCGCGAATCGAATGGAAGTCGTTCTTGAAGACCGAGACGCCAGTGGGGGTGTGGTTGACGCGCGCCGCGATGCCGTCGCCAGCGTTGAAGCGCGCGTCCTCTTTGTACTGCCGCGCGGACGAGCCCGCTGTGTTGGTGAACCAGTACAACGAGACGTGGGTGAGGATCTGATCGCGGGTGAGCGCGGTCGGGCGGTCGAACGTCGCCATCAGCTCATTCCACGCCAGCTGCCCCACCGGCGAATCGGCGAGCGCGTGAGCAAGCGTCTGCGGACGGGTGGACTGCAGTGTCGCGAACGCCGAGATCTCGCCGAAGTCCTTCAGGATCTCGAGCGCTTCGAAGTCCTTCGGGCCGAGCTTCTCGAACTCCGTCGGATCCCCGCTCGGGAATGAGAACAACTGCAGGACGTGCGTGCCCACCAGCCCCTCGGGGGCGAGGATGCCGAGCTCACGCCCCACCAGGGAGCCGCCGTCGCCGCCGTGCGCTCCGTACCGTTCGTATCCCAGACGCTTCATGAGAGTGTCCCAGGCCGCTGCCACTCGCGCCGATCCCCAGCCGCTCTCGGTCACGGGTGCGCTGAACGTGTACCCCGGGAAGCTCGGCACGACGACATGGAATGCGTCCTCGGCTCGTCCGCCATACGCCACCGGATCGACCAGCGGCCCGATCATGTCGGCGAACTCGGCGAACGATCCGGGCCATCCGTGTGTCAGCACGATCGGGAAAGCGCTGGGCTCCGCCGAGCGGATGTGCAGGAAGTGGACGGGCTGCCCGTCGATGGTCGTCATGAACTGCGGGAAGGCGGCGAGCCGTGCTTCCACGGACCGCCAGTCGAACTCGTGCCGCCAGTACTCCGCCATGGCGCGCACCTGCGTGAGGCTTGCGCCGTATACGGGATCGGCTCCGGGCACTTCAGTCGTGTATCGGGTGTTCGCAAGGCGGTCGCGCAGGTCGATGAGGTCATGTTCGGGGATCGAGAGGGTGAACGGGGTGATCCGCTCATCGGTGGGGACGGTGGTCTGGAGGGTGCCGTTCGGCTCATTGTTGATCATGGCTCTACGCTAGAAACCAATACGGAAGGATAGCTTCCGCATTAAGAAGGAGCTCGGGTGAATCAGACAGCGACGCGCGTGCTCCAAGTGCTCGCGCTGCTCCGGCAGCGGCAGGCTTGGACCGCCACGGAACTGTCCAGGCGCACAGCCGTGTCGACGCGCACGATCCGTGCCGACATCACTCGCCTACGTGAACTCGGTTACGTCATCGATGCCGCTGCGGGTCCCGACGGAGGTTATCGGCTTGACCGCGAGACCGACCTGCCGCCGCTCATGTTGGACGATGACGAGGGCATCGCCGTCGCGATCGCCCTGCATCAGGTGACGACGAACTCCGTGGCGGGCATCGAGAGAAGCGCGGCGCGGGCGCTCGCGAAGCTGGAGAACGTGTTGCCTGCGCCGCTCGCCGCCCAGGTGCGCGCGATGGAGGTTGCGACCGCGCCGCAGACGCGAGATCGAGGTGCTGATGTCGAGACGGCCGTGCTCGCCACCATCGCCCGCGCTGTGCAGGATTCAGAGTGGCTGCGATTCGAATACATGCCATTCCAGGGCGACAGCTCAGTGCGGCGCGTGGAACCGCATCGGCTGGTGAGTTGGGGGCGACGCTGGTATCTCGTGGCCTTCGACCTCGATCGTGATGGATGGCGCAGCTTCCGGGTCGATCGCATATCACTGCGCCCGCCGACCCGCCGCCGCTTCACACCGCGGGAGCTTCCTGACGACGACGTATCCGGCTATGTGCTTCGCGGTGTCGCCTCGGCCGGATGGCGGTTCCGTGCCCGGGTGCTGATCCATGCGTCAGCTGATGTCGTGGCGGACAGCATCGATCCCTCGGTCGGCCTGGTCGAGGCGGTCGATGACGGGCACTGCATCCTTGCGACCGGAGCAGATCACCCGATGACGGTTGCCGTCCACCTCGCGTTGCTCGACCAGCCGTTCACGGTCGACGGCCCGCCGGAGCTGTGCGATGCCATCATGACCCTCGCAAAGCGCTATGCTGCGGCGACGACGTCACCGGAGTAGATGCTCAACACGACGTGAACTCGAGCACCGGCTCGACGCCAAGGAAAGCGGCGCACCGAGCGGCTGCATCCTCGATCTGGTCGCGCTCGCGTGCACGGAGCCCGCGGTACGGCGACAGAGTGAAGACAGCCTTGGTGGCGCTCACGCTGCGCCGCATGCCGGCCACGAGCTGGCCGTCGCAGAGCACCATGCCGATCGACGCCACACGCGTCCTCGGCACGACGCCCTCGGCATCCAGTGCCCAGCGGGAATCCTGATAGCCCCGATACATCTCGTCGAGCACCTGCAACAAGTGCGCGCGGCCCCGACCAGCGACCGGGCCCGTCGCCGGGGCATACCAGTACGTGAGGCCGTCGTGCTCGAAAGTCTCCAGCCGTTCCGAGACGGCGGCGATCCCACGACGCGCATCAGTCAGTGTGAGGGTCGCCCAGTACGCGAGGTCGCGATCTGTGGCGGGGCCGTGCGAAGAGAGATAGCCGAGCGCCAGGCGGGCAAGCGCCGCGTCGCGGTCCATTGCTGCTGCAGGCGGCACCCGGTCGGCCATCAGAGCAAAGGTATGTCGACCGTCGCGCGGCTCTCCGCTGGAGAGCACGCAGCTCAGCTCAAGTCGCCCCAGCAGGAGCGTCAGCTGCGAGGACAGAACGTCGAGTCCGCGTTCCGCGAGCGCGGCGCCGATCTCGGCACGGGTGAGGCCCGGGCTGTCGGCGACTGCGTGTTCGATCGCATCGGTGAGAGCGGTCATACGATCGGCCGACGGCTGCAGCTGCCGATCGAAGACGGGAAGCACGCGCGGGGCGGTGAGCGCAATCAGCCAACGGATGTCGTCCGCATGCACGTAGTGCCAGGTCGGGCGCAGCACGTGTGTGCGCACGACCTTTCCATCTGTCAGCGCCTCCGCCAGGTCCCCCGCGCGGGGAGTGAACGTCCGGGTCGCGACCGCCCATGCCGACTGCTCAGGGTTCTCTGCCTGGACGGCGAGCAGCGTGCGCACGACCGTCTCGGCATCCACCACCGGCATCTCGAGGAGCTGGGTGCGCATCCGCCACCGAGCGATGTCGCGCAGCGTCGTCATGCCAGCTCCTCTTTCAGAGTCCTGCCCGTCCGGAACTCGCGCCGCGTCCCGCTCAGCGGGTCGATGAAGTGCAGCTCACGCGCGAGCAGCTGCAGGGGCCTGTCGAAATCGTCTGGGGCCTCTGGCAGCAGCACGGGATAGAACCCGTCGCCCCGGATGCCGAGACCGAGAGCTGCGAGATGGACGCGCAGCTGGTGCATCTTGCCGCTGTGCGGGCGCAGCAGCGTGTGCACGGAGTGCTCGTCGGCGGAGATCAGCTCGATGAGCGTCTCGGAGTTCGGCTCGCGCTCGGCATCGACGCGCACGCACACCTCGCTGCGGTTCTTCACGATGTGGTTGCGGTAGACGAGCGGGAACACAGATGGGTCCCAACCCTCGGGCCGCTCGGAGACCGCCTCGTACACCTTCTGCACCTCGCGGTTCTCGAACATCAACTGGTACGCGCCGCGCGTCTCGGGACGAGTCGAGAACATCAGCAGGCCGGCGGTCGCCCGGTCGAGGCGGTGAATCGGCGTGAGTTCAGGGATGCCGAGCAGGTTGCGCAGCCGCACCAGCGCCGAGTTCTGCACGAACTTCCCTCCGGGCGTCGTCGGCAGGAAGTGCGGCTTGTCGACCACGACGAGATCGCGGTCCTGATGCAGCACCTCGACCTCGAACGGGATCGCCTTCTCGACCGGAGGCTCGCGGTAGTACCAGACGAACTCCTCGGCGCCGAGGGGCGTTTCTCGGCTGAGTGCGCTGCCGTCGCGCGCGACGATCTCACCGCGGTCGAAGCGCACCAGCAGCCGCTCGGGGTCGAGGTGGAAGAAGCGCTCGATCATGTACGCCGAGACGGTGGGCCATTCGCCGCTCAGAGGAACGTGCAGACGGGTCGCACCGACGCCGTCGCGCACGGGGAGGGGGGAGGGCATGCCCATTCGATCAAGCCTACGCGGCTCTATGCCGCACGGGTGAAGCGGGACCGGTACTGCTGAGGCGCCAACCCGATCCGCTCCCGGAAGTGCTTGCGCAGTGCCGCCGCGGTCGCGAAGCCTGCACCGGTCGCGACGGCGTCGACGGGAAGATCGGTGGTCTCGAGCAGCTCGCGCGCACGGTCGACTCTGGCGTCGGCGAACCAGTCGCCGACCGTCCGTCCCGTCTCGGCGCGGAATCGCCGAGTGAGCGTGCGCACGCTCATGCCGAAGCGGTCGGCGACCTCGGCGAGCGAGAGCGGCTCGTCGATGCGTGACATCAGCCAGCTCTGGATGTCGCTGGCCGAGCCGACGTCGGCGGGGAGGACGACCGTCGGTCGGGCGACGAACTGGCGCTGTCCGCCGCCGCGGTGGGGCGCCGCGAGGGTCGCCCGTGACACTGCGGCGGCGACGGCCGAGCCGTGATCGCTCGCGATGAGATGCATGGTGGCATCGACCGCGGCGGAGGCGCCGGCAGCGGTGAGGATCGACCCGGAGTCGACGAACAGCTCGTCGGCTCGCAGGCGGACGCGCGGGAAGCGCCGGACGAAGTCGTCGGCGGAGCACCAATGAGTGGTCGCCTCCTTGCCGTCGAGGAGGCCGGATGCCGCGAGCGTGAACGCTCCGGTGCAGTAGCTCACGATGCGCCGGTCGTCGAAATCGCTGAGCCCGATGGGGTCGCCGGAGGTCTCGGCGGCGCTCCACGGCGGAACGATGATGGTGTCGGCCGACTCCAACGCGGTGCGATCAGAGGTCGGCGTGATCGAGAAATCGGCGTTCGTCGGCACCGGCAGGCCGTCCAGCGTGCAGGTGGTCACCGAGTACAGGGGTTCCCCCTCGCGCAGGGCTGCGCGGAAGAAGCGGGCGGGGATGCCCAGCTCGTACGGGAACACCCCGGGGAGCGCGACGACGACGATCTTGTGCATGGCTATATCGTGACACATGTTGACTCTCTGGCCACTGTCGCGGCGGCATCCGATCGACCAGGCTGGATGCACACAGGCCGGAACGGCCAGAAGAGCGAAAGGCGAATCACGTGCGTTCAGCGAAGTACTCCGGTCCCGGAGCAGCATCCGAAGTCATCTCCGTCATCGATGTCGAGGTCCCCGCTCCTGGACCCGGAGAGGTCCTCCTGAAGGTCGGCGCCGTCGGTCTCAACCCGGTCGACGTGAAGATCCGTGCGGCCGCGACCGACTTCGGGTCGATCATCTACACCGACCTGCCCGGGTGGGACGTCGCAGGTGTGATCACGGCGATCGGCGCGGGTGTCGACGACTGGGCCGTCGGCGACCGGGTGTTCGCGCTCGCTGCGTTCCCGGCCGCAGCACACACCCTGGCCGAGTACGCGGTCGTCGCGGCAGAGGATCTCGCTGCGGTTCCGTCGTCCTGGAGCGCGGCGCAGTCCGGGGCGGCCCCGCTCACCGCACTGACCGCCTGGCAGGCGCTGGAGGCCGCGCAGGTCGTCGCCGGACAGCGGGTGCTGGTGCTGGGCGGCGCCGGCGGCGTGGGGCATCTCGCGATCCAGCTGGCTGCTGCGCGCGGCGCGGAGGTGGTCGCCACTGGCAGCCCCGCCAAGCACGGGCTGCTGCGATCCTGGGGCGCGGCGCAGACCGCGGACTATCGGGACGAGCAGGCCCTCGCCACGATCGCCCCGGTGGATGCCGTGATCATCACGGTCGACGACACCCTGCCTCCGCGCGGCGCCGTCAGGAAGGGCACCGCGGTGATCACGATCACCGGGCTCTCCGACGATTACGCGGCGCAGCTGGCGTCGTGGGGCGCCGATCCGATCCGGCGGATCCTCGTCGCCGCGTCCGGTGCGCAGCTCGCCGAGGTCGCGGCGCTGGCCGAAGCCGGCCGGGTGACCGTGCACCTCGACTCCGAGTTCCCGCTCGAGGAGCTCGCCGCCGCGCAGGAGCGCGTGGAATCCGGTCGGGTCACGGGCAAGGTCGCCGTCATCGTCGACCCGAACGTGTAGGTATCAGGCGTCGAAGCTCAGACTGAGCTTGCGAAGGAGGCCGGCCAGCCGCTCGCGGTCGCTGCGTGACAGCCCCTGCAGCAGGTCGGCCTCCACATCGACCAGACGGGTGATCGCGGCATCCACCCGGATCCGTCCGTCGTCCGTGAGCGTCACGAGCACGCTGCGGCCGTCGGCGGGGTCGGATTCGCGCCGCACGAAGCGGCGCCCGACCAGCCGATCGATGCGGTTGGTCATGGTGCCGCTGGAGACCAGGGTCTGCTGCAGAAGCTGCTTGGGGGAGAGCTGGAACGGGGCGCCGGCGCGGCGGAGTGCCGACAGCACGTCCCACTCCCAGGGCTCCAGGTCGCTGCGGCGGAACACGTCGCGGCGGGCGCGGTCGAGCAGCCGTGTCAGACGGTCCACGCGAGAGAGTACTTCGAGCGGAGAGAAGTCGAGGTCCGGTCGCTGCGTGTTCCACGCGCCGACGATCCGGTCGACCTCATCCACCTCGCTCATCCGTTCATTATCGCGGTTGCAGAGCCCGTTCGCGGGACGCCGCGGGTACCGGCACGAGCGTCATGAAGGCGCTGTTGTCGTCGGGCAGGTAGCGGCCGAAGGCCGCGCACTCGACGAATCCGGCCTTCGCATACATCGCGCGAGCCGGTGCGAAGAACTCGTGCCGGCCGGTCTCCAGAGACAGCCGGAGGATGCCGCGGCCTGCGGCATCCTCGATCAGGAAGGCGAGCATCGCGCGCCCGAGCCCGCGGCCGCGGACGGCGGGATCCGTGCGCATCGACTTCAGCTCCTCATGCGACTGCTCCACCGGCGCGAGCGCGCCCGATGCGACGATACGGCCCGCAGTCGTCGCCGCGAACAGGCGGATGCCGGGGGCCAGCAGCCGTTCGATCGCCAACGCATGCTGGCTCTCGGGGGGAGCGGTTCCCTGCATGTCCGCATGATGCGCCGCGATGAAGTCGGACAGTGCGGGCGTCGACGTCTCCACCCTCTCGATGACGATGCTCATGCGTTCAGCATGCCAAGCCGGTATTTCCGATGTGTGACGCGACCCGGGTTCCGGGGCGACCGCCCGTCGTACCCGGGCGGACATGGCAGACTTGAGAGGCAGACCCTTGGACGACTCAGGGAGCCATCCGAGGGCTGATCCGCCGTGGTGTAATGGCAGCACGACAGCCTTTGGAGCTGTGAGGTCTAGGTTCGAGTCCTGGCGGCGGAGCATGACTGGGAACAAGCTCGCGATCATCATCCTCGCTGCAGGCCAGGGCACGCGCATGAAGTCGCGCCTGCCGAAGGTGCTGCATCCGATCGGCGGACGTCCCCTCGTCGGCCACGTGCTGACCACCGCAGCGCGGCTCGCCGCCGACCACGTCGAGGTCGTCGTCCGGCACGAGCGCGACCAGGTCGTCGCCGCACTCGCCGAGGACTATCCGGACGCCGTCTTCGTCGATCAGGACGAGATCCCCGGCACCGGGCGCGCCGTGCAGGTCGCGATCGATGCGCTGCCCGACGACTTCGACGGCGACGTGCTCGTGCTCTCCGGCGACTGCCCGCTGGCCGACACCGACACCCTCACCGCCTTCCTCGATGAGCACCGCACCGCAGGAGCCTCGGCGACCCTGATGACGGCGGTGGTGGACGACCCCACCGGCTACGGCCGGGTCATCCGCGACGCCGACGGCGGCGTGGACCGCGTCGTCGAGCAGAAGGACGCGAGCGCTGACGAGGCCGCCGTCCGCGAGATCAACGCGGGGATGTACGTCTTCCGGGCGGAGACGCTGCGCCGCTACCTGCCCGAGATCGGCGTCGACAACGCGCAGGGCGAGATGTACCTCACCGACGTCCCCGGGCTGCTGCGCCGCGACGGCGATCGTGTCGCGGCATCCGTCGTCTCCGACGTCACGGTCACCTTCGGCGTGAACGACCGCGCTCAGCTCGCTCTGGTGGGCAAGCTCCTGAACCGCCGCATCGTGAACCGCTGGCAGCTCGAAGGCGTCACGATCGTCGACCCCGACACCACCTGGATCGACGACGACGCCACGCTCGCGCCCGACGTGACGATCCTCCCGAACACGCAGATCCTGCGAGCCACCACGATCGCGGCCGGCGCGACGATCGGCCCGGACACCACTCTCGTCGACTGCGAGGTGGGGGAGGATGCGACAGTCCGCCGCACCGACGCCACCCTCGCCGTGATCGGCGCGCAGGCGACGGTCGGCCCGTTCTCCTTCCTGCGCCCTGGCACTGTTCTCGGCGCCAAGGGCAAGATCGGCGCCTACGTCGAGACGAAGAACGCCGAGATCGGCGAAGGCAGCAAGGTTCCTCATCTGTCCTACGTGGGCGACGCGACGATCGGCCGCGGCGTCAACCTCGGGGCGAGCACGATCACCGCCAACTACGACGACGTGAACAAGCACCGTACTGTCATCGAGGACGAGGTGCACACCGGATCGCACACGACCCTGGTCGCGCCCGTTAGGCTGGGTGCTGGCGCGAAGACAGGCGCCGGTGCGGCTGTCCGCAAGGACGTCCCGGCCGGTGCGCTTGCCATGAGCGTCGCGCCTCAGCGCAACATCGAGGGCTGGGTCGAGAAGAACAGGGCAGGCACGGGTGCGGCGGATGCTGCAGCTCGAGAGCGATCGGCGGAATAGGCGGAAATGGCGCGCAAGAAGAAGACTGTCGATCTGGACCGCGACAACGACATCGCCCCGGGCCTCGTCGCCAAGACGAAGAAGCGGCTGGTCATCGCCGGCGGACGCTCGCACCCCGGGCTGACCGCTGCCGTCGCGGCTGATCTCGGAACCGAGATCGCGCCGGTCGAGCACCGCACCTTCGCCTCGGGCGAGATCTACGCCCGTTTCGAGGTCTCGATCCGCGGCTGCGACCTCTTCCTCATCCAGACGTTCGGCGAGCCAGTGAACGAGTGGCTCATGGAGACGCTCATCATGATCGACGCGGCCAAGCGCGCCTCGGCCAAGCGGATCACCGTCGTCGCACCGTATTACCCGTACTCGCGTCAGGACAAGAAGGGCCGCGGCCGCGAGCCGATCAGCGCCCGCCTGGTCGCGGACCTGCTCAAGACCGCCGGCGCCGACCGGGTCATGAGCGTCGACCTGCACGCCGCGCAGATCCAGGGCTTCTTCGACGGTCCCGTCGATCACCTGTTCGCCAAGCCCGTGCTGCTGGACTACTTCCAGCGCACGCTGTCGAAGGAGGACCGCGAGATCCTCACGGTCGTCTCGCCCGACATGGGCCGCGTGCGCGTGGCCGACACGTGGTCGGACAGCCTCGGTGCTCCGCTCGCGATCATCCACAAGCGCCGCGACCCGAAGGTGGCCAACCAGGTCTCGGTGCATGAGATCGTCGGAACGGTCGAGGGCCGCACCTGCCTCCTCGTCGACGACATGATCGACACCGGCGGCACGATCGTGAAGGCGGCGCAGGCTCTCAAGTCGGCCGGCGCGCATCGCGTCATCGTCGCGGCGACTCACGCGATCTTCAGCGATCCGGCATCCGAGCGTCTGCAGGACGCATCGATCGACGAGGTCGTCATCACCGACACGATCCCGCTCACGGAGTCGCGCCGCTGGGACAAGCTCACCATCCTCCCCATCGCCCCGCTGCTCGCCCGGGCGATCCACGAGGTCTTCGAGGACGGCTCCGTGACGAGCATGTTCGGCGGCGACGCCTAGGAGGCTCATCGCCGCGGCACAGCCCGCGCATAGGACGGGTGCATACCGTTGAATGCATCGACAACAGGTCGACGCACACAACCGGGAGGGCCATCATGATCCGCACGAACGTTCCCCAGTCCGTACGCAAGGCCTCAGCACTCGTCGGCGTGGCCGGACTCCTCGTCCTCGCCGGCTGCTCGTCCGCCGCCGATGCGGAGACCGACAAGGACACCGGCACCGACTCCACGTCGACCAGCACCGACTCGAGCTCGAACTCGGGCACGGCGACCTACACGGACGGCACCTACACCGCCGACGGGTCGTACCAGACGCCCGAGACGGTGGAATCGGTCTCGGTGACGCTCACGATCGCCGACGGCGTCGTGAAGGACGTCAAGGTGACCGGCGACCCGAAGGCTCCGGAGACCGAGGAGTACCAGTCGAAGTTCATCAGCGGCATCGCGGATGAGGTCGTCGGCGTCGCTCTCAACGATCTGAACGTGAGCCGTGTGTCGGGCTCGTCGCTGACCAGCGGAGGCTTCAACGCGGCGGTCGAGTCCATCAAGGAGCAGGCCGCCGCCTAGGCGCCTGGCCTGCCATGACGATCTGGCGTTTCGACGCGATCGGCACCCGGTGGGAGATCGAGGGAGACCTCGGAGGCGGCGATCGCGCCGTCGTCGGCGATCTGATCGAGCACTTCGACCGCGACTGGTCGCGGTTCCGCGCCGACTCCGCCGTGACGCGACTGGCGACGGCAGGCGGCGCGCTGGAGTCGGCGGACGCCGCTCCCATGCTCGACGCCTACCAGGCCGTGTCCGATGCCACCGCCGGGGCGGTGAACCCGCTCGTGGGCGCCAGCCTCGAGGCGCTGGGGTACGACCCGGACTACACGCTCACCCCGGGTCGGCCGGTGGCGGCGCGAGGAGACTGGACTGACGTCATCTCGTGGACCGCGCAAGGGGCGACGGCATCCGCTCCCGCCCTGATCGACGTCGGCGCCCTCGGCAAGGGGCGCCTCGTCGATGTCGTCTTCGCCGCGCTCTCCGACGTGACCGGTGACCTCGTGGTCGACGCGGGCGGAGACATGCGAGTGCGCGGCGCCGTCGTGCGCACGGCCCTCGAGCATCCGTTCGACGCGGCCAAGGCGATCGGCGTCGTCGAACTGCGCGACGCCGCGCTGTGCGGCTCTGCGATCAACCGCCGGGCCTGGGGCGACGGGCTGCACCACGTGCTCGACGCCCGCACCGGGCAGCCCGTGCGCACCTGGGCGGCCGCCTGGGCGCTCGGCGCCGATGCGATGAGGGCGGACGCTGTCGCCACCGCCCTGTTCTTCGACGGCGGTCCGGAGCTGGCCGACGACTGGGGCATCGAATGGGTGCGGATGACGACGGACGGCACGGCCGAGCGCTCGCCGGGCTGGCCGGGGGAACTGTTCGTCGCCCGGCCCCGAACAACCTGAGATAGGGAAGAGTGGACGTCGTGATCACCGCATTCACCGCTGTCAGGCAGCGGGTCCTCGCGCTCCTCGGCGCGCTGTCGATGTACCGCCTGGTGCTGTTCTCGCTCCTCGCGCTGGCTCTGCTCGCGGAGGTGCTCTCGTTCGTGGGGCTGGTCGCGCCGCAGCCGTTCGAGATCCTCGCCTCGTTCGTGGTGCTCGCCGTGGTGATCTCGGTGGTGGATGCCGCCGTGCAGCGCCTGCTGCATCTGCCCTGGCGCATCGAGTCGTCGCTGGTCACGGCGCTGATCCTGCTGTTCGTCCTGCAGCCGGCATCCGACTTCGCACCCGCGGCCTTCGGCGGGCTCGCCCTTGCCGGCGCGCTCGCCAGCGTCTCGAAGTACCTGATCGCGTGGCGCGGGCGGCACATCCTCAACCCCGCGGCCTTCGGCGCCGCGGTGGTCACGATCGCAGGCCTCGGCACCACATCGTCGTGGTGGGTGGGTACGCCCGCGCTGTTCGTTCCGGTGGCGGTCCTCGGACTCCTGGTCCTCTGGCGCACCGAGAAGGTGCGGATCGTGCTCGTGTTCCTCGTCATCGCGGTCGCCGTCTCGCTGCTGCGACAGTACGTGCAGCTGACCCAGGGCGGGCTGCCGTTCGACGCCGGGCAGGCGCTGTCGTTCGCCGTTCTGCAGTCGCCGTACTTCTTCCTCGGCGCCTTCATGCTCTCGGAGCCGCTGACGCTGCCTCCGCGGCGCTGGCAGCAGTTCTCGGTGGCGGCCCTGGTCGGCGTGCTCGCCGGCTGGCCGATCTTCGTCACCGGGTTCACGCTGGGGCAGGAGCGCGCACTGCTGATCGGCAACCTGCTGGCCTTCGCGTTCGCCGTCCGCGGGTCGGTGCGCCTCACCCTCGAGAAGCGCGAGTTCATCACGCCTACCGTGCAGGAGCTGACGTTCCGCACGAAGAGTCGGCTGCGGTTCCTCCCCGGGCAGTACCTAGAGCTCGACGTCCCGCACCGCCGGCCGGATGCGCGCGGCACGCGCCGGGAGTTCAGCATCGTCTCGGCTCCGGGTGATCTTCCCACGCTGCGGATCGCCTACAAGGACGGCGATCAGAAGCATCCGTCGAGCTACAAGCGCGCCCTCGCCGCCGCTCAGCCGGGCGCGACGCTCGCGGTCACCGGCACATGGGGCGACTTCCTGCTGCCGAAGGGCGACGTCCCCGTCCTGATGGTGGCCGCCGGCATCGGGGTGACGCCGTTCGTGTCGCAGCTGAGGCAGCTGCAGGTGACGGGGGAGAAGCGCGACGTCGTGCTCGTCTACGTGGCATCCGACCCGGCCGAGCTCGCCTTCCGCGACGAGCTGGCCGCGACGGGCGCGCGCGTCGTGGTGTTCACCCGCGAGAAGCCCGAAGACCTGCCCGCGCACTGGACCTGGGCGCAGGGCGTGCGGCTGGACGCCACGGCTCTCGAGAAGAACGTGCCCGACATCGCGTCGCGGCACGCGTTCATCTCGGGCCCGCCGCGGCTGATCGCCGATCTCGCCCCGGCCCTGCAGAAGGCGCACAACCTCACGACCGACGCCTTCGCCGGGTACTGAGCGGCGCGGTTCCTCTCGGGAGTGTTTCGTCGGGAGGATTCCGCTTTGTCGGAGCTTTCCGGCGCGGCGCGCCGGAGAACCGTCTGCGGCTCCCGACAGAGCGATCAGTCGCGCTCGCGCAGCCGAACGACGGCCGCGATTATCGCGGCCTCGACGGACTGCCAGTCGTGGACGATCTGCGCGTAGTCGAAACGCAGGGTCTCGTATCCGAGGACGGATGCCGCGGCATCCCGCACCCGGTCGTCGTGCCGCTTCGTGCCGCTCTCGTGGTTCTCTCTGCCATCGGCCTCGAGGATCAGCCGACCCGCGATCACGAAGTCCACACGGCCGACGGTAGGGATCTCGACCTGGCATTCGAGGGTGATGCCGAGCAGGTGCACCCGGAGCCGCAGCAATGACTCGAGCCCGCTGTCAGCATCGTCGCGCGCGAGGTCGACGAGCCAGCGGTCATGCGACGGAATCCGCGCGCGGATGCGAGCAAGACCTGCCCGCCTGACCTTCCGCTGCACCAGTGCCGATTCGAGCGCCGCGAAGAACACCTCATCTGAGGCGCAGTGGTACGCATGCACGAGCACGTCTTCGATCGGCGCGAGTCCGAGACCGGCCGTGCCTGAGTGGTAGTGCCCGGTGCATTTGCAGTCCGTGTGGTGCGATCGCCCGCGACCGCCGAGCCAGACATGAATCTGCGGGTCGTCATCGAGTACCCAGACTCCGTGCAGCCGAAGAGCTCGCCGGCACGTGAGGGCGCCGCCGTGCTCTGCGGCGGCGATGATGTCCGGATCGGTCGTCGGGAGGGCGAACACGCCCTGGCGCACGCGGACGATTCGTCCGGTGTTCAGCTCTGCCTGCAGCATCCGCCTGCTCAACCCGTACCGTCCCAGCAGCGTGCCTCGGGCGATGCCGCCGTGGTGAGCGAGGATGAAGGCCGCGGATTGCATGGGTCGATCGTCGCCCGTGCAGGCGAGCGATGGGATGCCTCGGTCGAATCTGTGGAGAATCCGCCCGACCGCCGATCACTTCGTCGGGAGGTGTCGCCTGTTCTCCGGCGTGTCTCGCCGAAACCACCCGACAGACCGGAATCCTCCCGACAAAGTGATCGTGCCGGCGCCCCGGTCAGGCCCCCATGACGGGAGTCACAGGAAGATGCACCGCGAACGTGGTGTCGCCGGGGACGCTGGAGACCTCGATGCGTCCGTGATGCCCCTCGACGATCGCCTTCGCGATCGCGAGACCCAGGCCCGTGCCGCCCGTCTGCCGCGCACGTGAGCTGTCGCCGCGGGCGAACCGCGCGAAGAGCTCCTCGCGCACCGCGGGATCGATCCCCGGTCCGTCGTCATGAACGCGGAGCACGGCCTCATCGCCTTCGCGAGCGACGCTGAGCGTGATCTCCGTCCCCGCGGGCGTGTGCGTGCGCGCGTTCGCGAGAAGGTTGGTGACGACCTGGTGCAGGCGCCCGGTGTCGCCGACCACGACCACTGGCTCGTCGGGCACCTCGATGTTCCAGCGGTGCTCGGGAGCAGTGGGCCGAGCATCCGACAGTCCCTCGAGAGCCAGCTGAGCGAGATCGACCGTCCCGTAGACGAGCTCGCGGCCCTCGTCGAGGCGCGCCAGCAGCAGCAGATCCTCGACGAGACGCGTCATCCGCAGAGACTGAGCCTGGATGCGTTCGAGCGATGTGGTGGTCCCCTCGATCGCCGCAGGCCCCTGTTGCTGGCTGAGGGCGCGAAGCGAGAGCTCGGAGTAGCCGCGGATCGACGCGAGCGGCGTGCGCAGCTCGTGGCTCGCATCGGCGACGAACTGCCGCATGCGCTCCTCATTGCGCTGGCGGGCGGACAGCGAGCTGTTCACGTGGTCGAGGAGCTTGTTCAGCGCCGCGCCGACCAGACCGGTCTCGGTGCGAGGATCGGCCTCGGATGCCGGGACCCTCTCCGTGATCTCCACCTCGCCCCTGTCCAATGGCTGGTTGGCGACTCTCGTCGCGGTCGCCGCGACGGCGCGCAGCGGGCGCAGACTCACTCTGATGGTGATCGCCGTGGTGAGCGCGAGAAGGATGAGGCCGCCGAGCGTCGTGAGCACGATCACTGTGATCAGCGTGGCGAGCTGATTCTGGATCTCCGCCCGGGGGAGACCGACGACCACGACAGTCCCGTCGGTCGTCGACAGGATCGATACGCGGTAGGAGCCCACGCCGGTGAGTGAGACCGTGCCGGTGTGATGATCCCCGAGCGCGTCCTTGATCTGCGTGAACTGTTCGGCGGTGACGGCGGTGGAGGTGCCGAACTCCTCCTCGGTGGCGGCCACGACGATCCCGGTCGTACCGGTAGCGGGACTCGACACCGCGAACAGCAGCCCAGGCGGCACCTGCCTGCCGGCGAGCACATTCTGCGCGGTGACGTTGTTCGGCGGAAAACGCTCCACGTAGCCGGCATACAGGTTCGAATAGCCGATGAGCTTCTCGTCGAGCTGACGCTCCAGAGTCCCGCCGAGCAGAGCCGAGGTGATGACGGCGACGATCACGAGGATGAGCGACACGAAGCCGATGACCGCGGTCATCAGCCTCGCCTGCAGCGTCAGCGGCCGGCGCGTCATCCTCGTCGAGCTCACTGGGGAGCCTTGATCATGTAGCCGACGCCGCGCACGGTGTGGAGCAGCGGCGTGCGCCCCGCGTCGATCTTCTTGCGCAGGTAGGAGATGTACAGCTCCACGACCGACGACTTGCCGCCGAAGTCGTAGCTCCACACCCGGTCGAGGATCTGAGCCTTCGACAGCACGCGTCGCTCGTTGCGCATGAGGTAGCGCAGCAGCTCGAACTCGGTGGCGGTGAGCTCGATCTCGGTGCCGTCGCGGACCACCTCGTGGCTGTCCTCGTTCAGTGAGAGATCGGCGACGCGCAGGATCGACTGACCGTCGTCGGCGGTCGCATGCCCTGTACGGCGGATGATCGCGCGCAGGCGGGCGATGACCTCCTCCAGGCTGAACGGCTTGGTGACGTAGTCGTCGCCGCCCGCGGTGAGGCCGGCGACGCGGTCGCCCACGGCGTCCTTCGCGGTGAGGAACAGGACGGGCACGAGACTGCCGGACTCGCGCAGCCGCCTCAGGACCGACATGCCGTCGAGATCGGGCATCATGATGTCGAGCACGAGGGCGTCGGGATCGAACTCGCGCGCGACCTGCAGGGCTTCCAGTCCTGAGGATGCGGTGCGCACCTCCCAGCCCTCCATCCGCAGGGCCATGGCGAGCAGGTCGGTCAGCATCTGCTCGTCGTCGACGGCGAGGATGCGCAGGGGTGAGCCGTCGGGGCGGCGCAGTTCGGGATGCACAGTGCTCATAGATGTATTCTGCGGAATCTCCTATGGGATTCCTATGGTGCGGGCAATGTATTTGCTGTGAGCCGGATGCTGAGCGGATGCCGGTTCATAGCCTTCTCATCACCCGCACCGCGATTCGCCTTATCAACCGCCCATAGCGTCATCCATGGCCCGCGATGTCCGCGGCGAAAGGATGAAAATGTACGGAACATATCTGCGGCGCGAACTCTCGGGCCGGAAGAAGCAGACGACGATCGTCGCGATCGGGCTGGCGATAGCGATCGCCCTCGTGATCATCGTCAATACGCTCACCGCGGGCGTCCGCGACGCGCAGGCGAAGGCGCTCGAGTCGGTCTACGGCGTCGGCACCGATCTCACCGTCACGGGAGCCGCCGCGGAACCCGGCCAGGGCGGCCAACGTTTCGACTTCGGCAGCGGCGACGGCGCCACCGATGGCGACACGACCACGATAGACAAGTCCATGCTCAGCACGGGCTTCGGGCGCAGCACCCTCGACGCGACGGTGCTCGACACCGTGTCGACGACGGCGGGCGTCTCCGCGGCATCCGGAGCTCTCAGCCTCACCAACGCGACCTTCTCGGGAGAGCTGCCCAGCGGAGGCTTCGGGCAGCGCGACCAGCAGGGCGCGTCCGGCGATGCGCAACAGGCCCCGCCGGCCGGCGGCGCCGATGGTGCGGGCGGAAGCTCCTTCGGGATCGACTCGTTCTCGGTGCTCGGCATCGACCCGGCATCCACCGCGATCGGGCCGCTAGCATCGACCGAGATCTCTGACGGCCGGGCGTTCGACTCCGACGACGCCGGTCAGCTGGTCGCCCTCGTCGACAGCACCTACGCGTCCACCAACGAGATCGCCGTCGGCGACACCGTCGACGTCGCCGGCTCCGAGGTCGAGGTCGTCGGCATCCTGTCGTCCACCGCGGACACCGCTGACACCGCGGCGAACGTGTATCTACCTCTCGACACCGCGCAGACCCTCGCCGGACTCGACGACGTGATCTCCACGGTGTACGTGCAGGCCGACTCGGCATCCGCGATCGACTCGGTGCAGTCCGCGCTGCAGAAGGCGCTGCCCGACGCCACCGTCACCAGCGAGGCCGAGCTCGCCTCGTCCGTGTCGGGGTCGCTGTCCAGTGCGACCTCGCTGATCACCAACCTCGGCACCTGGCTGTCGATCATCGTGCTCGCCGTCGCCGTGCTGCTCTCCGTGCTGCTGACCATGTCGGGCGTCGGACGCCGCACCCGCGAGTTCGGCACCCTGAAGGCCATCGGCTGGTCGAACGGACGCGTCGTGCGGCAGATCGCCGGCGAGTCGATGGTGCAGGGACTCATCGGCGGCGCGGTCGGACTGATGCTCGGCATCGCGGGCATCGTCGTGATCAACATCATCCAGCCGACCGTCGCGGCGGGCACTGCGGCGACCCAGGGCCGTCCCGGCGGAGGCACGGGCGGACCGACCGGCGGCGGAGCGGGCGGCGGCATGTTCCAGCAGCAGACGGCCGACATCGTGCTGAATGCGCCGTTCACCCCGTGGGTGGTCGTCGCAGCGGTCGGGTTGGCCGTGCTCGGCGGCCTCGTGGCCGGAGCCTTCGGCGGCTGGCGGGCGGCCGGGCTCAGCCCTGCCGAGGCGCTGCGCTCGGTCGCGTGACGGATTCACAAGGACAAGGAGAGACAGACATGACCATTGCAGACGCCGCGCTCGCGGCTGAGAACACGGATGCCGCGGCGCCCATCTACACGGTCGAGGGCGTGACCCGCACCTACGCGCAGAAGGGGCGCGTCGTGAAGGCGCTGGCCGGGGTCGACCTGGAGATCGCAGCGGGCGAGTTCGTCACGATCCAGGGGCCGACGGGCGGCGGCAAGTCCACGCTGTTGCAGCTGCTGGGCGCGCTCGACAAGCCGACATCGGGGTCGCTGCGGCTGGGCGACACCGAGCTCGCCGGCGCTTCGGCCCGAGAGCTCGGACGGATCCGCGCCGAGGAGATCGGTTTCGTGTTCCAGGGGTTCAACCTCATCCCGACCCTCACCGCCGCGGAGAACGTGAACATGGCGCTCGAGCCGATGAAGCTCGACAGGGACGAACGTCGACGTAGCGTCGCTGAGGCTCTCATCCACGTCGGCCTCGGTGACCGCGGCGACCATCTGCCCACCGAGCTGTCCGGCGGCCAGCAGCAGCGCGTCGCGATCGCCCGCGCGATCGTGAAACGGCCCCGTGTGCTGCTCGCCGACGAGCCGACCGGAAACCTCGACGAGAGCATGCGCGACGAGATCCTGGCTCTGCTCGAGGGACTGTGCGCCGAGGGGCTCACGATGATCGTCGTCACGCACGACTCGGCGGTGGCGCAGCGCGCGACCCGCCGCCTGCGCCTGAACAAGGGGATGGTGCAGGACATCACCCGATGAACGAGAGGTGCCCCCGGCGCGAGCCGGGGGCACCTCTGTCTGCGGTGGACGCGCTCAGTGCGTGTCTTCGGCCTCGATCTCGGTGCGGTCGCCCGACCACTGGGTGTGGAAGGTGCCCGGCTTGTCGATGCGCTTGTAGGTGTGCGCACCGAAGAAGTCGCGCTGTCCCTGCACGAGGGCTGCAGGCAGGCGGTCGGCGCGCAGGCCGTCGTAGTACGACAGCGACGACGAGAACGCCGGGGCGGGGATGCCGGCCTCGGCGGCCGAGACGACGACCCGGCGCCACGACGCCTGAGCGCGCGTGAGCGCCTCGGCGAAGTACGGGGCCGTCATGAGCACGGGCAGGCCCGGCTCGGCGTCGTAGGCGTCGGCGATGCGGTTGAGGAACTGCGCGCGGATGATGCAGCCGCCGCGCCAGATCTTCGAGATCGCACCCAGGTCGATCTTCCAGTCGTACTCGGCGGCACCGGCGCGGATCTCGTCGAAGCCCTGCGAGTACGCCACGATCTTCGAGGCGTACAGCGCGAGGCGGACGTCTTCGATGAAGGCGCCCTGGTCGGCGACCGCGAACTCCTCGTCGGGACCGGGAAGAGCGGATGCCACGGCGCGCTGCTCGGGGTGCGAGGACAGCGAGCGGGCGAAGGTCGCTTCGGCGATGCCGGACACGGGCACGCCCAGGGACAGTGCGGTCTGTACGGTCCAGGCGCCGGTGCCCTTGGCGCCCGCCTGATCGACGATGACGTCGACAAGCGGCTGTCCGGTGGCGGCGTCGTTCTGACGGAGCACCTCGGCGGTGATCTCGATCAGGTAGCTCTCCAGCTCGCCCTTGTTCCACTCGGCGAAGATCTCGGCGATCTCGGCGGGGGACTTGCCGGTGCCGCGGCGGATCAGGTCGTAGGCCTCGGCGATCAGCTGCATGTCGGCGTACTCGATGCCGTTGTGTACCATCTTCACGAAGTGTCCGGCGCCGTCGTGACCGACGTGCGTGACGCACGGCTCGCCTTCCGCGACGGCGGCGATCGACTTCAGGATCGGGCCGAGGGTCACCCACGACTCGTCCGAGCCGCCGGGCATGATCGACGGGCCGAGGAGAGCGCCCTCTTCACCGCCGGAGATGCCCGCGCCGACGAAGTTGATGCCGGTCTCGCGTACGGCCTTCTCGCGGCGGATGGTGTCGGGGAAGAACGCGTTGCCGCCGTCGACGATGATGTCGCCGGGCTCGAAGACCTCGACGAGCGAGTCGATCACGGCATCCGTCGGGCCGCCGGCCTTGACCATGATGATCGCGGTGCGCGGCTTCTGCAGCGAGTCGGCGAACTCCTGGTACGTCGAGGCCGGGATGAAGCCCGCTTCGGGGTGCGCGTCGAGGACCGACTGGGTCTTCTCGTAGCTGCGGTTGAAGATCGCCACGGTGTTGCCCTCGCGGCTCGCAAGGTTGCGGGCGAGGTTCGAACCCATGACGGCGAGTCCGACGACTCCGATGTTGGCTGATGCTTCGGGCACAGAATGCTCCTCGATCGTGAAGTTAGGGGATGGTCTCAGATTATCGCGGCGGCCGACGTCACGACGCCTGTGTGTCACGGGACTGCACGAACCGGCGTGCGACCGAGATGTCCCGGTCGCCGAGACCGGCGTCCACGATGCCGTCGAAGGCCGCGCGGAGGGCGGGCAGCAGCACCGGGTCGATCCCCGCCGCCTCAGCGATGTCGGCCGCGAAGCGCAGGTCTTTCACCATGTACTTCGCCATGCCGCTGGGGGAGTCGTCGCCTGAGACGAGCTTGTCCTTCCGGCTCTCCAGCAGGTTCGATCCTGCGTAGCCGCCGCCGAGCAGCGTCCACAGCGCATCGAGGTCGAGTCCGGATCGCTCGGCGAGAACGGTCGCCTCGCCGAGCGCGAGGATCGTCGCCGAGACGACCAGTTGGTTGCAGGCCTTGGCCACCTCGCCGGCCCCGAGAGGGCCGAGCAGCACCGGGGTGCCGCACGGAGCGAGCACGGATGCGGCGACCGCGGCATCGTCCGCTGCGCCGCCGAGCATGATCGACAGGGTGCCGGCGATCGCCCCATCGACGCCGCCGGATACGGGGCAGTCGACTACGCGGACCCGCCCGTTCGATCGGGCGTGCAGACGAGCGGCGAGTTCGCGCACGGCAGGAGCGGATGACGTGGAGCCGATGAGGATGAGCAGCTCGCCGGGGTCCGCCAGGACGCCATCGTCTCCCTCGAGCAGCTCCTCGAGCTGGGGCAGGTCGGGAAGGAAGGACACGAGCACGTCGACCGCCGCCGCGAGCTCGCGGGGTGTGTCGGTCCAGGTCGCGCCCGCAGCGATCAGTTCAGGCTGAGGTCGGCGTGCATGGATGTGCAGAGTGCCGTGTGCGGCGAGCAGGCGATCGGCGACGGGGCGGCCCATCGCGCCGAGTCCGACGATGCCGACGCTGGCGGAAGAAGTGCTCATGCCGACACGATAGCAAAGATCCAATGGAGTGAATAGTGTTCAACTGATTGGATCTACGTTACGATGATCCCATCGAAAGACTTCCCGAGGAAGGGATGAGCATGGCCGACATCGAGAACAAGCTGCGCGCCGTCGCCGCAGTGCCGCTGACCGAGGAGCTCTGCCGGCTCATCGAAGAGCTCGAGCCGCGCGTGGAGATGATCCGCGATCACTCGCTGATGCACCCCATGCGGGGCCCGGCCGACTGGTCCGGTGATCCGGAGCATACTCGCACTCCTGAGCAGCAGGCCGCGTTCGAGGCGATGGTCGATTCGGCCGACGCGCTGTTCGGCATCCCCGACGTCGACCCGGCTGCGCTGGCACGCACGGTCGCCGCGAACCCGCGGCTGCGCTGGGTCATGACGACGGCCGCAGGCGGCGGTGCGCAGGTGAAATCGGCAGGGCTCGAGCGCGCCGACCTCGACCGTGTCGTGTTCACGACCAGCGCCGGGGTGCACGGCGGCCCGCTCGCGGAGTTCGCCGTGTTCGGCGTGCTCGCCGGGGCGAAGGGGCTTCCCCGCCTGACCCGGGATCAGAGAGAGCGCACATGGCCGGAGCGCTGGGAGATGCGCCAGGTCGACGAGATGACCGTCCTCGTCGTGGGGCTGGGCGGGATCGGCGCCGAGTGCGCTCGCCGGTTCCATGCCCTCGGCGCGCAGGTGTGGGGCACGACCCGCTCCGGCGAACCGGTCGAGGGCGTGGATCGCCTCGTGCCGCTCGAAGACCTCGTCGATGCCGTTCGTCATGTCGACGCGATCGTCGTCACGCTCCCCGGAACCGAGCAGACGCATCACCTGATCGGCGCCGACGTCTTCGCGGCCGTGCAACCGGGAACCATCCTCGCGAGCGTGGGTCGGGGGACCGTGATCGACGAGCAGGCCCTGCAGCCCGCGCTCGACGACGGGCGTGTGGCCTTCGCCGCGCTCGACGTGTTCGAGAACGAGCCGCTCGCCGCCGAGTCGCCGCTGTGGTCGCATCCGAGCGTGCTGATCAGCCCGCACACGGCCGCACTGAGCTCCAAAGAGGAGGAGCGCATAGCCCGGCGCTTCGCCGAGAACGCGGCGCGCCTGCTCGATGGCCGCCCGCTGCGTGCGGTGGTCGATACGGTCGAGTTCTACTGAACTGGCTCTGAAGGGGTGCGCATGGACGACGACGTCAAGGAAGGGCGCGATCCGGCGCCCGCGGTGACGCGCAGCATCCGACTTCTCGGGCTGCTCGCCGACGCCGGCGGACCGCGCACGCTCACCGAGCTCGCGGGTTCGCTCGGGCTCGCCAAGTCGTCGACGGCGAATCTGTGCCTCGCCCTCGAGGCGGCGGACATGATCGACCGTACGGCACAGGGCTATCGGCTCGGCCTGCGCACGGCGGAGCTGGGCGGGGCGTTCGCCGCCCAGTTCAACCAGGTGCGCGAGTTCTACACGGTGTGCGACTCCTCGGAGGTGCTGCACGCCGAACTCGTCCAGGTGGCCATGCTCGACGGCTCCGACGCGCTCTATCTCGCACGCCACGAGGGCTCCTCGTCGCTGCGCCTCGGCACTCCTCTCGGCTCCCGGCTTCCTGCCCCGCTCTCGGCGACGGGCAGAGCGCTGCTGTCGCGCATGACGGACGACGAGGTCATGGCGCTGCTCGGCGCCGACGCCGCCTTCCCTGCTCTCACAGAACGCAGCACCACGACCATGGCGGGACTCCTCGATGTCCTCGCCGCAGCGCGCAAGCGCGGGTGGGCGCTGGATGCCGAGGAGTCGTTCCGCGGCGTCGTGGGCGTGGCCGTGCCGCTCGACGGCTGGGCGCCGTCGGACCCGCCGCTGGCGCTCGGCGTGGCGATCCGCGCCGCTGAGGCCGACTACGAGCGCATCGAGCGCGTGGGCGAGGCTCTGCAGGCGGCCGCGGCCGCCCTGACCAACCCGTTCAGCGCCGCAGCCCGGCGTCGCTGAACCCGGCGCCCTGCCGCGGACGACGAACTGCGTCGAAACTCAGTCCAAAGGGTTGTACGGGATTCAACGGGCTGGTACATTCGACATCACGCCGAAGGGCGAAAGCCGATCGAAGGAGATGGCAGTGACCGATTCCCCCCTCACCACCCGCGCGGTGCACGACGACCCCGAGTACGCGGCGAACCTGCGCCGGGCGACGCTCGCATCCAGCCTCGGCAGTGCGCTCGAGTACTTCGACTTCGCCCTCTACGGCCTGTCGACCGCGTTGATCTTCAACGTCCTGTTCTTCCCCCAGGGCGACCCGGGCATGGCGACCGTCCTCGCCTTCGCCACATTCGGCGTCGGATTCCTCGCCCGTCCGTTCGGCGGTCTGTTCTTCGGTGTGCTGGGAGACAAGCTCGGGCGCAAATGGGTCCTCGTCGTCACGATCCTGCTCATGGGCGGCGCGTCGACCGCGATCGGCCTGCTCCCCACCTATGAGGCGATCGGGTTCTGGGCACCGGTGATCCTCGTCCTGCTCCGCCTGCTCCAGGGCTTCGGCGCAGGCGCCGAGCAGGCGGGCGCCACGGTGCTCATGGCCGAGTACGCACCCGTCAAGCGACGCGGATTCTTCTCCGCTCTGCCGTTCATCGGCATCCAGGCGGGCACACTGCTCGCCGCGCTCGTGTTCAGCGCGATCGCCCTGCTGCCCGAGGACCAGCTGCTCTCCTGGGGCTGGCGCGTGCCCTTCCTCGCCTCGTTCGCCCTGATCCTGCTGGCGCTGTTCATCCGCATGCGGCTGCGCGAGACGCCGACCTTCGTCGAGCTCGAGAAGCACGATCAGATCGCCGAGCGCCCCATCCGCGACATCTTCAGCCACGGCCTTCCCGGCGTCGTCGTCGGCATCGGGCTGCGCATGGCCGAGAACGGCGGCTCGTACATGTTCCAGACGCTGGGACTGGCGTTCTTCGTCTCGGTCCTCGGTCCCACCGCCGACAAGAGCCTGCTGACCTGGGGCGTCACGATCGGCTCCCTGATCGGCGTCTTCTCGGTGCCGTTCGCCGGCCATCTCTCCGACCGCTTCGGCCGCCGCACCATCTACCGCGTGGGCTCGGTGTTCATGCTCGTCTACACGTTCCCGGCATGGTGGCTGCTGTCGCTGGGCAACCACGCGATCGCCATCGCCGTCATCGCGGTCGGCATCGGATTCGCCGTGGCCACCATGCTCGGCCCGCAGTGCTCGATGCTTCCTGAACTGTTCGGCAACCGGCACCGCTACCTCGGCGTCGCGATGGCGCGAGAGATCTCGGCGGTCCTCGCCGGCGGTCTCGCCGGAGTGCTCGGCTCGTACATCATCACCGTCTCGGGCGGCAACTGGGTTCTGCTCGCCACCTACATGGCGACGCTCGCGCTCATCACGACGGCGTCCACGTTCCTGGTTCCCGAGACGCTGCGACGCGACCTCACCCGCATCGACGACGCGATCAAGGTCTCCCGCAACGAGGGCGGCGACGACGTGTACGCGACGACGGTCTCGATCAAGGCCGTCGTACGGTGACCGGCCTCGCCGCCTTCGATCTCACCGGCCGGACCGCGCTGGTGACCGGATCGAGCCAGGGCATCGGGCGGACTCTCGCCGAAGGGCTCGCCGCGGCCGGCGCGACGGTCGTCGTGCACGGTCGTGATGCGGCCAAGGCGGCGGGCGCGGCATCCGAGATCGCAGCGGCCACCGGCCGCATCGCGCACAGCGCGGTCTTCGATGTGACGGATGCCGCAGCCGTAGATGCGGGTATCTGCGAGGTCGAACGGCTGGTCGGGACTCCCGACATCCTCGTGAACAACGCCGGCGTGCAGCGACGCGCGCCCATCGCCGAGTTCTCCGACGTCGATTGGGACGCACTCGTGCAGACCAACCTCTCCAGCGTGTTCCACCTGTCGCGACGGGTGTCCGCGGGGATGATCGCGCGGGGGAGCGGCAAGATCATCCAGATCGGCAGCGTGCAGTCGCAGCTCGCGCGCCCGTCGATCGCGGCCTACTCGGCGACGAAGGGTGCGATCGTGATGTTCACGAAGGGGCTGTGCGCAGACCTCGCACCGCACGGCATCCAGGCCAACGCCGTCGCTCCCGGGTACTTCGCCACCGAGCTCACCAGGGCACTCGTCGAGGACGAGACGTTCTCGGCCTGGGTGCGGGGCCGGACGCCGGCCGGGCGATGGGGCGATACGAAGGACCTCGTCGGCGCTCTCGTGTTCCTCGCGAGCGGGGCCAGCGACTTCGTCAACGGCCAGACGCTGTTCGTCGACGGCGGCATGACGGCGGTGGTCTGATGCTGATCGGGAGGATCCGCGATGCCGACGGCGTGCACTGGGTCGACCGCGATCGTTCGCTGCTCGAGGATCCCTTCGCCGCGCTGGCCGCCGGGCGAGCTCCTGCCGTGTCGGGTCCCCGCATCGAGGGCGAGCAGCTCCCCGCCGTGGATCCGACGGTGATCGTCGGCATCGCGCAGAACGGCCCGTCTCACCCGTCGCCCGTGCAGGCGTGGCTCAAGAGCCCGCGTACGGTGGTGGCGAGCGGCACCGAGGTCGTGTTGCGTCGTGACGCCGGAGCGGCGGTCGCCGAAGGCGAGATCTGCGTCGTGATGGGGGCTGCGACCGCGGGCCTCACCGTCGAGAACGCGCACGAGTACGTGCTGGGCATCACCGCGGTGAACGACCTCTCCAGCCCGGATCGCAGCGAGGCGGATCCGCGCAACTTCGAGTCGAAGTCCGGCGTGGGGTACACGCCTCTCGGCACATGGATCGACACGGACGCCGGCATCGACGATGTCGTGCTCACGGTCGCCGTCGACGGCGTCCGCGTCGCCGAGACCGGCAGTCGCGAGCTGCCCATGACCATCAGGGAGTGCCTTGCCTATGTCGCGCTCTGGACCCCTCTCGGTCCCGGTGATCTGGTGATGACCGGCGCGCCGCACTCCCAGGCTCCCGTGGGCCCAGGGCAGACCGTGACGATCCGCGTGGCCGGAGTCGAACTGGTCACACCACTGGTGTGACATGAGAGGAACCGAGATGTCGAATCTTGCGATCGTCGCCCACGCGGCCGACGATCTCCGCGTCGAGGACGCCGGGGTCCCGGCGCCGTCCGCCGACGAAGCCGTCGTCGCGATCGCGTACGGGGGGATCTGCGGATCCGATCTGCACTACTGGCGGCACGGCGCGGCAGGCGCGTCGATCCTCCGCGAGCCGATGATCCTCGGCCACGAGGTGTCCGGAGTGGTCGTGACCGCGGCCGCCGACGGCTCGGGGCCGGCGGCGGGCACACCCGTGGCCGTGCACCCGCTCACCCCGCGCGGAGACGGCGTCACCCCGTGGCCCGCGGACCGGCCCAATCTCGCGCCCGCATCGAGCTACCTCGGTTCGGCCATGCACCTGCCGCACACCCAGGGCGCCTTCGCCCGGCAGGTGGCGATCCCCGGACGGATGCTGCACGAGGTCCCGGCTTCACTCGATCTGCGCGTCGCCGCCCTCGCCGAACCGGCGGCCGTCGCCTGGCACGGCCTGGCGCGGGCAGGTGACGTCGCAGACCGCAGCGTGGCCGTGATCGGCGCCGGCCCGATCGGGCAGCTCGCGGCATCCGTCGCGCAACGGGCCGGCGCATCCGTCGTCACCGTGACCGACCTGCACGAGCAACCGCGCCGCATCGCGGAGGCGCGCGGCATCCGCTCCCTCGACGCGCGCGACGCCGCAGCGATCGCGGCGTTGAACGCCGACGTGGTCGTCGAGTCGAGCGGCACCGAGCCGGGTCTGTCCGCAGCCGTCTCGGCTGCGGTACGGGGAGGCACCGTGGTGCTGCTCGGGCTTCAGCGGGCCGGAGACGTCCCGGCTCCGATGGCGACGGCGATCACGCGCGAGCTGACGCTGACCGGATCGTTCCGCTTCGCCGCGGAATTCGACGATGTGATCGCCGCGCTCGCCGACGGAACGCTCGACGTCACCGGCATCGTGAGCGAGGTGCGTCCGGCAGCCGACGCGATCGGAGCGTTCGCTCTCGCTGCCGATCCCTCGAGGTCCTGCAAGGTGCTCCTCGACTTCGGCGTGAAGGACTGAACCCGGAACCGCCGAGGCGAAGGTCAGTCCTTGCGGTAGCCCGAGCGCCCCATCGAGAACAGAGCGCCGAACGTGACGACGGCCGCGCACAGAGTCATCGCACCGATGAGCCAGCCGATTGCGTGAGAGAGGAAAGCGCCGTCGAGCATGGGATTCTCCGTGATCTGCGAGGAATGGACCGGTGTCCTCAGCCTACCGGGTCATCAGGTACCATTGAGGAGTACCTCGGCGAGGGACGCTTCTGCGCGTGCGCGGACGTCCGTTATCGACGCGGCGAGAGCCCTGCGGCTTCTTCACGTGTCTGCGTTCGAGATCACGATTTCCCAGACCACCGCACAGCTCCCGTTGTGTGCCCCGAAGGAGAACCACATGTCTGAAGACACCAAGGTCGCAGCAGAGCGTCGCACCGAGTTCGGCAAGGGCTTCGCCCGTCGCCTGCGCGCCGCCGGCAAGATCCCCGCCGTCATCTACGGCCACGGCACCGACCCCGTGCACGTCGCGCTGCCTGGTCACCAGGTCTCGCTCATCATCCGTCGCGCCAACGCGCTGCTCGAGCTCGACATCGAGGGCACGCAGGAGCTCGCTCTCGTCAAGGACGTGCAGCGTGACCCGGTGCTCCAGATCATCGAGCACATCGACCTCCTCGTCGTGAAGAAGGGCGAGAAGGTCACGATCGACATCCCCGTCCTCGTCACGGGTGAGGCCGCTCCCGGCACGATCGTGAACCTCGACGCCACCACGATCTCGATCGAGGCAGAGGCGACGCACATCCCCCAGAACGTCGAGGTCTCCGTCGAGGGACTCGAAGAGGGCGCCCACATCACCGCCGCCGACGTCGTCCTGCCCAAGGGCTCGACGCTCGTCACCGACGGAGACGTGCTCATCGTGGCCGTCTCGGGTGAGGCTGCGGAAGAGGCTCCGGCCGAGGCCGCTGAAGAGGCCGCCGCGGAGTAATCTCCGACCGATCCACCGCAGAGGGGGCGCGAGCAGATCGCGCCCCCTCTGTCGTATCCTGACCGAGGCCGCGCGGCTCGCAGAGAGGACAATCAGATGGCATCGACCTGGCTCGTGGTCGGTCTCGGGAACCCGGGGCCGCAGTACGCGGCGACCCGGCACAACATCGGTCAGATGGTCGTCGACGAGCTCGCGTCGCGGCGCGGCGAGAGCTTCCGCGAGCACAAGGGCGGCGCCAGGGTCGTCGAGACCTGGTTGCGCCCGGGAGCCGACAAGCTGGTGCTCGCCAAGCCGAACACCTTCATGAACGTGTCGGGCACCCCGGTGGCCGCATTGGCGCGGTTCTACTCCGTGCCGGCCGAGCGCATCATCGTCGTCCACGACGAACTCGACATCCCGTTCGACACCGTCAAGCTCAAGACGGGTGGCGGGCACGGTGGTCACAACGGCGTCCGCGACATCGCCAAGGCGATCACGACGCCGGACTTCCCCCGGGTCCGCGTGGGCATCGGGCGGCCGTCCGGGCGGCAGGACCCGGCCGACTGGGTGCTCTCACCGTTCGGCAAGGACGAGCGTGCGAATCTGCCGATCCTGGTGGCGGATGCTGCGGATGCGGTGGAGATGCTCGTCTCGGAGGGGCTGCTCGCGGCGCAGCAGAAGCACCACGCCCCGCGCTGATCAGTAGTTGACGAGCCCCGTCGCCATTCCGCCGGTCAAGGTCGCCACCAGCACGATCCAGAAGATGCCCGCGCCGAGCACGGCGAGCACGAGGCCGACGATGCCGAGGGCGCGACGCTGCTTCTTGCGGATCGCGATGATGCCGACGACGATCGCGGTGATGCCGAGGGCCGTGCCCACCCAGAACGCGATCTCGGCCCACAGCACCTGCGTGCGGGCGGGAGAGAGCGCACTGAGGAAGTCGGGGTCGGTCGTGTCGATGCCCGACGGGATGCGTGCGCCGATCTCGAATCCGGCGACGCCGGCGATGATCGGGATGACGATCGCTGCGATCCCGCCCAGGATCAGCGACAGGACGCCGAGGAATCCGCCGGATGAGGCGGGAGCGGTCTGCGGCGCGACGTACCCGCCCTGGGGCGCGGCGTAACCGCCGACCGGAACCTGGTAGGCGCCGGGAGGAGCCTGCGGAGCGGGTGCCTGAGGCACGGCGGGGTATCCCGCGTTCGGCTGTGCCGCCGGGTAGGCCGGCGCGGACGCGGGCGCCGGGGGAGCAGCGGGATACGAGGGATACGCGGGGGCAGAGGGGACCGGCGGGGCTGCAACCGGCGGGGCTGTAACCGGCGGCGGGAACGCTGCGGGCGGCTCCGGCGCGGGCGCTGCCGGCGGTGCGGGCGGGCGCTCGGGCTGCGTCTGCGGAGCCGCGCCCTGCGGGGCGGCGAACGCGGGGGGCGCAGGCGGGACAGCACCGGAAGGCGGGGGCAGCTGCGGATCAGTCACGCCCCCATCCTAGGGCGGTGGTGCTCAGACGCGCCGCAACAGCCCGACGCGGTCGTAGACGGCACCGAGGGTCGCGTCGGCGACGGCATCCGCCCGCTCCGCGTTCGCTGCGAGGATGCGGTCCAGCTCCGCCGGATCGTCGAGCAGCTCGAGGGCGCGCGCACGCACGGGCTCGAACTCGTTCACGACAGCCTCGGCGAGGCCCTTCTTGAAGTCGCCATAGCCGCGGCCGGCGTACTCGTCCTCGATCGAGCCGATCTGGCGCCCGGTGAGGGCGGCGTAGATCGTCAGCAGGTTCGACACCCCGGGTTTGCTCTCGCGATCGAAGCGCACCGTGCCCTCGTTGTCGGTCACCGCGCGCATGATCTTCTTGGCCGACTTCGCCGGGTCGTCCAGCATCCACAGCACACCCGCGTCGCTCTCGGCGGACTTCGACATCTTCGACGTCGGGTTCTGCAGATCGTAGATGCGCGCCGTGTCCTTCTGGATGACCGGTCGCGGCACCGTGAAGGTCTCGCCGAATCGCGAATTGAAGCGCTCGGCGAGATCGCGGGTGAGCTCGACGTGCTGCTTCTGGTCGTCGCCGACGGGGACGACATCGGTCTGATAGAGCAGGATGTCGGCCGCCATGAGGACCGGATACGTGAACAGGCCGACGCTCGTCGCGTCCGCGCCGTAGCGGGCCGACTTGTCCTTGAACTGCGTCATGCGCCCGGCCTCGCCGAAGCCCGTGATCGTCGACAGGATCCAGGCGAGTTCGGCATGCGCGCGCACGTGGGACTGCACGTACAGGGTGGACTGCGAGGGCTCGATGCCTGCTGCGATGTACTGAGCGGCGGTGCGCCGGGTCTTCTCGCGCAGCTCTGCCGGGTCCTGCGCGACGGTGAGCGCGTGCAGGTCGACGACGGAGAAGTACGCATCGTAGGAATTCTGCAGATCCCGCCACTGCAGGAGTGCGCCGATGTAGTTGCCGATCTGGAGGGAGTCGGCGGAGGGCTGCATTCCGGAGTAAAGGCGAGGTTTCGTCACGATATCAATCCTAGGCGGATGCTGGCGCGCCTCCGCGCGGCGGGGCAGACTCGCTGCATGACCCGGCCGCCTCTGCAGGCGCAGGCGTCGACGGGCGATCTGGTCGTCAGGATCGTCGGCGCCGCGCTCACACTCGTGTTCGTCGTGCCGTTCCTGCTGTTCGCCTGGATCGCGCTGAGCAGCCGGTTCGCGTCGGCGAGCGGCGACCTGCACGGCTACGGCATGATCTTCGGAACTCTGCTCGCGCTCGTCGCGGGGCTGTGCCTGATGCTCGTGGCTCCGTTGATCCTGCCCCGTCGCCTGCGCGCGAGAGGCTACATGATCAGCGCGCTGGGCTACGTCGTGGTGGGCGTCGGGCTCGTCGCCGCGTGGTTCACCGCCTGATCAGTACGTGTAGTCGACGACGACCGGGGCGTGATCGCTCCAGCGCTGGTCGTAGGCGGCCGCACGCGCCACGTGGTACGTCTGCACGCGCTCCGCCAGGGCGGGAGTCGCGAGGTGGTAGTCGATGCGCCAGCCCGAGTCGTTGTCGAAGGCCTGACCCCGCATGGACCACCAGGTGTAGGGGCCGTCGATCTCGCCGTGGAAGCGCCGGCCCACGTCGACCCAGCCGAGGCCGGTGCCCACGGATCCGTCGACGCCCTCGATCTGCGCCCCCGCCTCGCCCAGGAACCTGTCGAAGTACGCCCGCTCGCGCGGCAGGAAGCCGGCCTTCTTACGGTTGCCGCGCCAGTTCTTGATGTCGAGCTCGCGGTGACCGACGTTGAGGTCACCCGTGACGAGGGCGAGAGCGCCGTCCTGCCCGAGCTCGCCGAGGCGCACGCCGAAGGCGTCGAGGAACTTCCACTTCTCGTCCTGCTTGGGTGTGTCGGCCTCGCCGGAGTGCACGTAGGCGCTCACGACCGTGAGCGGACGATCGCCGATCAGGAAGTCCGCCTCGATCCAGCGGCCCTTGGAGTCGAAGTCCTCGGGGCCGAACTCCGTGCGGTGCGCGAGCGAGGGATTGCGGCTCGCGATCGCGACGCCCGCCCGGCCCTTGGCGCTGGCCTCGTCGTGCACGAAGGTCCATCCGGGCAGCGCCGCCTCGAGATGCTCGTCCTGGCCGCGGACCTCCTGCAGGGTGAGGATGTCGACATCGGCGGCGTCGAGCCAGGAGCTCATTCCGTTGCGGGCGGCGGCCCGGATTCCGTTCACATTGACCGTGGCGATACGCAGATGAGGCATGGAACCAGCCTAGGCGCGGGGTCGGACATTCTCGGACTCGGACTCGGCATCCATCAGCGCGTCCTGAGCCCTCCGCACCGCCCTGCGCGCGAAACTGCGCCGATACCAAGGCGCCCCTGCCGCCGCCTCCTGCGCCCGGCGCAGCCGGACCTGCGCCGCGAGGACGAGCGCCTGCTCCTCGGCCTTGCGCGCGGCAGTCTCGTCCTCGCGCTCGAACGGCTGGTCGTGATCCATGGCGGTGACCGCGATGAAGGACGCGGCCATCAGCACGACGATCGCCAGCCAGCGACACCACAGCAGCAGGCCGACGATCACCGCGAAAGACGCGAGGAGAGGATTGCCGGGTACACGCGAGAGGAGGAGGCCCGCTCCGAGCTGGAGCACGACCATCGCGCCTCCACCCAGCAGTGCGCCGGGCCAGATGTACCGCCAGCGCAGATTCGTGCCCGTGAGGAAGCGGACCAGCAGGGCGAGCGCTCCGGCATCCAGCCCGAACGCCACGCCGATCGAGAGCAGGCGCACCGTCAGGTTGAAGGGCCACGACCCGGTGCTCCAGCCGACGAGGTGATAGAACTGCTCGAGTGCCCAGACGCCGGCCCAGCTGAGCACCGCGCCGATCAGCATCGCGCCTCCGAACACGATCGCCGAGAAGAAGTCGCGCGCCTTCAGCAGCCAGTAGCTGCGAGTGTCGTAGGCGAGACCGAACAGATCGCGCACGGCCCGGCGGGCGAAGGTCACCGCGCCCACGGCGGTCCACATCGCCACTCCCAGCGCGATCACACCGGTCGCGCCGAGCAGGCTTCCCGAGCTCTTCGCGATCTCCGTGACGTCGTCGACCGACACCAGGCCGTAGTCGCCGGTGCCGATCAGTCCGGGGATGTAGGTGTTCATCAGACGCACGAGAGCGTCGATCGCAGCCTCGCTCGCGCCCAGCCACAGCCCGGCGCCGGCGAAGGCGACGTACAGCAGGGCGAAGAGCGCGAAGAGGACGTAGTAGCTCATCCCCGCCGACAGCAGGAAGCCGTTGTTGTACGAGAAGTTGCGCCACACCCGCACGGGGAAGGCGGCGAGCGTGCGGTCCTTCAGCTGGGCGATCTGCTCCAGGCGCACGTCGAGCCGGGTGCGGAGGGGAGCGCGGTCGGACACGTCCCCACGATATCGACAAGCCGGGTGCGACGAAGGGCGGGCTCCCGGAGGAGTCCGCCCTTCGTCACTGCGGTCGGTCGCTCGTCAGGGACGGCCGCGGAGAACAGCCTGCTTGACCTCGGCGATGGCCTTTGTGACCTCGATGCCACGCGGGCACGCCTCGGAGCAGTTGAAGGTCGTGCGGCAGCGCCAGACGCCCTCCTTGTCGTTGAGGATGTCGAGACGCACGGCGGCGTTGTCGTCGCGCGAGTCGAAGATGAAGCGGTGTGCGTTCACGATCGCGGCAGGCCCGAAGTACTGCCCGTCGGTCCAGAACACGGGGCACGAGGAGGTGCAGGCCGCGCACAGGATGCACTTGGTGGTGTCGTCGAAGATCTCGCGGTCGGCGATCGACTGCACGCGCTCCTTGCCCTTCTCCGGCACGGAGTTCGCGACGAGGAACGGCTGCACCTCACGGTAGGAGGCGAAGAACGGCTCCATGTCGACGACGAGGTCCTTCTCGAGCGGCAGGCCCTTGATCGCCTCGACGTAGATCGGCTTCGAGATGTCGAGGTCCTTGATCAGCGTCTTGCATGCGAGGCGGTTGCGGCCGTTGATGCGCATGGCGTCGGAGCCGCAGATGCCGTGGGCGCAAGAACGGCGGAAGGTCAGCGAGCCGTCGACCTCCCACTTGATCTTGTGCAGCGCGTCGAGCACGCGGTCCGTCGAGTAGAGCTCCACGTCGTAGTCGACCCAGTGCGGCTCGGCGTCGACCTCGGGGTCGAAGCGCCGGATGTTGAAGGTGACGATGAAGGACTGCACGCCCGGGTCGCTCGCGGGTGCCTCTGCAACTGCGTTCGACATGGTCAGTACTTCCTCTCCAGCGGCGGGTAATTGAGCTCGCCTTGCTCGTTCTTCGTGAACACGACCGGCTTCCAGTCGAGCTTGATGTGATCGCTCGGCGTCGACGAGTGCGGGTCACCGGTCAGATACGCCATGGTGTGCTTCATGTAGTTCTCGTCGTCGCGCTTCGGGAAGTCGTCGCGCATGTGCCCGCCGCGGCTCTCCTGGCGGTTCTGCGCGGCGTACACGACGACCTCGGCGATGTCGAGGAGGAAGCCCAGCTCGACGGCCTCGAGCAGGTCGGTGTTGAACCGGTGGCCCTTGTCGTCGACGTGCACGTTGTTGTAGCGGTCGCGGAGATCCTTGATCACGCCGAGCACGTGCTCGAGGGATTCGTGGGTGCGGAACACCTGCGCGCCCTTGTCCATCTCGTCCTGCAGCGTCTTGCGCAGCACGGCGATCCGCTCGGTGCCCTGGTTGTTCCGCAGACCCTCCAGCATCCCCTTCACGAACCCGGCCGGGTCTTCGGGAAGCGGCACGAAGTCCGCGGTCTTGACGTACTCGACGGCGTTGCGACCGGCGCGCTTGCCGAAGACGTTGATGTCGAGCAGCGAGTTCGTGCCGAGGCGGTTCGCGCCGTGCACCGAGACGCAGGCGCACTCGCCGGCGGCGTAGAGACCCGGAACGACGGTGGTGTTGTCGGCGAGGACCTCGCCGGCGTTGTTCGTCGGGATGCCGCCCATCGCGTAGTGCGCCGTCGGCATCACCGGGACCGGCTCGACGACCGGGTCGACGCCCAGGTAGGTGCGGGCGAACTCGGTGATGTCGGGGAGCTTGGTCTCGAGGACCTCGGCGCCCAGGTGCGTGCAGTCCAGCAGCACGTAGTCCTTGTGGGGGCCCGCGCCGCGGCCCTCCGCCACCTCCTGCACCATGCAGCGCGCGACGATGTCACGCGGAGCGAGGTCCTTGATGGTGGGGGCGTAGCGCTCCATGAAGCGCTCGCCCGAGGCGTTGCGCAGAATCGCGCCCTCGCCGCGCGCACCCTCGGTGAGGAGGATGCCGAGACCGGCGAGGCCGGTGGGATGGAACTGGAAGAACTCGAGGTCCTCCAGGGGGAGTCCCTTGCGCCACACGATGCCGACGCCATCGCCGGTCAGGGTGTGCGCGTTCGAGGTGGTCTTGAAGATCTTGCCGAAGCCGCCGGTCGCGAAGATCACGGCCTTGGACTGGAAGACGTGCAGCTCTCCGGTGGAGAGGTCGTAGGCGACGACGCCCGAGACCTGCGTCTTGCCGTCGGCGTCCTTCACGGTCAGCAGGTCGAGAACGTAGAACTCGTTGAAGAAGTTGATGCCGAGCTTCACGCAGTTCTGGAACAGCGTCTGCAGGATCATGTGACCCGTGCGGTCGGCGGCGTAGCAGGCGCGTCGCACCGGGGTCTTGCCATGCTCGGCGGTGTGACCGCCGAAGCGCCGCTGGTCGATCTTGCCCTCGGGGGTGCGGTTGAAGGGGAGGCCCATGTTCTCGAGGTCGATGACCGCGTCGATGGCCTCCTTCGCGAGGATCTCCGCAGCGTCCTGGTCGACGAGGTAGTCGCCGCCCTTGACGGTGTCGAAGGTGTGCCACTCCCAGCTGTCCTCCTCGACGTTGGCGAGCGCCGCCGCCATGCCGCCCTGCGCGGCTCCCGTGTGGGAGCGCGTCGGGTAGAGCTTGGAGATGACCGCGGTCCGAGCGCCGGGACCGGCCTCGATGGCCGCGCGCATGCCGGCGCCGCCGGCGCCCACGATCACGATGTCGAACTGGTGGTAGTGCACGCCGTCGCGGACGACGGACTCCTGCGCCTCAGTAGTCACTTTTCGTATGCCTTCTTCTATCAGTTAGCCACGGACTGGCAGGTGTCCCACAGCGTGCTCGACTCGGTCACTCCGAGGCACGGGTCGAAGGTGAAGACCACCAGGGTGCCGAGGAGGATGAGGAGGGCCGCTGCGAGGCCCAGCGCCCAGATGAGCACCTTGCGAGCCGTGCTGTTCGTGACGTAGTCGTTCACGATCGTCCGCATGCCGTTCGCGCCGTGGATCAGGGCGAGCCACAGCATGATGACGTCCCACCACTGCCAGAACGGCGTGGCGAACTTTCCGGCGATGAACGCGAAGTCCAGGGCGTGGATGCCTTCGCCGACCATCAGGTTGATGAACAGGTGGCCGAAGATGAGGATCACCAGGAGGACGCCGGACAGGCGCATGAACGCCCATCCCCACATCTCGAGGTTGAAGCGCCGCTGACGACGGACGGGTGCGGCGATGGTCTGCGCGGTCATCAGTGACCCCCTCCGAATCCGGCGAACGCGAGCATCAGGTGACGGGGAACGAAGCCGGCCATGATGATGCCCCAGACCAGCAGCACGCCCCAGAACAGCTGACGCTGGTACTTGGCGCCCTTCGACCAGAAGTCGACGGCGATGATCCGCAGGCCGTTCATCGCGTGGAACACGATGCCTGCGACCAGTACGACCTCGCCCAGGGCCATGACCGGGTTCTTGTATGTGCCGATCACGGCGTTGTACGCCTCCGGCGACACCCTGATCAGCGCCGTGTCGAGCACGTGCACCAATAGGAAGAAGAAGATGGCGACTCCGGTGATGCGATGAAGCACCCACGACCACATGCCTTCGCGACCCCGGTAGAGGGTGCCGCGCGGGGACTTGGACGTGGTTTCCGAAATCGACGGTGTCAAGCGAGCGCTTGTGGACACGGTCGTCCTCCCTGGATCGAAGTGACTCGGTCGCGTGCACTGCGTGGTCCAAGTGTGAGCCTGGGAAGACAACAGGCACGGCCGATCGGTGACCATCCTATTCCTGTCAGATCGCTGGGAGCGACGAAGGACAGCCTAAGTATCTCGACGTCGAGAGGTTTTCTGCATGGTGTCGAGAGCCTGTCGACATGATGGGCGCCGAGTACTCTGGCCAGGTGACCCAACCGATCAAGGACTTCTACGCAGTCATCCCCGCAGGCGGAATCGGCAGCCGGCTCTGGCCGCTGTCACGCGCGGATGCGCCGAAGTTCCTGCACGACCTCACCGGCTCCGGGCACTCCCTGCTCCGCGACACCTGGGATCGGCTCGAGCCGCTCGCCGGGCACGACCGGATCGCCGTCGTCACCGGCCGCGCGCACCGCGCAGCCGTGGAGGAGCAGCTGCCCGGCATACCCGACCTCAACGTGTTCCTGGAATCCGAGCCGCGCGAGTCGGCGGCTGCTATCGGGCTCGCCGCCGCGATCCTGCACCGCCGCGACCCGGACGTGATCATCGGCTCGTTCAGCGCCGACCACGTGATCCGCGGAACGCGCGTGTTCGAGTTCGCCGTGCGGGATGCCGTCGAGGTCGCGCGTCAGGGCTACATCTGCACGATCGGCATCACACCCACCGAGCCCGCGGTCGGGTTCGGGTACATCAAGCAGGGGGAGGAGCTCGTCGTCGACGGCGCGAGGGAGGCCTCGCTCGTGGAGAGCTTCGTCGAGAAGCCCGACCTCGAGACCGCCAAGGCCTACGTCGCGGATCGCAGCTACCTCTGGAACGCCGGCATGTTCATCGCCAAGGCGAGCGTGCTTCTCGAAGAGCTGGCGGAGAACGAGCCCGAACTGCACGCGGGGCTGGTCGAGCTCGCGGATGCCTGGGACGACCGCGCGCAGCGCGGACCCGCCGTCGACCGGATCTGGCCTCGGCTGAAGAAGATCGCCATCGACTACGCCGTGGCCGAGCCGGCGGCCAAGCGCGGACGCCTCGCCGTCGTCCCCGGACATTTCGACTGGGACGACGTGGGGGATTTCGCCTCCCTCACCAAGCTCATCAACAACGGCCGCAAGAACGACCTCGCCGTGCTCGGCCCGAAGGCGAGAGTGCTGTCGGACGCCGCGAGCGGCATCCTCGTGAGCCAGACGAGCCGCGTGATCAGCCTGATCGGCGTGCAGGACATCGTGGTGGTCGACACCCCCGATGCCCTTCTGGTGACGACGGTGGAACACGCGCAGCGGGTCAAGGGCGTGGTCGAGTCGCTCAAGCTCACGGGACGCGGCGACGTGCTCTGATGAGCACGCTTGCATGCTCATCTGCCGAATTGATCTCGGCTTTGTAACCATTCGTCTGCGCGCGCGAACTCGACATGCCCAAACGTCGAAACACTGGGTAACTTTGAGCGATCCGCGAGGGCCGCGGGATCGTTGAGGGAGGCATGAGTTGACCATCTCCACCACCAAGAAGCTTCTCGGCGCGGCAATCGCTGCCAGCGTCGTCTTCGCACTCGCCGGCTGCGGCCAGGCGCCCACCGACAAGCCGGGCGGCTCGGGCGATCCCGCCGCCTCCGACTTCACTCCCTGCATCGTCTCCGACGCGGGCGGCTTCGACGACAAGTCGTTCAACCAGCTCTCCTACGAAGGCGCGCAGAAGGCCGCCGACGAGCTCGGCGCCACGCTGAAGAAGGCCGAGTCGAACGCCGAGACCGAGTACGGCCCCAACATCGACAACATGGTGTCCGAGGGCTGCAACGCGATCGTCTCCGTCGGCTTCGCGCTGTCGCAGGCGACCGTCGACGCCGCCACGGCGAACCCCGACACCGACTTCATCCTCGTCGACGACGCGGGCGGCGACAGCAAGCCCGACAACGTCAAGCCGCTGCTCTACGACACGGCCCAGGCCGCGTTCCTCGCGGGCTACCTGTCGGCCGGTTACTCCAAGACCGCCAAGGTCGGCACCTACGGCGGCATGGAGTTCCCCACCGTCACGATCTTCATGGACGGCTTCAAGCAGGGCGTCGACTACTACAACACCGAGAACGGCACCGCCGTCGAGGTCGTCGGCTGGGACGGCACGACCGGTTCCTTCACCGGTGGCTTCGAAGCCAACCAGGACGCCAAGACCACGGCGCAGAACATCATCGACCAGGGTGTCGACGTGCTCTTCCCGGTCGGCGGCCCGATCTACCAGTCCGGTCTGCAGGCCATCAAGGACTCCGGCAAGGACATCGCCCTCATCGGCGCCGACGCCGACCTGTTCAACACCGACCCGACCACGGCCGACTTCGTGCTCACCTCGGTGCTGAAGGCCATGGACCTGTCGACCTACGAGGCCGTCATGGCCAGCGCCGACGACAGCTTCAGCGGTGACGCCTACATCGGCACGCTCGACAACGAGGGCGTGGGCATCGCTCCGCTGCACAACTTCGAGAGCAAGGTCGACGCGGAACTGGTCAAGAAGGTCGACGCGATCAAGCAGGAGATCATCGACGGCAAGATCACCGTCACGTCTTACCTGAGCGAGTAACAGCAAGCAACAACGGGGAGGCCGGCCCAGTCGGTCTCCCCGCTGTCGTCTGCGCGGGCGATCCCTGCGCATGACGACGACGGCATGAATAGGATCGGACACATGAAGCTCGAGCTGCGCGGGATAACGAAGAGGTTTGGCGCGCTGACGGCCAACGACCACATCGATCTGGTCGTCCAACCCGGAGAGATCCACAGCCTTCTCGGTGAGAACGGCGCGGGGAAGTCGACCCTGATGAACGTGCTCTACGGCCTGTACCAGGCCGATGAGGGACAGATCCTCATCGATGACGTCGTTCAGCATTTCGCGGGCCCCGGCGACGCGATGAAGGCGGGGATCGGCATGGTGCATCAGCACTTCATGCTGGTGCCGGTGTTCACCGTGGCCGAGAACGTGATGCTGGGTCACGAGAAGACGACGGCTGGAGGGCGCCTCGACCTCGCGGCCGCGCGCCGACAGGTGAAGGAGATCTCCGACCGCTTCGGCTTCGACGTCGATCCGGATGCGGTCGTCGAGGATCTTCCCGTCGGCGTCCAGCAGCGCGTCGAGATCATCAAGGCGCTGGCGCGGGACGCCAGCATCCTCGTCTTCGACGAGCCCACGGCCGTGCTCACCCCGCAGGAGACCGACGAGCTGATGGCGACGATGCGCCAGCTCCGCGAGCGCGGGACCGCGATCGTGTTCATCACGCACAAGCTCCGCGAGGTCCGCGAGGTCGCCGACCGCATCACGGTGATCCGGCTCGGCAAGGTCGTCGGCGAGGCGTCTCCGACGGCGTCGAACACTGAGCTCGCGTCGCTCATGGTCGGCCGAGCGGTCGAGCTCACGGTCCACAAGGACGCACCCTCGCTGCGCAGCAACTCCCTCGTGGTCGAGAATCTGACGGTCACCGATGCCGCAGGCGCGGTGCTCGTGGACGAAGCGTCGTTCGAGGTCCGCGGCGGTGAGGTTCTCGCGATCGCCGGCGTTCAGGGCAACGGGCAGACCGAGCTCACCGAGGCGCTGATGGGCCTTCAGGACAGAGTGCGAGGCAGCATCCGTCTGAACGGCGAGGAGCTCGTCGGCCGCAGCGTGCGGCAGATCCTCGACGCGGGCGTCGGGTTCGTCCCGGAGGATCGCGGCGTCGACGGCCTCGTCAAGGAGTTCTCGATCGCCGAGAACCTCATGCTCGATCGCTCCAACGGCGCTCCCTTCGTCAAGAACGGAGCTCTGCAGCTGAGAGCGCGCGACGAGTTCGCGAAGGCGAAGATCGCGGAGTTCGACATCCGCACGCAGGGGCCGACGCAGGCGGCGGGCCGTCTCTCCGGAGGCAACCAGCAGAAGATCGTGCTGGCGCGCGAGCTCAGCCGCGATCTGTCGCTGTTCGTCGCCGCCCAGCCCACGCGAGGCGTGGACGTCGGATCGATCGAGTTCATCCACAAGCGAGTGATCGAGACGCGCGATTCCGGCGTCCCGGTGATCGTGATCTCGACCGAGCTCGACGAGGTCGCTGCCCTTGCCGATCGCATCCTGGTCATGTACCGGGGCCGCATCGTGGGCATCGTCCCGGGCGACACACCGCGCGATGTGCTCGGGCTGATGATGGCGGGCGCCGCCGTGAACGAAGGAGCACAGGCATGACCGCCGCTCAGACTCAGCAGGCGCCGGTGATCGCGCCGGACGCGCCGAAGCCCTCGAAGTGGCGCAGAGCGCTCACCGAGATCGTCAACGGCAACGCACTCGTGTCGGTACTCGCGGTGGTCGTGGCGATCGTCGTCGGCTCCCTGATGATCGCCCTGACCGACCCGGCCGTGCAGGCCGCGGCCGGCTACTTCTTCGCGGCGCCCATGGACACTTTCAGCGCCATCGGTAGTGCCGTCGGGGGAGCGTACTCGGCACTGTTCCGCGGATCGATCTACAACTTCAACGCCGACTCGTTCGCGATCGGCATCCGCCCGCTGACCGAGACGCTCAAGTTCGCGACGCCGCTGATCGCCGCAGGCCTCGGTGTGGGTCTCGCGTTCCGCGCCGGCCTGTTCAACATCGGCGGCCAGGGGCAGATGCTGATGGCCGCTGCCGCCGCCGGATACGTCGCCACAGCCTGGGAGCTGCCGTTCCCGCTGCACCTGATCGCCGCACTCGTCGCGGGCGTCGTCGCGGGTGCGATCTGGGCGGGCATCGCGGGCCTGCTCAAGGCGCGCACCGGTGCACACGAGGTGATCGTCACGATCATGCTCAACCACATCGCGTTCTACCTCCTGGCGTGGATGCTGGCGACTCAGGGCCTGCTGCAGGCGCCGGGATCCAACAACCCGAAGACCGCGCCCATGGCGGAGTCCGCCGTGTTCCCGCTGATCCTCGGGCCGATGTACAAGTTGCACCTCGGCTTCCTGCTCGCGCTGGTCGCGGTCGCGATCACCTGGTGGCTGCTTGAGCGCTCGAGCCTGGGCTTCCGCTTCCGCGCCGTCGGCGAGAACCCTGCCGCCGCTCGCACGGCCGGTATCTCGGTCGGACGCATGTACTTCACCGTCATGCTCATCGCCGGTGCGCTGGTCGGTCTCGCCGGCGTGAGCCAGGTGCTCGGCACCGAGCCGAAGGGCTTCAGCGGCGGCATCGACGCAGGAATCGGCTTCGACGCCATCACGGTCGCCCTCCTCGGACGCTCGCGTCCGCTCGGCATCCTGTGGGCGGGCCTGCTCTTCGGCGCGTTCAAGACCGGAGGGTTCACCATGCAGGCATCGCAGGGCGTCCCGATCGAGATCGTCCTCGTCGTGCAGTCGCTGATCGTGCTGTTCATCGCCGCTCCGCCGCTCGTGCGGGCGATGTTCGGGCTGCCGCAGCCGGGCGTCGCGACCCGCCGACAGCGCCGCGCCGCGAAGAAGGAGGTGGCCGCATGACCGCTGTGACGCTCGACGCCGAGCCGCGTACCGTCGCCGTCGTCTCCTGGAAGACGCCGGTCATCTTCACCGTCGTCACCGTGCTGTTCGCCCTTCTGCCGCTGTTCGTCCCGCGCGCAGGGGATTCGACGTTCCGGCTCACGGCCGGCGGCGAGATTCTCGCGCTGCCGAACCTCGTCGTGCCGGGCACGGCGACGGCGTGGGTCGCGGTGTTCCTCGCCGCAGCCGTCACCACCATCGCCTGGTGGCTGGCCGCCACGCGTCGCACGGTGCCGCTGTGGCTCACCGCCATCTTCGCTGCGGCGCTGATCATCGGGTTCCTCGCCTGGGCGGCGGCCGGCAGCAAGGGCACGCTGCCGATGATCGGACTCCTCAGCGGGGCGCTCGCTCTCGCGACGCCGTTGATCTTCGGCGCTCTGGGCGGTGTGATCGGCGAGCGCGCCGGTGTCGTCAACATCGCGATCGAAGCGCAGTTGCTGGCCGGCGCGTTCACCGCCGCGATCGTCGGCTCGGCGACCGGCACGCCGTGGGCAGGACTCGTCGCCGCGATGGTCGCCGGCGTCCTGGTCGCGCTGATCCTCGGCGTCTTCGCGATCACCTATCACGTCGACCAGGTCATCGTCGGCGTCGTGCTGAACGTCCTCGTGATCGGCGTGACGACGTTCCTGTTCCGGCAGGTGCTCGCACCGAACCAGGCCACGCTGAACACCGTCACACCCTTCCCGAAGCTGCCGATCCCGCTGCTCAGCGAGATCCCGATCATCGGGCCGATCCTGTTCACGCAGACCATCGTCGTGTACCTGATGTACGTGGTCGTCTTCGTGGTCTGGTACGGCATGTACCGCACCCGCTGGGGCCTGCGCATGCGAGCCGTGGGGGAGCACCCGCAGGCCGCTGACACGGTGGGCATCAACGTGGCCCGCACCCGGTACATGAACGTGCTGATCGCCGGTGCGATCGCGGGCATGGGCGGCGCGTTCTACACACTGGTCTCCGTCCCGCGATTCAACCCGGAGATGACCGCGGGCGCCGGCTTCATCGCTCTCGCCGCCGTCATCTTCGGCAAGTGGGACCCGATCAAGGCGACGCTGGCGGCGCTCCTGTTCGGGTTCGCGACCAACCTGCAGGGCGTGCTCAGCGTGATCGGATCGCCGGTGCCCAGCCAGTTCATGCTGATGCTGCCGTACGTCGTGACGATCTTCGCGGTCGCCGGTCTCGTCGGGCGCTCGCGTCCTCCGGCCGCCGACGGCGAGCCGTACATCAAGTCCTAGGAGAGACATGACCGACATCGATTGGGATGAGCTGCGTCAGGTTGCGACCGACGCCATGACCAAGGCCTACGCGCCCTACTCGCGGTATCGCGTCGGCGCCGCTGCGCTTGCGAGCGACGGGCGCATCGTCGCCGGTTGCAACGTCGAGAACGCGTCGTACGGCGTGGGCCTGTGTGCGGAGTGCGCCCTGGTGGGCGACCTGCACATGTCCGGCGGCGGCAAGCTCGTCGCCTTCGTGTGCGTCAACAACGACGGCGAGACGATCATGCCGTGCGGACGCTGCCGACAGCTGCTGTTCGAGCACGCCATGCCCGGCATGCTGCTGGAGACCGTCTCCGGCATCCGCACCATCGACGAAGTACTGCCGGACGCGTTCGGCCCCCGAGACCTGGAGGACGCCCGATGAGCGTTGAACCCTTCGACGCTGTGGACGTCATCCGCGCCAAGCGCGACGGGGGCGCCGTCCCCGAGCCCGCACTGCGCTGGATGGTCGACGCCTACACGCGCGGCTACGTGTCCGACGCCCAGATGGCCTCGTTCGCCATGGCCGTGTTCCAGCGCGGCATGGAGCGCGACGAGATCCGCGTGCTCACCGACGCCATGATCGCCTCGGGTGAGCGGATGAGCTTCGCGAGCCTCGGCAAGAAGACCGTCGACAAGCACTCCACCGGCGGAGTGGGCGACAAGATCACCCTTCCCCTCGCACCCCTGGTCGCCGTCTTCGGCGTGGCTGTGCCGCAGCTGTCCGGTCGCGGCCTCGGCCACACCGGGGGCACGCTCGACAAGCTCGAGTCGATCCCCGGCTGGCGTGCAGCGCTCAGCAACGAGGAGATGTTCGCGCAGATGCAGTCTGACGTCGGAGCGGTCATCTGCGCCGCCGGCTCCGGGCTCGCCCCGGCGGACAAGAAGCTGTACGCGCTGCGAGACGTCACAGGGACGGTCGAGGCGATCCCGCTGATCGCCTCGAGCATCATGTCGAAGAAGATCGCCGAGGGGACCGACGCCCTCGTGCTCGATGTGAAGTTCGGCTCGGGCGCCTTCATGCAGGACATCGATCGTGCGCGCGAACTCGCACGCACGATGGTCGCGCTCGGCACGGATTCGGGCGTCGCGACGACCGCTCTGCTCACCGACATGAACGTGCCGCTCGGCCTCGCGATCGGGAACGCCAACGAGGTCCGCGAGTCCGTGGAGATCCTCGCGGGCGGCGGGCCCTCCGACGTCCGCGAACTCACGCTCGCGCTCGCACGCGAGATGCTCGCGCTCGCCGGTCAGCCCGACACCGACGTGGAGAAGGCGCTCGACGACGGCCGCGCGATGGACAGCTGGAAGGCCATGATCCGCGCGCAGGACGGCGATCCGGATGCCGTGCTCCCCACGGCCCGCGAGACGCACGTCGTCACGGCCGCAGCCGACGGAGTCGTGTCGCGCATGGATGCTCTGCCCTTCGGCATCGCCGCCTGGCGTCTTGGCGCTGGGCGTGCCCGTGCCGAGGACCCGGTGATCTTCGAGGCCGGCATCGACCTGCACGCCAAGCCGGGGGACCGGGTCGTCGCCGGTCAGCCGCTGTTCACGCTGTCGGCGGCTGACGAGGCGCGCTTTCCCCGCGCTCTCGAGGCGCTCGACGGTGCGTGGGAGGTCGGAGAGGCCGCCCCGGAGGCGGGGCCGATCGTGCGCGAGCGCATCACGGCGTGACCGTCGACCGCTAGCCTGAACTGAGCGAATCCGCGACCGAGAGGAATTCCATGTCGATCGACGCGAACGGCGACGTCACCATCCAGGGAGCGTCCCTGCGCAGCCTTCCGAAGGTGTCTCTGCACGACCACCTCGATGGTGCCCTCCGCCCGTCCACGATCATCGAACTGGCCGACGCGATCGGCCTCGATGTGCCCGAGGCTGACCCGGCCGCCCTCGGGAAGTGGTTCGCGACCCAGAGCGATTCCGGCTCCCTCGTGGAGTACCTCAAGACCTTCGAACTGACGACGGCCGTCATGCAGACCCAGGAGGGTCTCACTCGGGTCGCTCGTGAATTCGTCGAGGATCTGGCCGCCGACGGCGTGATCTACGGCGAGGTGCGCTGGGCGCCCGAGCAGCACCTCGGACGCGGCCTGACGCTCGAGCAGGCGGTCGAAGCCGTGCAGCAGGGCATCGAAGAGGGCGAGGACGCCGCGGATCGCGCGGGTGGCAGCATCCGCGTGGGCCAGCTGATCACCGCGATGCGGCACGCTGACCGCTCGCGCGAGATCGCCGAGCTCGCCGTGTCCTTCCGCGGGCGCGGCGCCGTCGGCTTCGACATCGCCGGGGCCGAAGACGGATTCCCCGCGTCCAACCATCGTGCGGCGTTCGACTACCTCGCCGAGAACTTCTTCCCGGTGACCGTGCACGCCGGTGAGGCCGCGGGCCTCGCGTCGATCCGCTCCGCGCTGATCGACGGACGTGCCCTCCGACTCGGACACGGTGTGCGCATCGCCGAGGACCTCGAAGTGGTCACGGAGGAGGGCGACGAGGTGCAGGTGCAGTTCGGCGACCTCGCTCGCTGGGTGCGCGACCGCGAGATCCCGCTGGAGCTGTCGCCGTCGTCGAACCTGCAGACGGGCGCGATCGAGAAGTGGGGGAGGACGCTCGCCGACCACCCCTTCGACCTGCTGTACCAGCTCGGGTTCGCCGTCACGGTGAACGTCGACAACCGCACCATGAGCGCGACCTCGCTCACACGCGAACTCGCTCTTCTCGTCGAGGCGTTCGAGTACGACCTCGACGACCTCGAGACCTTCCAGTTCAACGCGGCCTCTGCCGCGTTCCTGCCGGTCGAGGAACGTGAAGAGCTGGTCGAGATGATCGCTGAAGGCTTCGACGTCTAGGTCGTGGCCACCGGGGGGAGGCGACGGCTCAAGGCCGTCGCGATCATCGTCAGTGCCGTCGTACTCCTGGGAGGGGGAGCGGCGGGAGCGTACGCCTGGACGGCGGCGTCGCGAGAACCGAGTGCGCCGCGTTCCGAGGCCGGCGCGATCCAGCATCCGCCGCTGAGTCCTGTTCAGCAGCTGCTGCACGATGCGGATGACCCGCTCGCGTGCGCACTGACCTTCGCGGGAGAAGGCGCGCCGTCGGATCCCGTGCTGCAGTGGCAGAACGCTCTGTACCAGGGGCTGCCGATTCCCGCTCGCGACGGGTTCGTCTTCGGTGGCTGGTACCCGACCGAGGCCGCCGCGACGGCGTTCGACCAGGCCGCCCGCGTCAACGGTGCGGACGCGGTGGTGTGCGTCGACCAGCAGGTGCAGCTGTTCTCCGCATGGATGACCCCCGAGCAGAACGTCGCGGAGAACGCGCAGATCCCCATCCTGATGTACCACCAGTTCACGGCGAAGCCCGAGGGCGAATCGGGCTGGTTGCGCGGCAACTACGCGTACATCGGCGACTTCGAGGCTCAGATGAGTCACATCGCCTCCAGCGGCTTCTACATGCCCACCTGGGACGAGCTGAGCGCCTTCATCGACGGACGGCTGTTCCTTCCCGCGCATTCCGTGATCATCACCGACGACGATGCCGACCAGAGCTGGTTCGACCTGGCGGTCCCGGTGATCGACGAGTACAAGCTGCTCTCCACCTCGTTCATGATCACCGCCTACCGGCAGGATCCTCCGCCGTCGATCTACGTGCAGCGTCGGTCGCACACGAACGACATGCATCAGGCGGGCGACAACGGCAAGGGGCGGATGGTCAACTGGACCGCCGACCAGATCGCCGCCGACCTGAACACCTCCGGCGACATCCTCGGCGTCCGTGAGGTGATCGCGTATCCCTACGGGCACTACAACGACACCGCCAAGCAGGGCGTCGCGCAAGCCGGGTACGAGATGGCCCGCACGATCGAGCCGGGGCTGGTGACGATCGGCACCGACAAGCTCGCTCTGCCGGTCGTGCGCATCGACTACGGGATGACCGTCGACGCGCTGATCAAGCGAATCGGCTGACCCTTCGACACGCTCAGGGGCCCCGCTCGTGCTGTCAGGATGGAGGCATGACCGCTGCCTCCGTCTTCATCGCCGGCCCCGCATCGTGGAACTCGATCGTCGTGCTCGACCGGCTGCCCGAGCCGGTGCCGCACATGCAGTTCGCGGAGGCGAGCTGGGACACGGTGGGCGGCACCAGCGCCGGCAAGGCGCTGAGCCTGACCGCTCTGGGGCGCTCGGTGCTCCTGTACGCGCTCGCGGCGCCCGACGAGCACGCTGGCCGGGTTCGGGCGGCCCTGGCGGATGCCGGTGTGCCGACGCGCTGGGCGCAGGCGGATGCCACGGAGCGGCACCTCAATCTGATGACGCGCCAGGGTGGACGTGTGTCGCTGTATCTGGCGTCTCCTTCGGCGACCGATGGGGCTGACGACGACGAACTCCGAGCCGCGATGGCGGCAGCCGATGCGATCGTCCTCGACCTCGCCGCGGAGCCGTTGCGGCTGCTGCCGCTCGCGCGCGAGACCGGTCGACCGATCTGGGTCGACGTGCACGACTACGACGGAGAGGCGGAGTTCCACCGGCCGTTCCTCGAGGCGGCCGACGCGGTGTTCTGCAACGCCGACAGGCTCGACGATCCGGTCGCCTTCCTGCATTCGTGCATCGCCGCAGGAGCGTCGCTTGCGGTCTGCACACTCGGCGCTGACGGCGCCGTCGCGGTGGATGCCGACGGCGTCGAGCACCGCGTCGGGGCCGAGCCCGTCGAGGTCGTCGACACGAACGGTGCGGGAGACGCGTTCCTCGCAGGCGTGCTCGACGCACGCCTGTCGGAGGCATCGGTGCCGGAGGCCCTGTCGGCCGGTGCCCGGTCGGCAGCCGGCGTGCTCGGCACTTGCCACCTGCATCCGCTGCTCGATGGCGTCCTCGGCTGATACGGGAGCTCAGGACCCGTCGAGCGCCGCCTTCTCGCGACGGACGGCCGCGCGGTACGCGTCTTTGTTGACGTAGTAGGCCATCCGGTCGAGGCCGAGATAGTGATAGCCGCCGGTGACGTCGGGCCAGGGCTCACCGGTGACACGGTCGCGGAAGGCCGCCGCCTTCTCGGGTGCGGCGTCGAGATACGCCGCCAGCAGCTCGGCCTGCTCGTAGCGCCCCTGCCAGCCGATTCCGGAGGCCTCGATCATGCCCATGACGAACAGACCGTTGAACGACACCGGGAACATGTTCAGGAACAGCCGAGGGGATGCGCCCTGCCAGTGCAGATGAGCGCGGTCGACGAAGGGGTAGTCGAGCGTGTACCCGGTGGCGAGGAGCACGAGGTCGTACTCGCCGGAGGAGCCGTCGCGGAAGCGGACGGCGGTGCCGTCGAACCGCTCCACATCCGGGCGGATGCGCAGGTCTCCCTGACCCAGGTGGTGCAGGATGAGCGTGTTCACGATCGGATGCGACTCGTAGATGCGGTAGTCGGGCTTCGGGAACCCGAACCGCGCGGGATCGCCGGTGAACGCCCTCAGCACCCGGCTGTCGATCGCCTGCTTGATGCGCGGCGGGAGCGGCTTGCCCTGGTTGAGCGTGTCGCTGGGGCGGCCGAACAGGTAGCGCGGCACGAAGTAGTAGCCGCGGCGCACGCTCATGTCGACCGAGGCCGCGCGGTGCACGGCGTCGACCGCGATGTCGCACCCCGAGTTGCCCGCGCCGATCAGCAGCACCCTCTTGCCGGCCAGCTGCCCGGCGTTCTTGTAGTCCGAGGTGTGCAGGATCTCGCCCGCGAACTCGCCGGTGACGTCGGGGACGTTCGGATGCGCGAGCGTACCGTTGGCCAGCACCACGCCGTCGTATCGACGGGTGCGCTCGCCGTCTGGGCCCGTGCTCGTCAGATCCCAGCCGCCGTCGCGAGACTCGAGCCGGGTGACCGTCGTGCCGAAGCGGAACAGGGACGTCAACCCGAAGTGCTCGGCGTAGTCGCGGAAGTACTCGAGCAGCACCCGATGGCCCGGATAGTCGACCGACGTGCGCATCGGGAACTCGGCGAACTCGGTGGTCGTGCGAGACGAGATCAGATGCGCGGACTCGTACACGGTGCTCCGCGGATTCGTGATGTCCCAGAGCCCGCCGACTCCGTGCGAGGCCTCGTAGCCCTCGACGCGGATGCCTCGTCTGCTCAGTGCACGCGCAGAGGCGAGCCCCGAAGGACCCGCCCCGATGATCGCGTAGGTGCTCATCACACCATGATGGCCTCCTGGCGGGCGATCACGGCATCCCTGATCGCCGCGAAGAGCGGATGCTCGGGGTCGAGGCCCGTCGCGGACGCCGTGAACGTCACGGCATCCTCGGTGCGCAGGCGCTCCTGGAGCTCGACCGATTGCTCGTCCGCCGTGTCGTCGAACTCGAGCGCGGCGGCGACCGCGGCGGTGAGCGCCGCCGACGACAGCCCGCGCTCGGCCGCCATCGCGCCGGGCCCGATGAACCGCTCGTGCCGCGAGATCTTGCGCAGCGGCTGACGACCCACCCGCTGCACCGTGTCGACGAGTTCGGGGTTGCGGAAGCGGTCGAGGATCTTCGCCCGGTACTCGGCGAGCTCCGCCGGGTCCAGGCCGTGTTCGGCCACCAGCACGGCGGAGGTCTCCTCCAGGCAGGCGGAGACCTGAGCGGCGATCTGCGGATCGGCGAGGGCGTCGGAGATCCGCTCGATGCCTGCTCTCGCCCCGAAGTACGCGGTGGCCGCATGTCCAGTGTTCACCGTGAACAGCTTGCGCTCGATGTACGGAGCGAGGTCGTCGACGAAATGGGCGCCGGGGATCGAGGGCAGAGCTCCGTCGAAGGGCCCCGATTCGATCGCCCACTCGAAGTACGGTTCGACCGTCACGTCGACTCCCGATCCCGCAGGCTGTGCGGGCACGATGCGATCGACCGCGGTGTTGGCGAACACGGCGCGCGCGAGGAGGGCGTCGGCATCCGTTCCCGCCGCTGCCACGACCTCCTCCCGCAGCTGATCGGTCGCGCCGATCGCGTTCTCGCAGGCCATCACCTGGAGAGGCGCGGCATCCGTGCTCCGGCGCCGCAGTCCCTCGACGATCGCCGGGGCGACGAAGCGCAGGACGGTAGGGCCGACCGCGGTCGTCACCACGTCCGCGGAGGCGATCTCGTCGGCGAGGCCCTCGGGGTCCAGGCGGCTGTTGACCGCCCGGAACCCGGTGACGACGCGGTTCACACCGCCGGGACCCGCCTCGCGTACGGTGTACTCGGAGGCTCCGTTGATGGCATCGACGAGCGCATCCGCGACGTCCGAGAAGACGACCTCGTAGCCGCCCTCGTGCAGGAGAAGCCCGACGAAACCGCGCCCGATGTTCCCTGCGCCGAAGTGGACGGCCTTCATCCCTCGTTCACCGCCGACAGCAGGGCGTACAGCTCGTCGGGCGTCGCGGCGGCGTTGAGCTTCGCGACATCGTCGTCATCGGAGAACAGGATCGCGATCTGCGAGAGGATCTCGAGGTGCTCGTCTCCGCGACCGGCGATGCCGATCACGAAGTTCGCCTGCTCGCCCGCCCAGTCCACCCCGCCGTCGTAACGGACGACGGAGAGAGCCGATGCGAGGATCGTGTCCTTCATCTCGTTGGTGCCATGCGGGATCGCGAGGCCGTTGCCCATGTAGGTCGACACGGTCGCCTCGCGCTGACGCATGGCGTCGACGTAGGCGGGGGTCACCGCTCCGGCCGTCACGAGGATGTCGGTCGCCTCCTGCAGCGCCGCGTCCTGCGAGACGGAGCCCGGGTGGATGCGGATCTGGCCGAGGGTGAGAACGCTCATCATGCTTCCTTTCGCTGGTCCTGGACCATCTGGACGACCTCTTCGTACTTCGGAGAGTTCATGAAGTTGTCGACCGAGATGTGGATCGAGTTCGGCGACTGCGCCTTCGCGCGATCGGTCAGCTGCTGCTGGGTGATCACCACGTCGGCCGTGCCGTCGAGATTCGCGATGGCCTGGTTGACGATCTTCAGATCCTCGATGCCGGCCTTCTTGAACTTGTTGCGCAGCACACTCGCCCCCATCGCGGAGGAGCCCATGCCGGCGTCGCACGCGAACACGATGCTCGTGATCGGCGCGGTGGCGACGGCCGTGGTGGTCGTCTCGGTCGTCTTGGCGACGAGACCGCTCAGCGCATCGGACGACTTGCCCTTGTTGGCCTCGGTCTGCGCGACGGCGGCAGCGAACGCGTCCTCCTTCTCGAGATCCTTCTTGCGGCTGGCGCGCAGGATCAACGTGGCGATGATGAAGGTCACGGCGGCGGACAGGATCACCGAGAGGATCACGCCGATGTAGTCGGTCCGGTACGTCTGCCCGAGAACCGCGATGATGCTGCCGGGAGCGGCAGGAGCCACGAGTCCGGTGCCGAACAGCATGTTCGTCGTCACGCCCGTCATGCCGCCAGCGATCAGGGCGACGATCAGAACGGGCTTCATCAGCGCGTAGGGGAAGTAGACCTCGTGGATGCCGCCGAAGAACTGGATCACGGCCGCGCCAGGGGCGGAGGCGCGGGCGGCGCCGATGCCGAACAGCGTGAACGCCAGGAGGAGCCCGACGCCGGGGCCGGGGTTGGCTTCGAGCAGGAACAGGATCGACTTTCCGCTCTCCGTCGCCTGCTGGGTGCCGAGCGGCGTGAGCACGCCGTGGTTGATGGCGTTGTTGAGGAAGAAGACCTTCGCCGGCTCGATGATGATGCTGGTGAGCGGGAGCAGGTTGGTGTCGACCAGCCAGTTCACGACGGTGGACAGCACGTTCATGATGCCGTTGACGAGCCAGGCGACCGGGTAGAAGCCGACGATCACCATCACGAAGCCCCAGATGCCCGCCGAGAACATGTTCACGAGCATCTCGAAGCCGGGCTTGATCTTGCCCTCCCACAGGGAGTCCAGCCACTTCATCGTGTAGGCCGCGAGAGGCGCCATGATCATCGCGCCGATGAACATGTGGACCTCGCCGAGGGTCTTCGCATCCGGGTCAGCCGCGAGGAGTTCTGCGTTGTACTGGGCGATCAGGAAGTCGGAGCCGGCGATGACGCCCATCACGGCGATCGCAGCCACGACGCCACCGCGGGTCTTGTACACGATCGTGCCGCCCGTGTAGGCGATGATGATCGGCAGCAGGTAGTGGATCATCGGTCCGACGATGGTCGCGAGTTGCGCGTTCGGCGTCCAGCCGACGTCGATGAACAACGCGGTGATGATGCCCCACGCGATCAGCGCGGGGATGTTCGGCATGATCATGCCCGAGAGGAACGTGCCGAAACGCTGCACGCCCACGCGGATGCCGCCGGGCTTGGCGGCTGATGACGTCGTCGTCATGATGTCGTCTCTTTTCTGGTGAGGGGGATTCAGTGCTGGGGAAGGGACGCCGCGAGCTGAGCCACGGCGCTGCGGGCGGATGCTGCGTCGTCGGCGCCGAGCGCGGCGTCGGCGAGCTGCCTGGCCTCGTCGAGCGTGCGGCCGAGAAGCATCTGGCGCACGTCGGCGAGAGCCGCGGGCGCCATCGAGAGGCTGGTGGCGCCGAGTCCGACCAGCACCACGGCCAGCAGCGGGTCGGCCGCAGCCTCTCCGCAGATGCCGACGGGCTTGCCGAGCCGGGCGCCTGCGGCGCCCACCTCCCGCACCAGGCGCAGCACCGCGGGGTGCCACGGATCCTGGAAGTCGGCGACAGAGCCGAGCATGCGGTCGGCGGCCATCGTGTACTGCGTGAGGTCGTTCGTGCCGATCGAGGCGAAGTCCGCGTGCGCGAGCACACGGTCGGCCAGGAGCGCTGCCGCGGGGACCTCGACCATCACGCCGGGCGTCTTCAGGCCGTACTCGCGGGCGAGAGACGTGAAGTACCTCGTCTCCTCGACCGTCGCGACCATCGGCGCCATGACCCACAGGTCGGCGTCGGTCGCGGCATCCGCTTCGGCGAGGGCGGTGAGCTGCTCGCGCAGGATGTCCTCGCTGGCGCGGAGCGCGCGGAGCCCGCGAAGGCCGAGAGCCGGGTTCTCCTCGTGCGCGTCGTTGAGGAAGGCCAGGGGCTTGTCGGCACCCGCGTCGAGCATGCGCACGACGACCTTCTTGCCGGGGAAGGCCGTGAGCAGTTCGCGGTACGACTCGCGCTGCTGCTCGACCGTCGGCGCCTGCGCGGACGACAGGAACAGGAACTCGGTGCGGAACAGTCCGACACCCTCCGCGCCACGGGCAACCGCGTCCGCCGCATCCGCCGGCTTGCCGAGGTTCGCCAGCAGGGGCACCGCGGTGCCGTCGGCCAGGGCCCCGGGGGTCAGCGGTGCCGACACGGCGGACAGCCGGTCGGCGGCGCGCTGCGCCGCGCGCTCGAGCTCATCTGGCGAGGGGTCGGTGATCACCACGCCGCTGGACGCGTCGACGATCACGGTCTCGCCGTCGCGGAGGCCGGTCGCCTCGACCGCGCCGACGATGGCGACGATGCCCTTCTCACGCGCGAGGATCGCGGTGTGCGAGGTCGGACCGCCATCGGTGGTCACGAGCGCGAGCACCTGATCGAGCTTCAGCAGGGCGGTGTCGGCAGGAGCGAGGTCCCGAGCCACCAGCACGAAAGGGTGGCCGGGGTCGGGGACGCCCGGCGCCGCCACCCCGCGCAGATGCGCGAGCACGCGCTGAGCGATGTCGTCGAGGTCGGCCGCGCGCTCGCCGAGGTATCCGCCGACAGCCTCGAGCGTGGCGCGGAAGCCCGCGAACGCATCGTGCACGGCCCACTCTGCGGTGCTGCCGGCGTCGATGCGGCCGTCGACCTCGTCTTGCAGGGTCGGGTCCTCGGCGATCATCGCCTGGGCCTCGAGCACCTCCTGGGCGGCTCCGCCTGCGAGCTCCCCGCGTGCGGTCAGCTCAGCGGCCACGGCCGCGATCGATGCGCGCGCACGCGCGCGCTCGGCATCCGCACCGATCGTGCTCGACGTCTGCTCGGGCGCGGCCAGCGCCTCCGTCATCCGGATCACCGGCCCCTGGGCGATGCCGAGGCCGATTCCTACTCCGCGCAACTCGCTCATCAGGCGCTCTCCGCATCGTGGTCGGTGGTGAGCAGCTCGGTGAGTCTGTCGAGCACGGCGTCGGCGCCGTCGCCGTCGGCCGTGATCGTCACGTAGTCGCCGAACTCGATCGCGAGGCCGATGACGCCGAGGATGCTGGCTGCGTTGACGGGGGAGCCCGCGTCCTTCGCGATGGTCACGGGGATGCCGGAGTCCTTCGCCGCCTGTGCGAACAGCTTCGCCGGGCGCGCGTGGAGTCCGTGCGACGATCCGATCCGGACGGTGCGTGTGACGGTCATGGTCTTCCTTCCGATGTGGTGCGGGGGTCGGCGAGGACCGCGCGGGAGAGCGCGAGAGCGCGCCGCCCGTCGCGGTCGTCGAAGATGTCGTCGGGGAGCACGGCGATCGGCATCGGCAGGACTTCGCGCAGATCCACGGCGCGCTCCTTCAGATGCGGGCCGACGAGGATGAGGTCGGCGCTGGATTCGGTGACCGATTGCACGGTGCCGGCGGCCGTGTCCCAATCGAGCCCTGCGGCCTCAGCCGCACGACGCAGCCGCTGGGCGACGAACGTGCTCGACGCGCCCGCGCCGCAGATGACAAGGATCTTCATCGATTCCGCCTTTCTGAGAACAGTCTGAGAGCCCGCGCGCGCTTTCGCCAACAGGAAGATTTCCGCCCCTGCGGAACGGCGGCTTCCGCCCCCGCCGCCGCGGATCCTGACATCATGGAGTCGCGGGACACAGGCGTCGCCCGCGCGGAGAGTCGGAGGAACATGTCGCGTCAGCGCCAGGATCAGCTCCTCGCCGCTCTGCTGCGTGAGGATGCGTGGGTGACGGCGTCGAGCCTGGCCGATCTGCTCGGGGTGACCCCGCGCAGCGTCCGCTCCTATGTGGTGTCGCTGAACGCCCGCGTCCCCGATGGCGACGCGGTGGAATCGGGACCTGCGGGCTACCGAGCGGGACCCTCCGCCCGCGACGCACTGCGGACGCGATCAGGCGAGAGCACTCCTCGTCACCGCCTGCACGCCGTGGTGCGGATGCTGCTCGACGACGCCTCGGGCATCGACGTGTACGAAGCGGCCACACGTCTGCACGTGAGCGAGGCGACTCTGGAAGCGGATCTCACGCGACTTCGCGCCATGCTCGAGGGAACGGGCCTCGTTCTCGGGCGCGACCGTGAGCAGGTGCGCCTGAGCGGCTCGGAGGAGGCCCGCCGCCGTCTGATCAGCCGCCTGGCGCACGACGAGTCGGTCACCGCGTCGTTCCATCCCGAGACGTTCCGCACCGCGCTGGTCGGCGATGCCGTCGACACCACGGCGGTGGCGCCGTTCAAGAAGGCCCTGGTCGACGAGTTGAGCGGACTCGGCTACTACGTCAACGAGCTGGCGATCTCCGACGTCCTGCTGCACATCGCGATCGCGGCCGATCGGGTGGCCGCAGGGCACGAGCTGTCGGAAGCCGGCGCTCCGGCTCGGGCGGAGATCCCGCAGGTGGGTGCGGTGATCTCGCGTCTCGCCGGCGAGCACTTCGGCGTGCGGCTGGGTGACGGCGACGTCGCCCACCTCGCCTCGCTCGTGCTCACCCGGGTGGTCGCCCCTGGCGACACGACCACGAGAGACGCGGCCCGCAGCGGTGTGGAGCCGCGAGTGGAGGCAGCGGTGCGGGGTGAGCTCGAGCGCGCGGCGTCGGAGTACCGGCTCGACCTGGTCGACGACTCCTTCGTGCTGCGGCTGTCACTGCACATCCAGAACCTGCTGCGCCGTGCCGAGAGCCGCGCGCTGTCACGGAACCCGCTGACGCGATCGCTCAAGTCCACGTATCCGATGATCTTCGAGGTCGCGGTGTCGATCGCCAGCGGTCTGCACGACAGACTCGGCTCGCCGATCCACGACGACGAGATCGCCTACATCGCGATGCACGTCGGCGGGCGCATCGAACGGAGCCGGGCCGCGGCCTCGATCCTGACCGCGACGATCGTCTGCCCCGGGTACTACGAGCTGCACGAGCTGCTGCGCTCGAGCGTCGACCGGTCGCTGGGATCAGCGATCGAGGTGACGAGCGTCGTGACGAGCGTCGATCCCGACTGGTCGTCCTTCGACACCGATCTCGTGCTCTCGACGATCGAGCCGTCGGATGCGTCCGACCGGGTCGTGCGGATCCATCCGTTCTTCTCGGAGACCGACGCGGAGCGCGTACAGCAGGCGGCCGCGCGGCTTCGTCGAGCCCGCCGACTGAACCGCCTGCGTGCCGAGCTGTCGCGGTACTTCGACGCCGAGGCGTTCCTGCACCCGCTGCCGGACGCGGGGGAGGACGGCATCATCCGCCGTCTCGGCGACCTGCTCGTGCGGCGCGGGCTGATCGGCGACGACTACGTCGAGAACACGATCGTGCGCGAGCGCATGTCGTCGACGGCATTCACCGACGCCCTGGCCGTGCCGCACGCGCTGCAGATGACCGCGACCCGCACCGCGATCGCGATCGGGGTGGCCGAGGGATCAGTCGCGTGGGGAGACGGACGCGTGCAGGTGGTCGCTCTCGCCGCGTTCAGCGAGAGCGACCGGGCCGCGTTCCAGACCGTGTTCGAGCAGCTCGTCGAGGTGTTCAGCGAGCGGGACAGCGTGCAGCGCATCGTGCGCCGCGGGACGACGTTCGAGGCGTTCCTCGATGAGCTCGTCGCTGTGATCGACGGCTGATCAGCTCTTCGGGTCGAGCACCGCCGAGAGCTCATCGAGCAGGGAGACGGATGCCGGGGCATCCGTCGTCTCCAGGGTCACGACATCGCCTTCGGCGAGGTTGAGCATCATGACCGCGAGCACGCTCGCGAGATCGGCTTCGGCACCGGCCTCCGTTCGGACGACGACCGGGCGGTCGTACGCCATGGCTAGGCGGACGAGCTCTGCGACGGGGCGTGCGTGACCGCCGCCCAGTGCGCTGATCCGCACCCGTCGCCGCACCACGCCCGCCTCGGTCAGGAGCGCTCCTCGAGCAGCGCGCGCACGCCCGCCTCGAGATCGGCGACCGTCTGCGTCGCCCCGTCGGCCGATTCGGCCTTGGCGTCGATGTAGACCTTCAGCTTGGGCTCGGTGCCACTCGGCCGCACGATCACGCGCGACCCGTCTGCCAACCGGTAGCGCAGCACGTCGCCGGACGGCGCACCGGCAGGAGCCTGGAGAAGGTCGTCGGTCGAGGCGATCGCGTGCGCGCCGATGTGCGCGGGCGGCAGCGTGCGCAGCGACAGCATGACCCGGCCGATGATCGACAGGTCGTCGACGCGGATCGAGACCTGACCGCTGGCGAAATGCCCGTAGACCTCGCCGAGCTCGGCCAGCATGTCGGTGAGGGCGATGCCTCGTTCCCGTGCTTCGGCGGCGAGGCCGAGGATCGCGACGGCCGCCGAGATGCCGTCCTTGTCGCGCACGGTCTCGGGGTTCACGAGGTAGCCGAGCGCCTCTTCGAAGCCGAACACCAGGCCGGGGGCGCGGGAGATCCACTTGAAGCCGGTCAGCGTCTCGTGGAAGTCCAGACCGTGGTGGGCGGCGATCGCGCCGAGACCGGGGGAGGAGACGAGCGAGCACGCCAGGGAGGCGCCGGGCGTTCCCTCGGCGGCGCGGGCGGCTCGCGCACCCAGCAGCAGGCCCACCTCGTTGCCGGTCAAACGTCTCCAGCCGCCCTCGACGCTCTTGTCGGGGACGGCCACGGCGAGCCGATCGGCGTCGGGATCGTTGGCGAGGATGAAATCGGCCTGCACGCGGCGGGCCCGCGCGAACGCGAGGTCCATCGCGCCCGGCTCCTCGGGGTTCGGGAACGAGACGGTGCGGAACGTCGCGTCGGGGTTGAGCTGCTCGTCGACCACGAGCGGCTGCGGGTAGCCCGCCGCGCTGAGGATCCGCGAGAAGGTCTCCCATCCGACACCGTGCATCGCGGTGTACACCCACCGGAGCCCGGATGCGGTCTCCGGTGCGGGCGCGACCGCCGCAGTCGCGGAGACGTAGGCTTCGACGACGTCCTCTCCGGCCGTCTCGTACGCGGTCGAACGCGGAAGAGCCGTGATGTCGCCGGCATCCGCTACGCGCTCGATGTGCGCGGCGATCTCGGCATCCGCCGGAGCGACGATCTGCGAGCCGCCATCGGCGCCGCCCAGGTACACCTTGTAGCCGTTGTCGTTCGGGGGGTTGTGGCTGGCTGTGACCATCACGCCCGCGTCGGCGCCGAGGTGGCGCACCGCGAAGGCGAGCACCGGCGTCGGCAGCAGACGGGGGAGGAGGATGGCGCGCAGGCCCGCACCGGCGAACAGCTCGGCGGAGTCGGTGGCGAACACCCGCGAGTTGCGCCGACCGTCGTATCCGATCACGACGGTCGGGGTGCGGCCGTCGGACTTCTCGATCAGGTAGGCGGCGAAACCCGCAGCAGCCTGGGCGACGAGCACCCGGTTCATCCGGTTGCTGCCGGCTCCGAGTTCTCCGCGCAGGCCCGCTGTGCCGAAGGCGAGACGCGCGCCGAAACGGTCGGAGAGGTCGGCCGTCGCCGCGTCGTCGCCCGCGGCGACCCTCGTGATGAGTCCGGCCAGCTCGTCGCGGGTCTGGTGATCGGGATCCTGCCGCAGCCAGGCGCGGGCGGTGGCGAGAAGCGCGTCGCTCACAGCGCCTCGATGACGCGGGCGAGCAGCTTCGTGATCACCGGTTCGGCGAGCTGTCCGGCTTCGATGACCTCGGCGTGGCTGAGCGGGGTCTGCTGGATGCCGGCGGCGAGGTTGGTGATGAGCGAGAAGCCGAGCACCTCCATGCCGGCCTCGCGGGCCGCGATGGCTTCCAGCGCGGTCGACATGCCGACGATGTGTCCGCCGATGATCTTGGCCATCTGCACCTCGGCGGGCGTCTCGTAGTGCGGACCGCGGAACTGCGTGTACACGCCCTCGTCGAGGGTCGGGTCGACCGTGCGGGCGATGTCTCGCAGGCGCTTCGAGTACAGGTCGGTCAGGTCGATGAACGTCGCGCCCTCGAGCGGCGAGTCGGCGGTGAGGTTTATGTGGTCGCTGATCAGGACGGGCTGTCCCGGCTTCCAGGTCTCACGGATGCCGCCTGCGCCGTTGGTGAGGACCATGATCGACGCACCCGTGGCAGCCGCGGTGCGCACCGAGTGCACGACACGGCGGACGCCGTGATCCTCGTAGTAGTGGGTGCGGGCGCCGATGACGAGCACGTTCTTGCCGTCGGGCGTGCGGATGCTCCGCAACGTGCCGACGTGGCCTTCGAGGGCGGGCTTGGAGAAGCCGGTCACGTCGGTGGCGGGAATGGTCGCGATGGTCTCGCCGATGATGTCGGCCGCCTTGCCCCAGCCGCTGCCGAGGGTGAGGGCGATGTCGTGCTTCTCGACGCCGGAGAGCCGTGCGATGTCGGCCGCCGCGGCTGCGGCGACCTCGAACGGGTTCGCGGACGGGTCGTCGAGAGGGTTGCTGTGCGTTTCGGGCATGGGTCCACTCTATGAACGTGACGGCTCACCCGCCAGGATTGCGGAAGAATGGGAGGCATGTCTTTCACCCCCTTTGAGCGCACACAGCGCGTCGCCGTCCTCGGCGGCGGTCCCGGCGGTTACGAAGCAGCCCTCGCGGCCGCGCAGCTGGGGGCGGAAGTGACCCTGGTCGAGCGCGTCGGCATCGGCGGCTCCGCGGTTCTCACCGACGTGGTGCCCTCGAAGAGCCTGATCGCCACGGCCGACGCCGCCGTCGCGATCTCCGAGGCCAGCGACCTGGGAGTGCAGTTCTACGCCAAGGGGGAGAACGGCAAGCCGCTCAAGCCCGAGATCGCGATCAACCTCGCAGCGGTGAACAAGCGGCTCATCGCCCTGGCCGGCCAGCAGTCCGAAGACATGCGCACCGCCCTGCTCGAGGCGGGCGTGCGCGTCCTCCCCGGACACGGCCGGCTCGAGGGGACGAACGCGATCGTCGTGTCGACCGGCGTCGACGGCACCGACTTCGACCGCATCGAGGCCGACACGATCGTCGTCGCCGTCGGGGCGTCGCCGCGTGAACTGGACTCGGCCAAGCCCGACGGCAAGCGCATCCTCACGTGGACCCAGCTGTACGACATGAAGGCTCTTCCCGAGCACCTCATCGTCGTCGGGTCCGGTGTCACCGGCGCCGAGTTCGCCTCCGCCTACATGAACCTCGGCGCCAAGGTCACTCTGATCTCCAGCCGCGAGCAGGTCCTTCCCGGCTCCGATCAGGACGCGGCCCGCGTGCTCGAGAAGGTGTTCAAGCGCGGTGGCATGCAGGTGCTCTCGAAGTCGCGCGCCGACAAGGTCGAGGTCACGAAGGACGGCGTCACCGCGACCCTGTCCGACGGCACGACCGTCGAGGGCTCGCACTGCCTGATGGCGGTCGGATCGATCCCGAACACCGCCGACATCGGGCTCCAGGATGCCGGTGTCGAGCTCACCGAGTCGGGGCACATCCGCGTGAACAAGGTCGCCAGGACCTCGGTGCCGAACATCTATGCGGTCGGCGACTGCACGAACTTCTTCCCGCTCGCATCCGTCGCCTCCATGCAGGGGCGCACTGCGGTCTTCCACGCACTGGGCGACATCGTGATCCCGCTCGAGCTGCGCAAGATCACCTCGAACATCTTCACGGCTCCCGAGATCGCGACGGTCGGCTTCAGCGAACAGGACGTGGAGGACGGCATCGCCGACGGCCTCGTCTACAAGCTCCCGCTGGCGGCGAACCCCCGCGCGAAGATGATGGGCATCAAGGACGGGTTCGTGAAGCTGATCGCCCGCAAGGGCTCTGGCACGGTGATCGGCGGCGTGATCGTGGCACCGAAGGCATCCGAGCTGATCTACCCGATCGCGGTCGCCGTCGAGCGCCGACTGACCGTCGACCAGGTGTCTCGCGTGTTCGCCGCATATCCGTCGCTGTCGTCGAGCATCACCGACGCCTCCCGTGCCATGCACAAGGTGAACATCGTCAGCTGAGATGAGACCGTATCTCCCCGCGCTGCCGGTCCTCGCACCCCTTGCCGTCATCGCGATCATCGTGCTGCTCGTTCGCCTGCACCGCCGGAGTGAGCTGACGCTGCCGCGCGCCGCCGTGATGATCGTCGGGTGCGTGTACGTCGCGGGCCTGATCGGGCACACCCTGTTCCCGATCCCGCTGGCGCCCGAGAGCGACCCGCCCGAGTGGTCGGTGTGGATCAACCTGGTGCCCTTCGCGGACGTGGTCGACGATCCGTCGGGGCTCGTGCTCAACGCGCTGCTGTTCGTCCCGCTCGGATTCCTGGTGCCGCTGGTGCGGCGAATCCCATCGGTCTGGGACGTGCTGCTGCTCGGACTGCTCGCGAGCCTCGCCATCGAGGTCGCGCAGTTCGTCGCCGATCTCACAGTCGGGCTCCGACGTGTCGCCGACATCGACGACCTGATCGCGAACACCGCGGGCGCGCTGATCGGCTATGGGCTGTTCCGGCTGCTCACCCGCAACAGGGCCCTGCGTCGCCTGGCTGAGCACGGGTCACTCCACCCGGCATCCTGACAGACGACGACGGCCCCACCGTGCGGTGGGGCCGTCGTCGTGCTTCGCTGAGATCAGCTGATGGTGAGCAGCTGATGTCCCGCTGACACGGTGGCTCCGGCATCCGCGCTGATATTGCCGACGACGCCGTCCTTGTGGGCCTGCAGCGGCTGCTCCATCTTCATGGCTTCGAGGACCACGACCAAGTCGCCCTTGACGACCTGCTGGCCGTCTTCGACCGCGATCTTCACGACCGTGGCCTGCATCGGGGACTTCACGGCGTCACCGGACGCACCCGCGTTCACGGTGGTCGCGTGGCTGCGACGCGACGGCGGTACGGCGGCCGGACGGCCCGCCGCACTGACGGATGCCGCGACGCGGTCGGGCAGGCTGACCTCGAGTCGCTTGCCACCGACCTCGACCACGACCGTGTGGCGCCCTGCAGCCTCTGCAGGCGACTCGAGCTCGCCGTCCCACGCGGGGATGTCGTTCACGAACTCGGTCTCGATCCAGCGGGTGAAGATGCCGAACTCGCCGTTCTCCGCCGTGAAGGCGGGGTCGCGTACGACCTTGCGGTGGAACGGCAGCACGGTCGGCATGCCCGACACCTCGAACTCGTCGAGGGCTCGGCGGGAGCGCTCCAGCGCCTCGGCTCGGTCCTTGCCCGTGACGATGATCTTCGCGAGCAGCGAGTCGAACGCGCCGGAGACGGAGTCGCCGGCGGTGACGCCGGAGTCGAGCCGGATGCCCGGGCCGCCGAACGTCTTGAAGACGTGGATCGGACCCGGCTGGGGCAGGAACCCGCGGCCGGGGTCCTCGCCGTTGATCCGGAACTCGATCGAGTGGCCCTGGGGGGCTGGGTCGTCGTAGTCGATGGTGCCGCCGGCGGCGATGCGGAACTGCTCGCGCACGAGGTCGATGCCGGTGACCTCTTCGGACACGGGGTGCTCGACCTGCAGTCGCGTGTTCACCTCGAGGAACGACACGGTGCCGTCTGCGCCGATGAGGAACTCGCAGGTGCCCGCGCCGACATAGCCGACCTCTTTGAGGATCGCCTTCGACGACTCGTACAGCTGGCGGTTCTGCTCCTCCGTGAGGAAGGGGGCAGGGGCCTCTTCGACGAGCTTCTGATGGCGGCGCTGCAGCGAGCAGTCGCGCGTGGAGATGACGACGACGTTGCCCTCGGCATCGGCCAGGCACTGGGTCTCGACGTGGCGCGGCTTGTCGAGGTACTTCTCTACGAAGCACTCGCCGCGTCCGAACGCGGTCACGGCTTCACGCGTGGCCGACTCGAAGAGCTCGGCGACCTCGTCGAGCTCACGGGCGACCTTGAGGCCGCGTCCGCCGCCGCCGTACGCGGCCTTGATCGCGATGGGGAGACCGTGCTCCTTCGCGAAGGCGATGACTTCGTCCGCGCCGTCGACCGGCCCGGGCGTGCCGGGCGCGAGAGGAGCGCCCACCTTCTCGGCGACGTGACGCGCGGTCACCTTGTCGCCGAGCGCTTCGATGGCCTCCGGTGAAGGACCGATCCAGGTCATGCCGGCGCCGATCACGGCACGGGCGAACTCTGCGTTCTCGGCGAGGAAGCCGTAACCGGGATGCACGGCATCCGCTCCCGCGCGGCGCGCGACCGACAGGATCTTCTCGATCTGCAGGTAGGTCTCCGCACTGGTCGCGCCGCCGAGGGCGTACGCCTCGTCGGCGAGGCGGGTGTGCATCGCATCCCTGTCCTGGTCGGCGTAGACGGCGACCGAGGCGATGCCCGAGTCACGGGCGGCGCGGATGATGCGGACGGCGATCTCGCCCCGGTTGGCGATAAGAACCTTCTCGATGGGCATGAGTGTCAGCCTATCGAGAACGCCCCCGATCTATTTGACGACTCTCCACAAGAAAGAACGGGAAACGTGTCGGGAGCCTACGACCACAGATCGGTCCACGTCACGCCCAGGTCAGCGGCGAGTCGGCGGACGGTCGACAGCGACATTCCGACGACGGTCGACGGATCGCCGTCGACGCGGGTGATGAAGGCGCCGCCCAGGCTGTCGACCGTGAAGGCGCCGGCCACGTGCAGCGGTTCACCCGAAGCGACGTACGCGGCGATCTCCGCGTCGGCGATGTCGTCGGCGAAGGTGACGGATGCCGCCGCGACGGCGGTCCGCTCCACCGGCGGCGCGCCGGGCGCGACCCGGTGGACGGAATGACCAGAGTGCAGGATGCCGGTGGCTCCCCGCATCTCCCGCCAGCGCCTCGTCGCCTCCTCCGGCGTGTACGGCTTGCCGTAGACGCGTCCGCCGATCTCGAACATCGAGTCCCCGCCGATCACGATGCCGTCGAAGTCACCCGACGCGGCCAGTCGCTCGGCGACGTCGAGAGCCTTCGCACGGGCGAGCAGCAGGACGAGTTCGTCTGGTGCGAGCTCTGCACCGCGCTGCGCGGCGGCTGCGGAGGCCACGGCGTCCTCGTCGACATCGGGTGCGAGCGTCAGCGGTTCGATTCCGGCCTGACGAAGCAGCATCAGACGAGCGGGGGAGGTGGAGGCGAGGCACACGCGCATGCTCACCACCGTAGCGGCCCGCCGTATCCTGGAGGGATGACCTCCTCCTCATCCCCGACGCTCGATCTGGACATCACCGGCATCGCGCACGGCGGCACCTTCGTCGCCCGCCACGAGGGACGAGTGGTATTCGTCTCCGATGCGATCCCCGGAGAACGCGTCCGCGTCCGACTGGACGCCTCGTCGACCGACGATTCGAAGAGCTTCTGGCGAGCGGAGACCATCGAGGTCCTCGAGGCGTCGGAGCATCGCCGGCCGCACGTCTGGGCGGAGGCCGACGTCTCACGCGATCCAGCCGATCGGCCCGGCGGTGCCGACCTCGGCCACATCGACCTCGCGCACCAGCGCACGCTCAAGCGTCAGGTGCTGTCCGAGGCGCTGGACCGGTTCGCCGGTGAGGGCCTGCAGGCACCGGAGATCGAGCCGGTGGACTCGACGGACGGCACGGGCTGGCGCACTCGCGTCACCCTGCACATCGATGACGAGGGTCGCGTGGGACCGTTCGCCGCCCGCAGCCACCGCGTGATCGAGGTCGGCACGCATCCTCTGGCCCGCCCGGCGATCGCCGAGGCCGCAGAGGGACTCAGCGGCGCCAAACCGGGTCGCATCGAGCTCGTCGAGCCGGGCGACGGCCGCGTGCGCGTCATCCGTCGGGAGGAGGCCGTCCGTCGGAAGGACGCCGAGCGCCGTCACGGGCGGGGGCACCCGCCGCGCCGCACACATGAGACGGTTCACGAGCAGGTCGGGGACCGGCGGTTCCAGGTCGATGCAGATGGGTTCTGGCAGGTGCATCCGCGGGCGGCATCCGTGCTCGACGCCGCTGTCTACGGACTGCTCGAAGACCACGTCGATGAGGCGTCGACGCACTACGACCTCTACGGCGGTGTCGGGCTGTTCGCCGCGACCCTCGCCGATCTCGGCGCCACCCGCATCGTGACCGTCGAATCCAGCGCGAGGGCCACCGAGCACGCGAAGGCGAACCTCGCGCCGCTCGAGGTGACGGCGGCGACCGCCCGCGTGGACAGGTTCCTCGCGACAGCGCCGGGCACGGGCGCGGGTGCCGTCGTGCTCGACCCGCCGCGCTCGGGCGCCGGCCGCGCCGTCGTCGAGGCCCTGCACGAGATGTCACCGGATGCCATCGCCTACGTGGCCTGCGATCCGGTCGCGCTGGCCCGCGATCTCGGCACCTTCCGCGCGCTCGGCTGGCAGGTGCCGCGCATGCGCGCCTTCGATCTGTTCCCGCACTCGCACCACTTCGAAGTCGTCGCGCTGCTCACCCGGTGAGCGCCGACGATAAAGCAACTGGACGAACTCAGTAGGCTGGTGCGATGAGCAGGGTCGCCCTCATCGATGATCACGAGTCCGTCCGCCTCGGACTCGAGGCCGCGTGCGCACGCGACGGCGAGCAGACGGTGGTGTTCTCGGGCAGCACCGTCGCGTCGTATCTCCTGTGGCGCAAGGCCTCTGGCCAGGCGCCCGCCGACGTGGTCGTGCTCGATCTCACGCTGGGCGACGGCACGACCGTCACCGAGAACGTCGCATCCATCGTCGCCGACGGGGCGAGCGTCGTCATCCACAGCGTCGCCGACCGGCCCGCAGCGGTACGCGAAGCCCTGGTCGCGGGGGCCGCCGGTGTGGTCAGCAAGTCCTCAGCGCTCGACGATGTGCTCGACGCGATCCGCACCGTGGCCCAGGGCGAGGCGCTCAACAACGTCGAATGGGCGAGTGCGGTCGATGGCGACAGGGACTTCGCCGATGCGCAGCTCTCCACCCGCGAACGCGAGGTGCTGCGCCTGTACGCCACGGGCCTTCCTCTCAAGGCCGTCGCGGATCGTCTCGGCGTCGCCTACTCGACGGCCAAGGAGAACATCTCGCGCATCCGCGTGAAGTACGTCGGCGTCGGCCGTCCGGCCTCGACCAAGGTCGATCTGATGCGACGGGCCATGGAAGACGGCATCTACGCGCCTGACGGAGCCTAGGGTGGCGCCCGAGTCGGTCAGCATCCGCGACGCCTGGAGCAAGATCCCGTCGCCGGGGAGTGTGGAGACCGGCTTCGAGAGGTTCACCGGCAAGCGCATGGAGCGGATCCTGGCGACCGTGGTCGCAATCGGCTCGGCCGTGCTCGGCACGCAGGCCCTCATCGCCGCTCTCACAACGCTGTCGCGCGCTGACTCGGCGCACATCGGCATGCTGCTCGTCGTCTTCGTCCCCCTGATGTCGATGCTGCTGGCGTGTCTGATCGGCCGCGGCGTGCAAGTGACTTCCGGACTCTTCGCGATCGCCTACGCGGTCGCGCTCGCCGCCTGGCCCAGCGTCGTGGACCCGTTGCACAAGGACGCGACGCAGCAGCCGTGGATCTTCTTCCTCGTCAACGTCGGAGTCGTGGCCGCGATGCTCGCGTTCCCGCTCTGGCTGCAGTTCGTCTGGGCGGCCGGAATGCCCTTCGTGTACGGCTACGTGCGTCTGGTGCAGGGCGAGTTCTCGAGCGCGTTCTGGGTCACGACGGCCTTCGACGTCTCGTTCACGCTGATCCTCGGTTTCGTGATCATCTCGCTGGGGTGGATGTTCCGCTCCGTCGCCGCAGGGGTCGACGACGTGCGCGGGCGGGCGGTCTCGTCGTACGCCGCCGCCGCAGCGGCCGCAGCGGCCGAGGAGGAGCGCGTCACGATGTCGGCACTCATGCACGACAGCGTGCTCGCAGCCCTCATCGCGGCGGAGCGCGCCGAAGGGGAACGCGCTCGCGATCTCGCGGTGGCGATGGCGCGCGAGGCTCTCACACGGCTCGCCAACACCGAGGCCGCCGTCGCCGAGGAAGGCAGCGATGAGCCGGTGGCCGCCCTGCAGATCGTCGTGGAGCTGCGACGGGCGCTGTCGGAGCTGGGCGCGGACGCCATCGTCGAGGAACGAGGCGTCATGGGGCTGATCCCGGGGCGCGTCGCCCGCGCACTCGTGCTCGCAGCGAGGCAGGCGCTCGGGAACTCGGTCGCGCACGCCGGCGGTCGCGGTCTTCACATCGTCACCGAGGGAAAAGGCGACGACGGCATCTCGGTCGTGATCAGCGACCACGGCCCTGGGTTCGTCCTCGACGAGATCGGTGCGGACCGTCTCGGAATCCGTGCATCGATCTTCGCTCGGATGGCCGGCGTCGCCGGCACGGCGCGGATCGACTCCGACGAGTCCGGCACCGTGGTCACCCTCGGCTGGGAGCACTCGTGAACCGCACAGTGCGCAGCGTGGCGACTCTGCTCAGCATCGGATTCGCGATGTACTTCGCGGCACGCGGCGTCTGGTGGATCGAGCAGCCCGACGCTCCGCTGCTCATGCTTCTGTCGGTCGTGCTGTACCTGGTGACAGTCAACATGGCGATCCTGTGGGACTCGGCTGCATCCGTGCGCATGCCCCTCTGGGTCGCGATCCTCGCGGGCGTCTCGAGCGTCGTCATCCCCAGCCTTGCGGCGCATTCCGTCGCGATGGAGCACCGCACGGCGCCGTTCGCGACCTGGTACATCGGGGCGGTCGGGCTGCTGGGCGTGGTGCTCGTCGTACGGCGGCGGCTTCTGATCGCCGTGCTGAGCCTCTCCGGTCTCGTGGCAACATGCTGGATCCATCTGGGGATCCTCAGCGCGCTGTCGCTGGGACTTGTCGGCTCGATCATGTGGGTGGCCGTCGCGTGGCTGCTCGTGCTCTTCTGGGACCGCGCCATCCGCGACACCGAACGGCTCGCCGACATCCAGCAGGCGGTGTCGGCGTGGCACGCGACCCAACAGGTGCGGCAACGCGAGCGCCGCCTGCGCACGCAGTTCGCTCTGGCGGTCGCGGGCCCGATCCTCAGCCGCGTCGTGGCGTCGCATGGCTCTCTCGACGAGGAGGAGCGGTTGGAGGCCCGCCTCGCCGAGGGACGCCTCCGCGACGAGCTGAGGGGAGCCAGCCTGCTGAACGATGCCGTGCGCGATGCGATCGCAGACGCGCGGCGTCGCGGCGTCGCGGTCACGGTCTTCGATGAGGGCGGGCTCGACGAGATCGCCGAGGAGCGTCGTGCGGAGATCCGCGACGAGCTCGCCGGCGTGCTCGCCGACTCCCGTGCCGATCGCCTCATCATCCGGGCTGCGCGCGACGAACGAGTGGCCGTGACCGTGGTGGGGCGTGCGAGCGCAGGCTCTTCACGCGACGACGATGCGGTCGACCTCTGGCATGAGATCCCGCGGGACGCGTCGGCCTGAACGCAGAAGCGCCTCGACTCTGATCGGGAGAGTGAGTCAGAGCCGAGGTGAGAAGGAGTGGGCGAGGGGCGGCGAAGCCGCCCGCCCCTCGCCGTTGCGGCCCAGTTACCCGAAAACTGTCCGCTGGTGGCCGATCACCGTCTGTCTACCCTGGGACAGAGAGACCAGCCGAACGCGAAGCGTCTTACTAAGTCTCACTCTTCAGGCAGATCTTGTCTGTAGGTATTTTGGGGGACAAATTCTAGCCAATGGTCTGGGAGGGAATGGGGCAGGATAGGACGATGGGCATGCGTCGCGGCACCAACCTTCCCCGGATGGGCGACTTCAATCAGGCCGTGATCCTCGAAGCGATCCGGCGATCGGTCGACGGTGTGAGCCGGATCGAACTGGCGGCCGCGACGGGGCTCTCCGCTCAGACCGTGACGAACATCACCCGGCGACTTCTCGACGACGGGCTGATCGCCGAGGCGGGCAGAGCCATCAACGGTCCGGGCAAGCCGCGTGTGATCCTGCGGCTGGTGTCAGACAGTCGGTTCTCGATCGGGGTGCACCTCGACCCGGCGGTGATCACGTTCGTGCTCCTCGATCTGTCCGGAGCGGTCGTCCGGCGGCGCGTCGTGCGCACACCCGCCAAGGATCCTCGTCGCATCGTCGATGTGATGGCTCAGGCGATCGAGGCGATGATCGCGGATGCCGGCATCGATCGCGAGGCGGTCGCGGGTGTCGGCGTCGCGGCTCCCGGCCCTCTCGATGCCGCACGAGGCACCGTGATCGATCCGCCCAAACTGCAGGGATGGCACCGGGTGCCGCTGCGCGCCGTGCTCGCCGAGGCGACGGGCTTCCCCGTCGCTCTCGAGAAGGACACGACCGCCGCGGCTGTCGGCGAGCTGTGGACGGGCAACCGGCCGGCCGATGACTCCTTCGTGTTCGTCTACCTCGGCACCGGCATCGGGGCGTCCCTGGTGCGCGCGGGCGAGGCGGAGCGAGGCAGCTCCAGGAATTTCGGCGAGATCGGGCACATCGTCGTCGATCCGGACGGCCCCCTCTGCGGGTGCGGACTGCGCGGGTGCGTCGACGTCGTGTGCACGCCGCAGGCGATGGTCGAACAGGCCGAAAGCGCGGGCGTGTTCCCCGACGACCGCGAAGGCAACGACGTCGAGGCCGTGGAAGTGAGATTCACGCAGCTGTGTGCGCGCGCGGCGGCCGGAGACCTGCAGGCCCTGCAGGTGCTGCGCCGGGCCGCAGGGCACCTGAGCGTGCTCATCTCGGTGCTCACCAACGCCTTCGATGTCGCCCGGGTCGTGCTCGGCGGGCCGTTCTGGTCGCGCCTGGCGTCCGTGTACCTCGAGGAGATCCCGCCGGCGCTCGATCGGCGAAGCGCCACTCGCGCCGTGCGGCAGCTGCCGGTCGACGGCACGGTCGTCGGTGACGATGTGGGCGCCGTGGGAGCGGCGTGCGTGGTGCTCGACTCAGTGCTGACGCCGCGCGCGTCGGATCTCTATCTCGAGGACTGAGCCGAGTCCCACTGCCCTCGAGAACGCACTTGAAACAATATCTCTAATCGATGTAGTATTGGCCCTACGCCGATCTGGGGCGATGCCAGGCATCTGAATCCCGCATCGATTTTCGGCACAGTCCGTCTGCGTGATCCGTGAGCTGGGGGGCTCACGGATCCGCAGACTTCTCGTCTCGGGTCAGCCCGCGAAGCGGCCCCACGGAATGTCGCGGCGAAGAGGCTTCCTCAGCGGCCGCTGCGTGCGCTGCCAGGCGGAGGGCCGTCGCTCGACGGCGACGGCGCTCGCTTCCTCCTGTGCATACGCGTTGCTGACCACGGCGATGAGAGCCGCGAGCTCCTCTTCCGTGGCCGTGCCGCGCAGGATCTCGATCGTCGGCGGCTGATGTTCCGGTCGCTCGGTGATCACAGCGGGATGTTCCCGTGCTTCTTGGGGGGCAGTTCGGACCGCTTCCCGCGGAGCGCGCGCAGCGCCTTCGCGATCGAGACCCGCGTGTTGGCGGGCTCGATGATGCCGTCGATCTCGCCGCGCTCGGCCGCGAGGAACGGGCTGGTGACGCTGTAGGTGTACTCGTTGGCGAGACGGGTGCGCACTGCGGCGACGTCTTCGCCGGCCTCCTCGGCCTTCTTGATCTCGCCGCGGTACAGGATGTTCACGGCGCCCTGGCCGCCCATGACGGCGATCTCGGCCGTCGGCCATGCGAGGTTCACATCGGCGCCCAGCTGCTTCGAGCCCATCACGATGTATGCGCCGCCGTAGGCCTTGCGGAGGATCACCGTGACCAGCGGCACGGTGGCTTCTGCGTAGGCGTAGATGAGCTTGGCGCCTCGGCGGATCACTCCGGTCCATTCCTGATCCGTGCCAGGGAGGTACCCGGGGACGTCGACCAGGGTCACGATCGGGATCGAGAAGGCGTCGCAGAATCGGACGAAGCGGCTGGCCTTCTCGCCAGCCTCGATGTTCAGGGTTCCGGCCATCTGCGAAGGCTGGTTGGCGATGATGCCCACGGAGCGTCCTTCGACGCGACCGAAGCCGATCACGATGTTCGGTGCGAACAGCGGCTGCACCTCGATGAAGTCGCCCGCGTCGACGACGTGCTCGATGACCGTGTGGATGTCGTACGGCTGGTTGGGGGAGTCGGGGATGATCGTGTTCAGAGTGCGATCGGCATCCGTCGTCTCCCACTCGAAGCCGCTCTCGTAGCCGGGGATCTCTGCCATGTTGTTGTCGGGCAGGAAGCTGAGCAGTGTGCGGGCGTAGTCGATCGCGTCGTCCTCGTCTTCGGCGAGATAGTGCGCGACGCCCGAGCGGGTGTTGTGAGTGAGCGCGCCGCCGAGCTCCTCCATGCCCACGTCTTCGCCGGTGACGGTCTTGATCACGTCGGGGCCGGTCACGAACATCTGGCTGGTCTTGTCGACCATGATCACGAAGTCGGTCAGGGCCGGTCCGTAGACCGCGCCTCCGGCGGCGGGGCCCATGATGATGGAGATCTGCGGGATGACGCCTGATGAGCGGGTGTTGAGTCGGAAGATCTCGCCGTACTTGCTGAGAGCGAGGACGCCCTCCTGGATCCGTGCGCCACCCGAGTCGAGGATGCCGATGATCGGAACGCCGCTGGTGAGTGCGAACTCCATGATCTTGATGATCTTGTCGCCCGAGACTTCGCCGAGCGATCCGCCGAAGGTCGTGAAGTCCTGCGAGTACACGGCGACGGTGCGGCCGTGGATCGTGCCGATGCCGGTGACCACCGAGTCGCCGTAAGGGCGGTTGCGGTCCATGCCGAACGCGGTCGTGCGGTGGCGCACGTACTCGTCGAACTCGACGAAGCTGCCGGGGTCCACGAGCAGCTCGATGCGCTCGCGGGCAGTCATCTTGCCTTTCGCGTGCTGCTTCTCCTTCGCGATCTTCTCTGCGTCGACGACGGCTTCGTCGTAGCGGGCACGAAGATCTGCGATGCGGCCGGCGGTGGTCAAGAGTTCGGGCTGTTCCGTCACGATTTCCACCCTAGCGCGGGGGTCGGGCGGTCCGTTGGATGCTCGCCACAACGCCGCCCGCGATCCTTTGGCAATAGGCCACGTCTGCTCCCTTCCGGCCGAGAGGAGCGCACCTCACACGACGAATCGCCACACGTACTCCAACCCATCGGTCTGCCGGAACCAGGCGAGAGTCACCACCACCTCGTCGAGATCGGCCGAGCACAGGCACAGCTCCATCCGCTCGGCCGGCAGCACCTGGCCCCAGAGCTGCGTGGTCTCGTGCCCTCCTCGATCTCCCCGGAAGACGCGGACGAAGTCCGCCGCCTCGGGACTGCGATTGGTCACCACCGGATGCGCGGGATCTTCGCGCGACACGTGCCAGGGCACCCGGTATGCGGCAGGAGGAGGGACATCTGAGGGATCGACTGGTCTCAACATGGCCGCCACGCTAGGAGCGGCATCCGACGGGGGGAGGCCGAGAGCGAGGGCCCTCTACATGGTCTGTGGGCGACCGGCTATTCCGGCGTGCGTGTGGAGGACGATTCGACGCTAGAGCGGCGACCCGCCGACAGCGCTTTGCGCCCCGCCCAGGTGACTCCGCGTGCGGCGGTTCCTGCGGCTCCCGCGACGGCGTTCCCGACGTACTGGGCGCCGTGCAGCATCCGAAGCTCGAGCTTCTCCGCACCGTCGACCGGCTCGAGCTCTGCGGGCAGAACGGTCGGAGGGGCTCCGAATGCATGGTGCGAGGTGGTGAGCACCCGTCGTCCGAGGATGTGGTTCCCGGTTCCGCCGATCACCGCCCCCACGCCGAACGGCATGGCCTTGCCCAGGAACGAGGCTCCGCCTCGGGTGGCAAACTGCTTGAGGAACATGCTCTTCAGACGATCGACCATCGGGCCGACGGCTGCGCGGGGGAGTGACTTCGTCACCAGCTCTCCCCAGTAGGCGGATCGCGTTCCGCCCCGGCCCGTCGCCTGGCCTGCGAGCTGACCGACGAGGGCCACGCCTTCCTTGCCGAGCATCAGCGTCATCACGAGCGCCCGTGCTCGATCAGGATTTGCGACCGCGATGCCGTGCACCTCGGCGACGGACTGTGCGAACAACGCCGTGGACTCGACGAAGCCGACGGTCTCGACGCCCGACAGCGCCAGCGTCACTCCCGTGCCGATGCCGGGGATCACGGCGGTGGCACCGACAGCGGCACCGCCGGTGGTCACCGCGGCGAGATACCGCCGCTCGAGGATGCGGATGATCTCCGCCGGAGTGGCCTGCGGATGACGGAGGCGGATGCTGCGGATGTGTGCGAGCACGATCGGCCGCTGGATCGACAGCACCCGGTCGAGACCGCGCACCATGAGCGGATGCTCGGTCGACCCGGCAGGCGGCAGCCCCTTGTCCCACGGTGAACCGTCGGGCAGGGAGTGGATCTTGTGCACCTTGTTCCCCATGACTCCGATCCTAGGGACCGTGGCCGCGAAAACGCCGAATGCCCGACCCCGTGCGGGGATCGGGCATTCGGGACGGTGCTGATGCTTCGTTCGGCTCGGAGAACCAGCCGAGGCCGGATCAGACGAACAGGTTCGCCCGCTCGAGGTCCTCGGCGAAGTCGACCTCGACGGCGTAGAGGTCGGACACGTCCATCGGCTCGAGCAGTACGCCGTCCTCGGCGATAGCGAGCTCGAGGCCGCGTTCGAAGTAGTCCTGGTCCTCGACGCGCTGCAGCTGGCGCATGAACGCCTTCTTGTGCGCCGACGAGATGTAGTTGATGCCCACGGCCTCGCCCAGACCGCCCTTGACGGTCTTGGACAGCTCGTTGATGAAGCCCTCGGCGGTGACCGTGTACTTCACCTCTTCGTCGCTGACCTTGGAGGTGTTGACCGTGACGAACGACTGGTCGCGCTCGATGTACGCGGCCGCACGACCCAGGATCATCGGGTCGAAGACCACATCGCCGTTCATCCACAGCACGCCCGACTTCCCGGTCGCGCCGAGGGCGCGCAGCAGGCTCTTGGAGGTGTTGGTCTCGTCGTAGCGCTCGTTGTGGACGTAGTTGACGTTCGGGAAGGCCTCGATGATGGTCTCGGCGCGGTAGCCGACCACCGTGGTGATGCGCGCATCGCTGCCGAAGGCGGCGCGGATGTTGTCGTGCTGCTGACGCATGATCGTGCGTCCGTCGCTGAGCTCGGTGAGCGGCTTCGGCAGCGCACGGCCCAGGCGCGAGCCCATTCCGGCTGCGAGGATGACGGTCTGAAGAGTCACGAGAGCTCCTAAAGGAAGAGTGTGTTCACGGTCGGTTCACCGACCAGACACTTCGTCGTGCCGATTTCATGGTAGCCATCGACCCTGGGAACCTCTGGGGGTATCCGGCCCCGTTGCCATTTCGTGACCGAGTACACACGGAACACTCAGATTCGGAGCGGACCCGTCAACCCTCAGATTACACGCGGAATTCAGCGGGGAAAAGCTGCGTCGAGCCGAGCATCGTCAGGTGCGGTTGATACTCTCGAACGGTGACTGCTTCCCCCGACGACCGCACCCCCGAGGTGGCTGACGCCGCGAGCACGCCTGCGAAGAAGACGCCGGCCAGGAAGCCCCCTGCGAAGCGAGCGCCGGCGCGCACGGCGGCCCAGAATGCGACAGCCTCTGTCGATGAGGTATCGGCGCGGGCAGTCAAGCAGGACGCCGGGGCGGACGACGCCGTGAGCGGCGGCACTCCGCGCAGTGCCGCCCAGAAGAAGCCGACTGCGGCAGCCGCTCGCGCTGCAGCACTGAAGAACTCGAATCCTCGGGCGTCCGCGAAATCGCCGCGGACGAACGCGCGAACGCCGAAGTCCGACTCCGACACGGCGAATTCCGCGCCGAAGCGTCCGTCGGCCTCTGCTGCTTCGAAGACGGCCGCTGCGAAGACCGCCGCGGAGCGGGCGGCGGCCGCGAAGAGCACAGCCCGCACGGCCGCGGCGAAGCGCAATACCGCGAAGACCGCGGCTGCGGTCGCGGCCGCCAAGACGGCCGCCGCGAAGAAGGCGGCAGCGGCTAAGGCGGCTGAGGAGGCGGCAGCGGCTAAGGCGGCTGAGGAAGCGGCAGCGGCTAAGGCGGCCGAGGAAGCAGCGGCGGCTCTCGCGGCAGAGGCGCAGGCCTCCGCGGCGGCCGACGAGACTGCGGAGGCGATCGAGTCGTCCACCGAAGCGGACGATCCCGGCATGGGCGATGTTGCTCCGGCCGTTCCGAACGACGACGCCTTCGTGGAAGAATCCGTCGAGGAGGGGTCCGAAGCGGAGGAGGCTGTCGTGGAAGAGCCCGTCGTCGAGGACGCCGCCGAGGAAAAGGCGTTCACAGAGGAGGTCTCCGTCGGAGAGACCCCGGTCGAGGCCATCGAGGTGGTGGCGCCGGAATCCTCCGCAAGCGAGGCTCCGCTGGACATGACTGCTCCAGACGACGCCTCGGTCCAGGACGTCGTAGATGCCCCCAGCGACGAGACCCATGCGGTGCCGCTGCCTGAACCCGCTCCCCTCGAGCATGCGGTCGAAGAGCCGTCCGTCGAGGCATCCGCTCCCTCGGTTGCCCCCACGAACGCGAGCGCCGAAGCCATCCGCATTCGCGGCCTCGTCAAGACCTTCGGAGATCACGTCGCGGTCAACGGCATCGACCTCACGGTCCCGGCCGGCTCGTTCTACGGGATCGTGGGACCGAACGGCGCGGGCAAGACGACCACGCTGTCGATCGTCGCCGGCCTGCTGCGCGCGGATTCGGGCGACATCGTGATCTGCGGCATCGATCAGTCGGCGCAGCCCCTCGCCGCCAAGCGAGTCATGGGCGTGCTGCCCGACCGGCTGCGCACCTTCGACCGCCTCACCGGACGTCAGCTCCTCTACTACTACGGTCTGCTGCGCGGTCTGGCCGCGAATGTGATCGAGAAGCGCGTCGCCGATCTCGCGCGCGCCTTCGATCTGGGCGATGCGCTCAGCCGCGTCGTGTCCGACTACTCCGCGGGAATGACGAAGAAGATCATGCTCGCTGGAGCCATGATCCACTCGCCCAGAGTGCTCGTGCTCGATGAGCCGTTCGAGGCGGTCGACCCGGTGTCATCCGCGGTGATCCTCGACATTCTGCGGGCGTACGTGGCGCACGGCGGAACCGTGATCCTCTCGAGCCACGGGATGGATCTCGTCGAACGGGTCTGCTCCCGCGTCGCGATCATCGTCGGCGGAGACGTGCTCGCAGAGGGCACGATCGACGAGGTACGAGCAGGACAGACTCTGGAATCTCGATTCGTCGAACTCGCAGGATCCAGCGGCGAGGTGGAGGGGCTCGAGTGGCTGCACACGTTCTCCGACTGAGGGCAGCGCTGCTGATCGGCGCCCTCCGCGGCGAACGTCGACTTCGCACCATCGGCGCGCTCGTGATCGTCGTCGTCCTCACCGCCGTCGTATGCGCGGCCGTGCTCAGCCTCGATCAGGCACCGGTCGCCGTGGCGCGCACCGTCGTGATCCTCGGCGGCGCGGCGATCCTGCTGGGATTCCTCATCGGGCCGATTCTCGTTGGCGCCGTCGATCAGCTCGATCCGCGCCGGTTCGCCGTGTTCGGGGTCGACGAGCGGCGCATGCCGTGGATCCTGGCACTCGCCGCGTTCGTGAGCGTGCCCAGCTTCGCCGTGCTCGCCGTGAACATCTGCGTGTGCATCGTGGCCATCCGGCTCGGCACACCCTGGTTCGTCGCGGTGCCGATGACGATCGTCGGAGTCCTGACGACGCTGCTCGCAGCGCGAATCGGCATGGCGATCAACGCGCTGCTGCTGCCGGAGCGCCGATCTCGCGAACTCACCTCGCTGTTCGCTCTCGCGGTCGTCGTGATCGCCTTCCCCGTGGCGGTGTTCCTCGCCTCGCTGCGCTGGGACGGTCACGTGCCGGCGACGGTCGGATCTGTGACGGGCACTGTGGGACTCACGCCGTTCGCCGCTCCATCCGGGTTCCTGTTCGCCGTGGCGGTCGGCGACACGTCGGGGGCCTGGGCGAGCGGGATCATCGCACTCGTGACCGCCGCCCTCTGCTGGGGAATCTGGTCGTGGCTCGTGCGCCGCCTGCTCACCACGACCGTGCGTCCGTTCGCGTCGCGGGAGCGCACCGGGCTCGGCTGGTTCGGACTCCTTCCCTCCAACGCCTTCGGCGCGATCGCCGCTCGCAGCCTCGTGTACTGGTTCCGTGACCGCCGCTACATCGTGAACGTGGTCGTCGTCCCCGTGGCCGGCGTCCTCAGCGTGTTCCCGCTCCTCGTCGCGGGTGTTCCTCTCGAGATCGCCGCCTTGGTCCCGGTGCCGGTGATGGCGCTGTTCTTCGGCTGGCTCCCGCACAACGACGTCGCCTACGACTCGACGGCTCTGTGGACGCACATCGCCAGCGGCGTGCGCGGCCTCCCGGATCGCCTGGGACGCCTGGTGCCGGTGATGCTCGTCGCGATCCCCGTGCTGGCGATCGCCGTGCCTCTGACCCTGCTGTGGATCGCCGACTGGCGACTGCTGTTCCCGCTGACGGGGCTGGCGGCGAGCCTGCTGTTCTCCGCTCTCGGCATCTCGAGCGTCGTCTCCGTCATCGCGCCGTACGCGGTCTCGCGCCCCGGCGACAGCCCGTTCCAGCAGCCGCAGAGGCCGACCTCCCGCGGCGCGTTCGGCCCGGCATCCGCCTTCCTCGGTGCGATCGTGCTGAGCATCCCGACGATCTGGCTCTTCGTCCTCACGATCGTCGAGGGCTCGCAGTACGCACCGGCGACGCTGTGGGCCGGCGTCGCCACGGGCGTCGGTGCGCTCCTGGTCGGCACGGCTCTCGGGGGCAAGGTGTTCGAGCGCGACGGCGAGCGGCTCATGGAGTTCGTGGAGACGGCCTGAGGGCCGCCCGCACGGACCCCGACGCGACTAGACTCGCGGGATGAGTACTCCGCTGGACAGCCCCGATCAGGGCGGCGTGACAACGCTTGATCGCGAACTGGAAGAGCTTCTCCGTGAAGAGAACCTCGAGCCGGGCGACCACGAGCGTTTCTCGCATTACGTGAAGAAGGACAAGATCCTCGAGTCCGCCATCACCGGGAAGCCGGTGCGGGCGCTGTGCGGCAAGAAGTGGACACCGGGTCGTGACCCGGAGAAGTTCCCGATCTGCCCCACGTGCAAGGAGATCTACGAGTCGATGGTCGGCTGAGCGCCCTTCGACAGGCTGAGCGACCCGACGGGCCTACTGGGCTTCCACATACTCCGTGGGGATCGCCGGATCGGACTTGCTGAGCGCGAGGGCGCGCACAGGAAGCTCTTCGCGCACTTTCAGGTGGTGCATCCGAGCGGATGCCGTCCCCTCGACGCCTTCGTAGGACGAATCGATCTCCCCGGACTCCACGAACGTCACCTGCAGACCGCGACCATTCGGATGCTCGGACGCCGAGTCGAGCGGCTCGAAGCCGTCAGAGACGACGACGGTCTCAGCGACGGCCACGCCCTCGGCGAGGGTGCGGAAGGCGGCCTTGCGCCCGCCGTGCGAGGCCTTGTCGGCGGATGCCTTCGCCACGCCGATCCACGCTCCGCTCGCGTCCTGCCGGGCGACCAGCTTGTAGACCATGCTTGCGGTCGGGTAGCCCGAGCCGGTGACGACCGAGGTGCCCACGCCATACGCATCCACCGGCGACGCGGCGAGAGCCGCGATCGCGTACTCGTCGAGGTCGCTGGTCACCGTGATCCTGGTGCTCGTCGCGCCCAGTTCGTCGAGCTGGGCGCGCACCTCGGCCGCCACGATCGGCAGATCGCCCGAGTCGATGCGCACGCCGCCGAGAGAGGTGCCGGCGACGCGGATCGCGGTCTCCACGCCGGTGCGGATGTCGTAGGTGTCGACGAGGAGCGTCGTGTCGGTGCCCAGGCTGTCGATCTGCGCGCGGAAGGCGTCTTCTTCGCTGTCGTGCAGGAGCGTCCACGAGTGCGCGGCCGTCCCCATCGTGGGGATGCCCCAGCGGCGCCCTGCCTCGAGGTTGCTGGTCGCGCCGAACCCGGCGATGTACGCGGCTCGCGCTGCGGCGACGGCGGAGTATTCGGCAGCTCGACGCGAGCCCATCTCGGCCAGAGGGCGCTCGCCGGCAGCGATGCTCATGCGCGCCGCAGCGGTGGCCACGGCCGAGTCGTGATTGAGGATGCTGAGTGCGAGCGTTTCGAGCACCACAGCGTCGGCGAAGCTGCCCTCGACGGTGAGGATGGGGGAGCCGGGGAAGTAGAGCTCGCCTTCGCGATAGCCGCGGATGGATCCCGTGAAGCGGTAGCGCTCGAGATAGGCGAGCGATTCCGCATCCACCATGTCCTCGTCGCGCAGGTACCGAAGCTCGTCGTCGCCGAAACGGAAGTCGCGCAGCAGCGACAGCAGGCGCCCGGTGCCGGCGACGACGCCGAAGCGTCGGCCGCCGGAGAGTCGGCGGGAGAACAGCTCGAACACGCTGGGCCGTGATGCGGTGCCGTCACGGAGCGCAGCGGCCAGCATGGTGAGTTCGTAGCGGTCGGTGAGAAGCGCCGTCGACGTCGTCATGAGCTCAGCCTACTGAGTCGGCTCGCTCGGGTTCCTGAGCCGGCGGCCGGGTCGCCGCAGGTAGGGTTGGTAGTCATGAACGACGCCCCGATCGGAATCTTCGACTCCGGTGTCGGCGGGCTGACGGTGGCACGGGCCATCCGCGCCCAGCTGCCCCGAGAGTCGTTCGTCTACATCGGCGACAGCGCGCATTCGCCCTACGGTCCCAAGCCGATCGCGGACGTCCGGCGGTATTCGCTCGAGGTTCTCGACACTCTGGTCGACCAGGGCGTGAAGATGCTCGTGATCGCGTGCAACACCGCATCCGCAGCGATGCTCCGCGACGCGCGCGAGCGCTACGACGTCCCCGTCGTCGAGGTGATCGGCCCGGCGGTGCGCCGGGCCGTGTCGACCACGCGCAACGGCCGCGTCGGAGTGATCGGGACCGTGGGCACGATCGGCTCCCGGGCGTACCAGGACATGCTCGAGGTGAACGAGCGGCTCGAGGTCTTCACGGCCGCCTGCCCCCGCTTCGTCGAGTTCGTCGAAGCCGGTATCACCGGGACCCCGGAGGTGCTCGCGGTGGCCGAGGAGTACCTGTCGCCGCTTCGGGATGCCGACGTCGATACTCTCGTGCTCGGATGCACCCACTACCCGTTCCTGCGCGGAGCCATCAGCTACGTGATGGGGGAGGGCGTGACCCTCGTCTCCAGCGACGACGAGACCGCGGGCGATGTGTACCGTCAGCTCGTGCGCGCCGACCAGCTCGCCTCACCCGATGCGACCGCCTCCTACGTGTACGAGGCGACCGGCGACTCCACCGCCGAGTTCACCGCCCTCGCCAACCGTCTGATGGGCCACGAGGTGCGCGATGTGCAGCTCGTGCAGACCGGGGTCATCGACCTCCCGGCATCCGTCATCGACTCTCTCTGACCCACCCAACAGAAGGAAATCCATGTCTTCCATCGTCCGCGCCGACGGCCGCGCCACCGACCAGCTCCGCGAGATCACCATCGAGCGCGGCTGGAGCGCGCAGGCCGAGGGCTCCGCGCTGATCAGCTTCGGCGGCACCAAGGTGCTGTGCACGGCGTCCTTCACGAACGGCGTGCCTCGGTGGCTGACCGGCAAGGGCAAGGGCTGGGTCACCGCCGAGTACGCGATGCTGCCGCGCGCCACGAACAGCCGCAACGATCGCGAGAGCGTGAAGGGCCGCATCGGCGGTCGCACGCACGAGATCTCGCGTCTGATCGGCCGCGCGCTGCGCGCAGTGGTCGACACCAAGGCTCTCGGCGAGAACACGATCGTCATCGACTGCGACGTGCTGCAGGCGGACGGCGGAACCCGCACCGCCGCGATCACCGGCGCCTATGTCGCTCTGGCGGACGCGATCGAGTGGGGGCGCACGAAGAAGTTCATCGGCAAGAACTCCACGCCGCTGCTCGACTCGGTCGCCGCGGTGTCGGTCGGCATCATCGACGGCGAGCCCATGCTGGATCTGGCATATGTCGAGGACGTGCGCGCTGAGACCGACATGAACATCGTCGTCACCGGTCGCGGCCTGTTCGTCGAGGTGCAGGGCACCGCCGAAGGCGCGCCGTTCGACAAGCGGGAGCTGGACGCGCTGCTCGACCTCGGCGTGGCCGGCTGTGCCGACCTGAAGGACCTGCAGCTGAAGGCTCTCGCCGGCTGATGAAGGTCGTCCTCGCCACCCACAATCCGCACAAAGTCGCGGAGTTCCAGCAGATCGTGGCATCCACGCGTCCCGATCTCGAGGTCGTCGGCTACGACGGTCCCGAGCCCGTCGAAGACGGCGTGACCTTCGCCGAGAACGCGCTCATCAAGGCCCGTGCGGCGGCCGCTCACACCGGACTCGCGGCGCTGGCCGACGACTCCGGCATCTGCGTCGACGTGCTCGGCGGGTCACCCGGGGTGTTCTCGGCGTATTGGGCGGGGCAGAAGAAGGATGCGGCGGCCAACCTGGAGCTGCTGCTCGACCAGCTGCGCGACATCGCCGACCCCCACCGCGAGGCGCACTTCAACTCGACGATCGCGCTGGTGACCCCCGACGGCATCGAGCACGTCGTCGTCGGGAACTGGCCCGGCCGTCTCGCTCACGCGGCCTCGGGCGGCGGCGGATTCGGCTACGATCCGATCTTCATCCCCGACGGGCAGCCGTCTGGCGAGGAGCGCACGGTGGGCGACTTCACTGCGGAGGAGAAGCAGGCGCAGTCGCACCGTGCCCGCGCGTTCGCCGAGCTCGTGCCCCTGCTCGCAGCCCTCTGACACTACTGAGAATCATCACCATTCCCGACTAGGCGGAACCGGGCGTGCGCCGTGCACGCCCGGGCTAGCCTGGTGACATGCACGATCACGCGCCCGCACCAGGCGGCATCCGCTCAGCAGGCCATCGACGCCTGCTGACGATCTCGCTGTGCCTCACCGCGACGATCATGGTCGTGCAGGTGGTGGGTGCGATTCTCACCGGCTCGCTCGCGCTGCTCGCCGACGCCGCGCACATGTTCACCGACGCATCGGCGCTCGTGATCGCGCTGATCGCCGCAGCCGTCGCCGCACGCCCCGCCGACGACCGGCGCACGTTCGGCTACCAGCGTGCCGAGGTGTTCGGAGCCCTCATCAATGCGATCATCCTCATCGTCCTCGCCGGCTGGGTCGGCGTCGAGGCGGTCCTGCGTCTCGTCGACCCCGGCGAGACCGAGGTCGCCGGCGGTCTCATGCTCGTCGTCGCGGTCGTCGGTCTGATCGCCAACGGCATCTCGATGTGGCTGCTCAGCCGCGCGCAGCGCACGAGCATCAACGTGCGTGGGGCCTACCTGGAGGTCATGGGCGACCTGATCGGCTCGGCGATGGTGATCGTCGCGGCGATCGTGATCGTGACGACGGGATGGATGCCGGCCGACGCGATCGCCTCGATGCTCATCGCCGTCATGATCATCCCTCGGGCGATCGCGCTGCTGCGCGAGGTGTTCTCTGTTCTCGCGGAGTCCGCGCCCAAGGGCACGGCCGTGAGCGAGATCCGCGAGCATCTGCTCGGCTACGACGGCGTCGTGGGGGTGCACGACGTGCACGTGTGGCAGCTCACCCGAGGTGCACCCGTGTTCACGGCGCATGTCGGCGTCGCGCCCGAGCTGTTCGAAGGCGGGCGCTCGGCGAAGCTGCTCAGCGACATGCAGTCGTGCCTCGCCGAGCACTTCGACGTCGAGCATTCGACGTTCCAGATCGAGCCGGCCGAGCAATCGGACTGCGAGCCGCATCACGCCTAGGAGTCGATCCTGACGTCGTCCGGCGTCTTGTCGGGCCGCAGTCCGCGCCAGCGGGAGTGACGCAGGATGCCGTCGGGCGTCCAGTTCGCGAACTCGACCTCGCCGACCAGCTCAGGACGGACCCACAACGCGTCCGAGGCGTCGAGCGCGGGCACGCCTCGCAGCGGTGGCTCGTCGACGCGCAGCGGTGAGAGCTGCGCGAGCAGGTCGCGCAGCATCCGATCCGTGAAACCCGTGCCCACCCTCCCGACGTAGCGGAGCCCGGAATGGGTGGGCACGGCGAGGAGCAGCGATCCGATCGTCCTCTCCCGATCGCCCTTGCCCGGGCGGATGCCGACGATCACCGCCTCCTGCATGCGCGTGTGCTTGAGCTTGAGCCATGCGGGCGAGCGCTGCCCGGGGCGATAGCGGGAGGAGCGGTCCTTCACGACGACGCCTTCGAGACCGAACTCCCTGCTGGCGGCGAGGGCCGCATCGACGTCGTCGAACACCGGGGGAGCCTGGATCGGGGCGTCGAGGTCGGTCGTCAGCTCATCGAGCAGAGCGCGGCGCTGCTCGAGTGGCATGCCGGTGAGGTCGTGGCCGTTCAGCCTCAACAGGTCGAATGCGATGTACACGACGGGGGTGCGCACGACCTCCCGCTCGATCTCGCGAGCCCGGGTCAGATGCATGCGGTTCTGCAGACGTGAGAAGCTCGGGCGGCCGCTGTCGTCGAAGGCGACGATCTCTCCGTCGATCACCGCGTCGGCTGCCGGCAGGTGCGGCGCACCGTCAGCGGTGAGCTCCGGATATCGTGCGGTGACGTCGGTGCCACTGCGGGCGTGCAGCAGCATCCGTCCGTCGCTCCAGGTGCCGATCGCGCGGATGCCGTCCCATTTCACCTCGACCCACGGCTCGGGGTTGAGGGATTTCGCGAGGGCGGCGGTGCCGTTCTCGGCGAGCATGGGGCGAAGCGTGGGCTTGGTCGCGGTCGCGGTCGCGGTCCGGGCCGGTGCGGCGGCCCGCGCGTGCGGGCGGCCATGCGGGCGCTGGGTGCTCTCCTTCATGCGGTGCAGGAGCCACGACGACTTCTCGCCGGAGCCCTCGGTGCGGATGAGGGCGAGACGGGCGCTGCCCAGGGGGCCGCCCTCGCTCCCCGTGAAGGTGCCGATCACCTCGTCGTCGCGCCACTTCTCCAGCTCGACGGTCCCGGTGTCCCACACGGTCATCTCGCCCGCGCCGTACTCGCCCGACGGGATCGTGCCCGCGAAGTTCAGATACTCCATCGGATGCGGTTCGGTCATCACCGCGAGATGATTGCGACCGCTGGTCTCGGGCACGCCCTTGGGAACCGCCCAGCTGACGAGGACGCCGCGGTCCTCGATGCGGAGGTCGTAGTGCAGGCGACGGGCGTGATGCTCCTGGATGACGAAGCGCCGCGTCTCGCCGCCGGCCGCCGGGGCGGCTCGCGCGGGCATCGGCTCGGGTGTGCGATCGGCATCTCGCTTGCTGCGATAGGAGTCGAGCAGCTCGTCGTCGCGGGGATGCAGGGAGGAGATGGGATCGACTCCTGCCGCCATCCGCTCGAGCACCTCGTCCATCGTGAGCTGACGGAGATCGGGGTCGTCGAGTTCGTCCCAGGTGCGTGGAGCGGCGACCCAGGGGTGGGCGCGGCCCCGCAGCGAGTACGGGGAGATCGTCGTCTTCTTGCCGTTGTTCTGGCTCCAGTCGAGGAACACCTTGCCGCCGCGCTGCACCTTCGCCATGACGCTGGTGGCGAGCTCGGGATGGTCCGATTCGATCATCCGGGCGAGCTCCTTCACGACGGCCGAGATCTCGTCGCTCGTCTGGGCTCCGGGGAGCGCCGCGTACAGGTGGATGCCCTTGCTCCCGCTCGTCACCGGAACCGGATCGAGCCCCATGCCGGTGAGGATGCCGCGGGCGATCCTCGCGACCTCGGCGCACTGCACGAGACCTACGCCGGGGCCCGGGTCGAGGTCGAGCACGAGCCGGTCGGGTTTGCCAGGCAGCCCGTCGGCGCCGAAGCGCCACTGCGGGACGTGCAGTTCGATCGCGGCGATCTGCGCGAGCCACACGAGCGTGGGCACGTCGTTCACCAGCGGGTACTCCTTGGGGCCATCCGAATGCATGATCTCCTGGCGGGGCACCCAGGTCGGCGCCCCGCGTTCGAGCTGCTTCGTGAAGAACGCCTCGGCCGGAGCATCCGCCGTTCCCACCCCGTCGACCCAGCGCTTGCGCGTCACCGGACGCCCGGCGAGCAGGGGGAGCAGGAGCGGTGCGATCTGCGAGTAGTACCCGATGATCTCGCCCTTGGTGGCGCCCGTCTCGGGGTAGACGACCTTCTCGAGATTGGTCACGCGCAGACGTCGCCCCCCCACCTGCACGACCTGACCGTCCGCGACCATGACCACAGCGTAGTCAAGGGGCTGGTCGTGACGGGTGTGACTGGTGTCTACTGGTGTGATGAGAACGATCTGGAAGGGCGCGCTGACCTTCGGTCTCGTGAACGTGCCGGTGAAGGTGTACTCCGCCACCGAGGATCACGATGTGCCGCTGCATCAGGTGCACGAGAAGGACGGCGGGCGCATCCGCTACCAGCGCACCTGCGAAGTGTGCGGCGAGACGGTCGCCTACGCCGACATCGACCGCGCCTACGTCGACGAGGAGCAGACCGTCGTCCTCACGAAAGACGACCTCGCCTCGCTCCCGGCCGAGAAGAGCCGCGAGATCGACGTCGTCGAATTCGTCCCCAGCGACCAGGTCGACCTGCTGACCCTCGACAAGCCGTACTACCTCGAACCGGACTCGAAGTCGCCCAAGGCGTACGTGCTGCTGCGCAAGACCCTCGAGCAGACCGATCGCACGGCGATCGTGCGGTTCACCCTGCGCCAGAAGACCCGGCTGGCGGCCCTCCGCGTGCGCGGCAAGGTGCTGGTGCTGCAGACCCTGCTGTGGGCCGACGAGGTGCGCGAGGCCGAGTTCCCCGTGCTCGACGAGGAGGTCAAGATCTCGAAGAAGGAGCTCGAGCTGTCGTCCTCTCTCGTCGACAGCTATTCGAGCGACTTCGATCCCGAGGAGTACGTCGACGAGTATCAGAAGGAGCTGCGCACGCTGATCGACGCCAAGATCGAGGCGGGTGACACCTTCGACGCGTCCGAGACGTTCGCGGAAGCGGATGCCGGCGCCGAGGGCGGCGAGGTCATCGACCTCATGGAGGCCCTGCGTGCCAGCGTCGCCCGCTCGAAGGAAGCGCGGTCGGCCGGCGGAGCGTCCGAAGACGAGCCGAAGAAGCGGACGGGCAAGAAGAAGGCGGGCTGATCGGCGGCTCGCGCCGCCGAAACGCGCTCCCGCTGTCCGTTTCGTCGTCGCGCTGTCGATTCCCGCACGCGCTGCTGAAGATTCAGCAGCGCGTGCGGGAAGAAGCAGCGCGAAGGCCGTTGCCCGCCGCGGTCAGTTCTTGTCGTCGCCGTCGAGGTCGAGGGCCAGGGCCTCCGCGTCGGCGGCATCCGTCACGACGTCTTCGCCGGCGGCCAGAGCCTTCTTCGCCTTGTAGCGCTCGGAGAGGTAGTGCCAGAGCGTGATCACGGCCGTGCCGCCGACGGCGGCGAGCAGGATCAGGTCGATGTACTCCTTGACGAACCAGGCGACCGGCGGGATGAAGCCGATGACGTAGCCGAACATGGTCAATCCGAAGCCCCAGAGGATGGCGCCGATCAGGTTGTACAGCGTGTACTTGCGCCACGGCATGTGCCCCACACCTGCGGCGACGGGGGCGAAGGTGCGCACGATCGGGACGAAGCGCGCGAGGATCACCGTGATGCCGCCGAAGCGCTCGAAGAAGGCGTTCGTGCGTTCGACGTTCTTCCTGCTGAAGAGGCCTGATTCCTTGCGCTCGAACACGGCGGGGCCGCCCTTGTGGCCGATGAGGTACCCGACCTCGCCTCCGACGAAGGCGGAGAGCCCGATGAGGAGAGCGACGAGCCAGACGTTGATCCCGAAGACGCCGTGCTCGGAGCTGCCGATCGGATGGGACAGCAGGCCCGAGATCACGAGCAGCGTGTCGCCGGGGAGCAGGAATCCGATGAGCAGACCGGTTTCGGCGAAGACGATGAAGCACACGACCAGCAGCGCCCAGGGCCCGGCTCCCGCGATGATCGTCTCCGGATCGAGCCAGGGGATGAGGGCGGTCGGTGCGTGCAACATGGATTCGAGCACTGGAGGAGTCCCGTCGGTCGTGCGTGGTCGGCGGTGTGCGAGAGGGATGCAGCTGCATCGCTCGTGCGGAAGGTGGGACTTGAACCCACACGCCCTAGGGCACAGGAACCTAAATCCTGCGTGTCTGCCAATTTCACCACTCCCGCGCGGTGGATTCAGTCTACTGATCGGCGGATCGCGGATTGCTGGGGATCAGCCTGCAGTCGGCAGCATGAGATCGAGGATCTCCGTGATCGAGCGGCCGACCGCGATGCGGAAGCAGTCGAGCCCGTCGTCACCGGTCACCTGTGCCGTGAGTGGACCGGTGACGGCCCATCGCACTGGTCCCGTCCGCATCCCCGGCATGGCGTGGAGCTCGGGGGCCGGATTCGCCTCGAAGTCGGGAATACGGGGGAGGCCGAGGGACTCGCGGACGTCGGCTGCGAGGGCCGTGATGACCCAGCACTCGCCGAACGCCTTCGGGCGCAGTGACGCGATCGGTGCACCGCCACCCCGATAGACGAGCATCATGGTGTCGGAGCGCTGGACAGTCCATCGCTCGTCGTGGAGATCGAAGCGGCACACGGCGTCGGCATGCAGGTCGACGACTGCGCCGAGGCCTGCCGCGGCCCGCACGAAATCTGCAGACAGATAGCGCTCGTCGCTGTCCTTCTCCTTGCGCCGCAGTTCCTGCTCGCGCCGCTCCCGAGCGATCGGCGCGTACTCCTTCTCGAGGTCGCTCCGGCGCGGAGCGACGCCGGCTCGCAGCCGTGCGTACAGCCACTCGGGGTCGATCTGCACGAAGTACCGGAAGAACACGTCGGTCTCCGCACTCACGGGAACGTCCTCGACGAGCAACCGCACCCCGTGGTCGACCGACCACACGGCAGCAGTGCGACCGCCGACGACGGCCACCCACGACCATCCGATCGCGCGGATCTCGGGCGCGGCCTGCTCGAGCACCTCGCTCAACTGCGTTCCCTCGGCCACGAGAACCGCGCGGGCATGCGACTGCACATCGTCGCCCATCGCGACGCTGTCTCGGTCGACGCGGATGCGGATCGGGCTGGCCATCGCCTCGATGGTATCCGGGCTGTGGATAACTTCTGAGGTCGATCCGCGATTCTTGCGAAGATGCTCGGGTGAGTCATCCGTCCGTCGTGGTCGCCGAGCGCGTGCGGCTGCGGCTGCGCGCCGAGGGCACCGACCCCTCGGTTGACGCCGACGCCGCGCGGCACATCGCGCTCGCCGAAGTTCGCCGCTTCAACGACGCCGCGCTGTCGCGAGGTGAGGCCACGATCGACGACGAGATCGGATGCGTGCGGGACGTTCTGGCGGCGGTGAGCGGCTTCGGAGTGCTGCAGCCGCTCCTCGACGATCCGACCATCGAGGAGGTCTGGCTGAACGGCCCGGATCGCATCCACGTCGCGCGGGGCGGCGTGGCGCAGCGCATAGATCTGCGGATGACGGATGCCATGCTGCGCGATCTCGTCGAGCGGATGCTGCAGACCACCGGTCGTCGGGTCGACATCTCCCAGCCCTTCGTCGACGCCTCACTGCCCGACGGATCGCGGCTCCACGTGGCGATCGCGGACGTGGTGCGGGGATCGTGGGCGGTGAACATCCGGAAGTTCCTGCCGATGTACCGGACCCTGGAGGCGTTGACCGCGCAGGGAGCCATGCCCGAGGCGCTGGCCACCACGCTTCGCCGTGCGATGCGCGAGGGACGGAGCGTCATCGTCTCGGGCGCCACGCACGCGGGGAAGACGACCATGCTGGGCGCCTTGCTGCACGCCTGTGCGGACCAGCAGCGCATCATCACTGTGGAGGAGACGTTCGAGCTGGCGGTCGACGGTCCCGACCTGGTCGCGCTCCAGGGGCGGCAGGCGAGCCTCGAGGGGACGGGCGAGATCACTCTCCGGCGGCTCGTGAAGGAGGCGCTGCGCATGCGGCCCGATCGTCTCGTCGTCGGTGAGGTCCGCGACGCCGAGGCGCTCGACCTCGTGCTCGCGCTGAACACCGGTGTGCCCGGGGCCGCGACGGTGCATGCGAATTCGGCATCCGAGGCGCTCGACAAGCTCGCACTGCTGCCGCTGCTGGCCGGACGCAACATCGATCGCTCCTTCATCGCTCCAGCCCTCGCCTCATCCGTCGATCTCATCGTGCACTGCGCGCGGGACGATGACGGCACGCGACGCGTGCACGAGGTGATCGCCCCCACGGGGGAGGTCGTCGACGGCCGGATCGTCACGCGACCCGTCTACCTCCACGACGACACCCTCACTCGTGGCGACCTCCGCCGGCTGGAGGTGGGGTGATGACGGCTCTGCTCGGTGCGATGCTCGCCGCCGGCGTGCTGCTGTGCGCGTCACCATGGCTGTGGCCGCGCCGCGAGCGGGCCGAGGTCCCGGCGCCTCGGGGGCGTATCGTCAGGCTCCTCGAGGAAGCGGGGCTCCCTTCTCTCGCGCCGCGCACGATCGTCGTCGTGATCGTCGTCGTGGCGCTCGCCGCAGCATCCGTCGTATGGTTGCTGACCGGGCTGCCGGTCCTCGCCATCCTTGCCGGTCTCGCAGGCGCCTGGGCGCCGGCGCTCTACCTGCGTTCGAGGCGGCTGCGACTGCGCAAGGCCCGCAGGCAGCTGTGGCCCGACGTGTGCGATCTGCTGATCGCGTCGATCCGTGTCGGCCTGTCGCTGCCCGACGCGGTGGCGAGTCTCGGCGAATCCGCCCCGTCGACGCTGCGTCCCGCATTCGTCGTCTTCGCGCAGGATCTCCATTCGACAGGACGTTTCGACACGAGCCTCGATCGCCTGAAGGGAACCCTCGCCGACCCGATCGCCGATCGCATCATCGAGACGCTGCGGATGGCGCGGCAGGTCGGCGGCACCGAGCTCACCAGCGTGCTGCGCGCGCTCTCATCGTCGGTGCGTGCGGATGCCGCGCTTCGTGGTGAGGTCGAGGCGCGGCAGTCATGGATCCGCGGCGCCGCCGTGCTGGGAGCCGTCGCGCCCTGGGTGATCCTCGGACTCCTGGTGATGCGACCCGAGGGGGCGGACGCCTACGGTACGCCCGAGGGCGTGCTCGTGATCTGCATCGGTGCGGCCGTCTCGGTGATCGCCTACCGGGTCATGATCCGGATCGGGCGGCTGCCGGAGCCAGGGCGGTGGTTCGGATGAGCGTGATCAGCCAGGTCGCCATCGCCGTGCTCATCGGAGGAGCTTTCGCCGGCGGGCTTCTGAGCATTCTCGCCGCCGTGCCCCGATGGCGTGCGGTCTCCCTGTCGGCGCGCATCGCGCCGTACGTGCGCGACGTGGTGGACGACGCGCACCTGCCGGCATCCGCGCTTCCTCGTGTCGGCGCATTGCCCATCGCGGGCCGATCGCTGTGGCAGCGGGCGAAGATCGCGTTCGAGCGGCTGCTCGGTGGCGGCGACGCACTGCGGCACCGGCTCTCGCAGGCGGGGATCATGATGGACGCCGCCGCGTTCCGCGGCAGGCAGCTCGGCTGGGCGCTCGCCGGAATCGGCGGGGGAGCGATCGTGCTCGTGCTCCTCGTCCTGTCGGGGCGGATGAGCGCACCCGTGGCCCTGCTGCCTCTGCTGTTCGGCGCTGTCGCCGCGATCGGCTACGACGCCCAGCTCACGGCGAGAGCGAAGGCCAGGCGCATGAGGCTGACCGACGAACTGCCGACCACACTGGAGTTCCTCGCTCTGTGCCTCTCGGCAGGCGAGGGATTTCTCGACGCGCTGCGACGGGTCGCCGCGATCGGATCGGGAGAGCTCACGGCCGAACTGCGTCAGGTGGTCCTCGCGGTCGGAACCGGTTCCGGGCTCGCCGATGCGCTGTCGGAAATGTCGGCGCGTCTGCAGCTGCCCGGACTCTCGCGTGCGGTGGATCAGGTGATCGCCGCGCTCGAGCACGGTGCGCCCCTCGCCGCAGTGCTGCAGGCGCAGGCCGGAGACGCACGAGAAGACGCCAAGCGCACCCTGATCGAGCAGGCCGGGCGGAAGGAGATCCTCATGCTCCTTCCCCTGGTGTTCCTGATCCTCCCACTCTCGGTCCTGTTCGCCATCTGGCCGGGGCTCTTCATCCTGCGACTCGGCATCGGCTGAGCGCACCACGAAAGGACGACCATGACGACACTGCGACGCTGGTGGGACCGCACCACCGACTGGGCGGCCGATCTCGCCGAAGACGAGGCAGGCGACGTGCCGGGCTGGGTCCTCGTGACCCTGATGACCGCAGGCTTGGTGGTGGTCATCTGGGCGGTCGCCGGGCCCGCGCTCAGCGAGCTGTTCGAGCAGGCCATCGAACGGGTCTCGGGACTCTGATCCGTCTCATGAGCCTGCGCCGACAGCTCGCGGACGAGCGGGGATCGAGCCCCGTGGAGTTCGTGCTCGTGGGCACTCTGCTCACGATGCTGACGCTCGCTGTGCTGCAGCTTGCTCTGGCGACCTACGTGCGAAACGTCGTGCACGACGCCGCCGTCGAGGGCGCGTACTACGCGGCGCTCGCAGACACGGCGCCCGAGGAAGGGGCAGAGCGCACGAGGCTGGCGATCACGAGGGCCGTGGGTGCGTCGTATGCCGAGGACGTCACGGTCAGCACCGCGGACGCGGGTGGTCAGCAGGTGATCGAGATGCGGGTGCGGACGACGCTTCCTCTCCTCGGCCTCGTGGGGCTGCCGTACGCCTTGGAGGTGGAAGCGCATGCGCCGGTGGAATCGCTGGGCGACGGATGACGAGGGGTCGGCGGCGCTCGAGTTCATCGCCGTCGGGGTGATACTGCTCCTGCCGCTGATCTATCTGATCGCAGCTCTCGGCGTGATCCAGGAGCAGACGCTCGGAGTCGAAGCGGCGGCGCGGCACACCGCTCGCGTGATCGCTCTGGCGCCTGACGCGGAGACAGCCGTCGCGCGCAGCGAACAGGTGCTCGCAGGGGTCGTCGAGGAGTACGGTGTCGACGCGGATGCCGTAGACGTCAGCCTGTCGTGCGCACCCGCCGGTTCGGACTGTCCCGTCGCAGGGGCCACGGTCACCGTCACGGTCGCGACTCGCGTGCCGTTGCCGCTGGTGCCATCGCTGTTCGGCCTCGACCGTTCGACCGCGATTCCGGTCGAGGCCTCTGCGGTGCAGAAGATCTCGCGCCTGTGGGGTGGAGGATGACCGTGGGGAAGCGGATGACCGCGGGCAAGCGGATGACCGTTCGGGGCGGCACGACTGCAGGGAAGACCATGGCCGTGCGGGTAGGGGCGGGGAAGCGGGCTGCTGATGACGAGGGCAGCGTGCTGCTGCTCGCGCTCGGTTACGCACTCCTCGCACTCGCCGTGATCTTCGTCTGCGTGTGCGCGACGGATCTGTACATCACCCAGAAGCGGCTCGATTCGCTCGCGGATTCGGCCGCGCTCGCAGGAGCCGACGGCTTCACGCTCTCGATCGACGAGGCCGGACCGCACGCCGACCTCACTGACGACGGCGTGCACGAGCAGGCCGAGGCGCTCCTTGCGGCGCTGCCGACGGAGGCGACGCTGGTCAGCGCAGGAACTCCGGACGGTGTCTCGGCGCGCGTGGTCGTGGCGGGAACGTGGCATCCGCCGTTGCTGAGCCGGTTCGTGCCAGACGGCGTCCCGCTGGAGGCGACCGGGACGAGTCGCACGGCGCTGCAGTGATACAGGCTGCGAGGCGTCGATATCGAATCGTTTCAAAAACCTCTTGCGGTGATGCCGAGCCGTTGTCTACGGTGAACGGGAAGCGTTTTCCCGAACGCACGCCGCACTGATCCCGTCCATGACGGACGGGGAGAGGACGAAGATGTTCCGCACGCGCACCATCGCCATCGCGGCTCTTGCCGCCGCATCCATGCTCGTACTGGCCTCCTGCACGACGCCGGAGTCGGAGTCGGAGTCGCCCGCCTCGTTCGACCCCGACGAGAAGGTCTCGCTCGACTTCGCCTTCTGGGGCAATGACGACCGTGCGGGCCGGTACGACCAGCTGATCGAGAAGTTCAACGAGGAATATCCGAACATCACGATCAACACGACCTTCACCGATTTCCCCAGCTACTGGGAGAAGCGCCAGACCGAGGCTGCCAGCGGAAGCCTGCCGGACGTGTTCCAGTTCTCCGACAGCTACCTGCGCCAGTACGGGGAGACCGGCAACGTCCTCGACCTCGAGACCGTCAAGGACCAGATCGACTTCTCGACGTTCGAAGACTCGCTGCTGGGCACGGGCCGCCTCGACGGCACCCAGTACTCGCTGCCGACCGGCTACAGCCTGTGGGCGAACTTCGTCAACGACGACCTGCTCGCGCAGGCCGGCATCGAGGCACCCGAGGGCGGGCAGACGTTCGAGGAGTTCAACGACTGGATGGCATCGGTGACCGAGGCCACCGGCGGGGCGCCGTTCGGCGGCACCGACTACACGCAGCGCATTCAGCTGTTCGAGCTGCAGCTGCGGGCCGACGGCAAGAACCTCTACACCGAAGACGGCGAGCTCGGCTTCACAGAGAAGGAACTCACCGACTTCTGGGAGTCGGGGGCCGACCTGCGCGACGGCATCACGATTCCGCAGCAGCGACTCGAGGAGGTGAGCCCGATCTCCGGTTTCGGCTCGACCAGGACCGCGAGCGAGATGAGCTGGAGCAACTTCCTCGGCGGCTACCTCGCCGACTCGGGCGCCTCGTCGATCTCGATCGTCGCGCCGCCCACCGACGACCCCGACGCGAAGGACCTCTACCGGCAGGGTGGTCTGCAGATCGCGATCTCGGCCAACACCGAGCACCCCGAAGCCGCAGCGGTCTTCCTCGACTACATCGTCAACAGTCCCGAGGCGGGGGAGATCTTCGGCACCACGCTCGGCTTCCCCGCGTCGAGCAGCAAGCTCGAGGGAGCGAAGCTCGAGGGCGCTGACAAGCAGGTCGCCGACTACATCGAGTCGGTCTCCGACCGCATCGGCGACGCGCCGCCGCCCGCTGTCGTCGGGTACGGATCGCTCGAGCAGAAGTTCTGGGACCTCGGCAAGGAGCTGGGCCTCGGAACCAAGACCGTCGACGACGCCGTGACCGAGTTCTTCAACGAAGCTCAGGTGATCCTGGGCTGATCGTCGGATGCCCGGCGGCGTCCGAGAGGTTCGAGCAGCGCATGGATGCGCCGATCGAACTGCGCGGGCACGTCGCCGGGCAGCGCGTCGAGCGGCCACCAGCGCACGTCCTCCGATTCGTCGCTCACCGTGAGCGCATCGGAGAACGGCACGATCACCGCGACCCCGATGTCGAGGTGCGAGAAGCATCGTCCGAAGGCCGACGACAGGGAGTGGTGGTCGAGATCGTAGAGGAGCGGCTCGGTGACGGATGCCGTGATCCCGGTCTCCTCGCGGAGCTCGCGCAGCGCGGCATCCGCTATCGAGGCATCCCCGTCTTCGAGGTGACCGCCTGGCTGCACCCAGAACCGCCCCTTCCCGTGGAAGACGAGCAGGGTGTGCGTGAGCGTCGCATCGAAGACGAACGCCGAGGCGGTGGCGTGGCTCGGACCGTCGTCGCGGCGCACAGGACCGTCGTCATCGGGGAAGTGGGCGGCGAAGTCGACCCGGGCGGCCTCGTCGTGCTCGGATCGGGGTGGGAACGAGACGACGAGCCGCCGCACATCAGCCGCGAGGGTCATCGCCGGACTTCTTCTCGAGCGGCACGAACATCGGGATCCAGCGCAGGAATCCGGCGGCTCCCGCCACACCGAGCACGCCCATGACGGCTGCCGCGACCGGCAGCGACGCGACCGCGACGATGGCCGAGATCAGCAGCGGAGCGATCGCGCCACCGGCATCCGTCAGCGTCCGCCACGATCCGAGGAAGGCGGCCGGCTCGGTCTTCGGAGCGACGTCGGCGCCGAGCGTGAGGAGGATGCCGCTGGACAGCCCGTTACCGACGCCGAGCACGGCCGCGAACATCCCGAACCACAGCACGGCCGCGTCGAGGTCGTGCGTGAACGACAGCGCGAGGAATCCGGCGCCCATCAGCACCATCGCGGGCATCGCCGCCCAGAGCCGGCCGAACCGGTCCATCACCTGGCCGCTGGCGTAGAACAGCGCGAAATCGATCGCGCCCGAGACGCCGACGACGAGCGCGATCGTCGACGCGTCGAGACCGAGGGAGACACCCCACAGCGGAAGGAGCACCTGCCGGGCACTGCGCACGGCCGACAGCGACGCGGCGGCGATGCCGAGGCGGCCGAGGACGGCGCGCTGCAGCCACATCGTCCGCAGGACTCCCGCGCGCTCGATCGTGGGGATCGATCCGCTCACGGCTTCGCCCGAGTCCTCGGCCAGCAGGGCGGGCGCTGCCACCGGGATCGTCTTCTCGGGGTCGGGCCCGAACAGCACCAGTGCGACCATCACGACCAGACAGCCCAGGAAGAACCAGAACGCGGCGGTCTCCGAACCGAACAGCTGCAGCAGCCCCGCCGCGACGAACGGGCCGATGAAGACGCCCAGACGGAAGCTCCCGCCGAGCAGCGACAGGGCGCGGGCCCGGAACTCGATCGGCACGCGGGTCGTCATGAATGCGTGCCGGGCGAGACCGAAGGCTGCCGCGCAGAAGCCCAGCAGGAAGACGGATGCCGCGAGCACCCCGGGAGATGCGGCGAACACCATGGCGATTCCCGCCACGATCGCCACGACCCCGGCGATCACCATCGTGTAGCGCTCTCCGATACGGGAGACCGCCCAACCGGCCGGCAGATTCCCGCACAGCTGACCGACCACGAGGGCTGCCGCGATGAGTGCGGCGAGGGCGATGTCGGCGCCCATGCGGGACGCGACGATCGGGATCAGGGGGATGACCGCGCCCTCGCCGAGCGAGAACAGCACCGTCGGCAGGTACACCATGGGCCCGAACTTCCTCAGGACCACCGATGCGCTGCTCATCACTGCGACTCTACTCGGCAGAGTAGGCTGGGGAGGCCATGCTCGAACTCGATCTCTCCGCCGACATCCAGGCCCTGCGACTCACCTACGGTGACATCCGCGAGGTCATCGATGTCGAGACCCTCCGTTCCGATATCGCCCGCCTGAGTGAAGAGGCCGGCGCCCCAGATCTGTGGGATGACACCGAGCGGGCCCAGAAGGTGACCAGCGCGCTGAGCCACCGTCAGTCCACACTCGCGCGGATCGAGGCCATCGGCAGCCGGCTCGACGACCTCGAGGTCCTCGTCGAACTCGCCAACGAGATGGGCGACGAGGAGTCGGCGACCGAGGCCCGTGCCGAGCTCGCCACTCTGACCGAGGTCATCAATCAGCTCGAGGTGCAGACGCTGATGGACGGCGAGTACGACGAGCGCAGCGCGATCATCACGATCCGCTCCGGCGCGGGCGGCGACGACGCCACCGACTTCGCCGAGATGCTCATGCGCATGTACCTGCGCTGGGCCGAGCGCCACAAGTACCCCGTGAAGGTCATGGACACGTCCTACGCCGAGGGCGCGGGCATCAAGTCGGCCACTTTCGAGATCGACGCTCCGTACGCGTTCGGCACGATCTCCGTCGAGGCGGGGACTCACCGTCTCGCCCGCATCAGCCCCTTCGGCTCAGCCGACAAGCGCCAGACCTCGTTTGCCGCGGTCGAGGTCATCCCGCTCATGGAGGAGGCGACCGAGGTCGACATCCCCGAGAGCGACATCCGCGTCGACGTGTTCCGCTCCTCGGGGCCCGGCGGCCAGTCGGTCAACACGACTGACTCGGCGGTGCGCCTCACGCACCTGCCGACCGGCATCGTCGTGTCGATGCAGAACGAGAAGTCGCAGATCCAGAACCGCGCAGCCGCGATGCGGGTGCTGCAGACGCGCCTTCTGCTGCTGCAGAAGGAGCAGGAAGCAGCCAAGAAGAAGGAGCTCGCCGGCAACATCACGGCGAGCTGGGGCGACCAGATGCGCTCGTACTTCCTCTACGGCCAGCAGCTCGTCAAGGATCTGCGCACCGGTCACGAGTCCGGCAACCCGATGGCGGTGTTCGACGGAGACCTCGACGGCTTCATCTCGGCCGGCATCCGCTGGCGCAAGCGCAAAGAAGAGGACTGATCGGCTCAGCGGGCTGAGCCGGCGAGCGTGCCCGTGACGTCCTCGTTGCTGTAGAGGATGCACTGGATGGCGCGGTCGTCCCAGTGGTTCCACGAGCTCTTGGTGGGCTGGTAGTTGTACAGCTCGAGTTCGGAGTCGTCGTAGGCGATCCCGACGTACTTCTCGAATTCCTCGCCGCAGCGGGTCCAGGCCTGCTCCTGGAGAACGTCGTCGCCCGGGAACTCGCCGTCCTCCACGTCGAAGAGGAAGAACACCTCGTCGGTGTGCGGGGTGTCGCACGGCACGACGGGGAGCTCGTAGATCCAGTCCTGGTCGTCGTAGTCGATGAGCGGGATGCAGTCGCCCACCTCGAGCTCGGCGAACGGCGTCATCTCGGCGCCCTCTATCTCGCTGGGATCCGAGGGGACCGCGCCCGAGGGTTCGTCTTCGGCGCTCGACCCGCCTCCGGGGCCCGCTCCGCCCGCATCCGCCGGGAGATCCGCTCCCGAGGGAACGAAGGCGATCAGCGCCACGGCGACAGCGAGGACGGCGCCGAGACCGCTCGCGCCCAGCCCGAGGAAGCCGGGCCATTTGGCGCCGCGGAGGAACAGCGACGTGATCGAGAGCACGAGGCCGGCGCCCAGCGCGATCCAGCCCGCGACCGCGATCGGCGGGATGCACGAGAGCACGATGCCCAGCCCGACGACGCAGAGGCCGATCACGCCGACCGCAGAGGGTCTCCGCGCCGGCGGCGCGGTCTGCAGCGGCGGGGCGAAGCCCGGATGGACCGGCGGAGTGAAGCCGGGATCGATCGGCGGGGCGACGGGCGCGGCCGGAGCAGGAACTCCGGCCGCCATCACATAGGGGGGCGCGAACGGGGCCGGCTCCACGGCGGGAGCGACCGGGATGGTCGCTCCCACCGGGGGAACGGCTGCCGACGGATCAGCGGATGCCGCGGCATCCCTCTGCGCGAAGACGTGCGCAGTCCACTGCGAACCGTCCCACCAGCGCTGACGACCGGAGCCGTCGTCGTACCACCCCGGGATGCTCATCGTGCGTCACTGTGCGAGCATGCACGTCGAGATGTTGTCGCCGAACACCTCTGCGAAGGCGGAGGCGGCGTTCACGTCCTCGAAGACCCCGGTGCCCTCGGCGATCTTGCGAAGAGTCGCGTCGTCGACGTCGGACGCCACGAAGGCCTCTGCGAAGCAGGTGACCTGAGCGTCGGTGTACGAGTCTCCGCTGCCCGTGGACTCCTCGATCACAGCACGCAGACCGACCTTGAGCTCGTCGACGGTCGGTCGTCCGAGGGCGGCGTCGGGGTCTTCGGCGGCATCGCTCGGCTCATCGCTCGGCGTCTCTTCGGTGCTGCTCGTGGGATAAGACGAGGGCAGATCGTCGATCGCGGAGTTGAGGGCCATGGCGGCGAACACGATCGCCATGACGATCGCCACGATGGTCCCGACGACCGAGAGGATGAGGCCGGCGATGCCCGGCCACTTCTTGCCCTTGAGGAAGAGCGAGATGATCGAGACCACGAATCCCGCGAACAGCAGGATCCAGCCGAAGACGAACGTGACAGGGATGCACGAGAGGATCGTGCCGAGGGCCGCGAGACCGAGACCGACCAGACCGAGGATCGAGATCGAGGCCGGCGCGGCGGGCGCCACCGCGTACGAGGCCTGCCCGACTCCCGCTGCGGCATAGCCCGGTGCGGGCGCCTGATAGCCGGGGGCGGCGGGGTACGTCTGCGCCGACGGCTCCCCAGTGTATCCCGGAGCAGCTTCGTAACCCGGTGCCGGAGCAGGTGCGGCATACGGCGGGAGCCCCTCGTTCAGCGGGGTGGTCGCAGCAGTGTCGCCGGGCGCCGCGAACTGCGAAGCCTGCTGCTCGGCCGGCTGGACGGGAGCCCAGGCATCGGGCGCCTGCTGCTCGGCCGTCGAGGAGAGCTCCGGGATCTGCGGGACCTCGGGTGCGGTTGCGGCGGCATCCGCAACGGTCTCCGAGGCGGCCGACGGCACGTCCTCGGTCGGCTGCTCATCGGCGGGAGCGGACGCGTCCGCGCTCTCGGTCGACGACGTCGGCGCCGTCTCGGGCTCGGTGATCGGGGCGAAGTGCTCCGTCCACTGCGTGCCGTCCCACCATCGCTGTCGGCCGGACCCGTCGTCGTACCAGCCAGCAGGTGTCGTCATGATGTCCCCCTCGGAATCGGCCCCCGCGCGATCGCACGGATCAGCAGTTCATGTATAGCAGTGCCGGTCGACGCAAGGCAGGCGTGCGGGGTGTCGCTCGCAGGCAGGGGAGAGGGGGAGCTTAGGCTCGTACCGCCATGATTCGGTTCGAGAACGTCACGAAACGCTATCGCGGGACCACCAGGCCCGCTCTGTCCGGCGTCGACTTCGAAGTCCAGCGGGGAGAGTTCGTCTTCCTCGTCGGTGCGTCGGGGTCGGGCAAGTCGACCTGTCTGCGACTGATCCTCCGTGAGGAGGTGCCGACATCCGGACGCGTCGCCGTGCTCGGGCGAGACCTGCGCTCGCTCGCCAACCGCAAGGTGCCGTACTTCCGGCGCCACATCGGCTCGGTCTTCCAGGACTTCCGCCTGCTGCCGTCGAAGACGGTCTTCCAGAACGTGGCCTTCACGCTGCAGGTCACCGGCTCGTCGCGCGGATTCATCCAGCAGGCCGTGCCGGAGGCGCTCGCGCTCGTCGGCCTCGACGGCAAGCAGAAGCGGATGCCGCATGAGCTCTCCGGCGGTGAGCAGCAGCGCGTGGCGATCGCCCGTGCTCTGGTCAACCGGCCGCAGGTGCTGCTCGCCGACGAGCCCACGGGCAACCTCGACCCCGGCACCTCGGTCGACATCATGCAGCTGCTCGCGCGGATCAACGCCGGAGGCACCACGGTGCTGATGGCGACGCACGAGGCGGCCTTCGTCGACGCCATGCAGCGCCGCGTGATCGAACTCCGCGACGGTGAGATGGTGCGCGACGAAGTGCACGGCGGGTACGGCGACACGTCCAACATCCCGCGACTCGTGCCGGAGGAGGTGCGCGGGGCCGCAGCCGCGGCCGCACTCACCGCCGTGCAGGAGGTGCAGCGCCAGACCGCCGACCTCTCCGTCGTCCGCGCATCGCTCGCCGAGGAGCTCAGCGCGCAGCGCAAGGCCGCAGCCGCCACCTCCGACGCGGTGCCGACGGCATCCGAGACCCCCGAAGCGCAGGCTGCTCCGGCCGAGCCGCAGCCGGCTCCCGAGGTCGAGCAGCCCACCGCGGTGGGCCCGCGCACGCATCCGATCGTGCTTCCGCAGGTCGATGTCGCCGAACTCGGCGTCGCCGACCGGCTGGGTCTCTCCGACGACGGCGACGAAGTGGGGCCCACGTCATGAGAATCGGTCTGATCCTCGCGGAGGCCCTCGGCGGTCTCCGGCGCAACATCTCGATGGTCATCTCGGTCGTGCTCGTCACGTTCGTGTCCCTGACCTTCGTGGGCGCCGCGATCCTGATGCAGGCGCAGATCGGCACGATGCGCGCCTACTGGTCCGAACGCGCTCAGGTCGTCGTCTCGATGTGCTCCACCCTGTCCGAGTCGACCGAGTGCGTCGACGGCGCGGCCTCCGAGGAGCAGACCGCCGCCGTCAAGGCGCAGCTCGAGGACGACGCGCTCTCCCGGCTGATCTCGAACGTGCGTTTCGAGACCAAGGACGAGGCGTACGCCAACATCGTCGATCAGCTCGGCGAGGACAAGGCGAGCCTGTTCACCGCTGATCAGATGTCGGAGAGCTTCTACGTGACGCTCAAGGATCCGGCTCAGTCGCAAGTGCTCGTCGAGGCGTTCAACGGGAAGACCGGCGTCGAACAGGTCACGGATCAGCTGCAGTACCTGGAACCTCTGTTCTCGGCGCTCACGGTCGCGACCTACATAGCGGTCGGCATCGCCGTGCTGATGCTGATCGCCGCGATCCTGCTGATCGGCACCACGATCCGATTGTCGGCGTACGCGAGACGCAAGGAGATCGGCATCATGCGCCTGGTCGGAGCGTCCAACCGGTTCATCCAGACGCCGTTCGTCCTCGAGGGCGTGTTCGCCGCCTTCCTCGGCTCCGTCCTGGCGAGTGCCGCCGTGCTCGCCGGAGTGCATTTCGGTGTCGACGGCTACCTCCGCGGTCGTGTCGCGTTCATCACCACATGGGTCGGCATGAAGGACGCGGCGATCGTCGTACCGGTGCTGATCGGCATCGGCGTCGTTCTGGCCGCACTCTCGGCGGGCTTCGCGATCCGCCGATGGCTGCGCACCTGAGGTAGGCTGGTCGGCTGGCCGCCGCCACTCAGGGCAGGCCACCGACACGGAGAGCAGGAGCATCATGCCCAGGGAACGCGGGGAGAAGGTCGTCGCGACCAATCGTCGCGCACGTCACGACTACAACATCGAGAAGTCGTACGAGGCGGGGATGGTGCTCACCGGCACCGAGGTCAAGTCGCTGCGTCAGGGGCGCGCCAACCTGAGCGACGGATACGCGTTCATCAAGGGCAACGAGGTGTTCCTCGACTCCGTGCACATCCCGGAGTACTCGCAAGGCCACTGGACCAATCACTCAGCCAAGCGCATCCGCAAGCTGCTGCTGCATCGCGAGGAGATCGCGAAGCTGCAGCACGCCGTCTCGGCGGGCGGCTACACGCTCGTCCCGCTCAAGCTGTACTTCTCGGACGGGCGGGCCAAGGTCGAGATCGCCCTCGCGAAGGGCAAGCGCGAGTTCGACAAGCGCCAGACGCTCCGCGAGCGTCAGGACACGCGTGAGGCCGAGCGCGCCATGCGGATGCGCAACCGCACGGGGGAGTAGCCGTCAGGCCGAGCGACCCAGGTCGAGGGCACGCTGAAGAAATGCGATCTCGCGTTCCAGGGCGTCGATGATGGTCTCGGCGCGGCGGAAGCCGTGTCCTTCAGCGGGGTACTCGACGTACTCGTGGGCGACCCCGTGCGCAGCCAGCGCATCGCGGATGGCCTCCGACTGCGACGGAGGGACCACGCGGTCGTCGGCGCCCTGCAGAAGCAGCACCGGCACGTCGATGCGCTCGGCGTTCGTGAGCGGTGAGCGGTCGATGTAGAGCGATTCGGATGCCGGCAGCGGGCCCACCAGTCCTTCGATGTAGTGCGCTTCGAAGTCGTGCGAGTGCTCGACCAGGCCGCGCAGATCCGTGACGCCGTATCTGCTGATCCCGGCGGCGAAGGTCCCTCCCCGGACCAATGCCGACAGCACCGTCCACCCGCCGGCCGAGCTGCCGCGGATCGCGATGCGCGCCGGATCCGCGTGTCCTGCGGCCGCCAGCCCGCGCGCGGCGGCGATCACGTCGTCGACGTCGACGACGCCCCACTGCCCGAGCAGCCGCTCGCGATAGCTGCGGCCGTAGCCGGTCGAGCCGCCGTAGTTCACATCCAGCACCCCGATCCCTCGGCTGGTGTAGAACGCGATGGCGGCGGATGCGGCGCCCGTGACGTGCGCGGTGGGCCCGCCGTGCACGAAGACGACGTACGGCGGGAGCGCGTCGGACGGCTGCTCGACGTCGGGATTGGCCGGTGCATAGGCGAAGGCATGCACGGGACCGTGCGCGCCGTCGACGACGATCTCCCGTGCAACGGGCATCCATGCCGTATCGACCGGCGCACCTCCCGCGACCGTGGTGACGAGGCCGGTGTCCGCATCCGCGCACCACACGCCCGGCGCAACCGTCGAGCCGTTGCCGCTGAGCAGCACGCGAGATCCTCGCGCGGCATCGACGCTCACGTGGCCGTCGCAGGGAGCGTCCAGCGTGCGCAGCCCGCCGTCAGGTGAGATCACGACGACCTCGTCGCGCCCGTTCGTGCGCACCGCGACGATGCGGCCGTCGGGGAATGGCTGATACCAGCGGTTGCCGAGCACCCACAGTCCGTAGCCGGTGTCGGCATCCGTCGTGGTGACGGGCACCGCCTCTCGCGCCGCCGCTGAGCCTTCGAGTCGCAGGCGATGCATCTGCCAGCGGCCGTCCGGGTCGTCCGCGAAGAGCAGCTCGTCGTCGCCGATCCATTCTGGCTGCAGGGCCGCACGGGTGCGCACCGGAACGAGCCTCTCGTCGTCGAGACCGGCGACGGCCAGCTGCGCCTCCTGCCACGGCATCCGACTGCCGCTCCATTCGACCCAGGCGATGCGGCTGCCGTCGGGTGAGAGGGCGGGATGCGCGAAGAACGCCGTGCCCTCGACGATGACCCGTATCGCCGAGGAGTCCGCCGCGGCGGAACCGTCGATCGGGATCTCGACGATCGCGCGCAGGTGGGGATCGACGGAGAGGTCCTCGCGCACGGCGAACAGGCGCCCGCGCTGCAGGCGGAGGCCTCCGTGCGCGGGGCCCACGGGCGTGAGCGGCACCGGTTCGCCGCCGGGCCGGAGGCGGTGCACGCGCTGATCACCGGCGTCGACGAAGAAGAGGGTGCCGTCGGCATCCGCCGTCCAGGAGCCGCCGCCGTACTCGTGCACGCGGGAACGCGCGCTCCAGGGCGCGGGCAGCACCTCTCGCCCCGACGAGCTCCGCACCGTCATCCGCCCGCCCTCGGCCGGCACGGACTCGCCCCACCAGATCTCCTCGCCGACGAAGGCCGATCCGTCGATGCGAGGAGCGGATGCCGCGACCGACGCGGCGGTGAAGGGCGAGGGCCAGAACCCGAACGGCGTCGACATGACCTCGAGCCTATTGCGGTCGTGACACACGACGTCACAGTTGATGCGGAGCGCGGGGGATTGTCATAGGTTTCTGGAAACGCCCGGTTCACCCCGAGCGTGGAGCGACAGCCGAGCCCGGCACCCGCCCGCGATGAAGACGCATATCTGCGTCTTTCGCGGCCCTGTGCCCGCCCTGTCCCATGGAGTAGAAGATGTCTTCCGAGACGCCGAACCCACGAGTGCCGTTCTCCTTCGAGCTGTACCCGCCGCGCTCCGAGTCGAGCCAGGCGGCGCTGCACGAGACGGTGCGGCGGCTCGCCGCCGCCGGGCCCGACTTCATCTCGGTGACCTACGGCGCCGGCGGTTCGACGGGTGGGCGATCGCTCGAGGTGCTCCGCTTCATCCGGGAGCACACGGATGTCGAACCACTCGCGCACATCACCTGCGTCGGCAACACCTACGCGGGTGCTGCGGCCCTGATCCGGGAGTTCCTGGATGCCGGCATTCTCAGCTTCCTCGCGCTGCGGGGCGACCCGCCGGCCGGCCAGGATGAGCCGTTCCTCGGCGACCTCGAGAGCGCTGCGCAGCTCGTCCAGCTCATCGATCGCGTGCAGGCGGAACGATCGCCCTATGAGGAGTCCCCCGTCCCCGGGTTCCCGGGAGCTGCGACGGTGGGCGCCCGACGCAAGGCGACCGTGGCCGTGGCGGCCTTCCCGAACGGGCATCCGCGGTCGACGCATCGCTGGCAGGACATCGACGCGCTGCTCGCGAAGCAGGCGGCAGGAGCGACGTCGGCGATCACGCAGCTTTTCTTCCACTCCGACGACTATCTGACCTTCGTCGACAAGGCGCGCGCCGAGGGCGTGACCATCCCGATCCTCCCCGGCATCATGCCGATCGTGTCGCCCGTGCGCCTCACCCGCGTGCTGGAGCTCACGGGCGAGACGCTGCCGAGCGAACTCGCCATCGCTCTCGACGTCGAGCCGACCCCGGAGGGGCGCCACGAGATCGGCGTCGAGTGGGCGGCGCGGCTGGCACGAGAGGTCATCGCAGGCGGCGCACCCGGCATCCACCTGTACGCGTTCAACCAGCACCACACCGTGCTCACCGTTCTCGAAGAGGCCGGCGTCCTGCCGGTCGCCCGCATCCGCTGATCCCGCAGAACCCCCATCGAAAGGCACCACCATGTCCGGATTCCCTGAGGGCACCATCCTCGGATACCCCCGCATCGGCCGTCGTCGCGAGCTCAAGAAGGCCGTCGAGGCGTTCTGGGCCGGTCGCTCCGACCTCGCTGAGCTCGAGGCCACTGCGGCGGAGCTCCGCGCCGCGACCCGCGAACGGCTGGCGTCGCTCGGCCTCGGCCGCACCGACTCGGCCATCCCCGAGTCGTTCTCGTTCTACGACCAGGTGCTCGACGCCGCGGTCGCTGTCGGTGCGATCCCCGCCCGCTTCGACGACCTCCGCGCGGCGGACGGCACGATCGGGCTGCCGGCCTACTTCACGATCGCACGTGGCGAGGGCGAGCGGGCTCCGCTCGAGATGACCAAGTGGTTCGACTCGAACTACCACTATCTGGTGCCCGAGATCGGGCCGGAGACGAGCTTCTCGCTCGCGAGCGACCGTCTCGTGCGCGAAGTCGCCGAGGGCGTCGCGGCGGGATTCGTGACGCGTCCCGTGATCGTCGGCCCCGTCACGCTCCTCGCGCTGGCCAAGGCGGCGGACGGCGCTCCCGAGGGCTTCGACCCGCTGTCCCGCCTCGACGATCTCCTCCCCGTCTACGTCGAGCTGCTCGCGGCGCTGAAGGCCGCGGGAGCCGAGTGGGTGCAACTCGACGAGCCGGCCCTCGTGAGCGAGTCGCTGCCGGCATCGGTCGAGCAGCTGGCGGATGCCGCGGCCCGCGCCCTCGCCGCTCTCGGCGGCGCCGCCGACCGTCCCTCGATCCTGGTCGCTGCTCCCTACGCCGACCTCGGCGAGGTGTTCCCGGTGCTCGCCGCTGCTCCGATCGAGGCGATCGCGGTGGACCTCGTCCGTGGCGGTGTGCCGGTGGCTGCTCCTGGACTCGAGGGCAAGATCCTCGTCGGGGGAGTCATCGACGGGCACAACATCTGGCGCGGCGATCTCGCTGCCGCAGCCGGCAAGCTCGAGGCCCTCCGGGGGCTCGGTGCGGCATCCGTCTCGGCATCCACATCGACCTCGCTGCTGCACGTGCCGCACGACGTCGACGACGAGACGAAGCTCGATGAGCGCCTGGTCTCCTGGCTCGCGTTCGCCGACCAGAAGGTGGCACAGGTCGTGACCCTCGCGCGCGGCCTCACCGAAGGCCGCAGCGCGATCGCGGCCGAACTGGACGCGGCATCCGCAGCGCTGGCAGACCGGCTGTCGGCCCCGGGCGTGCGCGACGGAGCCGTGCGTGCTCGCGCCCTCACGGATGCCGACTTCTCGCGGGCGTCCTACGAGGAGAGGGAAGCCGCACAGGAGGCGCTCGGCCTGCCGGCCCTGCCGCTCACCACGATCGGATCGTTCCCGCAGACCGGTGACATCCGCAAGGCCCGCGCCCGCTTCACGAAGGGCGAGATCCCCGCGGAGGACTACGAGGAGTTCCTGCGGCGCGAGGTCGCCAGCGTCGTCTCGCTGCAGGAGGATCTCGGTCTCGACGTCCTCGTGCACGGCGAGCCCGAGCGCAACGACATGGTGCAGTACTTCGCCGAGAACCTCGGCGGCTTCGACGTCACAGAGAACGGCTGGGTGCAGTCCTACGGCTCCCGAGCGACACGTCCGTCGATCCTCTGGGGAGACGTCTCGCGTCCCGCGCCGATCACCGTCGGCTGGTCCGCCTATGCGCAGTCCCTGACCACCGCGCACATGAAGGGCATGCTGACCGGCCCCGTGACGATCCTCGCCTGGTCGTTCGTGCGCGACGATCAGCCCCTCGGCGAGACGGCGAACCAGGTCGCGCTCGCGCTGCGCGACGAGATCGCCGATCTCGAGGCCGCGGGCATCGCGATCATCCAGGTCGACGAGCCGGCGCTGCGCGAGCTGCTGCCGCTGAAGAAGGCCGACCAGCCCGCCTACCTGCAGTGGTCGGTGGACTCGTTCCGGCTCGCCACCGGTGGCGCCGCGTCGGGTACGCAGGTGCACACGCACCTCTGCTACTCGGAGTTCGGCGTCGTGATCGACGCGATCCGGGCGCTCGATGCCGATGTCACGTCGATCGAGGCGGCGCGCAGCCGCATGGAGGTCATCGCCGATGTCGCAGAGGCGGGCTTCGACCACGGCATCGGCCCGGGCGTGTACGACATCCACTCGCCGCGCGTGCCGAGCGTCGAAGAGGTCGAGGCGCTTCTGCGCCGGGCGGTCGACGAGATCCCGCTGCGCCAGCTGTGGGTGAACCCGGACTGTGGTCTGAAGACCCGCGGCTACGACGAGACCGTGGCGTCTCTGCGCAACATCGTCGAGGCGACCCGCCGCGTCCGCGAGGACGTCTCGGTCACCGTCTGACGCGTCTCGGCCTGACGCTTCTCTGTCTGAGGCCGCCGGGCAAGAGCGGATGCCGTCGGCGCCCGTGAACAAGACGAAACCCCCTCCGCATGGAGGGGGTTTCGTCTTGTTCACGGGCCGTCAGACCGCGCGGAGCACCGCGACGACCTTGCCGAGAATGGTCGCCTCATCGCCGAGGATGGGCTCGAACGCGGAGTTGCGGGGGAGCAGCCAGGTGTGGCCGTCGCGTCGGCGGAGGACCTTGACCGTCGCCTCGCCGTCGAGCATCGCCGCGACGATCTCGCCGTTCTCGGCGGTGTGCTGTGTGCGCACGACCACCCAGTCGCCGTCGCAGATCGCAGCGTCGACCATGGACTCGCCGGACACCTTGAGCATGAACAGCTCGCCCTTGCCCACCAGCTGACGCGGCAGCGGGAAGATCTCCTCGACCTGCTGGTCGGCCGTGATCGGGACCCCGGCGGCGATGCGCCCGACCAGAGGCACGAGAGCCGCATCTCCCACGGGAGTGGCGACATCGGCGGGGTTCTCGCCGCTCGTGCCGGGAAGATCGATCAGGACCTCCATGGCGCGGGTCTTGCCGGGGTCTCGGCGCAGGTATCCGCTCAGCTCGAGCTGACCGAGCTGGTGCGTGACGCTGGAGAGCGACTTGAGGCCCACCGCGTCTCCGATCTCGCGCATGCTCGGCGGATAGCCGTGGCGGCTGATCGAGTTCTGGATCACCTCGAGGATCGCCATCTGCTTGGGGCTCAGGCTCTTGCGGCGACGGGTGCGCGGCGCCTCGGGCTCTGGTGCGGAGTTGTCGCTCATCGTGCTCCTTAGATGCGTGATTCCGGGGCCGCAGTTCGAATGTCGGTGGTCCGTGATGTGGTGTCCGTATCGAAACCGTATCCGAGAAACGCGCCGATCTGGAAGATCTGTTCGAGCGTGTCGGCAGATTCTCGAATCCGCTTTCGAAGAACGCTTGACAGATGTTCGAATTCGAAGATACATTCGGAACGTAGCTTCGCATCCACAGCTCCCGGCCGAGACGTGAATGCGAACGCTACGCCAACTTCCCCCTCAGGGGGCTTCCCGCAGGGAAGCGACGAGAAGGAGCACGACATGAGCACCATCGCCCTCGGCACCGCAGCAGTTCTTCCGGCCCGCCCGGCGACGCGCCTGCGAGTGACCGCGCGCGGTCGTCGCGCGCTGCTCGCCGCGGCCTCGCTTCCTCTCGCCGCCGGCATCGCCTTCGGCGTTCTCAGCGGGGGCAGCGCGCTCGCCTCGAACGAGGCCGTCTCCACAGCGACCTTCGAGACGATCACGGTCGTCCCGGGCGACTCCCTCTGGTCCATCGCGTCGAAGGTGGCTCCGAACGAAGACCCTCGAGCAGTCATCGACGAGATCAGCGATCTCAACATGCTCGAGGGGGCGACGCTGCAGGTGGGCGACGAGCTCGCGATCCCCGCCCAGTACGCGAACTGATCGTTCGGCGCTCAGGAACGCCGTCCTTCGGCAGGCTCAGGAACCCAAGGGGCGAAGTGCGTCACCTGGCTCGGTTGCATAGCCGGTGCGTTCTAGCATGGGAAGGGTGACCGCTTCTCTTGACGACCTGCCGCTGCGCGACGACCTTCGAGGACTGACTCCGTACGGAGCCCCGCAGGCGCCGCTTCCGATCGCACTCAACGTCAACGAGAACACCCATCCGGTTCCGGATGCGGTCGCCAGCGACATCCTCGACGACATCGCAGTGGCGATCC